>Ga0209059_1000063_pt1 | contig 42630 bp, 44 predicted proteins | sample GraSoiAngelo_151_FD_186165 | JGI IMG/M metagenome (GOLD analysis project Ga0209059, IMG submission 186165) | Grasslands soil microbial communities from the Angelo Coastal Reserve, California, USA - 14_1009_12_20cm (SPAdes) (version 2) | ecosystem: Environmental > Terrestrial > Soil > Grasslands ...
CGGCCCCCACCCAACCCTCCCCCAGAGGGGGAGGCGAGGGCGAGCGCCTGACGACCAGCCTGCCTTCTTCTTTGGTCACAGGCATGGCGAAGTCGAAGCGATCCGGCTGCAGCGCCAGGTCCAGGTCGGAGGGCGGAAAGCCCGGCCACTCGGCGGCGCTGATCCGGCGGTAGCGGTCCGAGTCGTAAAGAGGGCCGAGCAGGCTCCCGACTTCGGATGGCCGGCCGCAGAGCAGGCCGGCGATGTACTCGGCGCAGGCCCGATCCTCGAGGTGCCCGGAGGTCTCTCCCATGGCGACGATGGTGACCAGCGCCGGGTCGAAGCCGGCCACGTACCTTGCCGTGGCGGCGGCCACCACCAGGCTGGCGGCGACCACGCGCTCGGCGCCCGCGACCGCCAGGGCGACGCCCTGGGTGCCGGCGCTGCTGCGCTGGATCAGGGTGCGGTCCTGGAGATCGTGCCTCGCCAGCAAGGTGGGCGAGTTGCTGATTTCGACGCCCTCGACGGGCAGCCCGTCGACCTCGGCCGAGACGATCGATCCGGGAATCGCCTGCTCCAGCGCCAGAGCGTCCTCGACTTCGGTCACCAGGATCGACTCGCGGGCACCGCCAGCCAGGGCGTAAGCGCAGACCGTGAAGGCGCGCAGCACATCGACCACCACCGCCAGGCCTCGCGCACTCGTGGCGCCCTCCAGGCCGCCGACGATCTCGATCCTCAAAGCTGGACTTGCGTGCCCGCGCCCAGCGCCAGCGCCGTCCTGTAGACCAGGCCTGCCGCGGCGGCATCCTCCACCGCGTGGCCCATCGACTTGTACACGGTGACCTGCTCGCTGCTCGTGCGTCCGGGGCGAGTGCCGGCCAGGAGCTCGCCGAGCTCGACCGCGCTCTCCGGGTCAAGGCCCTGCAGCTCGGCGCTGCCAGCAGGTGGTGGCAGGAAGCCGGCGCGCGACTCCACCGCCAGCAGCCCCGCCCGAACGGTCTCCGTGTCCAGTTCGCCGCCTTTGACGTTGGAGCCGACCGAGGTGACGTGGACGCCAGGGCTGAGCCATTCGCGCCGGAGGATGGGTTCGGCGGCGTCGGTGCAGCAGCAGACCACGTCGGCACCGCGGACCGCGGCTTCGAAGGTGTCGGCGACGCGCGCGTCGAAGTCGCCGGCCAGCTGCTCGGCGTGAGCTCGGTCCCGGCTGGCGACGCGGACCTCGCTGAAGTTGCGGATCAAGCGGTGGGCCTCCAGGTGGGAGCGTCCCTGGACGCCGGCTCCCAAGACCGCGAGCACGCCGGCGCCGGCTCGTGCCAGGAGGTCGGTGCTGACCGCCGCGGCGGCCCCCGTGCGGGCGGCGGTGATATGGGTGCCGTCGAGGAGGGCGAGGGGAGTACCGGTCTCGGCGTCGAAGAGGGCGATGACCGCCTGGTGAGAAGGCAGACCACGGTCGTGGTTGCCGGCGAAGACCGAGACCAGCTTGGTTTCGAGGACGCCATCGGAGTATCCGGGCATGGCGCCCAGCAGGCCGCGGTCGGGGACGAAGGCGGCAATCCTGGGCGGCACCGAGGCACGGCCCGCGCTCAGCTCGATAAAGGCCCGGCGCAGCGCGTCGAGAAGCTGCGGGAGATCGAGCAGGCGCTTCACCTCAGCCTGGCTGACCACGAGCACGTTTCTTCCGCCTGGTCGGCTTAGTAGCGGACTCGGGACCGGCCGAGGACCGCCAGCGAGAACATCAGGCACGCGACCATTGCCAGGACCACGACCGGGACCAGGTCACCCCGGGCGGAGGCCATCACCAGCGCGGCGCCAAGAAGCATGAAGCCGAGGCCCTGGTAGCGGGTCCAGGAGCGCGCCGCGGGCTTCGTGGCGCCGGGCCCCGCGAGGAAGCCGAGCGCCTTCGGGAAAACGGCCAGGCCGACGCCCTCGATGATCACCACAGCGCCGATGATCAGAAGGCCGAAGTGGACGATGGCGCTCATTGGCTGCGTGATTCTAGACCTCTGGTCTCTAGTCGCTCGGCTCTACACGGGGAGATGTCCGACGTCATTCCAGAGCTGCACGACGCCGCCGCGGTCGCCCGCCCGGAGCACGCTCAGGGCGGCCGTGTCGAGCGCGAGGCGGGCCCCGGCTGCCGCCGGCAGGCCCAGAAACGCGAGCGCGATCGCGCGAATGAAGTGGCCGTGGCTGAAGGCGATCACGCGGGTGGCCGCCGCGGGCAGCTGGTCGAGGAAGCGCCGGGCCCGGGCGATCACCTCGGTCGGCGTTTCGCCACCCGGGCAGCCGCCGGCCCAGAGGTCCCAGCTGGGCACTGTCTCGTGGATTTGAACCGAGGTCAGGCCTTCGTAATCGCCGTAGTCCCACTCCCGGAGCAGGTCCGTGAGCACCGCGCCGGGGAATCCGGCCAGGCGTGCCGTGTCACGCGCCCGGCGCAGCGGGCTCGAGAAGGCCGCGTCGAAGGGGATCCCCTGAAGCCGCTGGCCCAGCGACCCGGCGCGCGCCTCGCCCACCGGCAGCAGCGGTAGGTCGGTGCGCCCTGTATGCCGGCCGTTCTGGCTCCACTCGGTCTCGCCGTGGCGGGCCAGAAAAATCTCTACCTGCCCATCACCTCGGGGCGTCCGGTCCGGAGGCTGCGCCCGGCTGCTTCGATGACCGCCCCAGCGCGGAAGCGTTTGGCGGGGTTGACGCAGACCAGGCCCACCTCAGCCTTCAAATCCTGGTCCTTCACAGCCTCGTTGACCGCCTGGATGAGCCGGTTCGCGGCGTGGGCCGTCCCGCTCAGCTCTGCCTCAGGCAGGATGATCAAGAACTCAGCCGGCATCCGTTTCAGGAGCCCAGGCGTATCCACGTCGCGGAGCGAGTTGATCAGAGCGGCCGCCATCGCTTTCAGGCCGTCGGAGTTGCCCGACCCGTGGTCGGCCTGGGTGCGCAGCTCGACCAGCAGGATGCCGAGCCAGCGGCCGTAGCGATGGCCGCGAGCCAGCTCATCCTCCAGGACTGGACGGATGAACCTCTCGTTGAAGAGCCGCGTCTGACGGTCGACGACATGGAGCGGAAGCGCTTCCGGATCATCGATGCGGACGCCGCAGCTAGGGCAGTAGGTGGCGCCGGCCGGCACTGGCGAGCCGCAGGCGGGGCACGCTTGGGAGCCGTCCGCTCGGCGCCGCAAAAGGTCGCCTACAGGCATGGGCGTAACGAGGATAGCAGCGGGCCTGAAGCGGTCGGCCGGCGGGCTGGCTGAACTAGCTGGCGGCGGCGACCGCGCTGCCCAGCCAGGTGTCCGCCCAGTCGGTGACGGAGGCGAAGATGGGCTGCAGCGCGCGGCCGCGGGCGGTCAGGCGGTAGCTCACCCGGACAGGCGGGCCGGGATCGACGAGACGCTCCACCAGGCCTTCGGTCTCGAGCTCGCGCAGGCGCTCGGTGAGCACCCGATCGGAGATGCCCGGGATGCCGGTCAGGAGCTGATTGAAGCGCGCTGGCTTGCTCATCAGCGTCCTCACCACCGTCCCCGTCCAGCGCTTCCCAATCAGCTCGATCGCCCGCTGGAAACGGGCGTCGTGGTCTCCCCCTGCCTGCGCCACGACGGCCATTCTAGGCGTTAGCTGCGGTGCAGGCGAGAAGTTTTTCGGGACCGGGCATGGCCGGCATGGATGGAGGTGGTAGGACGGTGGGTCGAGCCAAGTTTGGATGCCCGGATTGTTATTGATGGCGTTATCAGGAAAGATGAAAGTGAGCAAGAAATCCGGTTCGGCTCGAGCCCCGTCTCGCAGTTCAAAACGGGATGCCGTATGTTGAAGCCAGTGGACCGTCACGGCCATTTGACGTGGATCCGACGTCCCAGGCCGCCGGGCGCCCTGGGGGCGCTGATGCCGGTGTTGCGGGGCCCGGCGCTAGACATCACGCATCTGTGGATGCGCTCGTCGTCGCGCCACCCGCGCCTTGGCACCGACGGCCTGGAACGCCGGTCTACGAGCCTCCGGCCTGCTACGCAAATGGCCGTTACAGTCCACTAGGTCGAGGAACCCTGGAGGTGTGCGGGTGGATTATCAAGTGAGGGACGAGGAAGTCCGGGTTCTTTTCGTAGAGGACGATCCGGCCGTCGCTCAGATGTACAAGCTCAAGCTCGAGCTGGATGGCTACGTCGTCACGGTCGCTCCCGACGGCGAAGCCGGCCTCCGCATGGCTCGCGAGGACCGGCCGGACATTGTCTTCCTGGACATCCGCCTGCCCAAGATGGACGGCTTCGCCGTGCTCGAGGAGCTGCGCGCGGACGAGCAGACGAAGGACATCCCGGTCGTGATCCTGTCCAATTACAGCGAGCAGGAGCTGGTCGAGCGCGGCCTGAACCTGGGCGCGTTGGAATACCTGATCAAGAGCGAGACGACGCCCGCCAAGCTCTCCAAGGGCGTCGAGGGCTGGCGGTCCGAACCGAGCGAGCCCCGGCGCAGCTAAAAAGAAGAGGCCGGCCTCTCCGCGAGAAGGCCGGCCACCGGTCTATCTAAAAGCGAGGGCTTCCTCGGGGTTGGGCTAGCCCTTGGTGACGATCGTGCCCGCCACCTTGTCGTGGATCGCTTGTCGTTGTGGATCCCAGAGCATCCAGAGCCAGCCAATCGCTCCGACGAGGCAGACGGTCAACCCTGCCTCGATGCTCCAGATGAATCCGCGAAGTACCGACTTGCCCATGCTCGGGAACTGGCCGGTCTGCGCGTCCCGGACGACGAACCCGAACGGCATCATCCCGACACTCTGACCGCGGCTGCTCCAGAGATATCCGAAGTAGGCGAGGTCGACTATCAGGTTGATGAGCCCGGAAATCGCCTGCAGCTTGACCGCGGTGAAGAGCCCGCCGATGACGACGTTGATGATGATCAGGATGACCACGTCGATGAGGCCGCCGAGGATTCGGAGGCCAGGCTCGGCGAGGTTGCCGGTCGCCATCGCGCCCGGCTGCTGCATGGCGTATCCGCCACCTGGCGGAGGGACGTAGCCGCCGGCGGGAGGCGGCGGCGAGTAGCCACCGCCGGAAGGCGGAGGCGGCGGCTGGTAGCTTGGCGGCGGCGGCGGTGGTGGTGGTTGGGAGCCGCCCGGCGGCGGCGGTGGTGGTGGTTGGGAGCCGCCCGGCGGCGGCGGTGGTTGCGAACCGCCCGGCGGCGGCGGTGGTTGCGAACCGCCCGGAGGCGGGGGGTTGCTGCCAGGCGGCGGTGGATTGTCTGCCATAAGGCGGCTTTCCTCTCTGTTTGCGCTGACCGGGCCGGATTGAATGTACGGCCTCGCGGCCCGCCTCGACAACTGCCGCGGCGCTTACGCCGGGGCGGGAGCGGGCTTCAGATGCACGTCGAAGTCGACTTCGCCTGAGGCATCGACGGGGACGGAGGCAGCGACCTCGATTTCCCTCTGGGCGATGCGCAATCGCAGATGGCTCGTCGCCGGCCTGGTCATCCCGTCATAGGAGAGCTGACCCGGCGAGGAGACGTCGAGGAGGCTGGCTGGTGGGGAGCTGGGCAGGCTGATCGGGTCGGCGTCGAACGACGTGATCCGGCTCTGGCCGTGGTAGAGGACGACTGTCCGCAACACCAGATGGCGCGCGACCAGTCGCGAGCCTTGCGGCTCCAGCGTGAGCTGGCTCGAGAGGCCCTGGGTGTCCAGGATCCTGTCCCCGCCAGGCTCGGTGATGCGATAGGTGGCGCGCGACCCGTCGCCGGCGACCCAGTGACTCGCCACCGGAGCTGTCGCCGGCTCGAGCCTTGCCGGCGAGCTGAGCAGCACGGCGATCATTCCCGCCGCCAGCCCGGCGACCATCGCCACCCGGACGCGCCGCTGGAGTGGCGGCCGGGTGGGGCGCACAGCCGCGTTCGCCAGCGGCCAGTTCCGAGCGATGCCGTTGAAAAGGACGTCGGCGAGCAGGGCCGCGCCTCTCTGGGGCGACCTCTGGAGCCGCACCACGCCGATGCACATCGCGGCCAGCTCGGCGATGTCGGTGCGCCGGCCGTAGAGCTCGGTGAGAAGCCGGCGCAAGCCGGTCCGCCGGCCCCGCACGGCCAGGTCCACGAACCGATCGCGCGGCGGGCGCGCACGGATCGCGAATTTCATCTGGAACAAGGCTAAATTAAACTGTTTACGCGCGGTGAGTAAACGCAGAACTGTCGGCGAATGGCACCAGCGGGCGGTGGCGACCCGTCGCCACCGGAGCGAGGAGAAGATCCTCGAGGCTGCGGCCGCGCTGGTCCAGGAGCACGGGTATGACACGACTGTCGAGATGATCGCGGAGCAGGCCGGGGTCGGGGTCGCGACTGTGTACAACCGCTTCGACAGCAAGGCCGGGCTCTACGCGTCGGTCTTCGACCGCCTCCAGCCGATTCCGACCACGGAGGCGCCTGGCGACCTCCTGACCTCAGAGCTGGTCGAACGACGGCTGCGTTCGCTGGCCACCACCTTGAGCCGGCACCGCGCGCTCGCCCTCGGACTCCAGAAGGCGCTGAGCGAAGGTCCGGTCGCGCGACTGGACTCGCTCGCCGGTCCGCTGACTGCGGCAATCGAGCAGGGGCAGGCCAGGGGGGACATCCGTTCCGACCTCGAGGCCGGTGAGGTGGCAAGCCTGGCCGTGACCATGCTCCTGGTCCGCGTGTTGGCCCGCAACGAGGCGCCTGCTATGAGCGCCTCGCGGGTGGCGAGCCTCCTGCTCTGGGGTGTGGCCGGGAACCCCCAGCCGATCGCCCGGGCTACCTAACCGTATCCAGGGACCACGCCCGCGCCTGGCGTTTCGCAGGAAGTCACCACCGGATTTGCAGTGCGAACGTCTGACTCGGGACACTAGCCGGAGCCATCGCCCAGCTAAACCTCGCCCGCTTCGCCGCGATTCGGCTCCGCCGCCGCTGGCCGCTCACCCTCGTCCTCGGATCCGGGCTGGCAGCGGCGGTGGCGGTGGCGACCGCTGTGGCGTTGGTCCTCGGGCTGGTGACCGACGCCGGGCTGCAGCGGGTGTTGGCGTCCCAGCCAGACGGCGGACTGGTGACCCTCGGCCAGGATGGCATCCAGAGCGACATCGCCTATCACAACCTGCAGCGGCAGTCTGAGAAAGCCACCGCGAGCAGGGTTCCCGGGCTCCTCCGCCGCCGCTGGGGCGCCGTCTCTACCACCGACCTCGACCCGGCCTCCGTAAACGCCAAAAGCGTTCACGTCGCCCCCTTTCCTCGCGTCGTCTACCGCGAGGGGCTCAGCGACCGGATCGCATTCTTGAGCGGCGAGCTCCCGACCGCGGATCGCGCGGGCGACACCTTCTTGGCGACGGCTTCGGAGCAGGCGGCGCAAAACCTGGGGCTGCACCAAAACGACATCTACTGCGTTGCCGGCTTCGCCTTCCCGGAGGAAAACGTCTGCCTCCGGATCGCCGGGATCTGGAAACCTCGTGCCCCCCGGGACCCCTTCTGGTTTGACGCGGACCAGCTAGCCCGCGGCGTCAACCTTGGTGAGGCGGGGATTTTCGACATCCTGGCCACGCTGGCTCACTCGGGGACGCAGGCGACGATCGTTTACGCGCCTGATCCTCGCGGTCTGGTGGGCGCCGACCTCGGCGCCGTATTGACCGGGCTCGGCCAGCTCCGCGGGGACTTCAGCGTCAGGCGCGACAACGCCTTCCTGAAGACCGGCCTCGACGCCGCGATTCGCGATTTTCGGGATCGCCTGCGGGTGGCCGCCTTCGCCATCGAGCTGGTGGCCGCGCAGGTGCTGTTGCTCGCCCTCCTCTATCTGATCCTGGTGGCGGGCCACGTCCTCGGCCAGCAGCGCCACACCTTCGCCCTCTGGCGGAGCCGCGGTTGGTCCTGGCGCCGGATCTGGCTGCTGCTGATGATCGAGTTCGTACTGGTGGCTCTGGTCGCGGTGCCGGCTGGGGCCGCACTGGCCTGGCTGGCCGTCCTTCTGATCGGTAGAGCTGTCTTCGGCTCCGCCGTAGGCCCGGCCTCTGAGCGCTTCCTCGCCGAATCCTGGCCGTTCGTCACTGGGGCTCTGCTGGCCGGGCTTGGCATTCTGGCGGTCCAGGCCCTGCTCGCCGCCTTGAGCCCGCTCCTCGAAGTCCGCCGCCGCCGTTCCCGGACCGCCCGCCCCTGGTGGCAGTGGCGCTACCTCGACCTCGGGCTCGCTCTCCTCGCTGTTCCGCTGCTGGCGCAAACCCGCCTCGTCGGGAGCGGGGCGGTGCGGGCCAGCGGGGTGAGCGGAACCGACCCCTTCACGTTGGTGCTGCCTGGCCTGGCCCTCGCCTTCCTGGCCCTGGCCGCCGTTCGCCTGCTGCCTTTGCTCGGTCCGCTCGCGGCCCTGCTCGGCCGAGGCGCTGCCGGCTGGCTGGCCGCACGCGAGATCGGCCGCCGGCCGAGCGAGCACGCCTGGCTGGCCCTGCTGGTGATGACGACCGTCGCGCTCGGCGTCTTCGGCGCTACGGACCTGGCGACGCAGGCTCACAACGCCGGCGACCGCGCCGCCTACGCGGCTGGGGCGGATTTCCGCGCCTACTACGACACGCAGCTGCCTCCGCTCGACCGCGTCCAGGGGCAGTTGGAAGGCGTGACCGCGGCGACCCAGGTCTTCCGGACGGCGGGCACGACCAGCGTCGACGCCGTTCAGCCCGCGGTCCTCGGAGTCGACCCGGTCAGCTTCGGCCAGACCGCCTGGACCCGTTCTGACCTGGCCGCCCGGCCCCTGCCCGACTTGCTCCGCCTCCTGGTCACGCAGGAGACCGGCGGCTACCTGCTGCCCGGCCGGCCAGACTCCATCGGGCTCTGGGTCTACAGCACCGGGCTCGACACCGAGTTCACGATCATCCTCACCGACGCGAACGGCCGCTGGGGATTTAGCCGGCTGGGCGCGCTCTCTCAACCGGGCTGGCGCTATCTGGAGGCGCCCTTTTCGTTTGACCGCGGATCGCCCGCTTACCCGCTGCGTCTGCGCCGCCTGGAGCTGCAGACGCCACCGGACTCGCGGGACGGCAGACTCGCCATCGCCGGCCTCGGGGTCAGAACCGGCTCCGGCGACCCGAGCCTACTGCAGTCTTTTCAGGACCCGGTGGGTTGGTGGTGGCTCCAGGGCGGGTCGTCCGCCCTGCCAAGCGACCTCAAAGCCACCTCCTTGATTCCCCACGACAAGGATCCGACGGTGTCCTGGCGGATCTTCCCCGGCGAGAGCCTGATCGTCATCCGACCGCCTCTATCGACTCGAGACACCGTTCCGGCGCTGGCGTCTCAGTCGACGCTCGACCGGCTCGGGATCCAGGTCGGAGATCCGATGCTCTTCCAGGCACGTTCGGCGACGGTGCCGCTGAACATCGTCGGCGTGGTCGACCATTTCCCGTCGCTTTACCCCGAACGCGGTGACTTCCTGGTCGCCAGCCGAGAACCGCTGCTGGCGTTCCTGGGCCGCGGCGGCTACACCTACCCCTGGCCAAACGAGCTCTGGGTCGACGTGCGCGACAGCGCCGCCAAGACCGACCAGGCGCGCCTCCAGGGCTCCGAGCCGTACGACCTGTTCGACCGGCGCGGCATGCAGTCAGGCTTCGACAGCGATCCCGTCTGGCTTGGCTTGAAGGCGAGCCTGCTGGTCACCTTCTTGACCGCTCTCGCGCTCGGCGCCGTCGCCTTCGGGTTCCACTTTCTGGCCGCCGGCCAGGCTCGCCTGGACGACTACGCAATCCTGCAAGGCAACGGAATGCCGCGCAGTGCGGTGCTGGCCGTGATCCGCCTCGAGCGCTGGCTCGTCCTCGGCTTCGGCGTGCTCCTGGGCTGCGCGTTCGGACTGCTTCTGGCGGCTGTGGTTCTGCCGGTCCTGGAGCTAGGCACCGGGCCGCTCGAGACGGTTCCGGCGACGATCCTGATCCTCGATCCCGGCCTGATCTTGGGGGCCCTGGCCGCGACCACCGCGGCGGCGGGTCTCGCGGGCATGGTCGGCTCCTGGACGGGTGGCCGCTTCAATCTCCTCCAGCAGCTGAGGATGCTCGGATGACCGAGATCGTCGAGTGCACAGGGCTCTACCACATCTATAAGACGGGAACGCTGGAGGTGGTCGCCCTCCAGGGGCTCGACCTGAAGGTGGCGGAAGCCGAGATGGTTGCCGTCGTGGGCCGCAGTGGCAGCGGCAAGACAACTCTCATGAACATCCTGGCCGCCCTGGAGACGCCGAGCGCCGGCCAGGCCCGAGTGGCGGGGATCGACATCGTCGCGCTGAGCGCGCGCGCCCGCCTCGAGTACCACCGCCGGGTCGTCGGTTACGTCTGGCAGAACGCGCGCGCGAGCCTGGTGGCGGAGCTGACCGCGGCCGAGAACATCCAGCTTCCGCTCCTTGGCACCGGCCTCGCCCGCGGTGAGCGCCTGAGCCGGACCGACAGCCTGCTCGCGATGCTCAAGATGGGCGACCGGGCTGACCTCCGCCCCGCCTCGCTCTCCGCGGGGGAGCAGCAGCGCCTGGCCGTCGCCGTCGCACTCGCCAACCTGCCCCGGCTGCTGCTCGCAGATGAGCCGACGGCCGAGCTCGACCGCGCTGCCGCGGGCCGGCTGCTGCAGGACCTGGCTCGTCTCCGGGAGGAGCTCGGCATCACCGTTCTGCTCGTGACTCACGACCCGCTGGTGGAACGGAACGTAGACCGGGTGGTTCGGATCCGGGACGGCCGCACGAGCACCGAAACCCGCTGGTCGGGAAGCGCGGACGAAGCGGTCGCGAACGAGCTCGTGATCATGGACCGTGCGGGCCGGATCCAGATCCCGGGCGTGCATCTCGAGGCGCTCCGGCTCAAGGACAGGGTCCGGATCCGCCGCCAGGGGGACCGGTTGGTGATCTCGCGTCATGACGATGAGGAAGAGCCGGAGTGACTGACGTCGTCGTCGCCCAGGGCCTCTCTCGAAGCTACGGCAGCGGGGCTGCCGCGGTTCACGCCGTCCGGGAGGCCGAACTTCGCCTCGCGGAGGGTGAGCTGGCCGTCCTCAGCGGCCCGTCAGGTTCCGGGAAAACCACGCTCCTGAGCTTGGTCGGAGGGCTGGACACCCCAGACACCGGCACGATCACGGTCGCCGGCCTGGAGCTGGCGCGCCTCGATCGCGACGGACGCGAGCGCTTTCGACGAGATGTGACCGGTTGGGTCTTTCAAGCCGCCGGCCTGCTCCCGATCCTGAGCTCGGTCGAGAACGTGATGCTGCCGCTTCTGACGCAGGGCCGGCGCGAGCTCGAGGCTCGGGCGGCGGCGCTTGACGCGCTGGCGACGGTCGGCCTGAGCGAACGGGCCGAGCATCGAGCCCAGGAGCTCTCCGGCGGCGAGCAGCAGCGCGTGTCGCTGGCTCGGGCGCTGGCCAAGGGCCCTCGCCTCCTCATCGCCGACGAGCCGACCGGCGAGCTTGATTCGGAGACCGCCCTAGTGGTCATGCAGCTGCTCCGAGGCGTGGCCGCCGGCGGCACCGCCGTTCTCGTCGCCACTCATGACGCCGCCTTCCGCGATTTCGCGGACCAGGTCCTCCTGATGGAGGACGGCCGCTGCCGGCGCGCGGGCTAGCTCTGCGCGGGCTGGGGTCAGGAGGCGCGCCAGAGCCAGGACCCGACCGGCTGCGACTTTGCCTTCTCCCGCTCGACAACGCTCCGAGCCCGGTTGACCAGGCTCGGAAAGCGCGCCGCCTGGTGCGGCGACAGCCCACCCAGGAGCGGATCTCGCAGCTCTTTGCAAGTGTCCAACAACTCCTCCAGCACGTCCAAAAGGTCCATAGCTCCCTCCTATGTACGACTTGCCGTCACGGTGGCTCTGCAGCAGTGACGTGGGTGGGGCTCTTTTTTGACACGGGTGGGTACGGCGGAGTGCCGCAGGCTCCCTGGCTGTGCGAACATTTGCTCGCTGTGGCGAGCGACCCCGTCGAGCTCGGGCTGAATCTCGCCGACCCAACCACCCTGGTGGTCGACCTCAACTGCGCATTCGCGTCGATCGAGCAGCAGCACGACACTTCCCTGCGCGGGCGGCCGCTGGCGATCGCGGCCTACGCCACGGACGCCGCGACGATCGTCTCCTCTTCCCGAGAGGCGCGCGACCTCGGGATCAAGACGGGAATGCGCGTGTTCGAAGCCAAGGCGATCTTCCCCGACATTGTGGTGAGGGAGCCGGACCCGCCGCGGTACCGGGCCGTCTCTGACCAGCTCCTGGAGATCCTGACGCGCCACAGCCCGGACGTGCTGCGGATGTCGATTGACGAGGCGTCGGTGAACCTCAAAGGCACGCCCGACCTGGCGAGGCTCGGTCCGGAGGGCGTCGGCCTGGCGGTCAAGCAGGCGATCCAGAGGGAAGCGGGCGAATGCATCACCTGCTCGGTCGGGATCTCGACCTCGATCTGGATGGCCAAGCAAGCGTCCAACCTGAACAAGCGCGACGGCCTGGAGCGGATCGACCACCAGAACCTCGTCCAGGTCTTCGGGCGCCTTGCTCTGACCGACCTCTCCGGAATCGCCGAGGCCACCGCCAGGCGCCTGCTCCGGGCGGGCATCCGGACGCCGCTCGAGTTCCTCTACGCCTCGCCGGAAACGCTCCGGCTGTCGGGCATGCATGCCGACGTTGCCAAAGGCTGGCTCCGCCGGCTGCGTGGCTTCGAGGTCGACAGCTTTGAGGGCGTCGCCCGCAAGAGCTACAGCCACTCTCACGTGCTGGCGCGCGCGACCACCTCCGATGGAGAGCTGGAGGAGCTTCTGATGCGCCTCTGCGAGATGGTCGGCAGGCGTCTGCGCGCCGGCAACCGCCGCGGCAGGGTGGTTTCCGTCAGCGTCGTCTACCGGCCTGACGTCGGGCGCTTTTCGAGGCAGCTGTCCCTGCCGGGCCCGATCGACACGGGCGAGGAAATCTACCAGGCTGCCCTCCGGCTGCTGGCGGCCCGCGACCACCGGCGGGCGGTGGGCACGCTTGGCGTGGCGCTGGCCGGGCTCACGGCCGCCGGCGCCGGCCAGCTGGATCTCTTCTCAGGTGCGTCACCGGCCCGGCGAGAACGCCTCGAGACCGCGATGGACAAGATCAGGGATCGGTTCGGCGAGGACGCCGTTCAGCCGGCGCGTCTCCTCGGCCGGGCCCGGGTCGTCCGCGACCGCATCGCCTTCGGCAACACCGGGCACCCGGACGAGCGCAAGCCCGAGGCTTGACGCCCGGCGTCCGAGCGGCTGAGGATTCCCCTGGGATGGGCTTTCCAAAGGGATTTCTCTGGGGAGCCGGCAGCGCGGCTCACCAGGTCGAAGGCGGGAACGTCGGGAACGACTGGTGGGCCTGGGAGCGCAATCCGGAAAGCCCCTGCGTAGAAGAGAGCAAGGATGCTTGCGACCAGTGGAACCGGTACCTCACCGACCTCGACCTGCTCGCCGGTCTCGGTCTCAACACCTATCGCTTTTCAGTCGAGTGGAGCCGGATCGAGCCCCGCCAAGGGGAGATCTCACAGTGCGCCCTCGATCACTACCGTCATCTCTGCGAGGCGGCGCGGAGGCGCGGAATCGAACCCATCGTTGTTTTTCAGCACTTCACGCTGCCGCTCTGGGTGGCCGCGAACGGGGGCTGGAGCGACCGCGCCACGGTGACCCATTTCGAGCGCTTCTGCGAGACGGTGGCCGGTCACCTGGCCGGTGCGTTCGGGTACGCCTGCACCATCAATGAGCCGAACGTCGTGGCGGCCTTCGGTTACGAGGTGGGCATCTTCCCGCCAGGGGAGCGCAGCCTCGCGCGCAAGGAATCGGTCTCGGAACTGCTGGTTGCCGCACACCTGGCCGGCGCACATGTGATTCGCTCAGCAGCGCCCGGAGTCAAGGTCGGCCTGGCGCTCGCGATGCATGAATACGCCGGCGAGCCAGGCTATGAGGAGCAGCTGTCGCAGATGCGGCGGTCGACCGAGGACGTCTTCCTGGAGGCGACGAAGGGAGACGACTTCATCGGAGTCCAGACCTATACGCGCCTGCACATCGGTCCGGACGGATTGCATGGACCTCCTGCGGGAACCAGAAAGACCCAGATCGGCCTGGAGTTCCGGCCGGAAGCTCTGGGGGTCACCGTGCGGCGGGCCGCCGCGGTCACGGGACTTCCGGTCATGGTGGCCGAAAGCGGAGTCTGCACCGAGGACGACTCCGAGCGAATCGAGTACGTGGAATGCGCGCTGAGAGCGGTCGAGACGTGCCTGGCGGAGGGTGTGGAGGTGCTCGGCTACATCTACTGGAGCGCCCTTGACAGTTTCGAGTGGGTGCTCGGCTACTGGCCGAAGTACGGACTGATCGAGGTCGACCGCCAGACTCAGGCCCGGACGCCGCGCGGCAGCGGCCGCTGGCTGGGGCGGGTGGCCAGGGCAAACTCCCTGGACGTAGCTTGAGCGGCATGACCGGTGGACTGCCGGCGGGGACGGTGACGTTCCTGCTGACCGACATCGAAGGGTCGACGACGAAGTGGGACCGGCGACCGCAGGCCATGCGGAAGGCGATGGAGCGGCACGACGAGATCGTGGCCCACCACGTGCATCGCCACGGCGGTGAGATCGTGGAAGCTGGACGTGAAGGCGACAGCGCGCTGGCCGCGTTTCCGCTGGCGAGCCAGGCGGTCGCAGCCGCGGCGGACATGCAGCGGGCCCTGTCGGCCGAGCCCTGGCCGGCGGGAGCGCCGGTTCGAGTCCGGATCGCGGTCCACACGGGCGAGGCCGAGCTGCGCGATTCCCATTACCAGGGTGTCGCGGTCAGCCGCTGTGCCCGAATGCTGGCGACGACGTACCCCGGAGAAGTCCTGATCTCGCAAGCGACGCGAAACCTGGTCGCCGACTCGCTCCCTGAGAGGGCGACTCTGGACGATCTCGGGGTCCGGCACCTCAAGGATCTGGAGCGGCCCGAGCGCGTTTTCAGGCTCGTTCATCCCGATCTGCCGGCGGGCTTCCCGGCCGTGGACCCGTTGCTCGCTTACCCGAACAATCTGCCGGCGCCCCTGACCAGCTTCGTGGGCCGGACGGCTGAGGTCGACGAGTTGCTGCGACTGCTCTCCAGCGGCAGGCTGGTCAGCGTCACCGGCGCGGCCGGCTGCGGCAAGACGCGGCTCGCGATGCGGGCGGCGAGCCGGCTCCTGGCTGACTTTGCCGACGGCGTCTGGCTCGCCGAGATCGGCCAGGTGAACGACGCGAGATTCGTGGGGCAGGCCGTGGCAACGGTGCTCGAGGTTCGGGAGGAGCCCGGACAGTCGATCACGGAATCACTGGCCGCGCATCTGAAGCACCGGCAGCTGCTCCTGGTCCTCGACGGCTGCGAGCACGTCGTCGAAGCCACCGCGCAGCTGGCCGACGAGCTGCTCTTGAAGTGTCCAGGGCTGCGCCTGCTGGTCACCAGCCGCGAGGCGCTCCGCGTTCCCGGCGAGACAACCTGGCGAATTCCGTCGCTTTCAATTCCCGATGAGGCGCTGGCGCTCTTCGTCGACCGGGCGCGCCTTTCCAATCCCGCCTTCGAGCTGGCCGAGGGCCAGGTGGCCGAAGCCGGCCTCCTCTGCCGGCGTCTCGACGGCATCCCGCTGGCGATCGAGCTGGCGGCGGCTCACGTCCGGATGATGTCTGTCGGCCAGATTCTCGATCGCGTCGAGGATCGCTTCCGGCTGCTGACCGGGGGGAGCCGCACGGCCGTCCCCCGGCAGCAGACGATGCGCGCGGCTGTCGATTGGAGCTACCACCATCTGGAGGAGGCGGAAAGCCGGCTCTTTCGGAGGCTCTCCGTCTTTTCGGGAGGCTTCTCGGCAGACAGCCTTGCGGCGGTCTGCAGCGACGATTCGATCCTGGCCAGCGAGATTCTCGACGTGCTCTCCCAGCTGGCGGATAAGTCGCTCGTCGTGCCCGAGCCCCGCAACGGCGCCAGCTTTCGCTACCGCCTCCTGGAAACTCTCAGCGAATACGGCCGGGAGCAGCTTCTCGAGTCTGGTGAAGCGGAGACCGTCTGGCAGCGCCACGCGACTCATTTCCTGCAGCTCGCGGAGACCGCTGCTGACGATCGGATCGCCGAGGAGCACGCCAACCTCAGCGGAGCGCTCGAGTTTTTGCGAACGGCACAAGACGAGAGAGGCTTGCGTCTCGCGGTCGCACTTGTCGACTTCTGGGACTCGGCCGGTCATGTGAGCGAAGGGCGCGAGCGGTTGCAGTCGCTGCTCCAGTCCGTTCCGGCCGACGCCAGCCTGCGGGCGCGCGCGCTTGACGGGGCGGGCTGGATGGCTTTCAGGCAAGCCGACGTCGTGAACGCTCGAGCGCTCTTCGAGCAAGCCCGGGCCTTGCTCGCCGAGTCGGGGGACAGCGCCGAGCTGGCGAGAGTGATGAGCAACCTCGGCATGGCGAGCGTGTTCAGCGGCGATCTTGACCTGGCTCGGGAACACCTCGAGGCCAGCCTTCGTGTCGGCCGGGACGCCGGCGCGAAGAAGGCGGTGGCCGGGTCGCTCTGGGTGCTGGGCCTGGTCGCCTACTTCGCCGGCAACCTGGAGGAGGCCGAAGCCCGGGCCGTCGAGAGCCTGCAGCTCTCCGAGGAGACGGGGGACCGCAAGCTGGAGAGCTTTCTGCGCGCCGCCCTCGGCATCATAGCGTTCGAGCGCGGCCAGTTCGAGGAGGCGCACCGGCACTTGGGCGAGAGCCTCGAGATGTCCGTCGCCATCGGTGACCGCCTCAACACCGCCCTGCTCCTGGAGGGTCTGTGCAGGCTCGCCGCGGCCGAGTCGAATTGGAGCCTCGCGCTCCGGCTTGGAGGGGCAGCCGCCGGCTTGCGGGAGGCGGCCGGAGCGCAGTCGATCCCACTCTGGCAGGACCGGGTTGACGAGGCCTGCCAGAAAGCGCTCACCAACCTGGGCCAGGAGGCCGGCACGGCAGTCTTCGAGGGCGGTCGATCACTCGAATACATCGAGGCGGTGAGCCTGGCGCGTGGCAGCGGGGAATCGAGAGAGGCCGCGCGAAGCGGCTGATGCCGACCAGCGCATGATCGATCTGCTCGGCTAGCTCCGCTTGCCAGCGCTGAGGGCTGTTCTGTTCGATTTCGGCAACACGCTCTTTTACAGCCCCGACGGCGCCGCCATCTTGGTCGAAGCGGGCGTCGAGCCTGCGATCGCCGAACAGGTGTGGAGCGAGATCTGGGCGGCGGCAGGCACGCCCGGGGAGATGGTTAAGGGTCGCGACCTCTCGCCGGAGAACCATCGCCGGATGTGGACCGCGTTGTTCACGCGCGCTGACGTCCATGCGCCGGGGATCTCTGAGCGCCTGTACGAGACCATGACTCCCGAGCTCTGGACGCCCTACCCGGACGCGCAGCCGGTGCTGCGGCGACTGCACCGCAGGGGTGTCCCGATCGGAGTGGTCAGCAACGTCGCCCATTCCTTGCGGCCGGTCTTCGAACGCCACGGCCTTGGGCAATACGTGAGCGCGTACATCCAGTCGTACGAGGAGGCTCTGGAGAAGCCAGCGCCCGAGCTGTTCCTGACTGCTTGCCGGCTCCTGCTGGTCGAGCCCGGACAGACGCTGATGGTTGGCGACAGCCACATCGCGGATGGGGGTGCGGTAGCCGCTGGGCTTGAGGTTTACCTGCTGCCTCAGGTGCCGCGGGGCGCACCCCGCGGGCTGGCCAGGGTTCTCGACCTCGTGAAGGGCTCTCGCGCTGGCGGAGACCGGCAGGCCCGCCTTTAGGCGGGCGGTAGATTCCGGGCTTCGGCTTTGGCGACACGGAGCTGTCGGCCGAGCCAGATTGACCAAATCGGCAGCGCGATCGCGAATGCAGTGATCCCGATCGCTGCAGTGGCAAGGAACGGGTAGTTCCGCAGCGCCAGCCTTGGGTCGCTGAGAGAGCCCAAGCCACCCAGCAGAAAAACGCCGAGCGGGATCATGAGGAGGCCGGCGCCAGTCGCGATCCCGAGCCGTTTCAGCCCACGCGCCAGCCGCGGTTCGCCGCCAAGGCTGATCGTCAAAATCCAGACCCCGACCAACCCGTTCCCGGCCGCGACCATTGGATAGTTGACCGTGAAGCCGATCAGTTCCAGGACGTACAGCTCTGAGGCGATCGCGCCTGCAGCGAGGCCAACGACCCCCGCAATTGCGCCGAGCCGGCTGGGCAGGTTGCCGGCCAGCGCCAGCCTTGCTGCCACCGGCAGGAGAAGCAGGAGCTGGATCCCGCCGAGGGCGTCATTGAGCGCACCCAGGCGGGAAGTTTTGGCCCCGGCCGCAACCGTTTGGGGCGCCTCCAGAATGAAAAAGGCGATCAGCACCAGGGTCGCCAGAATGCCGACGATCCCGCTCGCGATCGCCAGCTGTCCGGCGCGAGTGCTCACTTTCGCGGATTCGTCGCCAGGTGGGCCTTGGTCTTCTCGCAGGCGTCGCGCATCGCCGTCTCGATCGACACAGCTGTGAAGTTGAAGTCTTCGCTGGGAATGCTGACTTCGGGGTGGATGTGGATGACTTTGCCTCCGGCGGCGGCGATCTTTTCGCGGACGTAGTCCTCTTCGAGCTTCATGGTTTGGTGCACAGCCATCCACAAGCAGGCCAGCGCGTTGTCGAGCAGGTCGGTCGGGTTCGGGACCGCGCCGCCGCCGTAGCCGATGCTGCAGGCATAGATCGTTCCGCAACCCTCGAGGGCCAGCTGGGAAATCGGCTGGTTGGTGACGACCCCGCCGTCAACCATCGGGAAGTCCTCACGACCGACGGGTGCCGGCCGCCAGGGAAACACGCCAGGCACGGCGGATGATGTGACCAGCGCGGCGTCAAGTTCCGTCTCCGATGGAAACCAGTGAGCGGTGCCGTCATGTCGGTTGGTCGCCGCGATCAGCAGCCTGGGATCCTTGAAGCTTCCAATCGTTATCGGGCTGGGGAATTCATCGGGAAACCTGCTCGCGATGCTCTCCTTGATGAGCGAGCCGATGACCGAGTTGTCTCCGAGACCATGTGGTTTACGACGCAGGGCGAAGAGCAGCAGTTTCCAGTAGACGTTGAGCTTGTTCAGGCCGAGTCTTCGCGACGAGATGCGAGTGAGCAGCTGGGCCGCGAGATCGATGCCGCGACCAGACACTGGGTCGAGAGCGTGCGCCGCTCCAGCTAGCCCGCCTGTGCTCACGCCGGCGATGACGGCCGGCCTGATGCCCGATTCGACGAACGCCCTTGCGCAGCCCAGCTCGATGACCACGCGAGGTCCGCCGCCGGAGTAGGAGATCCCGACCTTCTGGTTGTCGACCGCTGGCCGGACGTCCTCCAGAGCTATCTTCGGCACGAACCCCGAGCCTCAGTCATGCGGACCGAAAGGTGACCTCCATCGCGTCCCAGCCGGTGGCTCGCCAGCGCCGTTCGAGCGAGTCGAGCTCGGCCAGCGGCGCTCGCAGGCAGGGGATGCGGGCCCGGTAGGGCTCGACCTCCAGCGGATAGGGGTCGAGCAGGCAGATTCCGCCGGGGTCCAGGCGGATCCTCAGCGGGAGTTTCTCGCCGCCGTCGACGCGGGCCTGGACGGACGGGTACTCCGCCTCGTAGCCGGAGTCGAATCCGAAGAGGCAGATGTGCAGGGAGATGCGGTCCCAGAGCTGCAGCCATTTGTAGTTGCACTCCAGCCGCCGTTCGCCGAGCTGGTCCAACCCGAGCGTGACGCGGAGCCGCCGCTGGCGGTCCAACTCGTGGTCTACGTGCTCGGCCACAACCTCGCGGTCCTGGTCGTCCACCGAAAGAGGCTCCCAGCCCCAATGCGAGTGGTAGAAGCCCGAGAAATGGAGGCTTGCGAGCATTCCGGCGTAAGCGTCCAGCGCCTCTACGGCGTCGATTCCGCGCCGCTGATAAGGAACTATCAACGGGCGCGCCACCTCGAAGAAGTTGTAGGGCCGGCCGTCCGGTCGGCGGGGCAGGGCCTCGTCCCAGGGCACCCAGATCAGGTCGTGCAGGCGGGCGCCGACGACGCACGACTGGTAAGGCTCTGGGCGCTCCCACGGACCCGCACCCCAGGCAGCTGCCAGCCAGCCGGAGAGCATCGAATGGTCGACCTGGCGGACGAGGACCAACTGGTCGCCCTCCTCGCGGAGGATCACGTGATCGATCTTAGCTAGCGAGCATGACGCAGTCCGGCCCGGTCCCTCCTGACGGTCTGCAAGGCGCAAGGTTTTCAGCGAGCCGCGAGTTGATCGCCATGTGAGGCGGACAAAAGCCGAACGGCCCGCGCTCGCGAGCGTGCTGGTTGCGACAGTGCTTCTGGCCATGCTTCCAGCGCAGCCCGCGCAGGCCGCGACGACAGTGGGCGGGACCTATCATCCGCTGCAGCCGGCGCGGATTCTTGACACGCGCGACGGTACTGGCGGCGTCCCGATAGCGCCCATTTCTGGCGGTGGTTCACTGAACGTTCAGGTGGCGGGTCGCGGCCTCGTCCCCGCCACCGGCGTTTCGGGCGTGGTCGTGAATGTCACGGTGACGAACACGACCGCGGGAGGCTATCTCACGGTGTTCCCGGCGGGCGTCACGCGGCCGCTGGCGTCCAATCTCAACTGGATTTCGGGCCAGACCGTGCCGAACCTGGTCGTGGTCGCGCTCGGCACTGGTGGCCAGGTCACCGCCTACAACTCCGTCGGCTCGACCGACGTCGTCTTCGACGTGGCCGGTTACTACTCCACAGCCGACCAATCCCCGGGACCCGATGGCCTCTTCAACCCGGTCATCCCGGCGCGCTTGCTCGACACCCGTCCGACCGCGGCGCTGGGGCCTGGCACGGTGCAGACGCTCCAGGTCAGCGGCCGCGGCAACCTGCCCGCCAGCGGCGTCGCCGCGGCTGTGCTGAACGTCACTGTGACTGAGGGCACCCAGGTTAGCTACATCACGGCCTGGCCGGCGGATGCCACGAAGCCGCTCGTGTCCAACCTCAACTTCACTGCGGGCCAGACCGTCGCGAATCGCGCGGTCGTGAAGTTGAGCTCGGACGGCAAAGTGAAATTCTTCAACTCCTTGGGCGCTGTCCAGCTGGTCGTCGACGTCAACGGCTGGTTCACCGACGCGGGCGCGACCGGGACCGGCAGCCGCTACTCGGCGATGGCGCCGGTGCGCATCCTGGACAGCCGCACCGGCACCGGCGGCTACACGGATCCCTGGGGGCCGACCGGTGCCCGCACGCTCACCGTGGCGGGGGTCGGCGGCGTGCCGCCGATGACCGATCCGAACCCGCCGACGGCGGTGGTGGCGAACGTCACCGTAACTGACACCACGTCCGGGAGCTACCTGACCGCCTGGCCGGACGGTGCGGCCCGGCCCCTGGCGTCGGACCTCAACTGGACGAATGGAGTGACGGTTCCCAACCTCGCCGTCGTCCAGGTCGGGCCGACGGGAAAGATCGACCTCTACAACGACGCCGGCTGCGCCGATTTGGTGGTAGACGTGGTCGGTTGGTACACGGGACCGGTTCCGGTCACCACGCCTGGATCTGCTCCGGCCTTCAACATCTGCCCGCAACCCGGCTGGCTGGCTCGCTTCAACTACTGGCGCAGCACGGCCGGCGTGCCAGGGTTGAGTGAGAACGCAACCTTCAGCGCCGGCGATTACCTGCATGCGCGGTACACCGTCAAGAACCAGGTGATCGCGCACTCGGAGACGCCGGGTGCGCCCTACTACACGCCCGAAGGCGACGCCGCTGCCCGCAACGGCAACATCGTGGTCAGTTGGAGCATCGGCTCCCCTGACGAGCAGTCGATCGATTGGTGGATGGGGGCCCCGTTCCACGCCATGGCGATGATGGATCCGCGGCTCCAGCAGACCGGCTTCGGTGCCTACCACGAAGCCGCCGGCACGTACAAGACCGCGGGTGTGCTTGACATCGCCCGGGGCAACCCCTTCCGGGGAGGGACCTTCCCCGTCTACTGGCCCGGCAATGGCAAGACCGTGCCGCTGCGCACTTACAGCGGAGGCGAATATCCCGACCCGCTACAGGCCTGCCCGGGCTACGGCACGCCCGCGGGACTGCCGATCTTCGTTGAGACCGGTGGCCGAGTGGCAACGTCGGCAACAGCCCACACCTTCACGGGCAACGGCGCGCCGCTCGCCCATTGCGTCATCGATTCGAACAGCAACGTCAACCTCAGCTCCTACCTGACCGAGCGTGGCGGCGTGATCGTGATTCCCCAACAGCCACTCCAGCCCGGCGTTACCTACGCCGTGGCGCTGACGGTCAACGGGCTTCCCTACGCGTGGTCCTTCCAGGTCTCCTGACCGGCTGCAGTTCTTGAGGCCGGCAGCGTGGATCACCGTTGCGCTGCTGGCCGTGTCGGTCGCTGTCAGCGCGCCGGTCAAGGCCCACGCGGCGCCTGTCCCGTCGACTGGCTGCACCGTCTTTCCGGCGGACAACATCTGGAACACCGATATCTCGACCATGCCAGTGCACGCGAGCAGCGCCCAGTGGCTCGCCTCGATGTCGGCGGCGACGACGAAGCTGCACCCCGACTTTGGCGGGCCGCCATACGGTTTTCCGTATAACGTCGTCGACGACGCGCACGCGACCGTCCCGGTGTCCTTCGACTACGCGAGCGAGAGCGATGCCGGCCCCTATCCGGTCGGGGCCGACACCTCGATCGAGGCCGGCAGCGACCGCCACGCGCTGATCGTCAACAAGGACACCTGCACTCTCTATGAGCTCTATGCCCTGACAGGCAGCGGATCGTCCTGGCACGCGGGGTCGGGCGCGATCTTCAACCTCGGGTCGGACGCCCTGCGACCGCTGACCTGGACTTCCGCCGACGCAGCCGGCCTGCCGATCTTTCCGGGCCTCGTGCGCTGGGACGAAGTCCAGGCGGGCGCCATCAATCACGCGATCCGCTTCACCGCGGTGCAGTCGGACAGGAGCTTCCTCTGGCCGGCACGGCACCAGGCGGGCTCGGCCGCGAACCCGGCCCTGCCGCCGATGGGCGCCAGGTTCCGGCTCAAGGCCGGCTACGACATCACGACTTTCAGCGCCCAGGGGCAGATCGTCCTGCGCGCGCTGCAGCACTACGGCCTGATCCTGGCTGACAACGGCAGTAACTGGTTCTTCAGCGGAACTGAGGACGCCAGCTGGCCTGACAGTTTGCTGAGTGAGCTGAAGACGGTGCCGGCGTCTCAGTTCGAAGCCATCGACGAGTCGTCGCTGATGGTCGACCCGAACTCGGCGGCGACGGGACCTCCCGGGGCTCCGGCCGCACCGGCCGCCGTCGCCGGCGAGGCGTCGGCAACCGTTTATTGGAATGCGCCCGCCTCCGGGGCCGTCGCGAGCTACAAGATCGTCGCCTCGCCCGGCGGCGTGACCCTCACCGTTCCCGGCACCCAGCTTGCCGCGACTCTGACGGGGCTGACCGACGGTACCGGCTACACCTTCACGGTGACCGCCAGCAACGCGGCTGGCACGGGCCCTCCCTCGTCCGCCTCCAACGCGGTGATCCCTGGGCGAGGCCCGTACCAGACGCTGCCACCGAAGCGGATCCTCGACACTCGCGACGGCACTGGAGGGGTGCCCGTCGCGCCGGTCGGCGCGCGTGGAACCCTCAATCTGCAGGTCACGGGGATTGGGGGCGTGCCGGCCACTGGCGTCAGCGACGCCGTCCTGAACGTCACCGTCACCGACACCACGGCGGCCAGCTATCTCACCGTCTGGCCGGCCGGAGTGCCGCGGCCGCTGGCGTCCAACCTCAACTGGACGGCGGGAACCACCGTGCCGAACCTGGTCGAGGTCGCGCTCGGCGCAAACGGCCAGGTGTCGGTGTACAACGCCGCGGGGAGCGCGGACGTCGTCGTCGATGTGGCCGGTTATGTGGGCGCACCGACCGCCACGCTGCCGTCAGCCGGCCTCTATACCGCGATCGTGCCGCACCGCGTGCTGGATACGCGTGTGGTCACGTCGGCGCCGGTGGGCCAGGGGCGGGCGATCGACGTCCAGGTCGCCGGCACTCTGAACATCCCGAGCACCGGTGTCGCTGCGGTCGTGCTCAACGTGACGGCTACGAATCCCACAGCGGCGAGCTTCCTGACCGTCTATCCGACCGGCACTCCGCGTCCGCTCGCGTCAAACCTCAATTTCGTTGCTGGGCAGACGGTGCCGAATCGCGTGATCGTGAAGGTGGGCGCGGGCGGAGCGGTGAGCATCTTCAACAACGTCGGGTCGGTGGACGTGGTGGCGGACGCCGGCGGCTGGTTCAGCGACGGAACCGCTGCCTCCGCTGGCGGTCTCTTCGTAGGGGTCACGCCAGCTCGCATCCTGGACACGCGGACGGCGGCTGCGGTCGGGTCGAACGCGACCTACGTCCTCGCGGTCGCCGGCCGGGGTGGGGTGCCGGCCATGAGCGACGCGGTGCCTCCGACCGCGGTGGTCTTGAACGTGACCGCCACCAACCCGACCGAGGCCAGCTTTCTGACCGTCTGGCCAGACGGTTCAACGCGGCCGCTGGCGTCGGACCTGAACTACGTGCCGGCTCTGACAGTGCCCAATCTGGTTGTGGTCAGGCTCGGCTCGTCGGGAGCGATCGACCTCTACAACCAGCTCGGGACGACCGATCTGGTAGTTGACGTCGTGGGCTGGTACGGCTGATCCGGACGGGTCGTTTCAGTAGGCCTAAGCCGGAGTTGCACCGAATGGTGCCCGTGTGGGCCTTCGGCTGAGGTGCGACCTCCTAGCCCGGGTGTCGCGGCTCAACCGAAGTAGGTGTCGCGCATCAACCGAAGTTCTGTCGTGCATCAGCGGAAGGCCTTTTGGCGCGCTTCAGCCGAAGCTGCACATGTGAGTGGTGCCCGCGCACGGACTCGAACCGTGAACCTTGGGTTTAAGAGACCCCTGCTCTGCCAAATTGAGCTACGCGGGCCGGGAGCCGGGTTCCGATTCTACCCACCGCGAGTCTCGGTCCGCCCTTAACCGGACCGGTTGGCGGAGACCCGTCGATTGCCTAGCCTCGCCAGATGCGTGCCCGCATCCCGCTCGATGTCGATCTCGAGGACAAGCTCATCTACGGCCTCTCGCCCCTGCGGTTCGTATACGTGCTGGTCGCTGGCGTCGCCGCGATGGCGATCTGGAGCTCGAACACGGGACCCGCGGCTCTGCGAGGCACCGCCTGCGTACTTGTCGCGATTCTTGGCGCCGCAGCGGGTTGGCTGCGTCACGAAGGTCGCCACTTGGACTGCTGGGTGAGTGACATTGGAGCCTTCCTGCTCCGCAACTACCGGCTCGAGCTGGCGCCGGTCAAGGCCGGCCAACAAGCGCGGCTTGGTCCTCGCAGCCTGAGCGTGCACGGCGTCTTGCCGGGCTCGGGCGCCACGACCGTGACCGCCGAGCTGGCTGCCGCGCTCGCCGCGCTTGGTACCGCGCCGCGCCTGGCCGCGTCGCCGGCTGCAGCCCTGCGACTCGGGATGAAGGGGACCGGTCGCCATCCGGTTCTCGACCTGGAGGTGGCCGAGACCCGGGGGCGAGCCGGGCTGGAGGTGGCCGAGGCGGCCCGCGACGCCGATATCGCGCTGCTCGTAACGCCTGCGGACGTCCCGCTTGAAAGCCTCCGTAAAGTCGCCGGCGCGCTCAAGCCTCCGCGCGAGCTGGTGCTGGTGATCAACCGCGCACCACCGGGCCGCGAATGGACCGAGCTGCTCGACGCGGCGGGCGCCCAGCGGGCAGTCGCTCTACCTTTCGACCCCTGGCTGGCCGAAGCCGAGAGGAAGGGCGAGCCGGCTTTCAACCCGATCCTCCGCGGGCTTGCGGCCGAGCTCGTGCGTTCGCCGTGAGGCTCATCGCACCGGTCGTCAGGCGGGTCTCGGGACTGCCGCTGGGCCCGGTCAATGAGACGCTGGCTCTCTTCGAGACCGACGGCCTGGGTTTCCTGGGCGCCAGCCGAGAGGACCAGGACCGCTGGCTGGCCGGCTTTCGCGCGCTGCTCGATGGCCTGGCGGGTCCGATCCAGGTCGTGATCGAGTTCCAGCCCGGCGAGCTGGACGAGGCCGAACTCCTGGACGGCGAGTCCGCGCCCCCGCCGCCGGCCGGTGCAGCCGCCATGCTTCGGGCCGACACCGCGTTCGTCGAGAAGATTGCGAATTGGCGCAGCAGTCGGTCGCGTGAGGTGACCGTGGTCGTGGCCGGCGAGGAAGCCGAGACCACCCGGCGCGCGCTGACAGCGATCGGCGTGCGGGTCAGCGACCGGGAGAAGGCGGCGCCCGGTTCCGGAACCGAGTCGCGGCCCGACTATCGGGACGCCGAGGGCTGGCACCGCACCTGGTATCTGGAGCGCTTTCCCGGAGGCGAGCTGGAGCCTGGTTGGTTGCTGCGTCTGGTGCCACCCGACCGCCGGGCCGCCCTCGCCTGGCACGCCCGGCCGCTTCCAACTGATCTGGCGGTCTCCTATCTCCAGCGCCAGCTCAACAACATGCGCACCAGCCAGGTCGAGGTCGCGCGGCGGGGTGCCACCGACCCGGTGCTGGCCGGGGCGGTACCGGCCGCCCAGGAGCTGCAACGGCGGCTGGTCGCCAGCCGCGACCGCGCCTTCCAGGTTGCGGTTTACCTGACCATCACGGCCCGAACCAGGGAGGAGCTGGCCGGCGCGACCAGCGATGTGGAGGCCGCCGCGCGCGGCGCCCTCTGCACTCTCCGGCTGTGCCACTACAGGCAGGCCGACGGGCGCCTGGCCACGCTGCCGGCTGGCAACGATGGCCTCGGCCGCAGCCGGGTGGTCGACACGACCGCCCTCTTGACGTTCCTGCCCTGGCTGGACGCCGAGCTTGCCGACGCGAACGGCCTCGTCCTCGGCCGCACCCGAGCGACGGGCATGCCGGTCCAGGTCGATCCCTTTGACGATGTCCGCTACGAGAACGCCAACATCGCCGTTTTCGGCCACTCCGGCGCCGGCAAGACGTACCTGCTCTCGAGCCTTCTCCTCGGCGCCGTCGCCCGCGGTGCCCAGGCCTTTGTCATCGACCCCGAGCACGAGTACGGTCGCCTGGCCAGGGCGGTGAATGGTGTCGACGTGCCGCTCGCGCTCGGCTCCGGTCACGCCCTGAACGTCCTGGAGCCGAAGCCGCCGGGAGCAGAGGAGAGCTGGCTGGGGCCTGCGGTCGCCGACGCTCTCGATCTCGTCAACGTGATCTGCGGCAGCCTCGACGAGGTCGAGCGCGCGCTTACCGAAGCGGCGATTCGCGACGCCTACTCCGCCGCGGACCACCCGGTTTTGCGAGATGTCGCGGCGCACCTGCCGCCAAGCTCTCGCCCCGCCAGGATCCTGCAGCGCTGGGTCGGAGGCAGTCTCGGCGCGATGTTCAGCAGCCCCACCAACGTCGACCTCGACGCGCCGCTCGTCGTCTTCGGGATGCGTGAGCTCCGCGAAGAGATGGTCGGCGCGGTCCACTACCTGCTGGCGGAGGCCCTCTGGAGCCGCATCAAGGACCGCCGGCGCCGCTGCCTGCTGGTGGTCGACGAGCTGGGGATCCTCTTCGAGGACGCGACCATGCGCCGGTTCGTCGTCCGGCTGGCCCGCCGGATTCGCAAGTACAACGGCAGCCTCGTCTTCGCGACCCAGAACCCGGGCGACCTGCTCGCCACCGAGCAGGGCACGGTAGTCGCCACCAACCCGGCGATCCGTTTCCTGGGTGCGCAGCGGCCGACTGAGGCTCAGAAGCTGCAGCGCGCGTTTCAGCTCAGCGATTCCCAGCGCCAGGCGCTGGAGGCCGCCCGGCGCGGCGATTTCCTGGTCGCAGCGGGCCCCGAGCGGGTTGCCTTTCGCGTCATCGTCCCTCCCTGGCAGGCGGCCCTGATCCGGACCGTATAATCCCGGGCCGTGCCCGCCAGGTTCGAGCTCGGGCTCGCCGAGGGACGCTTGCGCCTGGCCTGGCCCGCCGCGGCCTCCCTCGACTCCATAGTCGCCACCTGCCAGACAGCTGATGGAACTCGGCACGAGGGCGAAGGCTGGCGAAGCCGCGACGGTGCCTTCGAGTGCGCCTGCGGGCCACTCACTGTCCGACTGACCTTTCGCGGCGGGCGAGCGGCGAGAATCCGCCTCCGCGGAACCGCGCGTCAGTACTGCGAGATCGTCGCCTTGGGGATTGCCGGCCGGCTCGAATTCCAGGCCGACAGCGCCACTTGGTGGGTCTACAACGGCTACCAATCCTGGGACGCGGCTGACGTGGTGCCGGCCGGTGGCGCCCGACCCTCCTACTGGACGGCTGCCGTCGCGGATGCCGACGGCCGGGCGCTGGTCATGGCGGCGAGGTCGGCCGCGAGGCTCGTGACGCGCTTCGACTTGAAGTCGGGCCGGCTGGCCATGACGCAAGGTGCGGCCCCGGGGCCCTTAGAAGCTCGGCCCCACTGGACGGCTCGGCGCGGTCAGCTCTGGCGCGGAGAAGACCTTGTCCTGCAGCTCGTGGACGACGTCTGGGATGGCCTCGCCGAGCTCAGCGAGCAGGTATTTGGACCACGCCGGCGGCGTGGCGATTCGCCGCCGCGCCGCGTGCCCCAGGGCTGGCTCAGCTGGTACCACTACGGCACCTGGGTGACCCGGGAGGACGTGCTCCAGAACGCCGGCATCCTCGCCGACGGAGCCCTGGCCGGCCTGGGCTACGACCAGGTCCTGGTCGATGACGGCTGGCAGGAGGCATATGGCGACTGGATTCCCAACCGCAAGTTCGACCCGAGCCTTGGCGACCTTGCCGCAAGGCTCACTCGGAGAGGCCAGGTGCCGGGGCTCTGGATCGCTCCGTTCCTCGTCAGCACCGGTTCCGACCTTGCCCTTCACGGCCCGGCCGACTGGTTTCTCAGCGACCCGTCCGGCGGTGGCCGCCTGATCGACCCCGTCCACGTCAGCTTTGGTCCGATGTACGTCCTGGACGCTCGCCGGCGGCGCGTCCAGGACCACCTCGAACGAACCTTCGCCGGCCTCCGCGAGCAGGGCTTTCGGCACTTCAAGATCGACTTCCTATATGCGGGCGCCTACCCCGGAGTCCGGGCGCTGCGCGATGGCTTGCGTGCGATTCGCCGAGGAGCGCGGGACGGCTACCTCTGCGCGAGCGGGGCGCCGCTTCTGCCCCTTGCGGGACTTGTCGACGGCTGCCGGATCGGCCAGGACACAGCCACCCCGCTCTATGACTTCGAGAAGGGGGAGCCGGTCTGCCGCATCTTCGGCGACGAGGTGCTCTGGATCGCCCGCAACACTGCTTGCCGCCATTTCCTGGACCGCTGGTTCCAGCTCGACCCCGACGCGGCCCTGGTTGGAGCCAACCTGACGGTTGAGCAGGCTCGTCAGCTCGTCACGGTGGTCGCTCTCGCGGGCGGCCCCTTCTTCGCCACCGACGACCTGGCTCGTCTTGCGCCGGAGCGCCTGGCGCTGCTGACAAACCCGGAGGTCCAGGCCCTCGTGGGCGGACCGCCCGCCCGGCCCGACTGGGACCCGACAGCCCATCCGCTGGCCGCCGTCTGGCGGCGCGACGACGTCTTGGCTGCCTTCAACTGGGCTGGACCCGCGCGCCAGCTGGTGATCGAGGCGCCGCCGCGGCGGCCGGTGCGCGACCTCTGGAACCGAGTCGAAGTGGAGTTCGGCGTGGGCGACCTGGAGTTGAAGCTGCCGCCATCTGGAGTCCATCTCCTGAAGTTCGAGGGAGCGGGTAGGCTAAGGGCGTGGCTCGAGTGATCCATCTCCGGCTCCGAAATCTGCCGCCGGAGCGGACCTCTCGGCTGGAGGACCAGGTTGAGCAGCTGGCCGGCTCGCGGGAATGGCGAAGCGGGCCGCCCTGGATCGCTACCGACCTCTCGCGGGGACTCTTCGAAACCGAGTACCTGCGACACCTGCGCAACGCCGAAGGCCGTGAGATCGGAGCGGCCGGGTTCCTGAAGATGGCCGGTGACGAGACCGACGCTCTGGTCCTTCTCTTTTTCCTTCGAGATCGCAGCGCCGAGTATGGAGCCGACGTCGAGTGGCGCGATGATGAGCATCCGCTGGCCAAGCTCCGCCGCCTGCAGTTCCACCGCGGGCTCCTGGACGGCAGCCGTCAGCTCGAAGATCACCTCGCTCGGCGGCCGGTGATCAAGAAGGTCATGGGCCAGGCGATCACCTTCTACCCGCCAAGCTACCGCGTGCATTCGCAGGCGCCTGGCCACCCGCAGCACTGGGGTTATTCGCTGCACGGGCTGCGGGCCTACGCGCCGACGCTGCTCGAGGCCGAGCAGGAGGCCCTGAAGATCCTCCGGGGCCTACGCCATCTCGGTTAGCGTCAAGCAGGCGGAGGGGGCCTTCTCAGCTCTGGATGGCACCCGTCTCTACTGGCGCGGTTGGGTCCAACCGGGGTCGCGGGTCACCTTCGCAGTGCTGCATGGACACGGCGAGCACTCCGGCCGGTATGCCGGCTTCGCGACCGCCATGTCGGCCCGCGGCTACTCGACGTACGCCTTCGATTGGCGCGGCCACGGACTCAGCGAAGGCCAGCGCGGCCACGCCGGCAGCTTCGATGACCTGACCGGTGACGCGAGGCTCTTCATCGAGGAGGTTCGGCGGGCTCAGGCCGGCGAAGAGGTGCTGCCCCTTGGCCACTCCGTGGGTGGCTCGATCCTGCTCAGCGCGATCGTCCGAAGCCAGGTCCAGCCACGGCGTTTCGCCGTCTCCAGCCCGGCATTGCGAGTCCGCGCCAAGGTCCCTCAGTGGAAGCTGGCAGCGGCAGGAGCCCTGTCACGCCTGGCGCCCAAGGTTGCGCTCGCCACCGACTTGGAGACCGCGGCGATCTCCCGGGAGCCGGCCGTCGTGGAGGCATACGAGAAGGATCCCCTGGTCCATTCCAGGATGACCGCGCGCCTCTACGCCGAGTGGAGTGCCGCCAACGCCGAGATCATGAGCCGGGCGGGCGAGATCAAGGTGCCCTTTTTCGCCTCTCACGGTACCGACGACCGCATCATCGATCCGCTCGCCACCGAGGAGTTCTACAAGCGGACGGCAATCGCCGGCAGCGTGCTCAAGCTCTACGCGGGCTCCTACCACGAGCCTTTCAACGACCTCGACCGGGAGCAGGTCTTCAGCGACCTCGCAACCTGGGTCGGCTGACGCCGCTTCGCCGGTTGCGGCTCGTCATCCAGCGAGTCAGGTCGGCGGCCGTGTCCTGGGACGGCAGCCGCAACGAAATCGGCTCTGGCGTGGTTGTGCTTGTCGGAGTGGGTCCGGACGACGCTGAGAACGACGCCCGCCGCCTGGCTGAGAAGGTCGCGACGATGCGGATATTCAAGGACGCGACCGGCCGCAGCAACCAGAGCCTCGAAGATGTGCAGGGCGAGGCCCTGGTCATCTCCCAGTTCACCCTTTACGCCGACTTGAGCCGGGGCAGGCGACCTGGTTTCACGGGCGCGGCGGCGCCCGAGCTGGCAGAGCGCCTTTACGGGGAGTTCGCCCGCGCCCTCGGCGCCCGCGGCATCACCGTCCGCACCGGTGGCTTCGGAGCGGACATGGATGTGGAGCTGGTAAATCAGGGCCCGGTCACGATCGTGGTCAGCACCGACGAGTGGCCGACCCGGCAGGCTTAAGGCGCTGAAGTCAGAAGTCGTCGCTCCGCCGCTGGATCGTCGCGCCTACCTCACGGCCTACGGGGCCCTGGGGCTGACCGCGTTCATCTGGGGCTTCTCCTTCGTGCTGATCAAGGCCGGCGTGGCCACCCTCGATCCGGCGGTCCTGGTCTTGATCCGTACCGGGAGCGCGTCGGTCTTCCTCCTGGCGGTGATCCTGCTGACGCGTCGTCGCCCTTTTGGCGGCATCAGGCGACGCTTCCCCGGCTTCCTCTTCATGGCCGTGACCGGAAGCGTCATACCGTTCACCGCGATCGCTTGGGGGGAGCTCCACATCTCCAGCGGGCTGGCCGCGATCTTCAACGCCACCACTCCGCTCTGGACGGCGATCATCGCTTATTGGCTCACCCCTAACGAGCGCCCCAGCCCGCTCAATTACCTCGGTGTCGCCGCGGGCTTCGCCGGCACCGGCATCCTGATCGCGCCCCAGCTGGGCGATCCCCTGCACGCGGGCGTGCTCGGCAGCCTCGCGGCCATCGCCGGCGCGGCCAGCTACGCGGTCGCCGCGATCGGGCAGCGGCGGCTGCTGCCGGGCGTCGATCCCATCGAAGGGTCCTTCTGGCAGATGGCGCTGGCCACGATCCTGATCCTGCCGATCGCGGCGCCCGCGCTGACCCACGCGCATCCGACCCTGGTCTCGGTCGGCGCCTCACTCGTGCTGGGCGTCGCGGGATCAGGAGTCGCGTCGATCCTCTATTACTTCCTCATCAACTCACTCGGCGCGACCCGCGGCGCCTCGGTCACCTTCCTGATCCCGGTGACCGCCGTGTTCTGGGGCTCCCTGCTTTTTCAAGAGCGGATCACGCTGCCGATCCTGGGTGGCATGGCCGTCATCCTTCTCGGCGTCTTCCTGACCAGCGTCCGGCGCCGGCAGACGGCCGCAACCGAAGCCAGGCCGGCCGCCTGACTCGTGAGCGATTACCTTCAAGCCCACGCGCGCGCCATCGATGAGGCGGCGGCCCGGATCGCGCCGCACATCCGCCGCACCCCGACACTCACGACCGATCTCGACCCAGACCTGCTGCTCAAGCCCGAATGCTTCCAGGTGACGGGCTCTTTCAAGCCGCGGGGCGCCTTCAATGCGATCCTGAGCCTGGCCGCACGCGACCCGGCGCCGAGGGGCTTGATCACCGCCAGCTCAGGCAACCATGCCCAGGCCGTGGCCCTCGCCGCCCGGACCGCAGGGCTGCCAGCCGTGGTCCTGATCCCGGAAGGTGCCAACCCCGCGAAAGTCGCCGCCACCCGCGCCCTTGGCGCTGAGGTGATCACCGCCGGCATCAGCTTCGAAAACCGCGACCAGCGGCTGGCCGAAGAGGTCGCGGCGCGGGGGCTCGCCCTCGTCCACCCATACGACGACTGGGACGTGATCCACGGCCAGGGCACCGCTGCTCGCGAGCTGCTCGAGGACCGGCCCGACCTCACCGCCATTGCGACACCAATCGGCGGTGGGGGTCTGCTGAGCGGAACCGCCCTGGCCGCCAAGGCCCAGAACGAGGAGATCCAGGTGATCGGCGTCGAGCCGGCCAACGCCGACGACGCCTACCGCTCGCTCCAGATGAAGGAGCGCCAGCGGCTCCCGCGGGCTCCCGACACCATTGCCGACGGCGTCAGGACGCTCAGCATCGGACAGCGGAACTTCGAAGTTCTTGTCGCGAACCGGACCATCGAGGCCATCGTCACGGTCACCGAGGCAGAGATAGAAGAGGCCCTGTCAACCGCCTGGCTGCGCTTGAAGCTGGCGCTTGAGCCGACTGGGGTGTTGCCGCTGGCTGCCTACCTGGCCGGCAAGCTGCCGAAGCCCCAGAAGCCGGCCGGGGGACGCGGTCCGGTTGCCCTCATCCTCACGGGTGGCAACTTCGACCCGGCAGGCGTGGCTAGGCTATTAGCCAGCCATGGGTAGGCCGTGACCTCGTCGATCCCCGTGAAGGAGCTGATGACTCGCGACGTCATCACGTTCACCGAGGACGAGGAGGTCGGCGCCGCCGCGCAGACGCTGAGCAAGAAGCGGATCACGGGCGCGCCGGTCGTGGACTCCGAAGGTCACGTGGTGGGGATCGTCTCGGAGGTCGACGTGCTCACCAAGCGAGGTAAGACGGTCAAGGAGATCATGAGTCCCCATGTGATCGCGGTGACCGAGGACACGGGCGTCGAGGAGGCGGCCCAGCTGCTCGCGGGCAAGCGCATCCGCCGCCTGCCGGTCCTGCGCGGCGGCAAGATGGTTGGTCTTGTCAGCCGTTCTGACATCCTCGACTTCTTTGCCCTCAGCCACTGGACCTGCGACAACTGCGGCCACTGGGAGCGCGGACTCGAGGCGCCAGTCATCTGCGCCATGTGCCAGGGGGACTCCTTCCACCTCGAGCGCGGCGCGCCCGGCGTCTGACCCGGCTCCGCGAGCAGCCAGCATGCCGGCGCTGAGCCACAAGGCCGAGAGCTTCACCGAATCTGTCATCCGCGAGATGACCCGCCTCAACCTGGCGCTGAACGGGCCCGAGCGAGCGGTCAACTTTGCCCAGGGCTTTCCCGACTTTGCGCCCCCGCCCGAGATCATCGAAGCCGCCAAGAGCGCTCTGGACGGCGGTTTCAACCAGTACGCCACGACCTGGGGCGCGCCCCAGCTGCGGGCTGCCGTCGCGGCCAAGCAGTCCCGCGCCTGGGGCCGCGAGGTCGATCCTGAAACCGAGGTCACCGTCGCCTGCGGAGCTACCGAGTCGATGATCGCCGCCATGCTGGCCGCGGTCGACCCGGGCGACGAGGTGATCGTCTTCGAGCCCTTCTACGAGAACTACGGGCCTGACTGCATCCTGAGCGGCGCCGTTCCCCGGTTCGTGGCGCTGCGGCCACCCGACTGGAACTTCGATGCGGACGAGCTGCGCAGGGCCTTCGGCCCAAAGACGCGCGCCATCGTCATCAACACGCCGCACAACCCGACCGGGAAGGTCTTCTCGCTTGCTGAGCTGGAGCTGATCGCGGGTCTCTGCCAGGAGCACGATGCCCTGGCGCTGACCGACGAGATCTACGAGCACCTCGTCTACGACGGCCGGCATCTGGCGCTCGCGACCCTGCCGGGGATGGCCGAGAGAACGATCACCATCAGCGGTGCCAGCAAGACCTTCTCCGTGACCGGCTGGCGCGTCGGCTGGCTGATCGCGCCTCCCGCCCTCACCGCGGGCATCCGCAAGGTGCACGACTTCCTCACGGTCGGCGCCGCCCACCCGCTGCAGATCGCGGTGGCGACCGCGCTGGGCTTTCCGGAGGCTTTCTACGACTCCCTGCAGGAGGAATACCGGGAGCGGCGCGACACGCTGGTCCGAGGCCTGCGCGAGATCGGTTTCGAATGCCGTGCCCCGGCCGGCGCCTACTACGTGATGGCGGGCATCGAGCCCTTCGGCTACACCGACGACGTGGCTTTTGCCCGCCACCTGATCGAGACCGTCGCGGTCGCGACAGTCCCCGCCTCCAGCTTTTTCCACGACGCCGCTTTGGGCCGCGGCCAGGTCCGCTTCAGCTTCCCCAAGCGAATGGAGACGATCGAACGCGGGCTGGCCGCGCTGGCCGGCTTGAGAGCCGCGCCGGGCGCTCCTTAACCGGGTCACTTTCCCGGGTCGTCGGGCGTCGGCTAGGGTGGCGTCTCGATTCGCCCATGCGACGCCTTTTCAACAAACCGCTCACCTGGCTCGTCCTGGCCGAGGCGCTCGTGGTCACGGCATTGGTCGGGTTCGCCTGGTACGTCTACTCCGCGCCCGGCGGCCCGCCTCCCCTACTGCCGGCGATTGCGCGCCCACCGGTCGAGCCCGGCCCGCGCGGCCCGTCAGGCGGGTTGCCCGTCACCAAGCCGAAGCCGTCGCCTGCGTCGGGCCGAACGGTTCCGGCGCCCGGGCTGCTGCCGCCCGACCTGGCGGGCCTCAACCGCGACCAAGCCGATTGGGAACGCGCCGAGGCCGGCATCGTGGCGGCGTTGCTGTCCGCTGCGCGTCGCTATCTGGACGCCGTCGTCCTGCCCGCCGTGGAGCGGGCGGAGTCGACCAGGGCCAGCCCGGCTACGACGGCGCCGCTGACACAGAGAGCCGCCGCAATCAAGAAGATGCTGTGATACTCGGCAACCAGGGCCTGCGTCACGCGCGCGTCAAAAGCGGCTTTCTGGGCCGTAAAGTCGGGCGATCCAGGGATCAGCCGCAGCGCCGGTCCGGCGTTGAAAAGCTCGTAGAAGCGGCTCAATCCGAAAGCCGTCAAGGCCGACAGCCCCAGGAGCATGCCCAGCGTCCGAACCAGGACCACCAGGCTCGCCGCCAGCCCGTGGCGCCCGGGCTGGGCGAGATCCAGCACAGCCGTGGCAAGCGGCGCGATCACAAGGCCGAAGCCGAGGCCGCCCCCCGCGAGCACCAGGTCCGCCTCACGGATCCCAACCAGGCGCCGGGCCAGCTCGTGCTCGTTCCACCCTGCCAGCAGGGCAAAGAACCCCGCGGCCGCCAGCATTCCCGCCGCGGCCACCCAGCGCCCGCCCAGCCGGCGTGCCGCGAGGCCGCCAAGGATGGCGCCCAGCGGGACCGCCACCATGAATCTTGAGAGCAGCAACGCCGAGTCCAGCTGGGTCAGGTTGAAAACGCCGCGACCCATGAGCGGGATGTCCACCAGGGCAACCATCAGGCCGCCGCCGGCCAGCAGGTTCGCCAGCGAGGCGCCCAGAAAGACCCGGCTCCGCAGGAGCCGCCGCGGGATCACGGGCGCCAGGTCGGATGCCTGCCGCCAGGACCAGGCGCCCAACGCCACGACCGCACCGACCCCGGCGGGCCAGAAGAACGCGCTCACCGCCCGGTGGGCCGGATCGTCCGGGTAGAGCGCCACGACCAGCAGCGCCAGCCCGATGCCGAGCAAGACCGCTCCGAGCCAGTCGGCCGGCGGTACTTCGCCGCGCTCCGGCTGCTGAGTGCGTTGGCCACTCATGGGACTGAGGCGGCGTTGGGCGACGACAAAGCCCGCCGCGCAGGCCAGTGCGAGCGGCAGGTTGGCCCAGAAGACGAAGCGCCAGCTGCCGAGCGTCTCGGCCCAGGCGGCCAGCACCGCTCCATAGAGCGGACCGAGGACACTGCCGGTCTCCTGGATTGCTGAAATTGCGCCAATAGCCGGACTTCGTCCCCCGGCTGGAAAGAGGTCGGCCGCCAGGGCGAGCGCCACCGGGACCAGAGCACCTCCGCCGACGCCCTGGAGAACGCGGCCCGCCACCAGCCAGGGCAAGCCGATCAAGCCATAGGGCGGCTCGCCGGTGTAGGCGGCGCTGGCCGTGAAGATCGAGCCGAGCGCGAAGGCCGCCAGGGCGCCCAGGTAAACGGCGGTCCGGCCGTGCACGTCCGAGGCGAGTCCGATCAGAGGCATGACGACGATGTAGCCGGCCAGGAAACCGGACACGATCGGCGTCGCCTGCTCGATCCGGTCGACCGGCACATCGAGGTCGAAGAGCATCTTTGGCAGCAGGGTGACGACCGCGTAGGCATCCAGCGCGGCGACGAAGAGACCCGCCGCCGCGGCCAGCAAAAGGAGCCAGCGAGCAGAGCCGCGCCGCTGCAGCCAGGGTGCCCGGCGAGTGACGCGACTCAAGGGATTACTGGATGGGCGGCTTGACGATGTCGAAATTCGCGTTGAAATTGTGCAGGCGGACCTCCAGGCTGGTGTTCTTGCCGGCCTGGAAAAGCGCGCCGCGGAGGAAAGCCTTTCTCAGGAGGTGGTCGTTCTTGCCCACCCAGAGCGTGGTCTGGATGTCGCCCGCCGGGCTCAATGGCTGGATGGCTTGTGCAACCTGCGTCGCGGTGTAGACGGCGGCGATCTTCCAGCAGTCCTTGCCGTCAACCGTTTCCGAGCCCTGGGTGGAAAGGGACCGACCTTTAGGCATCACAGCCGGCAGCCCCTTTTGAAGATCGAACATCGCGCCCACCGACGGGATCGCCGTGGTCTGGCCCGTGAGGTCGCTCCAGCCGAGGAAGGGCAGCTTCAGATAGACGTGACCCTGGAGCGTGACCACCTCGAGCTCGATCAGGGAGTCGCTGGACTGTCTGGCCTTGATGGTCGTGTCGCTGTCGCCCGGCAGCTTGACCTTGCCCGAGGCTGACACGACCGAGAAACCGGCCAGGCTGGCTCCAGACCCGAATTTGAGCTCGACTGCGGCGGTCTTCACGCGCGCCAGCGCCGTCGACGCGTCATTCAGTACCTGCTTGGGGTCCGCCTGCGCGCCGGCGCTGAATGAGCAAGCCTGGAGTATGTAAAACGTGGAACAAAGCAGGACCGCGGCGCGGCGGAGCAACACGCGGCCAGTTTACGGGAAGGCCTAGCGACCTCCGGGCGCCGTCGAGCTGATCGACTGCCTGGCTGGCAAGACGCTACGCGCGTCGCCTGACCGGTTCTAGGTCAGCCTTGCCCTTCTTTCTGGGCCTCGCCTTCCTTCGGCTCCTGGCGCGGCCCCGCTCCGCCATGCACGGTCGGCGTCATCGAGACGTTCCCGTTCAGCGTTGCGCCGTCCTCGACCGAAAGCTTGGCGATCTTCACGTCGCCGTGCAGCGAACCCGTGCCGGCGAGGGTAAGGCGGCCGCGTGCCACCACATTGCCGGTCACGTTGCCCTGCACCATCACGTTGTTGCCCTCGAGCTGAGCTTTGACGGTCGCCGAGTTCTCGACCGCGATGTCGCCTGAGGTGTGGATCTCACCGTCGACCTTGCCGCGCACGGTCATGTCGCCCTCGATCTTGAGGGTCCCGTTGAGGACGTCCCGGGGACCCAGGACGACGTGGCTGTTGCCATCCTTGTGACGGCCCCTGCCGCGCTCAGGCTGTTCGTTTTCTTCGTCTGCCATATGCTTCGTAGCTCCCACAATGCCGGCCCGGGACCAAGGCATTCTAGTCGACCGTTGGCGCCCGTAAGCTAGCCATCCCGGGATGGACGTCACTGCCGCCGACGAGCTCATCGAGCACCTGGTCGAGTTCTACGATCGCACCGCCGGCGAGTACGACGCCTGGGCGGGTGGCCTGAATTCGAGGGTCGCCGCAAAACTGGTCGAGCTGGCCCACCCCAAGCGGGGTCAGGCCTGCCTCGACGTGGGCTGCGGAACCGGCCTCGTCACCCATCTCCTGGCCGCGAAGGTCGGCAAGCAGGGCAGCGTCGTCGGCATCGACCTCTCGGCCCGGATGCTGGACCTCGCCCGCCGCAACGTCCACCCCAACACCACCTTCATGGCGATGGCGGCGGAGAACATGGTTTTCCGCGAGCACAGCTTCGACCTCATCACCTACGGCCAGTCGCTGCATTTCCTGATCGATCCCTTCGCCAGCCTGGATGAGGCCGTCAGGCTGCTCCGGCCGGGCGGCCGGATAGCCGTCTCGATGCAGCGACGGAGCCTGCACACCGAAGCCCAGGAGCTCTTCTACACAGAGCTCGGAAAGCTGGCGGGACGCCACCACCTGCGGATTCCCCAACACTCGACCGAGCGGGCGGAGCTGGGCGAGCGCCACAACCTGCTGAGCCTGTTGGAGGAGTTCGGCTTGCAGAACGTGAAGATGACGGAGCTCGTCACCGGCGGGCGGGTGCGCAGCCCGCGCGAGTGGACCGCGATCATGACCGGCACCGGGCCGCTGCCCCACACGCTGATCTCGATCCTGGGCCCTCGCCTGCGAGGGGAGTTCGAGGAGCAGCTGGAAGCAGCCATGAGCGAGCTGGGAGACGAGGCCTTCCGCTACCACTTCGCATTCATCTTCGCGGTGGCCTCGCTCCCTCCTTAACCGGCCTGGTTTCCTAACCGGCGCCGGCCGGCTAGTTTCGAGCCTCCCTCGGAACCCAACCGAAAAGACAAGGAGGTCTTCGAATCCAAATGCCGTTCCTTGACGCGACCACAGTGATGCAGAGCCAGGAGTTCATCCGGCTCCAAGCTCTCATCGAAACCTGGGTCACCGTCGCCCAGGCGCTCGTTGCCACCATCGGCGCGCTTGCCTTTGTTTTGGCTTTCCTCTGGAAGATGACCGCCGTCGACACCCGCGCGATCCTGCAGTCCAAGCAGTGGATCCAGCGAATCGTCGTGGGGACGATCGGTGTGGAGATGGCCAGCGTGCTGGTCAAAGTGCTCACGGGGTCGATCCCGCACGCATGAACCTGCTCTGGCCCCTCGACCTGGGCGCGGCCTTCGCTCGGCTGGCGGCCGAGGCCGTCCTCGGCAACCGCGACCTGGTCGTGTCCACCTTCTGGGCCTACGTGTTCGACACGGGCAACCCCCTGCCGCCATTCGGCCGGTTCACCGACACCGGGGTCATCCATGCCCTGATCCCGTGGACCCAGGGCGTCGCCGATGCGGCGCTCGCGGTGGTGGTGCTCTGGGGCAGCTTCCACATCATGTGGGCTCACGGCGTGCGCAGCCTCTACACGGTCCGGATCCTGCTGCCCCGCCTGTTGCTCGCCGTGCTGTTGATCAACTTCTCGTTGCCGCTCGTCCAGCTGGCCGTCGACGCCAACAACGCGCTCTGCCAGGTGGTCCAGGCGATGGGCCTGCATTTCAACCTGGTCAACACCCTGTTCAGCAGGGACGAGCTTGGCGGCGTGCCGACCGTGCCCGTCCTGGTCACGGTCGCGCTCTTCATCTCCTATCTGGTGCTCGCCCTCGCCTATGTCATCCGCTTCGCCCTCCTCGTGGTGCTGACACTCGTTGCCCCACTCGCCGCGCTGCTCTTCGTGCTCCCCGACACCCACCACTACGCGCGCGAATGGGGCTCGCTCTTCGTCACCACCCTCTTCATGCAGCCGGCCCAGCTCCTGATCATCGGCATCGGGTTCGAATTTGAGCAGGCGAATGGCCACTCGCCGATTCGCCATGCGTTCGCCCTGGCCACCGTGCTGATCGCGTTCAAGGTCCCGGGCGCCTTCCACGCCACCTCTCGGGCCGGCTCTCACCTGGTGGCGATGGCCAAGCACTACGCGCACGTCGCGTCCCACGTCAAGTGATCACGTTCCTCCGTGCGCTCTCGATCACCGTGGCCGGGCTGGCATCACTGCTCCTACTCGGTGGCCGCGCACCTGCCTGGGACGGTGTCCTCGTCCCGGGTGCGGTGATGACCCAGCCCTTCGGCTGCACGGCATTCGAGCTGGAGCCCATCGACGCCAGCTGTCCCCAAGGTCACTTCCACGGCGGCATCGACTTCGCCGCGCCCGCCGGCACCCAGGTCCACGCGCCCGCCCCCGGCGTGGCTCATACCGGAGCCGGCGGGCCCTGTGGCATCCATGTCGTCGTCGAGCACGACGCGGGGATGCTGACCCTCTACTGCCACCTCGCCGCGGCGTTTGTCGCGGACCGGGAGCCGGTCACCCCCGGCCAGGTGATCGGCCTCGTCGGCAGCAGCGGTCTCTCGACGGGTTCCCACCTCCACTTCGAGGTCCACCGCTTCGGCCTGGCGGTCGACCCCGCTCCCTGGCTTATCAGCTGGCAGGCCGGCAACAACAAAGGAGGCACATAGCCATGGTCAACAAGGTCATCCTGATCGGGCGGCTCACGGCCGACCCGGAGCTCCGGGCCACCAACGGCGGCCAACACGTCGCGAACCTCCGGGTCGCCACCAATACCTATGGCGGGAAGGACGACGAAGGGAACCGCAAGGAGCACACCGAGTTCCACCAGCTGGTGGTCTTCGGACGCCAGGCCGAGGTGGTCGGAGAGTATCTCCGCAAGGGCCGCCTGATCTTCTGCGACGGCCGGCTGCAGACTCGAACCTGGGACGACGCCGAGGGCAAGAAGCACTGGTCGACCGAGATCCTGGTCGACAACCTGCAGATGCTCGGCCCCAAGCCGGGCGAGGCCGCCTGAGCGCGGCGAGGCCAGAGCGGCCCGAGTATCCTCGCGAAGGATGACCGACCGCGACGGCTACGGGTACGGCGAGCAGGCCGACCTCTTCCAGCGGCTCCTCGACGACATCCGCGTGCTGGGTCCCAGCGGAATCGAGCGCATCGCGCACGGCTGGGACCGGCACGTCGCCATCCATCCCAACCGGCGCCAGGCCTTCGACAAGGCGCGCCAGGACGCCCTCGAGAAAGTTCGCAAAGAGGCCTGGACCTCGGCCCAGGCCGAGATCAGCGAGTTCACTGAAGGCCGCGGCTCGACTGTCGCGTGGAAAGTCGAGCCCGGCGACGTCGGCCATCGCGCCGAGGAGGCTGCGCTGGCGGCGGGACTGGCGGTGCTCGCGCGCGACCGCCTTGGCGAGGACGACTACCGCACGCTGGTCCGGCCCATGTCCGAGGCGATCCGCTGGCTGCTACCCGACGAGGAGCCTGACTGAGCTCCGGCTAGGCGCAGCCGAGCGGCGCGGTTCCGACCCCGAGCGGGGAGGCGGCCGCCGCTACAGACTCCTCCTGCGTGATGTAACCCTCGGCGACCATCTGCTTCAGGACCGAGGCTCGCCGTCTCGACGCGAGGTCAGGGTGTACCAGCGGGTTGTAGAGGGTCGGCGCCTGCTGGATGCCGGCGAGGAGCGCGTACTCCGGCAAACCAAGAACTCCGAGCCGCCCTGGCAGAGGCAGCCGTGGCCGGCATCGTAGAGACCAGAGCGGACGAGCCCGACCACGTCCAGACCGTGGTGCTGGAAGAAGCGCTCGTACTCGATCCCGACGACCGCCTCCTTGAGCAAGGGCGGCACTTCGCCCGGACGGAGCAGCCTCGAATGCTCACTTGCCACCAACCGGGCAACTCGCGGCTGCACATCGGCGGCGGTCGGCGTGGCAATCCAGAGGCCGATGAAGCCCAGCACCAACAGGCCGGCGAGCGCCACGAGCAGCGAACGAATTCGCATCAGCGCTACCCCTCCAGCTGTCGCAAAGCCTCTCGAATCTTCTCCTGGGCGGGTCCGAAGTCCCGCCGGACCGCGTGCTGCTCAGCATCGTGGAGGAGCCGGATCACCGGCTCCCAGCGTTCGGCGTCGGTCTCCTCCAGATGGGCGCGCACTTGCCCGATCGCCTGGTAGCCGAAGACCAGCCCGCCGCCCGGGTTGTCGAGGATCTCGAGCGCGATTCGAAGCTGCTCGCGGGCCCACGGCAGGCGCACTCCTGCGCCGGTCAGGTTGGGCTTTGCCACTTGGGTTCGAATGATAGCCAGCGCACCAGGGCGACCAGGAAGAACGCCAGGACGAGCACGTGCACC
>Ga0209059_1000065_pt1 | contig 42216 bp, 39 predicted proteins | sample GraSoiAngelo_151_FD_186165 | JGI IMG/M metagenome (GOLD analysis project Ga0209059, IMG submission 186165) | Grasslands soil microbial communities from the Angelo Coastal Reserve, California, USA - 14_1009_12_20cm (SPAdes) (version 2) | ecosystem: Environmental > Terrestrial > Soil > Grasslands ...
CTTCGTGAACGAGCTCGGCATCGAGCCCGGGCACGCGCTGCGCGAGCTCGAGCAGGCGGTGCTCCGGCAGGACACCGCCCTGCGCGCGCCGCCGCGGCGCCCGCGACCGGTACGCGAGCCCGGAGCCGAGCCGCTGCCTCAGCGGCGCCGGTGGCCGCTCGCGGTCGCCGCCGTCGCGGCCATCCTCCTTGCGACCGGGGCCGTCGCCGGGTTCCTCCTGCGCGGCAACGACCACTCGGAGCTGCAGACGTTCGTCGTCAAGCTCGAGAACTTCCTCGGCCAGTCGAGCGACGGACGAGATCAGGTGAAGCAAGCCATCAACCGCGCCCTCAGCTGCAAGCAGTCGCCGGCCGCGATCGAGGCGCAGCTCGACAGCGTGACGCGGAACCGCCAGAGCCTCCTCGACCAACTCGCGGCGCTGCACGTGCCGCCGGGCCGCGAGGCGCTGCGCGCCTCCGACCTCCTCCAGAAGGCGATCGCCGCCTCGATCGCGGTCGACGGGGTCTACCGCGACTGGCTGCGCGCGCATCCGACCTGCCCGCGGGGCCACCCGCCCGCCGAGTTGCGCGCCGCGGATGCACGCGCGACCGTGCTGAAGCGGCGGTTCCTCGCCGCCTTCAACTCGCTCGCGAAGCGGTTCGGACAGCGGGTGTGGAAGCCGGACGAGTTCTAGCCGCCGAGTCGGCGCAGGATCTCCAGCATCCGCGTGAACGTCATCCGGCGGTCGCCGGCCACGAAGAGGCCCGGCCGCTCGAGCTGCGCGCGGGCCTTCCCGGTCGCGTGGAAGGTGGTCGTGCGGCCGTCGCCGAGCCGCCGCAAGGTCACCGCGCTGCCCGAGGCGGTGACGAGGATGTCGCCCTCGAGGTCCTGGAGGCCCTTCAGCGCAGGGAGCTGGACGACGAGCCGCCCCGAGGCGGTGTCGTAGATCTCGACGCCGCCCGCGGTCTCCACCGCGAGCCGAGTGCCGGAGAGCGCCGCCGCCTTCGCCGTCACGGCGAAGGTGCGGAGCACGCGGCCGCCGGCGGTGACGATCTCGACGCCGCTCTTCGTCCCGACGACGATGCGGCCGGCGTCGACTGCCAGCACATCGAGCTTGCCCTCGGCCTTCAGGATCTCGACACACCCGTGGATCGAGCTGTAAGTGCTGGGACAGGGGCCACGGCCACCGAGCCGCCAGAGCGTCGTGGAGGCGACATCGCCCCCCTCGTAGCCGGGCGGACAGGCGTCGAACGCTCCCGGCGATGAGTTGGAATCACAGCTCAGCAGGATGGTGAAGACGAGCAGGCGGCCGTCTCCGGCCGGACCTCTTACGAAGGTGCCGACATCGTCGCTGAGGGTCGCTTCGGCGACCTGGCGCCACGGTGGGTCGAGCTGCGAGAGCCTCGCGGTGACCACGCCGCTGTCCGTGGTGTGCCCGCAGCAGGACGCGCTGCTCCACGCCACCCGCGTTCCGGCGAGCGCGACGGAGCCCAGCACGTCGAGGTCGGGTCCGCAGGGGGCTGGGAGCGGCCGGGCGACGGATCCGGCCGCGGGCGTCCAGACGGCGACGTGGGCGCAGTCGGTCGCCGTGCGCCCGGTGACGAACGCGACCCGCGTCCCATCGGCGGCCATGGAGGCTACCCGGGCGCGCAGCGCAAGTGTGTGCCGGTCGACGGCTCGCTCCGTCTTCGGCAGCGGAGGCGCCGTCGGCCGGACGGGCGCGAGCCGTGTCCACCCGACGAGTCCGTTGGCGCCTTCACGCGTCAGGCGCCGGAGGCCGTGTCCGTCGAGACCGGCGATCCAGAGCTGGCCGTAGCCGCTCTGCAGCACGAGGTGCCGGTCCGGCAACCAGGTCAGATTCGTGACGTCCAGGCGAGAGAACGCCAGCCGCCTTCGGCGGCCGTCCAGGCCGGTGACCGCGACCTCGTTCCCGTAGCCGACCGCGAACGCGAGCCTTCTGCCGTCGGGCGACCACGCGAACCCTCCGAGATCGCTCACGTCGCGGGCGACGCGGTGCCGGCTCGTGCCGTTCGGCCGAACGACCCAGAGCTCGTCGTGGATCAAGGGGTCGTCCTTCGAGATCGTGTACGCGATCCATCGTCCGTTCGGCGACCACTCGAGCCCGTCGAACTCCCCCCAGGCGAGCGCGCGCCCTCTACCGTGGAGCGGGCGGACGACGAGGACGCCAGCGAAGTCGCCGACGGCATGGACGAAGGCGAGCGTCTTCCCGTTCGGCGACCACGCGGGCGAGCCGTCGTTTCGCCGGGTCAGGCGGCGCGCGCCCCGCCCGTCGGTGCCGATAATCCAGATCCCGGGCGTCCTCTTCGTGAAGGCGAGCAACCTCCCGTCCGGCGAGAGCACGCCGTTCCGGGCCGGCTTGGGCACCACCTGGTGGAGGCCACGCCCGTCCGCGCGCGAGACGTAGATCGCGGACTCGTAGACACCGTCGGGCTCCGTGTAGACGATCCTGCTGCCGTCGCGTGAGACCGCCCTCGGCACGAGCGTTCGCCCACGCGGCAGGAGCGGCGTCAGGCGCGAGCCGTCGGCGACCATGCTGTACCCGCGCGGCCGGCCGTCGCGGTTGCTCGTCAGCAGGACGTGGTACCCGCTCGGCGTCGTCGTCGCGCCGCTCGACGCGGAGAGACCGAGGGCTACCGCGGCGACGATGGCCGGCCGAATCATCGGGCAGGCTCCACGAAGCAGCGGCCGCCCCAGTGCTCGAGCGACCACGCCATGATCAGGTCGATGGGCACGACGTTCGTGCAGATGCCGCCGTGCGTCTGGCGGCGGACGTGCCAGCGGCCGTGCTGGTCGGCCCGGAAGATCGTCGGGTACGCGCCGAAAGTCGCGACCGCGTAGCGCGTCCCCGAGTAGCTGCCGTAGTACGTGCGGCCCGGAACAGGCCCGCCGACGCGGCCCGGCGTGAGCTCCGGATGCGCGGTGAGGTACGCCGCGCGCAGCGCGGCCTTCGTGCCGGGCTTCGCGACGAGGTTCACGCCCATCCAGCCCCCTCCGCAGGCGAGCACGGGCCCGGCGAGGACACCGATCGCGACCGCTGCGGCCGCGAGCGTGCGCAGCGCTCTCACGACGCCCTCCTTCCGGGTGTGAACGTGGCTCCGTCGGTCTTGGTCCCGCCGCCCCAGGTGATCATCGAGCGGCCGGTCCAGACGGCCGTCGGCTGCAAGCGTCCCGGAAGCGGCGCCTGGGGGAGCGGCGACCAGCTGTTCGTGCGCGGGTCGTAGGCGAGCCCGTGCCGGGGAACCGCGGACGAGCCGGGGCCGGTCGTCCCGCCCCAGAGGAGGAGGCGGCTTCCCGTCCAAACCGCCGCAGCGCCGATCCGTCCCGAGTCCATGGGAGGCAGACGCCGCCAGCGGTTCGTGGTTGGGTTGTATCCGAACCCGGTGCGCGCGGCGACGCGTCCCGACGCGCCGCCGACGACGAGGATCTCGTGCCCGTCCCAAACCGCGCTCGCCCCGCCCCGAGGGGCCGGGAGCGGCGCGATCCGGCGCCACTTGTCGGTGGCCGGGTTGTACGCCGCCGCGCGGGCGAGCCTGGTCGGCCACGGCTTGCCGGTGTCCGGGTTGAGGTTCCCGACGAAGAGGATCAGCTCGCGGCCGGTCCACGCGCCGAGCGCGTACCCCCCGGCAAGCGGCGTCGGTGCGAGCGCCCGCCACCTGTTGGTGGCCGGGTTGTAGGCGACGCCGTCGGAGAAGGCGTCACCGCAGCAGCCGCCGCCCCACCCGATCATCTCGCGGCCGGTCCAGACGACGATTCCGTAGCCGTCGTGAATCGAGAGCAACGGCGAGCTCGGCAGCCGCCGCCAGCGGTTCGTGCGCGGGTTGTAGCCGAGGCGGGTGCCCTGGCCCCAGACCAGCATTTCCTTGCCCGTCCAGACGGAGTCGTTGTCCATGAACGAGCTCGTGGGTCCCGGCGGGCTCAGCCGGCGCCAGGCGTTCCTCGCCGGGTCGTACGCCGCCGCGACGGCGCCCCGGTCGAACGCGCCCCCGGCCGGGCCTGTCTTGCTCGAGCGGCCGAAGACGACCATCTGCCTGCCCGTCCAGACGCTCGCGACGCCGCCGTCGTTCGGCACGATCGGCGCCTTCGGCAGCAGTCGCCAGCTTCCGGCGAGAGGCCTGGACGTCGTCGCGCCCGCGCTTGCAACAGCCGCGGGCGCAATCACGAGCGCCAGAGCCAATGCGATTCGTTTCATGATCTCGCTCCCTTCCGTTCGACTGCACCGGAAGATCAGCCGGACCGGCTAACGGACGGCTAAGCGACGGCAAATGCCGCTTTAGAACAGCGATTCGTCGGCGGTCGGGGCGCCGACGTGAGCGCGGCCGAGGTCGGTGATGACGCGGCCGCGCGGCGTGCGCTGGATGAAGCCGAGCTGGAGGAGGTACGGCTCGTAGACGTCCTCGATCGTCTCCTGCTCCTCGCCGAGGGCGACGGCGAGTGTGGAGAGCCCGACCGGCCCGCCGCCGAACTTGACCGCGATCGCCTCGAGCAGCTCGCGGTCGGCACGCTCGAGGCCGATCGCGTCGACCTCGTGGAGGTCGAGCGCCTCGAGCGCGATCTCGAGCGTGATCGCACCCTGGTGGCGCACCTCGGCGACGTCGCGGACGCGACGCAGGATCCGGTTCGCGACGCGCGGGGTGCCGCGGGCGCGGGCGGCGATCTCGTCGGCCGCCTCGTCCGCGACTTGGACGCCGAGGATGCCCGCCGAGCGGCGCACGATCAGGGCGAGCTGGGCGACCTCGTAGTAGCCGAGCCGGAAGGTCATCCCGAAGCGGTCGCGGAGCGGCGTCGTCAGGAGGCCGGTGCGCGTCGTCGCGCCGACGAGCGTGAACGGCGGCAGGTCGAGCGTGAGCGTGCGGGCCGACGGCCCCTGGCCGACGACGATGTCGAGCCGGAAGTCCTCGAGCGCCGGGTAGAGGATCTCCTCGACCGACCGGTTGAGCCGGTGGATCTCGTCGACGAAGAGGACGTCGCGGGCCTCGAGCGCCGTCAGGATCGCGGCGATGTCACCCTTGCGCTCGAGCGCCGGTCCGGCCACGGTGCGGATGCCGACGCCGAGCTCCTCGCGGAGGATGTAGGCGAGGCTCGTCTTGCCGAGCCCGGGCGGGCCGACGAGGAGGACGTGGTCGAGCGCCTCGCCGCGCGCGCGCGTCGCCTCGAGCGCCACCGCGAGCTGCTCCTTGATCCGCTCCTGGCCGACGAAGTCGTCCAGCCTGCGCGGGCGGAGGCTCTGCTCGAGCTCCTCCTCGTCGGGCCGCGCGGCCGGAGCGAGGAACTGCACGGGCGCGCTCACGCGGCTCGCAACGCCTGCCGGACGCGCTCCTCCGGCGGCAGGTCGGGATCGACCTCGGCGAGCGCCTGCTCGGCCTCGCCGACGCTGTAGCCGAGCTCGACGAGCGCGGCGCGGGCGACGAGGTGCGGTCGCGTCCCGGCGGCGGCCGAGATCGGCACGGCCTCGTCGGCAAGCCGCTCCTTGAGCTCGAGGACGATCCGCTCGGCGGTCTTCTTGCCGATGCCCGGGATGGCCTGGAAGCGCGCGGCGTCGCCGAGCGCGATCGCGCGCCGGAGCTCCGGCGCCGGTGAGCCCGAGACGACCGCGAGCGCGACCTTCGGTCCGATTCCGTTGACCGCGAGGAGGTGGACGAAGAGCTCGCGCTCGTCGGCGTCGGCGAACCCGTACAGCTGGAGCGCGTCCTCCCGGACCGCGAGATAGGTCGGCAGCGTGGTCTCGGCGGCGCCGCCGGCGCGCGCGAGCGCACGCGGGGTCGCGTGGATCAGATAGCCGACGCCGCCCACGTCGAGGACGAGCCCCTCCGGGGTCCGCGCGACGGGCTTCCCGCGTAGGGAGGCGATCATGCCGCGAGGCTACGGGCGCGGTCGGACGGGTACGAGCTAGACTCGCCCTCGCGGTGGGATTCAAGCTCCTGACGGTGTCGGCTGTGGTCTGCGTCGTGATCGCCGCCGGCTGCGGTGGATCGAGCAAGAAGTCGGCGTCGCCGCCGTCGAGTTCGACCTCGGCCGGCTCGACCACGACGAGCTCGGCGGCCCCGAAGTTCGCGACGTCGAAGAACTGCGCGCAGCTCGAGGCTCTGGGTACGAAGCTCGCCCAGTCGCTCCAGACGACGTCGGGGAACGCCGAGACGCGGATCTCCAACGAAGCGAAGCTCTTCCAGGCGTATGCGAACGCCGCGCCGTCCGAGGTGCGGGGCGACTTCCAGACGCTCGCGAGCGCGTTCAACACGTACATGCACGCGTTGCTGAAGGCAGGCCTCAAACCGGGCAAGGTCCCGACGGCAGCGCAGATCGCTCAGATCGAGGCAGCGTCGAAGGCCTTCAGCACCCCGAAGCTGCGCGCAGCCGAGCAACACCTCTCGGCGTGGGCGCAGAAGAACTGCGGCGCCACGGCCGGGACGACGACGGGCTAGAACCGAGGAGCGCTGCTCAGCCGACGGCGCGCAGGAGCGGCGGCGCGAGCGCGTGGCAGATCGCGACGGCGAGCGCGTCGGCGGCGTGGGTCGGCGTCGGCGGGGCGTCGAGCCCGAGGATCGCCTTCACCATCCGCTGCACCTGGTCCTTCTCCGCCCGGCCGTAGCCGCACACCGCCTGCTTCACGCGGGCAGGCGCGTACTCGGTGCACTCGACGCCCGCCTCCGCGCACGCGACGAGCACGGCGCCGCGCGCCTGTCCGACGGAGAGCGCGGTACGGGCGTCGGCGCCGACGAACGACTCCTCGAGCGCGACGGCATCCGGCGCGTGCCGGCGCACGAGCTCGCCGACGCCGTCGAAGATCGTCTTCAAGCGGAGCTCCGGACGGTCTCCCGCGGATGTTCTCCACCAGCCGTGGTCGACCGCCCTGAGGCGGCCGCCGCTTTCGTGGACGATGCCGTACCCGCATGCAGCCGTTCCCGGATCGATGCCGACGACCTTCACGGCCAAACGTTAGGCACGTGCGCGGACGTTCCTGCCACGGGGAGAAGACCGGCGTGTCGACCGGTCATTTTCAGACGGACGCACGGGAGACCCGCGCGTCCCGACGTCGGCACCGCAAGCGGTGCCTCATGGGCCTCGACTCAGGAGGCGACGGCTTCGAGCACCTGCTCCGGAATGTCGAAGTTGGCGTAGACGTCCTGGACGTCGTCGTTCTCCTCCAGGGCGTCGACGAGGCGCAGGACCTTCTTCGCCGCGCTCTCGTCGGCGAGCTCGATCGTCGTCTTCGGCACCATCGTCAGCTCGGCCGACTCGATCTCGATGCCCGCGTCCTCGATCGCCTCTCGCACCGAGACGAGCACCTCGGGCGCGCTCGTGACCTGGAAGGTGGAGCCGTCGCGCGTCACGTCGTCCGCACCCCCTTCGGCCGCGGCCAGCGTGAGCTCGTCCTCGTCGGCCTTGTCCGCGTCGACGAGGACGACACCGCGTCGCTCGAAGAGCCACGCGACCGCGCCCGAGCCGCCGAGGTTGCCGTCGTTCTTGTCGAAGGCGTGCCGGACGTCGGAGGCGGTGCGGTTGCGGTTGTCGGTCAGGGCCTCGACGATCAGCGCCACCCCGTTCGGGCCGTAGCCCTCGTACACGACCGTCTCGAAGGCCTGGGCGTCGCTGTCCGTGCCCGAACCGCGGGCGATCGCGCGCTCGATGTTCTCCTTCGGCATCGAGTACGAGCGCGCCTTCTCGACCGCGTTCGCGAGCGCGAGGTTCGCCGCCGGATCGGGGCCTCCCTCCCGCGCCGCGACGATGATCGCGCGCGAGAGCTTCGAGAAGAGCTTGCCCCGCTTGGCGTCGGCGGCGCCCTTCTTGTGCTTGATCGACGACCATTTGCTATGCCCGGACACGCTGCTCCTCCTTCACCAGCTCGAGGAACCGCTCGTGCACGCGCGTGTCGTCCGTCAGCTCCGGGTGGAACGACGCGACGAGAAACCGGCCCTGCCGCGCGAGGACCGGGTCGCCGTCGTGCTCGGCGAGCACCTCGACCTCCGGGCCGGCGTCGAGCACGCGCGGCGCGCGGATGAACACCCCGCGGAGCGCCTCGTCCTCGCCGGCCAGCTCGAGGTCGGCCTCGAAGCTCGCGACCTGCCGGCCGTAGGCGTTCCGCGCCGTCTCGAGGTCGACGAGGTCGAGGTGATTCCGGTCGAGGACGATCATCCCCGCGCACGTGCCGAAGACGGCCCCCGCGAACGAGCGCAGCGCCTCGTCGAGCCCGTAGAGGCGCATCAGGCGGATGAACGTCGTCGACTCGCCGCCCGGCACGACGAGGCCGTCGAGGCCGTCGAGCTGCTCCGGCAGCCGCACCTCGACCACCTCGGCGCCGAGGCGGCGGAGCATCGCCGCGTGCTCGCGGAAGTTGCCCTGGAGGGCGAGGACGCCGATGCGCGGTGCCACGGCTTGCAGTCTAGTTCGGGGCCTCGGGATACTCCGCGCATGGCGAAGTTCAACGTCTTCACGGGCAAGGCCCCGAAGGACAAGTCCGATCCCGAGGGCTACCACACCGGCATGGCTCGGTTCGGCAACCGGATCGGCGCCGGGCTGATCGGCGGCTCGCTCTACGAGCTGCCGCCCGGGCAGAGCATCTGCCCCTACCACTTCGAGTACGGCGACGAGGAGTGGCTCATCGTGCTCCAAGGGCGGCCCACGCTCCGCCGCCCGCGCGGCACGCAGCGGCTCGCCCCCGGCGACGTCGTCTGCTTCCCGCCCGGACCCGACGGCGCGCACAAGGTCACGAACCGGACGGAGGAGACGGTCCGCGTCCTGATGGTCTCGACGAGGAACGAGCCGTCGGTCGCCGTCTACCCGGACAGCGACAAGGTCGGCGTCTGGCCGGGCGGCAAGGAGAGCCTCATGCTCCACCGGAAGGACGGAAACGTGGACTACTGGGAAGGCGAGACCTAGACGCGCGTGCGTCCCGTCTGGCTCGTCGTCGCGATCGTCGAGCTCGGGATCCTGCTGACGATCGCAGCACCGAGGAACCCGGACAAGCCCGGCCGCGCGGGCGGCATCCGCACGGCCGCCGCGCAGCTGCGCGGGAGCGGGCCGCCGGTCGATCTCGTCCAGGACTACGCCGGCGCCCGGGACGTGGCCCGCGGCCGCGAGGCGTATCCCGTCCTCACGCGTGCGTACGCGAGCGTCGGCCTCGAGTGGCCGGCAGGGCACCGCTCGACGCATCCGCCGACGGCGTTCCTGCTCGTGCTGCCCGTTGCGTGCCTGTCGTGGAAGGCGGCCGCAGCCGTCTGGATGGTGCTGATGCTCGCTGCGCTCGCGGGGGCGTACTGGGCGCTCGGAGCCACGCTCGGATCGGCGGTCGCGCTCGCGCCGCTGACGCTCGTCTGGCCGCCGGGCGGCTGGTCGATGGGTCAGCTCACGCCGCTCTGGCTGCTCGGGCTGGCGCTCGCCTGGCGGCTCCGCGACCGCCCGGCGTCCGCCGGAGCGGCGATCGCGCTCGCGTCGCTGACGAAGCTCTTGCCAGCCCTCTCGTTGCTCCCGTTCCTGCTCCTGCGGCGCTGGTCGGTGCTGCGCGGCTTCGCGATCGTCTGGGGCGCCGCCGTCGCCGTACTGCTCCTGCTCGACGCCGGGGTGATCGGGCGGTACGTGACGATCCTCCGGACCGCGTCGCGCGAGCAGGCGGAACGGGGGGAGAACTCCGCGCCCCTCTGGGCGGCGCACCACAACTACGGCGCCGCCGGCGTCGCGGTGGCGGTCGTGCTCGTCGCCGCCGTCCTCGTGCGTGCGGTGCGACGCGTCCGGCAACGCGGCGAGATCGACCGGCTGTCCTGGGACGGCGTCGGCTGGGTCGGCGTCGCGCTGCTGCCGATCGCCTGGATCTACTCGCTCCTGCCGCTCCTGCCGGCGCTCGCGCGGCTCGTACGGCGCGGCGGGCTTCTCGCGGCGGCGCCTGCGCTCGTGACGCTCGTGGTCCCGTTCCTCGTCGACCCCTTCGGTCTGCCGGGCGGCATCCGCCTCGCATTCGGAACGGCGGCCCTCGGCCTCGCGCTCATTCTCGCCCGGCGCGTCTACGCATGAAGGTCTCGTTCCTGATCGCCGCCCACAACGAGGTCGCGACGATTCGCGACGTCCTCGACCGGATCCGCGCGCTCCCGCTCGACGCGCAGATCGTCGCCGTCGACGACGGCTCGACCGACGGGACCGCCGAGGCGATCGAGAGCTGGCGCGAGGAGCACGGCGACGTCGTGCTCCTCCGGCAGCCTCATCGCGGCAAGGGCGCGGCGATCCGGAGCGCGATCGAGGACGCCGACGGCGAGATCGCCGTCATCCAGGACGCCGACATGGAGTACGACCCCGCGGACGTCCCGGCGCTGATCGAGCCGATCGAGCGTGGTGCCGCGGACGTCGTCTTCGGCTCACGGCTGCTCGGCGGCCGGCCCCAGCGCGCGTACCTCTTCTGGCACCTCGTCGGGAACCGCTTCCTCTCCCTCCTGGCGAACGTGCTCTACAACACGACGATCACGGACATAGAGACCGGGTACAAGGCGTTCCGGACCGACACACTTCGGTCGCTCCGCCTCACGCAAGACGACTTCGCGATCGAGGCCGAGCTCACAGGCGAGGTCTGCCGTCGCGGCCTGCGGGTGTACCAGCTGCCGATCGCGTACTACGGCCGCACCTACGCCGAGGGGAAGAAGATCACCTGGCGCGACGGCGTGAAGGCCGCCGCCGTCCTTGTGCAGGTGCGCCTGCGGCGCTAGCGAGCCACGCGGCGAGCGGGCCTTCTGCCACCTCGACGAAGCGGGGCTCGAGCTCGGCGCCCGCCTCGAGCAGAAGCTCGGCGACGGCGACGTAGTCGCACCCCGGCTCCCGCCACGCCTGCGAGCCGAGCACCGCCCACGCGAGCGGCGTGTCGAACTCGGCGCCGGAGCGCGCGAATGGATCGGCGCCGCGCTCGAGCAGCCGCCGCACGACCTCGGGCTTTCCCACCCAGGCGGCATGGTGGAGCAGCGTGCCGGGCGGCCCGCCGCCGGCGTGGGCGAAGAAGTCCGGCCCCACGAGGTCGCGGACGAGGTCGAGCGGTCCGAAGAGCGCGGCCGCGACGAGCACCTCCTGCGCGTCCGGGCTGAGCTCGGCCGGGAAGGGCTCCTGCGGCCGCTCGCCGCGCGCGATCGCCGAGACGATCCTCTCCTCGGCGGTCAGCTCGATCGAGGCGCCGAGCTCCTCCAGCACGGCGGCGAGGTCGTCGCGGCCGCGCAGGACGGCGTTCTGGTAGGCCGTCTTGTAGTGCTCCGGCGGCGTCGACCACTCGCCGCCGCGGCGGTCGAGCTCGGCGCCGTGCTCGGCGAGGAGGCGCAACGTCTCCGGCCGGCAGCCGCGCCGGACGGCGTGGACGAGGAGCGCGCCCTCGTTCGGGGCGGCGCCGGCGTCGAGGAGCAGCCGAACGTGCTCGGCGCGGTCGTAGTCGAGCGCGTGCGCGAGGGCGTTCGAGCCGCGCGGCTCGGCGCCGTGTGAGAGCAAGATGCGCAGGCACTCCGGGCTCTCCGCCTCCACCGAGTGGTAGAGCGCGTCGCCGAAGTGCGGCTCGCCGTTGGGATCGGCGCCGGCCTCGAGGAGGACGCGCGTCAGCTCCGCGTCGTGGACGACTCCGGCAGCGCCGTAGAGCGCGGACATCGGCCCGTACTCGTTCGGGAAGTAGGCGTTCGGTTCGGCGCCGCGGCGCAGCAGCTCCCGCGCGAGGTCGATCGGCGCGAAGCAGGAGTGGCTGACGTAGTGGAGCGGCGGCCATTCCCGCGGGCCGCCGACCTCGTTCGGGCCCCCGTCCCACCCTCGGCCGAGGACGAGCGCAGCCCAGCGGTCGCGTTCGATCTCGGGCTGTTCACCGAGCAGCGCCTCGGCACGGTCACGCCGGCCGGATGTGGCGGCGACGATGAAGTCAGCTACCAGCCGCGGGTCTCGAGCAGCTCTTCGGGCGCGAGGTCCGCGGCGGAGAGGCCCAGCATCGGCTCGCCGAGGCCGCCGGAGACGCGGGCGAGGATCTCGCCGTCGCGGAAATGCGTCGTCGCCTCGACGATCGCCTTCGCGCGCCGGTCGGGATCGGAGGACTTGAAGATCCCCGAGCCGACGAAGACGCCGTCGGCGCCGAGCTGCATGCAGAGCGCGGCGTCGGCCGGGGTCGCGATGCCGCCGGCGGTGAACGTAACGACCGGCAGACGGCCGTTCTCGGCCACCCAGCGCACGAGCTCGACCGGCGCCTGCAAGGTCTTCGCCTCGCTGTAGAGCTCGTCCGGGTCGAGCGCGCCCAGCCTCCGGATCCCACCGAAGACGGCGCGCATGTGCGTGACCGCGTTGACGATGTCGCCGGTGCCAGCCTCGCCCTTCGTGCGGATCATCGCGGCACCCTCGGCGATCCGCCGCAGCGCTTCGCCGAGGTTCGTGCACCCGCAGACGAACGGGATCGTGAACTTCCACTTGTCGATGTGGTGCGCCGTGTCGGCCGGCGTCAGGACCTCGGACTCGTCGACGTAGTCGACCTCGAGCGCCTCGAGAATCTGCGCCTCGACGAAGTGGCCGATCCGCGCCTTGGCCATGACCGGAATCGACACGGCCTCTTGGATCTCGCGGATCTTGTCCGGATCGGCCATGCGCGCGACGCCGCCCTCGCGGCGGATGTCGGCGGGCACGCGCTCGAGCGCCATCACCGCGACGGCGCCCGCCTCCTCGCCGATCCGGGCCTGCTCGGCCGTCGTGACGTCCATGATCACGCCGCCCTTCAGCATCTCGGCGAGGCCGCTCTTCACGCGCATCGTCCCGATCTCGGCCATCGCGCCGATTCTAGCCTCAGGCCACGTCTAGCTGAGACAGCCGCGGACCGCGTCGGCCTCCGGCGCCGTCGGCTCGGTGTGCCAGTAGATGACGGCATTGCCCTCGAGGTCGAGGAGGGAGCGCAGGCGGCGCCGCTCGAGCTTGTTCGACGCCGAGCGGCGGTAGCCCGCCACGAGGATGTTCGCGTCATCCTGCGTGTTCCCGAAGGCGATGATGAACGCCTTCCGGTCGCGCACGGAGCTGAGGGCCCCCGCCGGTGCGCTGCCGGAGACGAAGTCGAGCGACGGCGAGTTGACGGCGACGTGCAGGCCGCTCTTCCGGAGGCACGCGGCGGTCGGCTTCAACGTGTAGTGGCCGGGCGTCCTCGCCTTCGGCGGCCCGCATCCGGCCAGGCAGAGGACGGCGACGAGCGCCGTTAGAGGCCGCGGGCGAAGGAGCACGACGGGCGGCGACTCTAGTTCAATAGGCGACCTCGTGCTGCCGTGGTCGACCGAGCTCAAGGGGCGCTTCGACGAGCACGTCGTCGAGAGCGAGCTCCTGCGCGGAAACCCGCTCGGCGACCCGCACCTCCGGCCGCTCTGGGTCTACGTCCCGCCCGGCTACGACGAGGACGCCGAGCGCCGCTACCCGTCCGTCTACGTCCTCCAGGGCCTGACCGGGCAGCTCGACATGTGGCGGAACCGCGTCGCGTTCCGCCGCAACTTCCCGGAGCTCGTCGACGAGCTCGCGGCGCCGTGCCTCGTCGTGTTCGTGGACGCCTGGACGTCGCTCGGCGGCAGCCAGTTCATCGACTCGCCGGGGACCGGGCGCTACGGCAGCTACCTGTGCGACGAGCTCGTCGACTTCGTCGACGAGCGTTACCGGACGCTCGCCGAGCCCGCGCACCGCGGGATCATGGGCAAGTCGAGCGGCGGCTACGGGGCGATGGTCTCCCCCATGCTGCGGCCCGACCGCTTCGGCGCGCTCGCGACCCACGCCGGCGACGCGCTCTTCGAGGTGTGCTACCTCCCCGACTTCCGCGATACCGCGCGGGCGTTGCGCGACCATTACGAGGGCTCGTTCGAGCTCTTCTGGGCGGACTTCCGCTCGCGGCCCGCTCTCACGAAGAAGACCGACCACGTGCTCCTGAACATGTGGTGCATGGCCGCCTGCTACTCGACCGACGAGGACGGGACCGTGCGGCTGCCGTTCGAGCCGGAGACGGGCAAGCTCGTGCCGGAGATCTGGGAGCGTTGGCTCGAGTGGGACCCGGTGCGGATGGTCGCGCGCCACGCCGATGTGCTCCAGGGCCTGCGCGCGATCTACGTCGACGCGGGGAACCGCGACGAGCCGTACCTCGACCTCGGCGCGGAGGCGTTCCGGCGTGCCCTGGCCGAGATCGGCGTCACGGACGTCTTCTTCGAGCTCTTCGACGGCGGCCACGGGAACATCGAGTACCGCTATCCGCTTGCCCTCCGGTACCTCGCCGAGCGCCTGACGCCGTAGCTCCACGATGACGCTTCCGTCACCAAGACGCGCGCCTTTCGCGACGGTGGCTGCCACCGGGACGCGTCGCCAACGGACGAGGGCGGCCAGATGGCCTGGCGCCATCGATGGAGTCGCAGGCGTACGTCTTCCGTGCGTCTTTCGCCTCGGTTCCGCGACGGTGGCTGCCACCGGGACACGTCCCGCGGGGCCCTGCCGCTTGCGTCTTTGTCGGGCGGCGGCGGATAATCGGGTCGAGGGCATCGGCGCATAGGCCTTATTCATCCGTGGCACAGGTAGAGCAGAGCGCGAGCGAGCGAGTCGCCGAGGCGCGCGGGCGGTACGTCGCGCGCGGCGTGTCGACCCCGCGGCTCGTCGTCGCGAGCGCCGAGGGCGCGCACGTCACCGACCCCGACGGGCGGACGTTCCTCGACTTCGCCGGCGGGATCGCCTGCCAGAACACCGGCCACCGCTTCGAGCCGGTCGTCGCCGCGATCCACGAGCAGGTCGACCGCTACCTGCACCAGTGCTTCATGGTCGGCACGTACGAGCCCTACGTCGAGGTGTGCCGGCGGCTCGCCGAGCTCTCGCCCTGCCGCGGCGCCGCACAGAAGAGCCTGCTCGTGAACTCGGGGGCCGAGGCGATCGAGAACGCCGTGAAGATCGCGCGCGCCGCCACGGGCCGGCCCGCCGTCGTCGTCTTCGAGAACGCCTTCCACGGCCGGACGCTGCTCACCATGACGATGACGAGCAAGGTCGTCTACAAGCGCGGCTTCGGCCCCTTCGCGCCCGAGGTCTACCGCGCGCCCGCGCCGTTCCCGTACCGCGGGATCACGACGGACGACGCGATCGACGCGATCGAGCGCCTCTTCAAGACCGAGGTCGACCCCGAGAGCGTCGCGTGCGTCGTCCTCGAGCCGGTTCAAGGCGAGGGCGGCTTCATCCCGATGCCGCCCGACTTCCCGCCGCGCCTGCGCGAGCTCTGCGACCGCCACGGGATCCTCTACGTCGACGACGAGGTGCAGAGCGGCGTCGGCCGCACCGGCCCGGTGTGGGCGATCGAGCACTACGCGACCGAGCCCGACCTCGTCGTCTCGGGGAAGTCGATCGGCGGCGGGCTGCCGCTCGCCGCGGTCACCGGCCGCGCAGAGGTCACGGATGCCGTCGCCCCGGGCGGCCTCGGCGGCACCTTCGGCGGGAACCCCGTCGCCTGCGCCGCCGCGGCGGCCGTCCTCGCCGCGGTCGCCGAGCCGGACTTCCAGCGCCGCTCCGAGGAGCTCGGACGTCTCCTTCGCGCCGGCCTCGACGGGATCGCGAGCCGCGTCCCCGAGATCGGAGAGGTTCGGGGCCTCGGGCCGATGCTCGCGCTCGAGCTCACGAAGCCCTCGCCGACCCTCGCCGCCGCGGCCGTGGAGGCGGCGTTCGAGCGCGGCCTGCTCCTCCTGTCCTGCGGCATCTACGGGAACGTCCTCCGGCTCCTCCCTCCGCTCACGATCAGCGACGAGGACGCCGAGGCGGGCCTCGCGATCCTCGAGGAGTCGCTTGTCGACGCAAGCTCGCGAACGAATTAGCCCGCCGCGCGAAGCGAGTGTCGCGCCGCCCGACGTCCGCCTCGTCTCCCTTCGCAAGACCTACGGCGACGTCGTGGCCGTCGACCGGGCCGACTTCGAGATCGCGCCGGGCGAGTTCTTCACCATGCTCGGGCCCTCGGGCTCGGGGAAGACGACCACGCTGCGCCTGATCGCGGGCTTCGAACGCCCGGACGAGGGCCGCGTCGAGCTCGCCGGCGTCGACGTCACGCAGCGCCCGCCGTACACGCGGGACGTGAACACCGTCTTCCAGGATTACGCGCTCTTCCCGCACATGTCCGTCGCCGACAACGTGGGCTACGGCCTGCGCGTCCGCCGCGTGCCGAAGCGGGTGCGGCGGCAACGCGTCGAGGAGGCGCTGAAGATGGTGCGCCTCGGCGGCTACGGCGACCGCCGGCCGGTCCAGCTCTCCGGCGGCCAGCGCCAGCGCGTCGCCCTCGCCCGCTCGATCGTCAACCGCCCGCGGGTCCTCCTCCTCGACGAGCCCCTCGGCGCGCTCGACCTGAAGCTGCGCCAGGAGATGCAGCTCTTCCTGAAGTCGCTCCAGACCGACCTTGCGATCACCTTCCTCTACGTCACGCACGACCAGGAGGAGGCGCTGACGATGAGCGACCGCATCGCCGTCTTCAACGCCGGCCGCGTCGAGCAGATCGGGACGCCGGCCGACGTGTACGAACGGCCCGCGACCGAGTTCGTCGCCGGCTTCATCGGCGTCTCGAACGTGCTCGAGCGCGGCGGGAGGAAGTTCACGGTCCGACCGGAGAAGATCCACATGCTGGACGAGGAGGAGCAGGGCGAGCCCGGGGGGACCGCGGAGGCAGGCCGGATCCGCGAGGTCGCCTACGTCGGCATGTTCACGCGCTACATCGTCGAGCTCGACTCCGGGGGCGAGCTCAGCGTCGTCGAGCAGAACCTCGAGACCTCCTCGCAGGAGGCGCTCGAGTCCAAAGGGAGGCGGGTGCGCCTGGAGTGGCGGCCCGAGCACACCTTCGAAATCGAACCGGGAGGCGCAGGATGAGGAGGATTCGTAGGGTGCACGTCCTCGGCGCGGCCGTCGCGGCGGCGCTGTGCGTGCCCGCGTCGGGAGTCAGCTCGGGCCGCGCGAGCGGGATCCCGACCGCGATCGGCAAGGGCGAGGGCCGGCTGAACCTGATCGAGTGGCCGGCGTACTCCGACCCGAGCTTCGCGAAGAAGTTCGAGCAGCAGTCGGGCTGCAAGATCCACCGCAAGGACGCCGGCTCGTCGAGCGAGATGGTCGCGCTGATGCACACCGGCGGCGGCGGCGGCGGCGGGCAGTACGACCTCGTCTCGGCCTCGGGCGACGCGAGCCTGCGCCTGATCGTCGGCGGCGACGTGAAGGCGGTGAACGTCAGCCTGATCCCGAGCTGGAAGCAGTTCATCTCCATCTTCAAGTCGCCGGCGCACAACACGGTGAAGGGCGTGCACTACGGCGTCTCGGTGCAGTGGGGCCCGAACACGCTCATGTTCAACACGAAGAAGGTGAAGCCGGCGCCGACGGGCTGGTCCGCGCTCTACGACAAGAAGTTCAAGGGCAAGGTCACCGTCCCGAACAACCCGATCCAGATCGCCGACGGCGCGCTCTACCTGATGGAGACGAAGCCGTCCCTCGGGATCAAGGACCCGTACGAGCTGACGCGCTCGCAGCTCGACGCGGTCGTGTCGCTCCTGAAGAAGCAGAAGCCGCTGGTCAAGAAGTACTGGAACAGCGCGACGGACGAGATCAACCTCTTCAAGGGCGGCGATGCGATCATCGGCGCGTCGTGGCCGTACCAGACCCTGACGCTCCAGGCCGCGCACCAGCCGGTGAAGGAGATCATCCCGAGCTACGGAGCCACGGGCTGGGCCGACACGTGGATGCTGGCGAAGAAGGCGCCGCACCCGAACTGCGCCTACCTGTGGATGAAGTACGTGACGACACCGCAGGTCGAGGCCAAGCAGGCGCTCGTCTTCGGCGAGACGCCGGTGAACCCGAAGGCCTGCTCCTACATGAACAAGATGCAGAAGGGGAGCTGCGCCAAGTACCACCTGAACCAGCCGCTGTCCTTCTACAAGAAGATCCGCTTCTGGAAGACCCCGATCCCGGACTGCGGGAACGGGCAGAAGAGCTGCATGGACAACAACGCCTGGCAGCGAGCCTGGACGCAGATAACCGGGTAGCGGCTTGGCGGTAGACGTCGCAAGGGCGGGCTCCTCGCTGAGGGGAGCCCGCCTCCGTCTCTCCGCGATCTTTTGGCGGCGCCCGTGGACGAAGGCGGCGTCGCTTCTCGCGCCGCCGCTCGCGGCGTTCCTCCTCGTCTACGCGGGGTCGCTCGGCGTTCTCTTCGTCTCGGCGTTCTGGACCGTCGACTCGTTCACCGGGAAGGTCCAGCACGTCTGGAGCCTCGACAACTTCCGGGTCGTCTTCTCGACCGCCGACCCGACGTACCTGCGCATCGCGGGCCGCACCGCCGGCATCGCCGCGGCCGTAACCGTGACCGACGCGATCCTCGCCTTCCCGCTCGGCTACTACATGGCGCGGCTCGCGCGGCCGCGCACCCGCGCCACCCTGTTCGTGCTCGTGCTCCTGCCGCTCTGGTCGAGCTACCTGGTCCGGATCTACGCGTGGCGGCTGATCCTCTCCGCAGACGGCGTGCTGAACTGGGCGCTCGGCGGGATCGGCCTCCCCCACGCCCACCTCGCGTTCACGAACTGGGCAATGTGGATCGTCTTCTCGTACGTCTGGCTGCCCTTCATGGTGCTTCCGGTGTACGCCGCGCTCGAGCGGATTCCCGACAGCTACCTCGAGGCCTCCGGCGACCTCGGCGCGGGCGGGTGGCGCACCTTCCGGAGCGTCGTCCTGCCGCTCGCGCTCCCGGGCGTCGTCGCCGGCTCGATCTTCACGTTCTCGCTCACCCTCGGCGACTACGTCACGCCGCTCCTCGTCGGCGGCGCGGGCTCGAGCTTCATCGGCAACGTCGTCTACGAGAACATCGGCCTGAACGCGAACGTGCCCTTCGCCGCCGCGCTCGCGATCGTGCCGGTGCTGATCATGGCGGTCTACCTCGGCCTGGCCCGGCGGCTCGGAGCCTTCCAGGCGCTGTGACGACGCGCGCGGCCCGCATCGGCCTCGTGGTCTGGACGATCCTCGTCGTCTTGTTCCTCTGGCTCCCGCTCGTCCTGATCGGCGTCTACGCGTTCAACAAGTCGAACATCCAGAGCTGGCCCTTCCCGGGCTGGACGACGCACTGGTTCTCGGTCGCCTGGCACAACTCCGACGTCCGCTCGTCGCTCTGGCTCTCGGTGAAGGTCGGGCTGCTCGCGACCGGGTTCGCGCTCGTGCTCGGCTCGATGGCCGCGTTCGCGATCCACCGCTTCCGCTTCTTCGGCCGCGAGTCGGTCTCGTTCCTCCTCCTGCTCCCGATCGCCCTCCCCGGGATCATCACCGGGATGGCGCTGAACTCGTTCTACGTCTTCGCGAAGGTGCCGTTCTCGATCTGGACGATCGTGATCGGCCACGCGACCTTCTGCGTCGTCGTCGTCTACAACAACGTCCTCGCGCGGCTGCGGCGGACGTCGAGCTCGCTCGTCGAGGCCTCGATGGACCTCGGCGCGGACGGCTGGCAGACCTTCCGCTTCGTCGTCTGGCCCGTCCTCTCGACCGCGCTCGTCGCCGGCGGCCTGCTCGCGTTCGCGCTCTCGTTCGACGAGATCATCGTCACGACGTTCACCGCCGGCGCGCAGACGACGCTTCCCATCTTCATCCTCGACAACCTGCGCCAGGGGCAGCAGTTCCCGATCGTGAACGTCGTGGCGCTCGTCGTCATCGTCCTCACGTTCGTCCCCGTCGTGATCTCGCAGCGCCTGACGCGAGAGGCCGGCTTGATCCGGCGGGCCGTCGCCCCGGCCGCCGCTGCGGCTCAACTCGCAGAGACCGGGGTGTAGGCTCGGACCGGGCGAAAAGGAGGGAGACAGCATGAGCGTGACCGTGTCGCACCACAAGAACTTCGTCGGCGGCGAATGGGTCGACTCGCTCGACGGCGGGACGATGGAGGTCGTCAACCCCGCCACCGGCGAGACGATCGCCGAGGTGCCGCGCTCCACCGAGCAGGACGTCGGCCGGGCCGTCGAGGCCGCGAAGAAGGCGCTCCCCGAGTGGCTGGAGACGACGCCGGCCGAGCGGCAGGAGCTGCTTTTGAAGCTCGCCGACCTGCTCGACGAGAACGCGGAGGAGCTCGCGAAGCTCGAGTCGACGAACGTCGGCAAGCCGCTCTCCTACGCGCGCGACGAGATGCCGGTGTGCTCCGACAACATCCGCTTCTTCGCCGGCGCGGCACGCGTGCTCGAGGGCAAGTCGGCGGGCGAGTACATGCGCGGCTACACGTCGTTCATGCGCCGCGAGCCGATCGGGGTCGTCGCCGGGATCGCTCCCTGGAACTACCCGCTGATGATGGCGGTCTGGAAGCTCGCGCCCGCTCTCGCGGCCGGGAACGTCCAGGTGCTGAAGCCCTCCGAGCAGACGCCGCTCACGATCCTCCGCTTCGTCGAGCTCGCCGCCGAGATTCTCCCCGCCGGCGTCCTGAACGTCGTCACCGGCGACGGCGTCCCCGCCGGCGAGGCGCTCGTGAAGCATCCCGACGTGCGCCTCGTGTCGCTGACCGGCGACGTCGAGACGGGCAAGATCATCGCCCGCACCGCCTCCGACACGCTGAAGCGCGTCCACCTCGAGCTCGGCGGCAAGGCGCCCGTGGTGGTCTTCGACGACGCCGACCCCGCCGCCGTCGCGGAGGGGATCAAGATCGCCGGCTACTGGAACTCCGGCCAGGACTGCACCGCCGCCTCCCGCGTCGTCGCCGGGCCGAAGGTGTACGACCGGCTGCTCGAGGAGCTCGTCCCCGCCGTCGAGTCGCTCCACATGGGCGATCCCGCCGAGGGCGACGAGATCGAGGTGGGCCCAGTGATCTCGAAGGACCAGCAGGACCGCGTGCTCGGCTTCCTCGAGCGGGCCTCCGGCGCGAAGGTCCTCACCGGCGGCGACTCGAACGGCGACCGCGGGTTCTTCGTCAAGCCGACGGTGGTCACGGAGGTCGGCCAGGACGACGAGATCGTCCAGCGCGAGGTCTTCGGCCCGGTCGTGACCGTGCAGCGCTTCGCCGACGACGACCAGGCGATCGCGTGGGCGAACGACGTCCGGTACGGCCTCGCCGCGTCGGTGTGGACCCGCGACGTCGGCCGCGCCCTGAATGCCGCGCGCAAGCTCCAGTTCGGGACGGTCTGGATCAACGACCACATCCCGCTGGTCTCGGAGATGCCGCACGGCGGCTTCAAGCAGTCGGGCTACGGCAAGGACCTGTCGGCGTACTCGCTCGAGGACTACACGCAGATCAAGCACGTGATGGCGAAGATCGACTGAGCGCGCTCGCGGCACTCGTCTCCGCGGCCGCGCTGGCGGCGGGCGCACCCGCGCCAGCCGCCTACGCCGGCCTCGGAACCTGGATCGACGTCTACGACGCGCACGCGTGGGCGGCACCGGACGCGACCGCCGCCGCGATCCGGGCGCGTGGCGTGCGGACGCTCTACCTCCAGACCTCGAACTCGAACCGAGGTGCCGACCTCGTCCGGCCCGCCGGCCTCGGACAGCTCGTCGACGCGGCGCATGCACGCGGCCTGCGCGTCGTCGGCTGGTACCTGCCGACGCTCGCCCGGCCGGCCCGCGACCTCCGGCGCGCGCTCGCTGCGATCCGCTTCCGTACCCAGACGGGCGGAGGCTTCGACTCCTTCGCCCTCGACATCGAGTCGAGCGCGGTCCGCTCGCCGGCGCTCCGGAACGCTCGGCTCCTCGACCTCTCGCGCCTTCTGCGCGCCGCGGTCGGGCCCTCCTATGCTCTCGGCGCGATCATCCCCTCGCCGCGCGGCATGCAGCTGCTGCCGCACTACTGGCCGGGCTTCCCGTACAGCGACCTCTACCGCGTCTACGACGTCTTCCTGCCGATGGCCTACTTCAGCTACCGCGCCCGTGGCACGGCGCCGGTCGCACGATACGTCGAGCGGAGCGTGAAGATCATCCGGGCTCGCACCGGCGACCCGGACGTCGCGATCCACGTCATCGGCGGCATCTCGCAGCGGACCGGAGCGGCCGAGGCGCGCGGCTTCATGCGCGCCGTGCACGGCTGCCGCACGCTCGGCTTCAGCCTCTACGACTTCGCCGGCACGAGCACGGCGGCGTGGCAGACGCTGACCGCCCCGGCAGCGCCGGACGACTCGGCCGACTGCTCCTAGCAGCCCTAGCCGTGCCGCCGAGTCGCGGAATGCCCATCCGACCGGCTCGACGGGTCGTCGGTCTTCGGGACGGTCTTGAACGCGGCGCCGAGCAGCATGTCCCGTGCGAGCCGTTCGCTGAAGCCGGCGACGAACGACAGGACGACGTAGCGAAGCGGCGGTAGAGCTCCTCGGCGCGACCGGCGTACAGGCTCCCTCCGGCCTCGAGCTCCTCCTGCCGCTTGAAGTGCGCCCAGGTCAGCTCCGGGAACGAGATCGGCGTCGGGCGCGCGCGGCGAAGGAACCGCGGCAGACGGTGCTCCCGTTCTGCGGGCGTCACGCCCGCGATTGCACCGGCCTCGTCCAACGCTCCTCCGGCGGCTGGAGGCTTACGACGATCCCGGCGTAAGCCGCCGCCGGCCGATTGACAAGGGACGCTCTAGGTCCTGTAGGTGGCGTAGAGCGAGAGCCGCAGCCTCCCCGGCGTGCCTGCGCCGAACGGGTCGCTCGCCCCCGCGGCATAGGAGTTCGCGTTCGACCGCGAGCTGTTGCTCAACCCCGACCAGCGCAAGAGGATCACGCCGGGGGTGGCGCCCGTGATGTAGCCCATCCAGATCGTGCCCGCCTGCACGGCGAAGGTGCTCGGCAACGGGAAGTCGAACCACTTGCCGACGGTGCCCGAGCTGATCGTGACCTCGTTCGATACGGCGATCCGCCGGCCCGGCTCGCCGCCCGCGTCGGCGTAGACGACGGCTCGGATCTTCTGCGAGCCGATCGCCTGCCCGAGGCCGTTGACGAACCCGGTGAGCCGCAGCACCGTGCCCGCCCTCGCCGTGTACTTCGAGACCACCTTGGCGTCGGCGGCCGCAGCCGTCGTCGAGAGGCCCTTCGTGGTGTAGCCGAAGGTTCCGGTCACGACCTTCGTCCACGAGGCGCGGTAGGTGGTCCCGGCCGCCGGCGCGACGACGGTGTGGGTGACGGCGCCGCCGTCCGACCAGGCCGCGAAGTTGTACGTCGAGCCGGCGACGACCTGCGGCGTCGGTGCGCTGATCGTGTTCGTCGAGCCGACGATGACCGTCCTCACGAACGGCGCGTTGAGGAGCTCGCTGTTCAGGGACAGCTGCGTGCCGCCGACCGTGGAGGCGAGCGTGAGGCCGACCGTCTGGGGGTCGAGCCTGAGGCTCTTCGTCGCCGAGAGCCCGCTCGAGTCGGTCGCCGTCAGCTGGAGCTCGAGCCAGGACGGGTAGCCGTGGTCGGGCGCGCCGATCGTCGCGCTCGCGACGCCGTGGAAGGTCTGGATCAGGTGCGTGTGGCAGTTCGTCGACGAGAAGCAGTGATGGAGGATGAGCGTCCAGTCGAGCCGGGAGGGCGCGAGGGTGCCGTCCTCCGCGTCGGTGGCGCTGCCGGAGAAGGAGATCCCCTGCCCGACGTGCCAGTGGAGCGACGACGAGGGCGACGCGATCGTCGGCTTCGGGGGCGTGTTCCCCGGGGTGATGGTGATCGGCGCGGAGATCGACGAGTCGCCGTGGCTGTCCGTCACCTTCAGCCGGGCCGTGACCGTTCCGGCCGCCGAGTACGTGTGGGTGGGCTTGGCCGCGGTCGAGTCGTCGTACGCGCCGTCGCCGTCCAGGTCCCACGCGTAGGTGATCGGGTCGCCGTCGGGGTCGCTCGACGCGCTGCCGTCGAAGCTCACCGTGAGCGGGGTCGGGCCGGTCGTCGGGCTCGCCGTCGCAACCGCGTTCGGCGGCCGGTTGCCCGAGCCCGCGTACTGGATCCGCCGGACCTGCCCGCCTTCGAAGTAGACGTAGTAGAGGTCGCCGCCGGGGCCGATCTCGAGGTCGACGGGGCTCGCCGCGCCGCCGACGAAGAGCGAGACCTGGTGCGGGTCCGGCAAGCCGTTCGACCCGGCTCGCATCACCCAGATGCAGCCGCGCGTGTGGTCGTCGAAGAAGAGCGCGCCGGCGTAGCTCGACGGGTACGACCCGCCGGTGTAGAAGGCGAGCCCGGTCGCCGAAGAGCCGCCGGTCGGGCAGCCGTCTCCGGAGACGACGCTCGCGCCGTGGTTGTACGTGAAGAACGGCGGCGTCGCCGTCCCGGCCGAGTACAGGCTGTTGCACATGCTCAGCCCCGCGCTCTGGTAGCCCGGCTGCGGGCTGTTCCCCTCGTAACAGGGCCAGCCGAAGTTCATCGGGCCGGAGGTGGGGCTCGGGTCGTGGTCGATCTCCTCCCACGTGTTCCAGCCGACGTCGGTGACCCAGAGGTCGGTCGTGGCCGGACGGAGCGTGAACCGGAATGGATTGCGGAAGCCGTACGCGACGATCCGGCGCGCGTTCGCATCGGAGCTCGACGCGAGCGGGTTCCCCGGGAAGGCGGCGCCCGTGTTCGGGTCGACCCGCAGGATCGAGCCGCTGAGGACCACCGGCTGGCCCGCGGGCCGCCGCACGCTCTGCGCGCGCAGCGCGCCGCCCTCGGCGGTCGGCGACGACAGCCGCGTGCCGGTCGAACCCGGAGGATCGCCGCACGGATTGGCGACGGTGGGACTTCCGGAGCTGCCGCCGAGCTGGCCGTAGTCGACGGTGTGGAAGGCGCCGCCCTCGCCGCCGGAGACGTACAGCGCGCCGTCGGGGCCGAAGCGAAGGTCGCCGATCGAGTGGCTCGGGAACTGCTGGCACCAGCCCTGGAGGAGCACCTGCTCGTTCGTGCCGGTGTCGCCGGAGGCGGTGAGCCGGACGAGGCGCCCCTGCACGACGCAGCCGTCGGTGTTCGGCCCCGGGGGCGTCGCGCACGCGTCGTTCCAGGTCGGCGCGGTGCCGCCGGGCGGCGCGTCGTAGGCGTAGAGCGCGTAGACGTACGGCCTCGACGGGAAGCTCGGGTCGAGCGCGAGCCCGAGCAGGCCCCGGTCCCAGTAGTCGTCGACCTCGGTCCGCAGATCGGCGAAGACGGTCGGCGTCGGGTCCGACATGCTGTCGAAGACCTTGATGAGGCCGCTCTTCTCGGCCACGAACACGCGCCCGTCCGACGAGAACCGCACGGCCGTCGGCAGCGTGAGGCCGCTGAACACGGTCGTCTCCTGGAAGCCGCTCGGCAGGGTCGACGCGCCTGCCGTTCGCGCACCTCCGAGCGTCGCCGCCGCGACCGCGACCAGCGCCCCCAGGCGCAATAGGTTGTGCCGCCCTCCCACGAGTTCCCTCCCCGCCCCGGAACACTGGTTGTAGCGCACGCGTGGGCGTTCTACAAGCGGGAACCCGCCGCGCCGGAGGGGTTAGCCCGATTCGATGTACTCGGTCAGGAGCTTGATCTGGAAGCTCTGCTCCTTGGACTTGAACTTCACCAGGTCGCCGATCGAGACGATGCCGACGAGCTCGCGGCCGTCGGTGAAGACCGGGACGTGGCGGACCCTCCGCTCCGTCATCACCGCCATGCACTCCTCGACGCTCGTCTCGGGCGTGACGTAGACGAGCGGCGAGGTCATGATCTCGCGCACCAGCGTCTCCTCCTCGGTGCGCCCCTCGAGCGTGACGCGTCGCAGGTAGTCGCGCTCGGTGACGATCCCGGCGACGTTGCCGCGGTCGGTCACGAGAAGCGCGCCGACGTTCGAGTCGACCATCCGCTTGATCGCGTCGAAGACCGTCGCGTCCGCGTCGATCCGGAGCACCTCGCTTCCCTTCTCCTCCAGGACCTTCGCGACGTCGCTCACGGCCTCGTAGCCTGACGCAGATCGCTCCCGGCGGCAAACCCTCGCCAACTCTTCCCGGTTTTCGTACGTCTTGAAAGAGGGAAAACCCGTTTTGTAAAAATACGCACGAACACCGTGCGAAAGGAGGGGGCATGAGACGACCGTCTCATTGGTGGCTTCGCCTGGGGGTGGTCCTCGCGAGCGTCGGTCTCGTCGTCGGGCTCACCGCGGGCGCGACGATGGCCAAGACCGGCGCGGCCGGCGGCCCTGCGGTGCAGCAGAAGACGACGATCACCTTCGCTCACTGGAACGCGACGGGCGCCGAGCTCGCCGCCGTGAAGGCGACGGTCAAGGCCTTCGAGAAGGCCAACCCGTCGATCGCGGTCAACGACATCAGCCTCGACCCGTACCCGGAGGGGATGCTCGCGCGGTTCGCGGCGCGCAAGCCGCCGGACATCTTCTACGTCGACTCGAACGTCTTCCCGGACTGGGTCTCGCAGGGCGTCCTCGAGCCGATCGGCGACGACCTGGCGAAGGCGCACTTCAGCACGAAGAAGTTCTATCCGCGCCTGCTCAGCGCCTTCCGCTACAAGGGCAAGCTGTACGGCCTGCCGAAGGACTGGTCCCCGCTCGCGATGGAGGTCAACACGACGGCCCTCGCAAAGGCGAAGGTGAAGGTGCCGAAGACGTGGGCGCAGCTCACCGCAGCGGGCAAGGCGCTCAAGGCCGCCGGCCAGCCGCCGATGTGCCTGGGCGTCGACCTGGCCCGCATCCTCGCCTTCATGTACGAGAACAAGGGCGCCTTCCTGAACTCGTCCAAGACGAAGGCGGTCGTCAACTCGAAGGCGAACCTCGGCGCGGTGACGACCTACATCGGCTGGCTCAAGAGCGGAATCGCGCAGACGCCGGCGCAGCTCGGCGTCAGCTGGTGCGGTGAGGGCCTCGGCAAGGAGAAGGCCTCGATCATCTTCGAGGGCAACTGGATCACCGACTACATGAACACGTCGTTCCCGAGCGTGACCTGGAAGACGTACCCGATGGTCCGCAACAAGGCGCGCGGGAACCTCGGCTTCACGGTCTCGTACTCGATCTCCAAGGACTCGAAGCACAAGGCCCAGGCCGTCCAGATGCTGAAGTACCTGACCGGCCCGGCCGGGATGAAGATCTGGGTGAAGACGTCGGGCTTCCTCCCGTCCCGCAGCGACGTCAAGCCGCCGTCGGGTCGGGCGATCTTCCTGAAGGAGGCGCCGATCACCCATCCGTGGCAGTTCGCGCCCGGCTTCTCGAAGGTCTACGACACGGCAAACAACGAGCTCCAGTCCGCCTACGAGGGCAAGGAGTCGATCTCGGCCGCTCTGAAGAACATCCAGGCGGCCGCGACCGACGCCCTCAACCGCGGCCACTAGCGACCGACTAGACTCTCCGCGCGCTCCCTCGGGGGCGCGCGGAGAGTCGTTTCCCTCCACGGGGGCAGTCGCAGTGGCCGTAGCGACAGAGGCGAGACGAGTCGGTCCGAGACGGCTCCAGACGGCCGGCAGCGCCAAGCTGCGCGAGGCGCTCGTCGGCTACGCGTTCGTGGCCGTCCCGATGGCGTTCTTCGTCCTCTTCTTCCTCTTCCCGATCGGCTACGCGATCTACATCAGCTTCTACGACTGGGGCATCCTCGGGAAGATCGGCTACGTCGGCTTCAGGAACTACCACGACCTCTGGCACGACCACCGCTTCTGGCGGTGGCCGCCGCACTTCCACGACGGGACGGCGATCACGAACACCTTCTACTACACCGCCGTCGTCGTCCCGTGCCAGATGGCCCTCGGGCTCAGCCTCGCGCTGATCGTGAACGCGCGCATCCGCGGCAAGGCGTTCTTCCGCGCCGCGTACTACTTCCCGTCGCTGACCTCGTCGGCCGCGAGCGCGGCGATCGCGATCTACATCCTCAACTCGGGCGGCCTGCTGAACGCCTTCCTCGGCAGGATCGTCGGCCACCCCGTGCACACGCCCTGGTTCGGCCAGTCCTCGACGGCGCTCGAGTCGATCATGGGCCTGAACGTCTGGCTGACCTCGGGGACGGTCATGCTCTTCTACCTCGCGACCCTCCAGTCGATCCCGACCGACGTCTACGAGGCGGCCGCGATCGACGGGACGAGCCGCTGGCGCACCTTCCGCAAGATCACCTTCCCGCTGCTTCGGCCGGGGCACTTCTTCGTCGCCGTGATCTCGATCATCGGCTGCCTGAAGATCTTCGACCAGGCCTTCATCGTGGGCGGCGGCAAGGGCTCGCCCGCCTACTCGACCGAGACGGCGGTGCTCTACCTGTACCAGACCGCGATCTTCGACGCCCAGTGGGGCTACGCGGCGGCGGTCGGCGTCGTCCTCTTCCTGATCATCTTCGCCTTCACGCTCGTCCAGCGGCTGCTCTTCGGCCGCGCGGAGATCGGCTACTGATGACCTCCGACCGCGAGGCCGCCCCCCACATCGCGCCGATCGAGCAGCTCGCCCACGGCGAGGAGCCCGCCGCCGGGACGCCGCTCGCGCCGGTGACTCTCGGACGGACGAGGGGCCAGATCGCCGGCCGGGTCGTCCTCTACCTCATCCTCCTCGCGATCGCGGTCTTCTACCTCCTGCCCTTCTTCTGGACGATCTCGACCTCGTTCAAGACGCTGCCGGAGAGCGTCAAGGGCTTCGTCCTCATCCCCCATCACCCGACGCTCCAGGGCTATCGCGAGGCGTTCACGACCGGGCCTTTCGACCGCTACTTCCTGAACAGCGCCATCTTCGCGGTGACGGTGACGCTCTCGAACCTCTTCCTCTGCACCCTCGGCGGCTACGCCTTCGCGCGGCTCCGCTTCCCGCTCCGCGAGCCGCTCTTCCTGCTCGTCCTGGCGACGCTGATGATCCCCGACCAGATGCGGCTCGTCCCGGTCTTCAAGCTCCTCGCCGACTTCCCGTTCTTCCACTGGAACCTGATCGCCACCTACCAGGGCTACATCCTCATCCACCTGCTCTACGCCACGAACCTCTTCCTGATGCGCCAGTACTTCCTGACCATCCCGCGCGACTACGAGGAGGCCGCGAAGCTCGACTCGGCGGGCTTCTTCAAGACGTACTGGAAGGTGATGCTGCCGCTCGCGGGACCGGCGATCGCCGCGATCACGATCCTGAGCTTCCAGGGGACGTGGAACGACTTCTACTGGCAGCTGATCCTGCTCCAGGACGACACGAAGTTCACCCTCAACGTCGGCATCGCGCGCTTCGCCACCTCGGGCGCCTTCAAGACCGAGTGGCCCGCGCTGATGGCCGTGAGCACGATCGCGATTGCGCCGGTGGCGCTCATCTACGTCTTCTTCCAGCGCTACTTCATCGCCGGCGTGACGACGGCGGGGGTGAAGGGATGACGACGGCGCACGCGCTCGAGGTCGTTCGTCCTGCCGGCCTGCCCCCCGGATTGGCCCTTCGGGCTGCGCTCCGCGACCTGTACGCGCACTCGTGGCGCTTCTTCCTGCTCGACGCGGCGCTCTCCGTCTGCCTCGTGCCGCTCGCGGTGGCGGGCTTCTGGGCGCCGCCGGCCTGGCTCCTCCTTCTCGTCGGCGGGCCGCTCGCGGCGGCGCTCGCCCACTGCGCCGTGGTCACGGCGACGACCGGGGAGCTCCGCCTGGGCGAGGCGCTCACCGGCCTGCGCCGACATTGGCGGCGCGGCCTCTTCCTCGGCGCGGTCTTCGCGGGCGGAACGGGGCTCGGCGGGTACGCGGTCGCGTTCTACGGCGGCCGAGGCGTGCTCGTCCTGGCCGTGCTCGCCGTCTACCTGCTCCTCGCCCTGCTCGTCGTCCAGCTCGTGCTCTGGCCGCTCGCCGTCGGCGGCCCCGACCGGCCGCTCCGCCGCGTGCTCGAGGACGCGCTGCGGACGGTGCTCGCGCGCCCGCTCCAGGCGCTCGCGCTCACGCTCGCGCTCGTGCTCGTCAACCTGCTCGGCCTCGCCCTGGCGGTCGTCCCCTTCCTGACGCTGACGATCGCGTACTCGTTCCTCGCGGCCGCGCACTTCGCGCTCCCAGTGGAGGCGACCGACTGATGGCGAGCGTGAGCTACGACCACGTGACGAAGCGCTTCGACGGCACCGCCGCCGTCCAGGACTTCACCGTCCAGGTGGCGGACGGCGAGTTCCTCGTCCTCGTGGGCCCGTCCGGCTGCGGCAAGAGCACGGCCCTCCGCATGCTCGCGGGGCTCGAGGAGGTGACCGAGGGCCGCATCCTGATCGGCGACCGGGCGGTGAACAACCTGGCGCCGGGGGCGCGAGACGTGGCCATGGTCTTCCAGTCGTACGCGCTCTATCCGCACATGACGGTCTACGACAACCTCGCCTTCGGCCTGCGGAACAAGCGGATGCCGAAGGAGGAGGTCGACCGGCGAGTGCGTCGAGCCGCCGAGATCCTCGACCTCGGCAAGCTCCTGAAGCGCAAGCCGAAGCAGCTCTCGGGCGGGCAGCGGCAGCGTGTCGCGCTCGGCCGCGCGATCGTGCGCGAGCCGGCCGCGTTCCTCATGGACGAGCCGCTGTCGAACCTCGACGCTCAGCTCCGCGTCGCGACGCGCGCCGAGATCCTCAAGCTCCAGCGGAGCCTCGGCACGACGACGATCTACGTCACCCACGACCAGGTCGAGGCGATGACGATGGGCGACCGGATCGCCGTCATGCGCGACGGCCTCCTCCAGCAGATCGGCACCCCGGAGGAGCTGTACACGAACCCGCAGAACGTCTTCGTCGCCGGCTTCATCGGCTCGCCGGCGATGAACCTCGTGCCGTCCGACGTCGTCGACGCGGGCGGCGGGCGGATCGCCGGCTTCCGGCCGGAGCACGTGCAGATGGGGGCCGGACGCGGCGACGCGCTGTCGTTCGCGGCCACGGTCGAGGTGGTCGAGTACCTCGGAGACGAGCAGCTCGTCCACGCGACGAGGAAGGACACGCCCCTCCAGGCGAAGCTCCCGGTCGAGGAGCGCGTCGCGCCGGGGGAGGAGCTGACGTTCTCGATCCCCCGCGAGAAGCTGCGCCTCTTCGACCCCGAGACCGAGGAGCGGGTCTCCTAGGCCCTCTGGCCCCTAGCCGTGACAAGCGAAAGGGCGGCTGTCGAGAGCCGCCCTTTCAATGAGAGATGCAAGGAGCGGACTCAACGCCCGGGGCTGCGGCACCCCCACCCGTTTGCCTCCGCGCCTCGCTTCGAGTCATCGGCGGTCCTAGGCCGTTCGGCCTACCCTCAAAAGGGGGAATTTGAAAGCTGTAAGAGTGGGCCCGCCTGGACTCGAACCAGGGACCAACCGATTATGAGTCGGCTGCTCTGACCAGCTGAGCTACGGGCCCGCACGGTCAGCGTACCCTCGAAATCCGCCGCCCGATGCTCTATCTTCCGGGCGGCCGTAGGGGTCAACCGCACAGGAGGATTCGCATGCGTCTTCGCGCCGTCGTCTTCGCCCTTCTCCTCTTCACGCTCGCGCTGATCGGCTCGAGCTCCCACGCAGTCGCGCGCACGAACGCGCCGCGGCTCGCGCCGAACCACAAGATCTCGCAGAGCACGAGCTCGAACTGGTCCGGCTACAGCGCCATCAACGGTCGGTACACGACCGTCTCCGCGAGCTGGAAGCAGCCGACCGCGAGCTGCACGTCGCAGACGACGTACTCGAGCTTCTGGGTCGGCCTCGACGGCGACGGGTCGAACACGGTCGAGCAGACCGGGACGAGCGCCGACTGTAGCGGCGGCACCCCGCGCTACTACGCGTGGTACGAGATGTACCCCAAGTTCCCGGTCAACCTGAGCATCGCCGTCCGCCCGGGCGACTCGATGAGCGGCTCCGTCACGACCGACGGCTCCGGCCACTTCACGCTTCACATCCACGACGGCACGACCGGCGGCGACTTCGTGACGACGCAGACGCTGAAGAAGGCGCGGCTCGCCTCGGCCGAGGCGATCGCCGAGGCGCCGTCGGGCTCGGGCGGCGTGCTGCCGCTGACGAACTTCGGCACGGCGAGCTTCAGCTCCGTCACCGTGAACGGCCAGGCGATCGGCGCCTTCAATCCCGACCGGATCGACATGGTCGGGAACGGATACACGAAGGCGACGACGTCGGCGCTCTCCGGCGGGAGCGCGTTCTCCGTCACCTGGAGACACTCGTAGCCATTTCCGCGCGGCCACCGGATCGTTCAGAATGCCCACGGCGGAACGAGACGAGGAGGTGAGCGTTCGGTGAAGGTCTTCCAGCACGAGCGTCAGCTGCGAACGTCGGGCGGTCTGGCCGTCCGCGACATCACGGACGAGGTCGCGGAGGCCGTCCGCGACAGCGGCATCGCCGACGGGATCGCCTGCGTCTACTCGCCGCACACGACCTGCTGCGTACGCGTGAACGAGTTCGAGAGCGGCTTCCTCGAGGACTTCGCCGGGATGCTGAAGCGCCTCGTGCCGAGCGAGACCTACTACGCGCACGACGACTGGGACCGGCGCACCGAGAACATCTGCCCCGAGGACATGGACTTCGGCAACGGCCACGCGCACTGCATGGCCATGCTGCTCGGCACCGCCGGCGAGTCGGTCCCCGTGCGCGACGGCGAGCTCTGCCTCGGCACCTGGCAGCGGGTGCTCTTCCTCGAGCTCGACCGCGAGCGCGACCGCCGCTGGATCGTCCAGGTCGTAGGGACCTAAGTTTCAGCCGCAGCGGCCGGCGTGGCTTATCGCCGGGATCGGCCGCACAGCCTCGAGCGCCTGGAAGCACTGCTGGCACGTGCCGACGAGCGCGGCGGCCGCGTGGTCGATGAAGCGGTTCTGGACGAGCAGGCTCACGTGCGCCCGACCGACGTCGAGGAGGAAGCGGTCGGCGGCGCGGTTTACGCGCGCGTTCCCCTTCAACGTGTCCTTGACGGACCGGCGAGCCGCGAGGCGGATCGCGGCGACGTCGGCGCGCAGCCGCGCCAGGTCGGCGGCGGCTCGCGGATCCGTGCAGCTGCGCGCCGCGGAACGGTGATGGGCACCACCGCCGCACGCCGCGAGAACGAGCGCGAGGACGAGAAAGATCGAGCGGCGCGCCATCGACGGCCACAGTAGCCTTCTGCGCATGCTCGAGGACCTCACCGTCGACCTGTTCCGCCCGCTGCAGGGCGATCGCTTCTGGATCGCGCCCGACGGAGCTCCGGCCTTCGACGTCGAGCTCGTCGAGGTGACGGAGATTCCGCGCGAGCCCGGCGGCCGCGCGCCGTTCTCGCTCGTCTTCAAGGGCGGCCCGAACCCGCCGCTTCCGCAGCGAAACTACCGTGTCGAGCACGACGGGCTCGGTGAGTTCGACATCTTCCTCGTCCCGATCGCCGCCGACCAGTACCAGGCCGTGTTCAGCTAGCCGGCGGCCGCTCGAGGAAGAGGTACACGCCTTTGTCCTCGGCGACCTTGAAGCCGAGCCGCTCGTAGAGCCGGAGCGCGGGGTTGAACCGCTCGACGTGGATCGTCACGCTCTTGCCGTCCGCGTCGCCCTCGGCCAGGAGCTCCTCGAGAAGCCGCGTTCCGATCCCGCCGCCGCGATGCTCCGGCAGGAGCGCGATGTCGACGATCCGCATCTCGGAGTTGCCCCGGTGAACGTAGAGACGCCCGGCCGGCTCGCCGTCGACGACGATCACCTCGAAGCGGGCGTCCGAGTAGTTCTCGCGCCACCAAGCGTCCTGCGCGTCGAACTGGCTGCGAAGAAACGCGTCCTTCTGCGTGTCGTCCCACGGCACGACGGCGAGCTCCTCCGCGCGCGTGCTGCCGTAGACGCGGAGGAGGAACTCCTCGTCGCCCGGCTCGACCGGGCGAAGCTCGACGGCCTTCGTCAGGTGCGCGGCGGGTAGACGCCCTGGAGCGCGATGCAGAAGCTAAGCGTCAGGTACGGCTGCATGTTGTTGTGGGGCTGGTCGCCGCCGGCAGGGCCGAGTGCCTGCGGAGCGAGCTGGACCAGGTTGGCCGCGCTCGTTTGGTAGAGGTTTGCGCCCACCGACCGCGCAAGCGCTTCGGTTGGGCCTGGGGCGGGATCCTCGCCGGGCTGATTGACCGCCATGAGCCCGTGCGGGTGAGACGGCATTTCCGATTCGAGCAGCGTCACCGTCTGCGAGCCGCCGGTCTCGCCGAGGTCGTGCAGACTCAGCCCCGGCCCCTGCCCCGGATGCATCGGGGCGTTTCCCTGCATGTCGGGAAGGGCGAAGTTCGACTTGCCGTCGCCGCCGTAGGTCGTCCCGAGCAGCGAAAAGAGCGCGGTGTTCTGCGAGAGCGGCAGGAGCTGGCCGTCGCAGAACGCCCATCCCTTCGGCGCGAAGTTGAACGGAAAGATGCGGATCTCAGCCACGAACGGATCGGCCACGGTCGTCTCCTATGTCTGGCTGGGGAAGATGCCGAACAGCGAAATGATGAAGTCGACGCAGAGGTACGGCTGGAAGTTGGTGTGCGGCTGGCTGCCGCCGGTCCCTCCCACCGAAGCGGCGTTCAACGGCGTGTTCGGCGTGAATCCGGTGATGTACGGGGTATAGCTCGGCGTCTGCGCGAGGATGTTCGTCTGCGCGTTCACGGTGCTGGCGTTGTTCGTCGACGCGATGAACGCGTGGCTGTGTGCAGGGATCTGGTTGAGCGTCAGCGTGACCTCCTCGACGCCGCCACTCTGAGCGAGCACGAAGCCGTTGCCTTGATGAACCGGGATTCGGCCACGCAGATCGGGAAGGCCGAAGGTCGATTGGCCGTCGCCGCCGTAGGTGGTGCCGATGAGCTGGAAGAGCGTCTCGTTCTCCGAGATCGGCAGGAGCTGCCCCTCGCAGAACATCCACCCGGCCGGGGCGAAGTTCCCCGCGAAGATCCGGATCTCTCCGACGTATGGCTGTGCCATCCCGGCCTCCTAGTTCGGGGAGGGAAAGATGCCCTGAAGGGCAATGCAAAAGGACAGAGTCAAGTAGGGCTGCATGTTCTCGTGAGGCTGGCTTCCGCCGACGTTGGAGATCGTCGCGGGAAGCAGCGACGTCAGCGCCTGGTCGGGAGCGCGGTACGACTGGTTCAGCGAGCTGGCGAGGACGTTGTTGGTCGGAATGACGTTGTTCCCGTCCGACGACGACGCGTTCGCGGAGTGCGTGTGCGTCGGAAGCTCGCTGATCGTGAGGGTGTGCGCGGCCTCGCCCGCACGCTCGCCGAGGGTCAGCCCGTTCCCCGTGTGGGTCGGTGTTCGGGCGCGCAGATCCGGTAACGCGAAGTTCACGCGGCCGTCACCGCCGTAGGTGGTGCCGAGCAGCGAGAACAGCGCCTGGTTCTGGTTGATCGGCAGGAGCTGCCCATTGCAGAGCGCCCAGCCCTTCGGCGCGAAGCCGAACGACATGATCCTGATCTCGGAGAGGAAAGGTTCGGCCAAGCTCGCTCCTCCTTAAGGGACGCCGGTGAAGTTGCAGGTATTCGCGGGAACGCCGGTGATGGTTCCCGCCGAGCCGGCCGTCGAGCCGGGGTTCTGAGCGACGACGTACGTCTCAGGCAGCCCGACGCCGTTCCAGCCGTCGAGGTCATAGACCGCGGAGTTCGCCTGGCGGACGAAGATGCCGAAGAAGCCCACGCCGCCGAGCGGCGCCGTATTGCTCACGATCTTCGAGCAGACCGTGCTGAAGTTGCGTGCCTGCGCGCGGATCGCGTCCAGCGCGCCCGTATTGACGGTGACGTTGTTGCTTTCGATGTCGACGTCGAGCCGGCCGTGTGGGGCCGTCGGTGCCGCCGCGGTGCCAGAGGACTCCGCCTGGATGCCGAAGTCGGTGTTCACGTTCTTCACGATGTTGCTGAGAACCTTGGCCCGGATCTGCGCCAGGTTCGAGTTGAAGACGCGGATGCCGGAGCCGTTGCTGACGCCTACCCCGACGGTCGGGTCATTCAACACGGTGTTGTTGCTCACCCTGCCCGCCATGACCGCGTTCCCGGCGGTCCCGTTGAAGATGTTGATGCCGGTGCTCATGAGCGGCGAGGCGGTCGTGCCGTCGGGCGTCCCGACCTTGTTGCCGTTCACCAAGAAGGTGACGTTCCCGTTGGCCGCATCGGAGACCTGGATGCCTTGGTTTCCGTGGTTCGGCGAGCCCTGCGTGATCGTGTTGTTCGTGATCGTCACGTTGAGCGTCGAGTTGTCGGCCGAGTCGGCGCCGATCGTGACCGCCCGGTTGCCCGAGAACGAGCACCCGTCGACGGTCGCCGTCAGATTCGCGGACGTCGCGGCCAGGATGTTGATCCCGTTGTTCCCGCTCACCGAGCTGTTGTTCGTGATCGAGCAGCTCGGGCCCTGGATTGTGAACGTGGCGGTCGTGGTGTCGTTCTTTACGTAGACGTTGTCCTCGAACCCACCGGTCACGGTCGAGGACGTGAGGCTGCCGGTTCCGGTGACGTTGGTCATCCGAAGGCCGCCCTCGTTCACCGCGTTCCCGTTGTTGCTGATGTTCATCCAGGACAGGCTCGGGGTCTTCGTCGAGTTGAGGAGGATCCCGCTGTCGGTCGAGTTCTGAATCGTCCCGCCGGTGCCGGCCGAGCCTGTTCCGCTGACGGTCAGGCCGCCGCTCGAGCCGGTCGTGTTGAGGACGATCCCGCTCGTCGCGCCGTTCGACGCGATGCTCTGGAAGTTCAGGCCGCTCGCGCCGATGTTCGTGCTCGAGACGTTCAGGGCGGTTCCGGTCGTGGAGTCGAGCGTGTTGGCGGAGCCCGTGACGTTGAGGGTGCCGCCGCCGGTCGCGCTGAAGCCGGCGCCGCTCGTCGTGTCGATGTTGAGACCGCCGCCGCTGAAGGTGATCGTGTGGCCGGAGCCTGTCGACGAGAACGCCGCCGACGCGCCAGTATTGAGCGTCTTCGTCGCACCGCTGAACGTGGTCGAGCCGCCGGTGTTCCCGGACATCGTGATGCCGCCGCCGGCGTCGCTCGTGTCGTTGATGTCGCCCGAGAGCGAGATCGCGCCGCCGTTGCGCCCGGTGATGTCGGCGGTGTTCCCGCTCCCGTTGCCGAGCGTGCCCGGGTACGTGACGTTCCCCGACCCGCCGTTGATGTCGAGGGCGTTGCCAGCCGATCCCGAGATGCTTCCGCTCGCGGCGCTGAACGGTGCAGCTCCGTTCGAGTCGAGGTTGATGCCGGCGCCCGTGCTGTTCGTGGACGAGACAGCGTCGAACGCCAGGCTCGAGCTGCCGTTGACGTTGCGGACGTCGACGGCCGGGCCGCCGGTCGCGCTGACGTTCTCGGTCGAGCCAGAGCCGACGTTGATCGTCGGGGCGCCCGAGCTGTTCGCGAGGAAGCCCGTGCCGCCGCTCGTCGTGATCGTGAAGTTAGTGAAGTTGAACGTGCCGGCGGCTACGCCCGTGAGCGCGACGCCGCCCGCTCCGCCGCTCAGGTTCACGTTCGTGACGTCGGAGCCACCGGTGTTCGTCCCCGCGATGGCTGCGCCGGCGCTGCCCGCGATGTCCACTCCCTCGACGCGGCTGCCCGAAGCGAGGGCAACCGTGCCGGAAAGCGACGGACGGTTGGCGGGAGTGCCGGTTGCGAGCGTGTCGGCACCGACGACGAGGTTGATCGGCTCGCCGAGCAGCTTCTGGTTCGTGCCGAGCGAGAAGCCGCCGGTGAGCCCGGTCGTCGTGCCGTCGCCCTTGTAGACGTACGTGATGTCGCCGGTCGCGTTGGCGGCCGTATCGGCCTCGGCCAGGGTGTCGAACGGGTCGGTCGAGCGGCCGGTGCCGCCAGCCACGGCGTTGTTCTTCACGTACCAGACGCGCGAGGCGACCGTGATCGTGACCGTCGACGTGTCCGTGCCGCCGTTGCCGTCGGAGACGGTGTAGTTGAACGTGTCCGTCCCGGTGAAGCCCGCCTTGGGCACATAGGAGAACGCGCCGCTCGAGGAGACCGAGACGTCTCCGCCCTGAGCGCTCGTCGTGTCGGAGGCGCTGATCGTCAGCGTCTGCGGCGGTTGGTCCTCGTCCGTGGCGTTCGCCAGCAGGTTGCCCGCGACGACCTTCTTCGCCGCGGACGACGGTGACGGGACGGAGCCGTACTCGAGGAGCGTGTTTCCGACCGCATTCGTCGATTCGTTGCCGTCGACCGGCGGGTCGTTCACGTTGTTGATCGCGATCGTGAACGACTTCTCGAAGCTGAGGTTGGGGCTGCCCGGATCGTTCACGCGGACGCAGATCGAGTACGAGTTCTTCACCTCGTAGTTGAAGCTGACCGCGCTCTGCAGCTGCGATCCGGAGATCTGGAAGCTGCTCGAGTCGGGGAAGCTCCCCGAGCAGCCGGACGTCAGCAGCGTGAACGTGTAGGTCTCGCCGCTGTCGGGATCACCGACCTGGGCCAGGTTCCCGACCAGGCTCCCGCTCGGCTTGTTCTCGTCGATGTTCTGGTTGTCGAGCGAGATGTCGGTCGGCGGCTCGTTCACGTTCGTGACCGAGATCGTGAACTGCTTGTCGAACGAGAGCGAGCCGCTGTCGGTCGAGCGGACACAGATCGTGTACGAGCTCTGCGCCTCGAAGTTGAAGCTGGCCGCCGACTGCAGCTTGTCGCTGTTCACCCCGCCGATCTGGAACGAGCTGTTGTCGGGGAACGGGCCGCCGCCGCAGCCGGAGTTCTCGAGGCTGTAGGTGTGAGTGTCCCCGAGGTCCGAATCGGTGGTCGTGAGCGTGCCGACGTCCGTGCCGGACGGCTGGTTCTCGGCGATCGAGCTGTTCGAGAGCTGGATGTCAGTTGGCGCCGTGTTCGCCTTCGTCGTAAACGAGAAGACGTAGTCGGCCGCCATGTGGTCCGGCGGGTCGATCAGGTCGGTGTCGCTGATCTCGTCCTTGTGCACGGTGATGGTGCAGACCGTCCCCGCCGGCAGGTTCGTCGTCGGGGTCAGCGTGAACGTCGTCGCCGGCGAGGAGGACTGCGAGAAGCTCTCCGGCGTGCCCGTCGGGCACTCGATCGAGAACGCGTTGTTCGTCGCGCTGACGGACTCGCTGAAGTTCACGTCGATGGTGGTGTCGCGCGCGACGTCGGTCGCGGCGTCGGCCGGAGTCGTGCTGCTCACGCTCGGCGCGGCGTCCTGCGTCGTGAAGGAGAAGCTCGTGTTCGAGGCCGGGTGATCCGGCGGGTCGCCGGTGTCCGTGTCGCTGATGTTCGCGGCGACGGCGGTGACCGTGCAGCTCGCCGTGCTCGGCAGGTCCGAATCCGGGTTGAGCGTGATCGAGCTCGTGCCGTCACCGCCGACGGAGAAGGTCTGCGGGTTGCTGTCGCACGAGATCGTGAACGAGCTCGTGGTCACGTTGACCGGCTCGTTGAAGTCGACGGTGATGTTCGACGTCGGGTCGACGTTCGTCGCGTTGTCGGCCGGAGTCGTCGTCGTCACGGCCGGCGCGGAGTCGGTCGTGAAGGAGAACGTGTAGTCCGCCGCCATGTGGTCCGGCGGGTCGACCGGGTCGACGTCGCTGATCTGGTTCGCGATCACCTTCACCGTGCAGATCGTGCCCTCGGGCAGGTCGCTCGTCGGGTCGAGCGTGATCGACGAGCCGGGCGAGCCGCTCACGGAGAAGCTCTCGCTCGTGCTCGTCGGGCACTCGAGGGTGAAGGAGCTCCCCGAGGCGGTGACGGGCTCACTGAAGTTGACGACGATGTTCGTGTTCACCGCGACGTGGTCGGCACCGTCGGCCGGCGAGGTGCTCGAGACGCTCGGCGCTTCGTCGTGCGTCGAGAACGAGAAGCTCGAGTTCGCCGCCGGGTGGTCGGGCGGGTCGCCCGTGTCGACGTCGCTGATGTTGGCTGCGACCGCCGTGACCGTGCAGTTCGCAGCCGGCAGGTCGGAGTCCGGGTCGAGCGTGATCGTGTCGGTCCCCGAGCCGCTCACCGAGAACGTCTGCGGGTTGCCGCCGCACGAGATCGTGAACGAGCTCGTGCTCACGGTGACCGGCTCGTTGAAGAAGACCTGGATGTTCGCGGAGGCGCTGACGTCGCTCGCGCCGTCGGTGGGCGAGCTGCCGGTGACGGCTGGCGCCGCGTCGGTCGTGAACGAGAAGTTGTAGTCAGCCGCCATGTGGTCGGGCGGGTCGACGGAGTCGACGTCGCTGATCTGGTTCGCGATCACCTTGACCGAGCAGATCGCGGCCTCGGGCAGGTCGCTCGTCGGGTCGAGCGTGATCGAGGAGCCGGGCGAGCCGCTGACGGTGAAGCTCTCCGGCGTGCCGGTCGGGCACTCGAGCGTGAAGGAGCTTCCCGAGGCGGTGACGGGCTCGCTGAAGTTGACGACGATGTTCGTGTTCACCGCGACGTGCGTGGCTGCGTCGGCGGGCGAGGTGCTCGTCACCGACGGCGCCGCGTCGGCGGTCGTGAACGAGAAGACGTAGTTGGCCGCCAGGCCGTCGGGCGGGTCGCCGGTGTCGACGTCGCTGATCTGGTTTGCGATCACGGTGACCTTGCAGATCGTCGCGGCCGGCAGGTCGGAGCTCGGGTCGATCGTGATCGTCGAGGTGCCGGAGCCGCTGACGCCGAAGCTCTGGTTGTTCCCGGGCGCCGGGCACTCGATCGAGAACGAGCTGGTGCTCGCGTTCACCGGCTCGCTGAAGCTGACGGTGATGTTGTTGTGCGGGTCGACGCCCGTCGCGTTGTTCGCCGGGGTCGTGCTCGTGACCGTCGGCGCGCTGTCGGTCGTGAACGAGAAGTTGTAGTCGGCCGCCGGATGGTCGGGCGGGTCGAGCGTGTCGGTGTCGCTGACGTTGTTCGCGATCACCTTGACGGCGCACGTCGTCCCTTCGGGGAGGTTCGCGGTCGGGTCGAGGGTGATCTGGTTGCTGGGCGAGCCGCTCACGGTGAAGCTCTTCGGGGTGCCGCTCGGGCACTCGAGGCTGAACGAGCTCGACGACACCGTCACCGACTCGCTGAAGTTGACGACGACGTTCGCGTCCACGGCGACGTGGGTCGCGCCGTTCGCCGGTGACGTACTCGTCACCGACGGCGCCTGGTCGTTCGGACTGACGAAGACAGGGAACTCCGAGGACGAGCATTGCGAGGGGTTGGTCACGCGCCGGAGCACGCCGTTCGTGTTCCAGGCGCAGAAGTAGACGTTGCCGCTCGTCGGCGGCAGCGTCAGCTGGGAGGCGGGCGGCTTGCAGGCGGAGAAGCTCGAGACCTTGCGGGTCGAGCCGCCGGGCTGGATGCAGAGCAGCACCGGACCAGGCTTGATCGTCACCTTCTCCTCGGTGCTCTTGCACTGGTTGAGGTTCGAGACGTAGCGCATGAGGCCGTTCGACTTCATCGCGCACGCGTAGTTCATCTCGACGGGCTGCTGCGTCGCCGCCGCGTCGCGTGAGATACCACCCGCGACGGCGACCGCCGCCAGCACTGCCGTGATCACAACCGTCCGACTCAACCTCATGCTTACCCCTCTCCCCGCGTAAAAACGGCCGGTCTCCCGGCCGTCGCGCCGCCGATGTCGTTCGTCCTCACACCAAAAGTATCGAGGTATCCGATGGATTTCAAGATGTAACGCGAGCTTTCGCGCCCGCAAACTGCGTCAAACTGCCGCGTCCGCGTCTCCGAGCGACCAGCTGAAGCGGGTCAGGGTTCGATCGGGTGCGAGCCCGCCCGGCCGCAGGCCGGTGCGCACGAAGAGGAGCGGAATCGTCGACTGCTCGACGAGCGCGCGGCGGGTCGGGTCGAGCCCGCCGGCCGGCAGCGACGCGACGAGCACGGAGCCCTCGGCGGCGAGGATCCCCTGCGGGCCGGGCGCCACGAGCACCGGCTCCGCCGCGGTCGCGGCAAACCGCTGGAGGGCGAGCGACGCGCTCGCGAGCATCCGGCTCGCGTCGCGCCCGCCGTCCCTGGCCTCCGCGCCAAGCAGCCGCAGCGGCAGGCCGTGCGCGCGGGCGAGCCAGGCGCCGAGCTCGAGCGCCGCCCACTCCTCCCTGTCGCCGCCGAACGGGACGAGCACGGCCGCGTCCGGCCGGAACGGAAGGTCTGGCCGCGGAGCCACGGCCACGTCGCACGGCGCCGAGCCCTGAAGCGGCGAGCCCACGACGAGGAGCTCCGCATCCTGCTCGGCCGCAAGGCGGACGAGATCCTGGTCGGGAGCGCTCGACGTGAAGCAGGCGGTCCGCGCGTCCACCCCGCGCTCGACGAGGCTCGTCCGCACGGACTCGAGCTGCGCGGCGCGCTCCGGCAGCTCGGCCGCGTCGCCGGCGAGCTCGACGAGCAGGAGCTCCCGCCCGTCGGAGCCGAGCGGAGCGAGGAGATCGGCGAGGTGGCCGCCCAAGGCGATGACGCACCCGCGCGTACGCGCGCGCGAGGCCTGCGGCTCGGCGAGCGCGGGGTCGTGACGGAGGATCGCGCGCTCGAGATCCTGCAGCTCCTGGCTAGGCTCGATGCCGAGCTCCTCGACGAGCAGCCGCCTGCCGGCCCGATAGGCGGCGAGCGCCTCCGCCTGCCGTCCGGAGCGGTAGAGCGCGACCATGAGCTGCCGCCGGAGCTGCTCGCGCAGCGG
>Ga0209059_1000070_pt1 | contig 39985 bp, 40 predicted proteins | sample GraSoiAngelo_151_FD_186165 | JGI IMG/M metagenome (GOLD analysis project Ga0209059, IMG submission 186165) | Grasslands soil microbial communities from the Angelo Coastal Reserve, California, USA - 14_1009_12_20cm (SPAdes) (version 2) | ecosystem: Environmental > Terrestrial > Soil > Grasslands ...
CCCCGCCGCGTCGCGGCCGGGGCTGCAAGGGGCGCGCAGTATAGCCCCGATCGGGGGGTTGTCAACGCACGGGTCTGGCGAGTTTCGGGCGCTCAACCGAGGCTCGCAGGGGCTCGGACGGGTGTCTCGATCCGCGGGCGCCGCAGCGGTTTCGCGCCGGGGCGCACGTTTCAGGGTTTTAGCTCGAGTTTGAGCCTGGCAAAACGCCGGGACCCCACCTGGAAGACGTGTTCCGCCCCGGCCCCCAGGGTGAGGGCGCGGTCCGTGACCCGCGCGCCGTCGATCTTCACCGCCCCCTCCTCGATCTTGCGGTTGGCCTCGGAGGTGCTGGCGGTGAGGCCCGCCTCCTTGAGGAGGTTCGTCACCCGCACACCCGCCCCGTCCACCTGAATCACCCTGACCGGCAGGTCATCCGGCACCGTCCTGTCGCTCACCCGGGCGGTGAAATTGCGCTGCGCGCGAGCGGCCGCCGCCGCATCGTGAAAGCGCGCCACCAGCTCGCGAGCCAGCTCGAGCTTGATGTCGCGCGGATTACGTCCGCCGGCGGCCTCGCTTCTCAGCGCCGCAATCTCGGCGAGCGGGCGGAAGGACAGCAGCTCGAAGTAGCGCCACATGAGCTCATCCGAGATCGACATCAGCTTGCCGAACATGGCGTCCGCCTCCTCGGTGATGCCGATGTAATTGCCCAGGGACTTGGACATCTTCTTGAGGCCATCGGTCCCTTCCAGGAGCGGGGTGGTGATGACGACCTGCGGCTCCTGCCCGTAGGCCTCCTGCAGAGTCCGCCCGACCAGCAGATTGAACTTCTGATCGGTGCCGCCCAGCTCCACGTCCGCGCGCATGGCGACCGAGTCGTAGCCCTGCGCGAGCGGATAGAGAAACTCATGGATCGAGATGGGCTGGCCGCTCTTGTAGCGCTTGGAGAAGTCATCGCGCTCGAGCATGCGCGCCACGGTGTAGTGCGCGGCGAGCTTGACCACGTCGGCGGCCGTGAGGGCCGACAGCCAGCGCGAGTTGAATTCGATACGGGTGCGCCCGCGATCGAGGATCTTGAAGACCTGGGCCTGGTAGCTGCCCGCATTCGCCTGGATTTCTTCGGGCGTGAGCGGCGGACGGGTGACGTCGCGCCCGCTCGGATCGCCGATGAGCCCCGTGAAATCGCCGATGAGGAAGGTCACCTCGTGCCCCAGCTGCTGGAACTGGCGCATTTTGTTGAGCAGCACCGTGTGCCCGAGATGCAGGTCGGGCGCCGTGGGATCGAAGCCCGCCTTCACTCGCAGGGGCACGCCACGCTTGAGCTTACGCATCAGCTCGGCGCCGATGAGCACCTCGTGCGCGCCGCGCTCGAGCTCTGCCATCTGATCCTTGAAATCCATCTCATTCCCGTGAAACCGGTCGTGCAAAGGGTCCGCACCCGGCTGTAACGTAACCCGTGAGCCTCCTTCGGCATTTAACATACATTGACCCCGGGGTCATGGCTCCGGTACGGTTGGTCTGTCCGACCGAACAAAACCAAGTGTAGTCGATGGCACTCACTCTCCAGCGGACTCTGAAGCCACTCTCGGGGCTGCGCCACACGGTCTCCGCGGCCTTCTTGTTGCAGTCCGGCGCCTGTGCCGTGGTGGCCTGGTCCGTGCTGCACGGCGGCATCACGATCCCGCCCACCACCCCCACCGCCCCCACCGCAGCCGACGAGGCCGCCGGGCCGATGGATCCCGCCGGGCCGATGGGCGCCGCCGGCCCGATGGGCGCCGCGTCGGGCACGGGGACGCCCGCGCGCGCCGCCGGCGCATCGCGATCTTCTTCCCCGCAGCTGGCCGCGGCCCCCGGGCTCGCCGAAGCGCGCCTCGCGCTCTCGACCATCGACGTGATCGTCACCCGTAATGACACCCTGGACCGTATCTTCAGACGCCTGAAGCTCAACCTCGCCGACCTCGCGTCGCTGCGCAGCCTCCCCGGCCTGCAAGCGCGCCTGGACAGCCTGCGCCCGGGGGAGGCGCTGCGTTTCACCCACAAGGACGGGCTGCTCTTCGGGCTCGAGCGCCGGCTGAGCGAGAGCCAGACGCTCAAGGTGTCGCGCGAGCCCTCCGGCCTCAAGGCCGACGTGCTGCAGAACCCGCTCGAGGTGCGCAGCCGCACGGTGCGCGGACGTATCGAGCGCTCGCTCTTCGAGGCGGTCGCAGCCGCCGGCGCGAACGACCAGACCGCCGTGGAGCTGGCGGATATTTTCGGCTGGGACATCGACTTCGTGCTGGACGTGCGGCCGGGGGATGCCTTCGTCGTGACCTACGATGAGATCTGGCGCGACGGCGCCTACCTGAAGGATGGCCCGGTCGAGGCGGCGGCCTTCGTCAACCAGGGGCGCGAGTTCAGGGCCGTGCGCTACACCGACCCCGAAGGCGGCTCGCACTACTACACGCCCGATGGCAGGAACCTGCACAGGGCGTTCCTGCGCGCGCCGGTGGACTTCACGCGGGTGAGCTCGCACTTCAACTCGGCGCGCCGGCACCCGATCCTGAACCGCATCCGCGCCCACCAGGGCGTCGACTACGCCGCCCCCATGGGCACTCCGGTGCGCGCCGCAGGCGACGGGCGCATCCGGTTCGCCGGCCGCAAGGGCGGCTACGGCAACCTGGTCGAAATCGAGCACACCCGCAGCATCGTGACCGTCTACGGACACCTGTCTCGCTTCGCACCGGGGACCCGCGTCGGGGGGCACGTGACGCAGGGCACGGTCATCGCCTACGTCGGCATGACCGGGCTCGCCACCGGCCCGCACCTGCACTACGAATACCGCGTCGACGGGGTGTTCAAGAACCCGCAGACCGTGGCCCTGCCCACGGCAGCGCCCATCGATGCCCGCTGGCAGGCGGACTTCCTCACCCGCTCGGCGCCGCTCCTCGCCTCGCTCAACCCCACCGCCGGACCGATGCTCGTCTCGCGCTGAAGCTTCGGTCGAGGGCGATGCAGCTCTCGCCCTCGAGGCTTCAGCCTTCTTCACCGTCGCGTCGTCTGCCGCTGGTATCCTGAGCCGATGGATTCGCCGGACCTCAGGGCGCCCCAGCATTACATCAACCGGGAACTGTCGTTCCTCGAGTTCAACCAGCGGGTGCTCGACCAGGCGTTCGATGAGTCGGTGCCGCTGCTCGAGCGGCTGAAGTTCCTGTGCATCTCCTGCAGCAATCTCGATGAGTTCTTCGAGATCCGGGTCGCGGGTCTGAAGCAGTTGCAGGAGCTCGGCGGCGCGCAGCTGGCGGCCGATGGCCTGTCGATCCCGGAGCAGCTGGCCGCGATCCACGATCGCGCCACCCGTCTGGTGGCCGACCAGTACCGCTGCCTCAACAGTCTGCTGCTGCCGGCGCTGGCGGCGGAAGGCGTGCCGCTCCTCGGGCCCAGCGAGTGGAGCGCCCGGCACAGCGAGTGGCTCGAGCAGTACTTCGAGCGCGAGATTGAACCGGTCCTCTCCCCGCTGGGACTCGATCCCGCGCGCCCCTTCCCGCGCATCCAGAACAAGAGCCTCAACTTCATCGTGCGGCTCGAGGGCAAGGATGCGTTCGACCGCGACAGCGAGCTGGCCATCGTGCAGGCGCCGCGCTCGCTGCCGCGCGTGGTGCCGCTGCCCGGAGAAGGCGCGCACCGCGCCTGCGTGTTGCTCTCCAGCATCGTACAGGCCTTCGTGCACAAGCTGTTCACCGGCATCAAGGTGATCGGCTGCTACCAGTTCCGCGTCACGCGCAACAGCGACCTGTTCGTCGACGAGGAAGAGATCGACGACCTGCGCCGCGCGCTCGAGGGCGAGCTGGCGCAGCGCCGCTACGGCGCAGCCGTGCGGCTCGAGACCTCCAGCGACTGCCCGCAGGACATGGTGATGTTCCTGCAGGGGCAGTTCGCCTCCAACGGCCTCGACACCTACCCCGTGGCGGGCCCGGTCAATCTGAACCGCCTGTCGGCCGTGTACGAGCTCGTGCAACGGCCGGATCTCAAGTACCCGATATTCACGCCCGGCACCCCCAAGCGCCTGGTGGGCGCCACCGACCTGTTCGCCTGCATCCGCCACAAGGACGTGCTGCTGCATCACCCGTATCAGAGCTTCGCGCCGGTGATGGACCTGCTGCGCCAGGCGGCCGCCGACAGCCAGGTGCTGGCGATCAAGCAGACCCTCTACCGCGCCGGCCATGACTCCCCGCTGGTCGATGCGCTGGTCGCGGCCGCGCACGCCGGCAAGGACGTCACGGTGATCGTGGAGCTGCGCGCCCGCTTCGATGAGGAGGCGAACATCGAGCTGTCCAACCGCCTGCAGGAGGCGGGTGCGCACGTCATGTACGGCGTCGTGGGCTACAAGACCCACGCCAAGCTGACACTCATCGTGCGTCGCGAAGCCGGCGGCATCCGCCGCTACTGCCATCTCGGCACCGGCAACTACCACCCGCGCACCGCGCGGCATTACACCGACTACGGCCTGTTCACCTGCGACGACGAGATCGGCCAGGACGTGCACGAGGTGTTTCTGCAGCTCACCAGCCTCACCCAGACCCCGAAGCTCAACCGTCTCACGCAATCCCCGTTCGGCATGCACGAGATGGTGTTGAGCAAGCTCGCGCGCGAAGCCGAGCACGCGCGCGCCGGACGAGCGGCGCGCATCATCGTCAAGATGAATGCGCTGGTGGACCCGCAGGCCATCGAAGCCCTCTACCGCGCCTCGTGCGCCGGGGTGAAGATCGATCTGATCGTGCGCGGCGTGTGCTGCCTGCGTCCGGGCGTGCCGGGCGTGTCGGAGAATATCTGCGTGCGCTCCATCGTCGGTCGGTTCCTCGAGCACTCCCGGGTGTTCTATTTCGAGAACGGCGGCGCGCCGGACATGTTCTGCGCCAGCGCCGACTGGATGGAGCGCAACTTCTTCCGCCGCGTGGAAGTGGCCTTCCCCGTCCACCGCGAGCGCCACGCCGAGCGCATCCTGCGCGACCTCGATTTCTGTCTCCAGGACAACTGCCAGGCCTGGAAGCTGCAGCCCGACGGGCGCTACGTGCGCATCAGCCCCGGCGGCGAGCGAGCCGTCAGCGCGCAGTCGGAGCTGCTGGCGGTGTATGCCGCCGGGCCGACCGTGGTGATCTAGCGATCACGCTGCCGCAGCGAGTGCCTCGCTGGGCCCGCGCAAGAGCGCGAGCGCCAGCGCACTGAGCCCGGCACCCAGCAGATACAGAATGACCGACGGCAGCCAGTTCCACAGGCCCCGGTCGATGATCGCGCTACCGGATACCTGCGGCAGATAGAGCACCGTGATCGCCTCGCCGACCCCGTAGAGCGGCGGATTCGTGCCGGTGTGGTCCTTGAACACGACGCGCTGACCCGCGCCATCGGTGTAGGCAACGACGGGATAGTACGTGACGCTGTTGCTGCTGCGTGAGGTACTGAACGAGCTGACGACGCCCGGCGCACGCATGCCGGAGGACTGAAGACGCAGCAGCGCCTTGCTCTGGTGGACCCCGAGGGCGAGACAGCCGAGACCCGCGAGCAGGAGCAACGGCGCCAGGCGCCGCAAGGTCGCGCGTTGCGCCGCCTGACGGGCGCGGTTCTCCGGCAGGGCAGCCATGTCCTCCACACGAACGACCGGTGAGGCCGGCATCGCCGCCGCCTCCTTGCGCGCGATCAGCTCGCGCAGGCTGAGGAAGGAGCGCAGCGATTTGTCCCCGGGCGCGACGATCTTCCTGAGCCCGTTCAGCAGATGCACGACGAACACGAGCGCGACGACCCAGGTCATCGGTCCAACGTGCCACGACCTCACCGCGAACCAGAAGATGCCCGCGCCGACCGCCAGCAGCACCACCCCGACGACCGTGAAGATGTGATCGCGTGCCTCCTGGACTTCCTGCGGCTTGTCGGGGATCACCAGCAGCGGCACCTGCGTGCCGGTATCCCGGCCGCGCAGGCTCCCCGACCCTTCGATCGAGGTCGCCTCGCAGGTCTCACCGGAGGGGGCGACGTAGCGGTACACCGAGTTGTAACAGTTGCCCTTCTGGCGCACGCCGATGACCTCACCGGAAACGTGCACCGCGTGCAGCCGCCAGTACACGGCGCTGCCGACCAGCCAGCCGCCGAGACCCCAGCAGGCGAGCGCGCCCATGAAGGCCGCCAGCTGGTTTACGGCGGACAGGGTGTCGGCAAAGAGATCGAACATCGCAGCTCCCTCCCGTCAGGCGCACTGTCGCGCCGCTGCGGGGGCGTACGCCACGAACGGCTTCTCATTTGGAGGGGCCGGGAACCCCTTGGCCTGCGGCCCGCGCGCTGAACACGCGCAGGCGAAAGCCGCTGGCGCGCAGATAATCCACTTCCTGCTGCAGATCCGCCGAGGTGAGCGGATGCTCCTTGAGCCAGCGCGCCGGAAAGCGCACTTCCAGCGAGCGCGGCGTCGCCGACAGATCCAGCGCCGGCAGCGCCGTGGTGCTGCGGCCGCGGTGCAGCAGCACGGCCAGCCGCAGCAGCACGATCAGGTACAGCGCGCTGCGATCCCAGGGCGGCACGAGCTCTTCCACGCCCTCGAGGGAGAGCTTGCGGCGGTGAGCGCCGACCAGGCGCGCCAGCAGCCGCTGCTCCTCGCGCGGAAAGCCGGGCATGTCGGCGTTCTCGAGCAGGTAGGCGCCGTGGCGGTGATAGCCGCTGTGGGAGACGTCGAGCCCGATCTCGTGCAGGCGCGCGGCCCACTGCAGGGCCAGGTGCGCCAGCGGCTCCTCCAGGTGCCAGGTGGCGCGCGTCTGCTCGAGAAAGTTGCCCGCGGTCGATTCGACGCGCTCGGCCTGCTCGATGTCGACGTGATAGCGCTGCTGCATGGCGCGCACGCTGCGCTCGCGCGCATCCTCGCGCCGGTAGCGGCCGAGCATGTCGTACAGCAGGCCCTCGCGCATCGCCCCCTCGGCCATGCGCATGTCCTTGATGTCGAGCACGTTGAACACTTCGGCGAGAATGGCGAGCCCGCCGGGAAACACCGGGCGGCGATCCTCGGTGATCGGCTCGAGCTTCAGCTCGCGTGTGTGCCCGGCATCCACGCAGTACTCGATCGCACGGGCAAGTCCTGCGGGGGTGATGGCGGGCGCCTGGGGATCGAGCAGCCGGATCGCCTCCCCGATGGCGCGCACCGTGCCGGAGCTGCCCGCGCAGGTGTCCCAGCCACGGCGGCGGAAGGTCGCCTGCACCGGCTCGAGCTCCAGGCGCACCGCCAGGCGCGCCCGCTCCAGGCGCTTGGCGGAGATCTTGCCGTCGCGGAAAAACCGCTCGCTGAGCGCGACGCAGCCCATCTGCAGGCTCTCCAGCTCGAGCGGTGTGAGGCCCTCGCCGATGATGAGCTCGGTGCTGCCGCCGCCGATGTCGACCACCAGGCGCCGTCCGGGCTCGCTCGGCATGGTGTTCGCCACGCCGGAGTAGATCAGCCGCGCCTCCTCCATGCCGGCGATGATCTCGATCGGATGCCCGAGCGCCTCGCGCGCGCGTTCGAGGAACGCCTGCTTGCGGTGCGCCAGGCGCAGCGCGTTGGTGCCCACCACGCGCACGCTGTCGGCGCGCATGTCACGCAGCCGCTGGCCGAAGCGCTCCAGGCAGGCGAGCGCCCGGGCCGCCACGTCCTTGTCGATGCGGCCGTTCTCGGCCACGCCGGCAGCGAGGCGCACCATCTCGCGCAGGCGATCGATGATGATGAGCTGGCCGTGCGAATGGCGCGCGACCACCATGTGGAAGCTGTTGCTGCCGAGGTCCACCGCCGCGAGAACCTCGGGGACGGGGCGGGCAGCGATGCGGACGTTGGAGAGGAACTCGGCCAGTCGGGCGGTGACGGCCGGACCCACGCGCGATGCCGCAGGCTCAGGCGGCGAAGGACGAGCCGCAGCCACAGGTGGTGGTCGCGTTCGGGTTGCGGATCACGAACTGCGCACCATCGAGCCCCTCGCGGTAGTCGATCTCGGCACCGCTGAGGTATTGCACGCTCATCGGATCCACCAGCAGCTTCACGCCCAGGTTCTCGACACAGGTGTCGCCGTCCTGGATCTGCTCGTCGAACTCGAAACCGTACTGCAGCCCCGAGCAGCCGCCACCCTGCACGAACACGCGCAGCATGAGCTTCGGGTTGCCCTCGCCACGGATCAGGTCCCCGACCTTGCGAGCCGCGGCATCGGTGAACAGGAGCGCAGGCGCCTCCTGCAGTGCTTCGGTCGTACTCATCGTCTCGATACTCATGAGCCCAGTCTAGAAGCCGCCCGCGACGCGGTCAAAGCCGCACTTCACATCCCCGCTCAGCCCACCTGCCCCTGCCCCGCCGGCGGGGCCTGCGGCCCGAGGCGCACCAGCTTACCCATGATCTGGGCGCCCAGGGTCATTTCAATGACGCCGTAGTACACGTTGCCCTCGACGCGGGCGGTCGCCCCCAGAATCACGCGTCCGCGGGCATGGATATCCCCCTTGACCGTACCCTCGAGCCTCACGTTCGGCACCTCCACCGGCCCTTCGATGGAGCCGCTGGCGCTGACCGACAGGGTCGCGTCCGGTGCTCCGCCAGAGCGCACGCCACCGGCGATGTGCCCGTCCAGGTGCAGCCCGCCCTGGAACTCGACATCGCCGTGCACGCGGGCCGCCTTGCCGATCAGCGTGTCGATGCGGGCCGGCCTGGATTCGCGGGTGAACATGCTTCCTCCGATGGCGCCGTGGGAATTTCCGGCTTCAGGGAGAGGTCTCGACGTTCCACAGGAACGTCTGCGAGAGCGGCGCCACATCACGGCGGCCCGAGCTCACCTCGACGTTGAGCCGTTCGGGCTTGAAGCTCGGCGGCACGCTGAGCTCCTGGTCGAAGCTCTCCAGGTAGCGGAAGTTGTAGCGCAGCTCGCGTTGTCGGCCCGCGGTGAGTGTCGCGAGATCGAGCGTGCGCGCGCCTTGGGCCGCCGTGCCGTCGAGGCTCATCTGCACGTTGCCGGTGACCGGCGTATCGGCCCGTCCCGAGCGCACCAGCGACATGTGGACGACATAACTCGCCGGGTGCGCTCCGGCGGTGATGCGCAGCTGCTCGATCTTGACGCCGACGCTCGCGGCTCCCTGCGCCACCACGCCGCGGTAGAACGCCAGCTCCTGCGACTGGCGCGCTACCTGCGCCTGCAGGTCGCCCATGGTGCGCGCCACCTCCGCCTGCTCGCGCGCGCGGCCCACGCGGAAGGTGTCGAGCTCGGCGAGCCGGGTGCGCATCTCGCGGTTGGCCTTCTCCAGGTGCTCGATCTGCACCTCGAGCTCGGTGCGCTGCTGCGCCACGGCCTGGCGGTCGTAACCTGCGTTGTAGCGGCCGAGCTCGTACGTCACGTAGAGCGCCAGCACGCCGATGAGCACGCCGGCGATCAGCAGTGCCGTGCGCAGCCCCGAGGTGTGCTGGCGCACGATGAGCGGCGGGCCGCCGTGCTTGCCGAGCATGCTCGCTAACGGACCCACGGCGCCGCTTCAGTGCGCCGGCGCCGATGCGACACGGTGGCCGCCGCGCGCGGTCACTTTGTCCCACCACGCTGGCAAGGCCGGCCGCCCCTGCGGGAAGGCGAGGGAGCTGAGCTCCTCGAGCGCGCGCGCGTACACCGGGCGCTTGAAGTAGATGACTTCGCGCACCGGTTCCCAGTACGGAACCCAGCGCCACCGGTCGAACTCCGGCTCAGCCGTGCGGCCGAAATCGAACGGCGCCGCGGTGCCCTTCAGTCGCAGCAGGAACCAGCGCTGCTTCTGGCCGATGCACACCGGATGCTGGTTGCGGCGGATGTAGCGCGACGGCAGGCGGTAGCGCAACCAATCGCCCGTGTGGCCGAGGAGCTCCACGTGCGACTCCTCGAGGCCGATCTCTTCATCGAGCTCGCGGTACAGGGCCTGCTCGGGCGCCTCTCCGGCGCGTACCCCGCCCTGGGGAAACTGCCAGCCGCGCCCGCCGGTGCGGCGGCCGAGGAACACCTCATCGCGGTGCATCAGCACGATGCCGACGTTGCTGCGAAAACCGTCCGAATCGATGACGTCGCTCATGTCGGCAGAGTCTGCCACAAGGCACGCCCACCGTGAGCCCAAGCCGCGCTTGGTTTCCAGGGATGGCGTTTTCCAACAAATTCGTTGACGCTAACAGCCCTCGTCAGGTGGCGTGGGCGCAACCGCATGAGCTCGCCGAGCGCGGAACGGGCACCCCTGCGCGGCTTGCTGCTGCTCGCCGCGCTGGCCGCCGCGGTGTTTGTGGCCGCGCTCCTCATCGGCAGCTCCGGGATCGGTGTCAGCCGCGCGCTCGCCGCCCTGCTTGGCTCCGGCGACCCGACCACGCGCAGCGTGCTCATTGCCGTGCGGCTGCCGCGGGTGCTGGCGGCATTCGGCGTCGGCAGCCTCCTGGCGCTCTCCGGCGTGCTGCTGCAGGCCCTGTTCCGCAATTCGCTCGCCGACCCTTACGTTCTCGGGGTCTCGGGCGGCGCCGCCGTCGGCGCCCTGCTCGCCATGATCGCCGGCGCCGCGGCGCTGGTGGTGCAATCGGCCGCGGTCGCAGGCGCCCTGGGCGCCGTCGGCACGGTATATCTGCTGTCGCGCGGCGGCGGTACGCCGCGCCTGCTGCTGACGGGGGTGGTGCTGGCGAGCGCCTGTGGGGCGCTGGTGAGCGTGCTGCTTGCGCTCGCGGACTCCTCGCGGGTGCGCGGCATGGTCTTCTGGCTTGCGGGGGACCTCGAGTGGGCGGTGAGTCCCACCCTCAGCGCCGGCGCCGCGGCGCTCGCCGTGACGGTGGCGATACTCATCGCCCGGCCGCTGAACGTGCTGGCCGCAGGCGAGCTGCGCGCGCGCACCGTGGGGCTGGCGCTGGAGGCCTGGCGAACGCTGCTGTTCATCGCCTGCGCCACACTCACCGCCATCGCCGTGGTGAGCGCCGGGACGGTCGGCTTCGTGGGCCTCATCACCCCGCACGCCGTGCGCCTCATGTTCCGCAGCAGCGATCACCGCGTCGTGGCGCCCGCGGCGGCGCTGGCCGGCGGGATGGTGCTGGCCGCCGCCGACCTGGTGGCGAGAACCGTGGCGAGCCCGCGGCAGCTGCCGGTGGGAGCGATCATGGCGCTGGTGGGGGCGCCCTTGTTCGTGGCGTTGCTGCGCGGACGTGGACGCTAGTAGGGCAAACGGAGGGTTCTACGCGACCAGGTTCGGCGAGGTCGCGATCCGGTTGCGACCCGCGCTCTTGGCCCGATAGAGCGCCGCGTCGGCCTCCGCCATCAGCCGCTCCGCCAGCGCTTTGTAGTCGCGCATCCCGGGCCCGGGTGTGGCGGCCGCCACCCCGATCGACAACGTCACCGTCTCGGCCACGTCCTTGCCGATCGCCACCGGCTGGTGGCGCACCGCGTGCAGCACGCGAGCCGCCACCCTCTCACCGTCGGTGACCGTCGCCTCCGACAGCACCAGTGCGAACTCGTCCCCGCCGAAGCGCGCGCCGGTGTCGCTGATGCGCATCTCGGCGTCGATGCGGCTCGCCACCTCGCGCAGCACGGCGTCCCCTGCCAGATGTCCGTACTGGTCGTTGATGCGCTTGAAGTGATCGAGGTCGATCATCAGGCACACGATCGACTGCCGGGCGCGCTGCGCCCGCGCCAGCTCTTCGCGCAGGCGTGCGTGCAGGTAGCGGCGGTTGTGGAAACCGGTGAGGAAATCGGTGAACCCGCTGCGCAGCAGCCGTGCGCGATTGACGGCGTTCTCGATGCAGATCGCCGCCACCAGCCCCAGATGCGCCAGGAAATCACTCGCCAGCTCCTGGGTGAAGCGCAACGGGTCGACGCTGGAGAACACCAGCACGCCGTCGAGCTGCTCGTGACGGCGCAGCGGGATGAGCGCGAGGCTCTCGGCACGCGCGACCCCCGGCAGCAGCAGCTCGTGGTCGGCCTTGTGGAAGGGCCCGAGCCAGGGGCGCTCGAGGTTGACGAGCTGCGGCGCCACCGTCGTCAGCGCATCCACGAAGCACACTCGCGGCAGCTGCTCGAGCGCCAGGCCGTCCCCGGAGAGCAGATGCCGGATCTCGTGCTGCGGATCGTGCAGGATCAGCGCGACGTCATCGAGCTGGTAGGAGCTGCGCAAGCCCGCGATGAGGCGCTCGAACAGCTGCGACAGCGAGCCGGCGCGCAGCAGCTCCAGCTCGCGCTCCTGCGTCTTGCGCAGCAGCGAGTCGTTGCGGCCGACCTGCTCGGTGAGCGCAGCGAGGCGGGCTTGCAGCGCGCGAATTTCGCCCACCAGCTCGCTGCGATCCGTGGCAGCCGGCGCGTCACCGCCCCGCGGCCCGGGGTGCGATCGAAGCATGGCGCGAGAATCCTCCTGATCCTCAGGTGCGGCGCTCCGCCAGGCTGCGCCGATCGGCGAGATAATCGCGCCCGCGGCGCATCAAAGCAACGAAAGCGGCGTGGTCCTGCGACAACACCGAGGCGCGCAGGCGCTCGACCGCCTTGGACAGGGCCTCGAGCGACTCCGCGCCGTAGTCATTGAGGCTCTGTATTTCATAATACAGCTCGGGACTTTCCCCGGCGACCTGGCTGGCCACATCCAGCTGGGCGTCGAAAGTCGTGCTCGACATGCGCGCCAGCCGCGGCGCCGCCTCACCGCTGTCCGCGAGCGCGGTGAAGAACGCGATGTTGAGGGCGTGCGAGAGGCCCAGCACGTAGGCGATCAGGCGGTCGTGGTCGTCGAGGCTCATCACCACCTGCTCGGCCATGGTGGAGGCGAACAGCTCGCGCGCAGCGGCGAGCGCGGCCGCGTTCCCCAGGTCGACGAACAGCACGTGGCGGCCCGAGAGCAGCTCCGTGTCGGGCCCGAACATCGGGTGCACCGAGGTCACCTGGCAGCCGTGGGATTTCAGCGCCAGCAGTCCCGCCCGCAGCGGCGACTTGAGCGATCCCACATCGAAAATCACGCCTGGCGGGCGTCGCAGCGCGAGATCCCTCAAGATCGCGTCGGTCATGCCGAGCGGTGTCGCGAGCACGATGTAGTCGTGCTTGAGGTCGGTGCTGCGCCAGTCCGCCACGCGCGTCCCCGCGGCCCCCGGCGCCGGATCCGCGACCTCGACCGTGAACCCCTGGGACGCGAGAAAGCTCACGAACCAGCCGCCCATCTTGCCGGCGCCCCCGATGACCAGCGCCCGCCGTCCGGTGCCGGCGCCGCGCGCGATCACGCTCGCCTGTTCCTGCGTGGTGAGCGAGGAGCGGATGAGCAGCCGCAGCAGCTGCTCGGCCAGCGCCGGCGACACGCCACGCTCGCTCGCCGCGGCGCGCACGCCGAGGATCACCTCGCGCTCGCGCTCGTAGTCGCGCGTCGGCCGCCCGGTGGCGCGCTTGACGCGTGCGACCTCCTCGCTCATGGCCTTGCGCTCGGCCACCAGTGCAATCAACTGGCGGTCGAGCTCGCTCAGGCGCCGGCGCAGATCGTCCAGCGTTGCGGTCTCGGCTTCGGGCGTCATGGCAGCGGGTGCTCCGTGAAGGATTTGACTCCTTTCTATCGGGGCGCGGCGGGGGGTGCAAGGGGACGATGTCGCCGCGACCAACACGCGGCCAGGCCGATCGCCCGGGCTCAACCGGTGGAATGGGGCTGCCAGATACCAATGCCGAAGCGCCTACCGGCCGGCTGCCGCCCCATTGTCTGAATGCGCAACTCACCGTTTTTCGCGTCCCACAGGAACGGCCGGCCGTCACCCGGATGCGTCGACCACTCGGGGTGGCGCGCCAGGAATGCCGGTATGCCCGCGGGCTCGATTCCCTGCCGGCGTATCTCGTAGCTCAGCCGGACCAGACGCTGCAGGGCGGCGCCATCCCAGGCGCGCGGCGCGTAGCCCGTGAGAGCCTGCGCTGCAATGGCGGCGAGGATCTTGCCGATCGGGTTGTAACTCAGCCACACCGTCCAAGGGTGCTCGCTCACCGGCGGCGACCCCACGGGCTGCCGGCCGTTCGCGATGAAGGCCGCCGGATTTGCGGCGGCGGAGCCGATCAGCCGGGCGGCCTGTCTGTCGAACTGATTCTCGGTCGCATGGAGCTTGAAAAAATGAGCGCCTGCGATGTTCTCAACCCGGTTCCACGACTGCAGCAGAAGGTCGCCGGTGTATCGTTCCGGTACCCAGAGACCTGTCGCCGATGCCCGCTGCAGCTGCTCCAGCGTGGACACCTCTGCGCGGAACTCTTCCGCGAACGCGCTGCCGATGTTCCAGTCGCCGAGAGCGAACAGCGGCACCACCACCTCCGCGTCGGCTGCGCCCACCGGCACGGCGGCCTGCGGATCGGCAATCATGTCGGCCAGCACGAGGTAGTCGCCCTCGAGATAAGCGATGGCAATCATCTTCGAGATGAGCGCGCCCCGGCCCGTGAGCACCGCGCGCCACAAGCGCACGTCATCAGCGAGGTCGGCGAGCGCCACGCGCTGCGCACGCGGCTCGCCGCTCCGCAGTCTCAGCGCCGCGTGGGCCAGGAACAGCTTGCGAATCGGCACCGCCGAGAGGAACACCGGCGGCGACGTGATGCTCGGATGCGCGGTCTCGTGGAAGCCTCGCCGGCGATGCAAACCGGCATAGCGCTGATACAGCTCCGCATTGTCTGCAAGCAACTTTGCGATGTCCGTCGTGTGCTCCGGAGCATCGCTCCACACCGATCGGTTGAGTGGCTCGCAGAAGCCGACGTCGCCCCTGAACTCGAGGCGCGGGCCCGGATCCTGCGTGGGAGCTCCACCGAGGGTCTCGGGCCGCGCTTCCCGCGACGCGAGATCGACTTGCCGGTTGAAGCGCTCGATCCTCGCCAACCCCACCGCGGTAACCGACTCGCCCGGCGGTGCATCCAGTCCCGCGAGGGCGAGGTAGATGTTGTCCTCGGGCGCGTAGGGGTTGGTAAGCGGGACGAGAAGTGCCTGCGACTCGGGTGTCAGCGGCTCGTCGCGGAGGTTCATGGCCCAGACCACGGCGAACAGCAGCAGCGCGATGAGGACCAGGCCTCCAATGACGCGGCCACTCCACTTGAGAAGAAACCTGATCGTCGACCCGATCTCAGTCAAACCATCGCCTCCGCCTCGAGCGCACGAGCACCGAGGATTCGATCCGCACTGCCATTCTAGCCGTCGCGCGACAGTCACGGCGGAAGGCTCTAACATGGCCCGCCATGGCCGAGCACCGCGAACTGCTCCCGGATCCCCTGCCCGCCGAGCCGCTCGCGGTCGTGGCCGCCTGGCTCGATGAGGCCTGGGCGGCACGAACGCAGCCGAACGCGAATTCGATGGTGCTCGCCACCAGCAGCCGCGAGGGCCGCCCTTCCGCGCGGGTGGTGCTGTGCAAGGACGTCGTGCCGCAGCCCGGTTACGTGGTGTTCTACACCAACTACCTCTCGAGCAAGGGCCGGCAGCTCAAGGACAACCCGCGCGCGGCGGCGGTCATGCACTGGGACGCCCTGCACCGGCAGGTGCGCATCGAAGGGGAGATCGTGCCGGCACCCGCGGCCGACAGCGACGCCTACTTCGCCGCGCGCCCCTGGCAGAGCCGGCTGGGCGCCTGGGCGAGTGAGCAGAGCGAACCGATCGACTCGCGCGCGGCGCTGCTCGGCGCCGTCACCGCGGTGGCGAGACGATACGGTGCGCCCACGCCCGGCAGTCCCGGCGCCGACGACAGCATGCAGGTCAAGATCCCGCGCCCGCCTCACTGGGGCGGCTACCGCCTGTGGGCGGACGCGGTGGAGCTGTGGGTGGAAGGCGAGGCGCGCATCCACGACCGTGCCCTGTGGACGCGCAGCCTGAAAGCCACGCGCGGCGGCTCCTTCAGCACGGGCGCCTGGTCGGTCACCCGGCTGCAGCCTTAGACGTCGGCGGCCGACGCGCACCGCCCCCTTTTATGTGGAAGAGCATTCGCATTGCGGTCCTGCTGTTCGTGCTGCTGGGGGTCGCGGTGCACAGCTGGCTCGATCGCATCGCGACTCAGGGCTGGAAGGAGACACTGTGGGTGGGCATCTTCCCGCTCAACGCCGACGGCACCCCCATGGCGCAGCGCTACGTCGAGGGCCTCACCGTGCAGGACTTCTCGGCCATCGAGGCGTTCTTCGCGCGCGAGGCGCACCGCTACGGGGTGGCCATCGAGCAGCCGGTGCATGCGGAGCTGTATCCGCAGGGCTCGGAGCTGCCGCCGGCGCTGGCGCACGACGCCGGGCCGCTCGGCATCGCCTGGTGGAGCCTGAAGCTGCGCTGGTTCGCCACCCACGCCACTGAAGTGCCGGGACGCGCGCCGCCGCGCATACGCATCTTCGTGCTCTATCACGACCCGGCGACGCTCGATCGCGTGCCGGACTCGCACGGTCTGCAGAAAGGACTGATCGGCGTGGTGCATGCGTTTGCGCAGGCCGCCATGGCGGGCAGCAACAACATCGTCATCGCCCACGAGCTGATGCACACCCTGGGCGCCAGCGACAAGTACGACCTGGGCTCGGGTGCGCCGCTCTATCCGATCGGCTTTGCCGAGCCGCAGCGTGAGCCGCTGTACCCGCAGGGGCGGGCGGAGATCATGGCGGGCCGCCGCGCGCTGTCGAGGCAGGACTTCGAGATGCCGCAGGGTCTACGCGATGTCGTCGTGGGTCCCGCGACGGCGCTGGAGATCCGCTGGACGCGCCCGTGAACCGCGCGCCGCAGCGCGCCGCTCAGCAGGGACTCGCCGCGGTGAGCCTCAAGGTGCGCGCCGGCGCGCGCGAGCTGGTGCGTGACCTGTCGGTGCAATTCACGGCCGGGGAGGTCGTGGCGATTCTCGGCCGCAACGGCTCGGGCAAGACCCTCACCCTGCACACGCTGGCCGGGCTGCGCACGGCCGCCGGCGGCGAGGTACTGCTCGATGGCGCACCGCTCCTGCAGCTCAAGCGCCGGTCCGTGGCGCTGCGGCTGGGGCTGCTGCCGCAGGACCTGGAGGATGCCTTCGTCACCACCGCGCTGGAGACGGTGCTGATCGGCCGCCACCCACACCTGGCGCTTTGGCAGTGGGAGACGGCCGAGGATGAGCGCCTGGCGCGCGAGGCGCTCGCGGCGGTGGACATGCGGGATTTCGCCGCACGGCGCACCGACACCCTCTCCGGCGGGGAGCAGCGCCGGGTGGCCGTGGCCGCATTGCTCGCCCAGCAACCGGGCATTTTTCTGCTGGATGAGCCGACCAATCATCTCGATCCGCACCACCAGCTCGCGGTGCTCGGCCTGTTCCGCGCGCTCGCCGATCAGGGCCGCACCGTGATCACCACGCTGCACGATCCCACGCTCGCGGCGCGCTTCGCCGACCGCGCGCTGCTGCTCTTTGGCGATGGGCGCTGGTCGCTGGGTCCGGTCGGCGCGGCGCTCACGGCGGTCACCTTGAGCGAGCTGTACCTGGCGCCGATGGTGGAGCTCGGCCGCGACGGCCGGCGGGTGTTCGTCAGCGCGTGAGTGTTCGTCAGCGCGCGAGGGCTCGTCAGCGCGCGAGGGCCTCGAGCACCGGAGCGTGCAGCGCACCGTTGCTGGCGAGCACGCTCCTCGTGCCGAGGCCCACCGCGGCGCCCTCGAGGTCGGTGAACGTGCCTCCGGCCTCGCGCACGATCACGGTGAGCGCGGCGATGTCCAGGATGTTGACATCGGATTCGATGACCACATCGAGCGCGCCGCGCGAGAGCAGGTGATAGTGCACGAAGTCGCCGTAGCCGCGGATGCGGCTGACGCGGCCGATGAGTGCGCCGAGGCGCTGCCAGCGTGGCGAGCGCGCCAGGGTCTTCAGATTCCCGGTGGACACGACGGCGCCGGCCAGGGCGGCGACATCACTCACCCGCACTGGATGCTCGTTGAGCCAGGCTCCCGCTCCCTGCTCGGCCCACGCGAGCTCGCCGTAAGCGGGCGCGCTCGAGACCCCCAGCACCAGCCTCCCAGCGCGCAGCAGCGCAATCTGCGTGGAGAAGAAGGGGGTCTCGCGCACGAACGACCTGGTGCCGTCGATCGGATCGACCAGCCAGATGCTCTCCGCCTGCATGGCGTGCTGTCCGGTCTCCTCCCCATAGAAGCCGTAGCCGGGGAAATGTCGGCTCAGCGTGGCGCGGATCACTTCCTCGGCCCGCACGTCCGCCTCGGTGACCGGCGAGTCGTCCGGCTTGGTGCGCACCGCGGGGTTCTTGCGGTAGTGCGCGCCGATCACATCCGCCGCGGCCCGCGCGGCCTCGAGAGCGGCGGTGAGTTCCTTCGATGGCATATTCGAATAGGATACGGCCATGGGGAACCGGCTGAGCAAGATCTACACCCGCACCGGCGATGACGGCACGACCGGCCTCGGCGACGGCAGCCGGGTTCCCAAGGACAGCGTGCGCGTCGAAGCCTACGGCACGGTGGACGAGCTCAACAGCGCCGTCGGCGTGCTGCTCGCCGTGCCCGGCCTGCCGCCGGCGATCACTGCCTGCCTCACCGAGGTGCAGCACCAGCTGTTCGACCTGGGTGGCGAGCTGTGCATTCCAGGCCACAGCGCCATCACCGCCGCGCACGTGACGCAGCTGGAGCAGGCGCTCGACGGGTTCAATGACGCGCTACCGCCGCTCAAGGAGTTCATTCTCCCCGGGGGTGGGCCGGCCGCCGCCGCCTGTCATCTCGCCCGCGCCATCGCGCGGCGCGCCGAACGGCGCGTGTGGAGCCTCGCGCGCGCGGAAAGTGTCAGCCCCGAGGTCACGCAGTATCTCAACCGCCTGTCGGATCTGCTGTTCGTGCTGGCGCGGGTGCTGGCGCGGCACGAGCGCGGCGCCGAAGTGCTGTGGCGTCACGAGCGCGGCATGGGGGCCTAGCGGGCCCGCCGCTCAATGCGAGGGTCTACCGCCGCCCCACGCCGCCCTCGACGTAGTCCTTGGCTTGCCTGAGGGTCAACCACGTCTGCGCCAGCTCATAGACGTGCGCCGGTGTCTCAACATGCAGTTGCGTGTCCAGGCCCAGGTGTCTCAGCACCGACTCAGGCGACACGGGCCGCTCCAACGATTGTCAGGTGTCTCGCTGCCAGGCGTAGCACAAGGCAAGGACTCCGAGGCCGAGATAGAGTACAACACGGAACCAGAACCACATCGGGTTTTCCGCACGCTCCACGCTGCCGATGCGCCCAGCCACGGTGCCCGTGCGAATACCGTAGATGCCCATGCCAATCATCAGCAGGCCAACCGCAACGACCAAGAACTTATTCGGCACGTCCTGGCCGCCTGACGGTGATGTCGAGCGGGCGTTCGCCGCCGTTGCGAAGCGAGCGCACCATCCGCTTCCGCGCTGCGCCGCATGACCCCCGAGCCTTCATTGCTGCGCCACGTGGGTTTTGAGCAGTGCGCGGAATCGCGGCCAGTCGAACGTCGGCCAGGGATCGCTCTTGCGCCCGGGCGCAATGTCGCTGTGGCCGGCGATGGCCTCCGAAGACAAGGACGGGTAAGCCGCGAAAAGCGCCGCCGTGAGCGCAGCCAGGGCTTGGTACTGCGCCTCGCTGTAAGGGGTCCCGTCGGCCCCTTCGAGCTCGATGCCGACCGAGAAGTCATTGCACCCCGAGCGGCCCTGGTACTCGGACTTGCCGGCGTGCCAGGCGCGCTCCCCGAACGGCACGTACTGCACGATCTGTCCGTCGCGCCGGATGAGCGCGTGCGCGGAGGCGAGCAGGCCTTCGATCTCCTTGAAGTACGGATGGGCGTCGGACGGCAGGGCGTTGGTGAACAGGCGATCGATCCACGGCCCGCCGAATTCTCCGGGCGGCAGGCTGATGCCGTGCACCACGACGAGCGTTGGCGGCGTCCCGGCCGGGCGCGCGTCGAAGTTGGGTGACAACACCTGGCGAGCGCCGGCCAGCAGTCCCGTGGCGGCGTCGATTTTCACTTCATATCCTGCGGGCGGCCTCGCGGCTCCATGCCGACGTGATTCTGCCACAAGCGAGTAGGCACGGTCGGTGATCAAGCCGTGACGGCGGTGATGGTCGCGAGGCGCTCTCCAACGTGGCCGATCAACTGCTGCGCGAGCGGAGCAATGATGCCCTCGGACCCGGGCATGGACCGATCAACGGCAGAATCGATGACGCTCCTCGGCGACAGATCCTGGTTGATGCGTTGATGCTGTGATGCTATGATGTGCTACAAGTGGCTCCAGAGGAACACACAGTGCGCACCACACTACGCCTCGACCCTGAAATCCTGAGCGCCGCGCGGCAGATTGCTATCGCCCGCTCGAAGAGCATCGGAGAAGTGATTTCCGAGCTTGCACGGCGCGGCCTGGAGACCCGCGGAAAAGTTGCCACGCGACGCGGCTTCCCCGTCTTCGAAGCATCGAAAGGCGCGCGCCCGCTTACCCTGGAAGACGTCCGTCGGGATGAAGACGAAGTGTGAGCGTTCATCTACTGGACACCAACCTGCTCATCGCGCTGGCGTGGCCGCAACACGTTCATCATGCACAAGCCCACACGTGGTTCGGCAAAGTCGGGCGCGAGGCTTGGGCGACCTGCCCACTCACGCAGCTCGCGTTCATCCGTATCTCGGCTAACCCGAAGATTATCCCGGACGCGGTCAGCCCACGGGAGGCGTTGGCGCTGTTGGCCAAGATAGTCGCGGTGCCGGGTCATCAGTTCTGGCCCGACGATATTTCGCCAACCGAAGCAGCTGCCTTCACAAGCCTCGCGCTGGTAGGTCATCGTCAGGTGACCGACGCTTATCTCCTTGCCCTCGCCCAGCGCCATAAGGCCAAATTAGCCACATTCGACATCGGCGTGATCGAACTGATCAAAGCGCACAAAGAGCGTTCGCGGCACGTGGCGCTGATCGACGCTCAATAGGCACTCGTGTGGATGCGTTCACCAGTGCCACAATCCGCCTCATGAGCTCCCCCAACAGCGCCTACGTCGCGCGCGATCTCGCTCACGTGTGGCATCCGTGCACCCAGATGAAGGATCACGAGCAGCTGCCCCCGATCCCCATCCGCTGCGGGCGGGGCGCATGGCTCGAGGACTACTCGGGCCAGCGTTATCTCGATGCCATCAGCTCCTGGTGGGTGAACCTCTTCGGTCACGCCAATGCGCGCATCAACGCCGCGGTGCGCGCGCAGCTGGAGCAGCTCGAGCAGGTGATCCTCGCCGGCTTCACCCACGAGCCGGTGATTGCGCTCTCGGAGGCGCTGAGCGCGATCGCGCCCGCGGGACTGAGCCGCTGCTTCTACGCCGACAACGGCTCCTCGGCCGTCGAGGTGGCGGTGAAAATGAGCTTCCACTACTGGCGCAACGTGGGGCGCAGCGCGAAGCGCCGCTTCCTCACCCTGTCGAACAGCTATCACGGCGAGACGCTCGGGGCGCTCGCGGTGGGCGACGTCGATCTCTACAAGGAGATCTACCGCCCGCTGCTCATGGAGGTCATCACCGTGCCTTCGCCGGATTGCTACGCGCGCGAGCCCGGCGAGAGCTGGGCGGAGCACTCGCGCCGCAAGTTCGCGCACATGGAGGCCGCGCTCGCGCGGCACGCGCACGAGGCCTGCGCGGTGATCGTGGAGCCGCTGGTGCAGGCGGCAGGCGGCATGCGCATGTACGATCCGGTGTACCTCACGCTGCTGCGCGAGGCCTGCGATCGACACCAGGTGCATCTCATCGCCGATGAGATCGCGGTGGGCTTCGGGCGCACCGGCACCATGTTCGCCTGCGAGCAGGCCGGCATCCGCCCCGACTTCATGTGCCTGTCCAAGGGACTGACCGGCGGCTACCTGCCGCTGTCGACCGTGATGACGACGCAGGCGGTGTACGAGGCGTTCTACGACGAGTACGTCAAGCTCAATGCCTTCCTGCACTCGCACAGCTTCACCGGCAATCCGCTGGCGTGCGCTGCGGCGCGCGCCAGTCTCGCCATCTTCCGCGACGATCACGTGCTCGAGGGCAACCGGGCGCTCGCCGCGCACCTGGGCGAGCGCGCCCGCCCGCTCGCGGATCACCCGCACGTGGCGGAAGTGCGCCAGCGGGGCATGATCGTGGCGATCGAGCTCACCGCGAACAAGGTGAGCCGCGAGCCCTATCCCTGGCAGGAGCGTCGGGGACTTCGCATCTACCGGCACGCTCTGACCCGCGGCGTGCTGCTGCGGCCCATCGACAACGTCGTGTACTTCATGCCGCCCTACGTGATCACGCCCGCGGAGATCGACCTGATGGTCGAGGTGGCGCGTGAGGGCATCGAGCGGGCGACATGCGAGTGACGCGTGTGTATGTGGATGCGCCGCTCACCACCGGCAGCCGCGTCACTCTGCAAGGCGCTGCCGCGAGCCACGTCACGCGCGTGCTGCGCCTGCGGGTGGGCGAGGCGCTCACCGTGTTCAATGGCTCGGGCGGGGAGTACGCCGCCAGCATCGAGCATGCGCGGGGCGGCACGGTTGCGGTCGCGATCGGCGAGCGGCGCGCGATCGAGCGCGAGTCGCCCCTCACCCTCACCCTCGCGCAGGGCGTGTCACGTGGGGAGCGCATGGACCTGGTGGTGCAGAAGGCGACCGAGCTCGGGGTGTCCGGCCTGCTGCCGCTGCTCGCCGAGCGCAGCGTCGTGCGGCTCACCGCCCAGCAGGTCGAACGCAGACTCAATCACTGGCGTGCCATCGCGATCGCCGCCTGCGAGCAGAGCGGACGCAACCGGCTGCCGGCGATCGCAGCCCCCGTGCCGCTCAAGGACTTCCTGCGCGGCAACAGCGACGGCAGCATGCGCCTGCTCCTGTCCCCCGGGGCCACGGCCACGCTCGCGGACGTGCCGCGCCTGGTGACCGCGGTCACGGTGCTCATCGGCCCGGAGGGCGGGCTGGCGGAAGCGGAGCAGGAAGCCGCCGTCGCGGCAGGCTTCACGCCCGTGCGTCTGGGTCCGCGCGTGCTGCGTACCGAGACCGCGGCCATCGCCGCGCTCACCCTGTTGCAGCGGGAGTTCGGCGATCTCTAGGCGCTGATGCTGGTCTCGTCCGCGATCATCTCTTCGAGGCGCTCGAGGTCCGGTACCAGCGGAGTCTCGTTGACCATGCGGATCTGACAGATGATCGGTGTGCGCTCGGGGAACACGCGCGAGTTGTCGGGGCGCACGACATCCGAGCTCACGCGCACCAGCTGCGGGAAGCCTTGGCTGATCAGCGCGAAGTTGCCGCCTTCGACCCGTGTGCCGAGCGCGTGCAGGATCACGATGCGCGTGCGGCCGCTGGCCGGCGGAATCATCTGGCCGCAGGCGCCTTCGAAGGACACCAGGGGCACCGCCTTGCCGTTCCAGGGCACGGTGCCGATGTACCACGGCGGCGCCCCGGTCATCTCGCTGGGGGTCTGGAAGCCGATGACCTCCGCGACACAGGAGCGCGGAATGATCAGCCGCGCGTCGATGAGCGGCACCAGCAGGCTGTAGACCTCGGTGACGCGCTCGGCCATCGGCTGCCTCGCGGGTCAGTTCCCGGCGACGCCGGCGTAAGAGCGACCCTGCGCCGCGGCGCGCCGCCGCTCCACCAGCGGCGCGATGGCATCCAGCAGCTGCGCCTCCTGGTAAGGCTTGCCGAGATAGTCATCGACGCCGAGCTCGATGGCGCGCGCGCGGTGTTTCTCACCCACTCGCGAGGTCACCATGATGATGGGCACGTCCTTCAGGCGCGGATCGTTGCGCACGTGCGCGGCGACCTCGTAGCCGTCCATGCGCGGCATCTCGATGTCGAGCAGGATCACGTCCGGCACGTTGTCCTGCAGCAGCGCCACCGCGTCCATGCCGTCGCGCGCGGTCAGCACCCGCATGCCGTTGCGCTCCAGCAGCCGCTGGGTCACGCGGCGCACGGTGATGGAATCATCCACCACCATCGCAAACGTGCGCCGGTCGCCACGCTCCTTCGCCGGCACCGGCGCCTGGACCCGCGCGCGCCACTCCGCGCGCACCAGCGCGCCGATGTCGAGAATGATGACGATGCGGCCGTCGCCGAGGATGGTTGCGCCGGATATGCCGCGGATGCCCGAGATCTGCGGACCCACGGATTTGACGACGATCTCGCGGCTGCCGACCAGCTCATCCGCCACCAGGCCGGTGGAGTGCTCGCCGGCGCGCACCAGCACCACCGGAATGGTCACGTCCTGCCCCGGCAGCTCCGCGGGCGGCAATCCCACGAACGTCGCCAGGTACTGAAAGCGGTACTTCTGTCCGCCGTAGTCGAAGACGGCCGCATCGCGCCCCAGGTGCGCACTGACCACCGCCTTGGACAGGCGCAGCACCCCCTCCACCGTGGGCAGCGGCAGCGCGTAAAACTCCTCGTCGGTGCGCACCACCAGCGCGTGGCTGATCGCGAGCGTGAGGGGCAGGCGGATGGTGAACACCGTGCCCTCGCCCGCCTTGGTCTCCATTTGCAGCGCGCCGCCCAGGCGCTTGATCTCGGTGGCCACGACGTCCATGCCGACCCCGCGCCCCGCCTGCTGGGTGATCGCGCCGGCGGTCGAGAAGCCCGGCTCGAGAATCAGCTGGATCGCATCCTCGTCACTCAGGCTCTGTCCCGCGCCGATGAGTCCCATGGCCTCGGCCTTCTGGCGGATCGCGTTGAGATTCATGCCGCCGCCGTCGTCGCTGAGGCGCACCATGACCTCGGCGCCTTCGCGATGCAGCTCGAGAAGAATGCGTCCGGTGTCGGGCTTGCCGCGGTGCACGCGCTCCTCGGGCGTCTCGATGCCGTGCACCACGGCGTTGCGCAGCATGTGCTCGAACGGCGGCAGCATGCGCTCGAGCACCTGCCGGTCGAGCTCGCCGGAGGCGCCCTCGACCACGAGCTCGGCGCGCTTGCCGGTCTCGGCGGCCGCCTGGCGCACGATGCGGGCCAGGCGCTGCACGTGACGCTGGAACGGCACCATGCGTGTGCGCATGAGCCCGTTCTGCAGCTCGGTGATGGTGCGCGCCTGCTGCTGCAGCACCGTCTGCGTGTCCTTGGCGAGGCTCTCGAGCAGCTGCTGAATGCTCGCCACGTCGTTGGCCGTCTCGGCCAGCGCCCGCGAGTACTGCTGGATGGAGGAATAGCGGTCGAGCTCGAGCGGATCGAACTCGCTGCGGTGCGCGCCTTCGTCCTCGTGCTTGTGCAGGATCTGCGCCTCGGTCTCGATCTCGAGACTGCGCAGCTGCTCCTTGAGGCGCGTCACCGTACGCGACAGCTCACCGAGGTTGAAATCGAACGAGCCGAGCTGCTGCTCGAGGCGCGCACGCGCAATGCTCGCCTCGCCCGAGATGTTCAGCATCTGGTCGAGCAGATCCGCGTCCACGCGCGCCATCTCCTGGCGCTCGCCCCCCGCCACGGGCTCGCGGCCGGGCGGGACCGGCTGCGGCGCGAGCAGGCCCTCCTCGGCGTGCAGCTCGGGTGCGCGCTCACGCGTGAGCGCCGGCGCCAGCCCGGTATCGCTCACGGGTCCTGCATCCGCGATTTCCGCGGGCACGGGCTCGACGTACACCGAGTCGGCCTGGCCAGCCCGCCCCTCGTCCCGGCTCAACGCGAGCTCCGCGTTCAGCCTCACGAGCATCGTGGTGTCCGACCCGGCTGCGGGCGCCCCGGCCGGTGACAGCGCCGCCAGCCGCGGCGCGGCGGCTGGCGGCGCCACTGCCGCAGGGAGCGGGGTCTCTGGAGGCGTCGGGATCGCGGCGGCGGTGGCCGCGGCGGAGCCCGAGAGGCTCTGCAGGCGCGCGATGATGGCGCGCGCAGCTGCTACGGGCCGGCCGTTGACCACCTGCTCGCGCATGCGCGCGAGCTCGTCCAGGCTCGCCTGGATCACATCGAACACCGCGACGTCGGCTGCGACCGTGCCATTGTCGACCGCCATGACGAGGGTCTCGAGCTCGTGGCTGAGGTCGCCCATGGGCGTGATGCCCGCCACGCGCGCGCCGCCCTTGAGGGTGTGCAGCGGGCGCTTCAGTCCCAGGCGAAAGTCCGCGCTGTCGGGCTGCGAGCGCCAGTCGGACAGCGCCCGCTCGGAGGCGTCGATGAGCTCGGTCGCCTCGTCGGTGAAAATGGCCGCCACCTCGGGGTCGAACTCGACCGCCTCGTCGCGCGGCTGCGCCTCCTGGCCGGCCGCATGGGCCGCGCCGAGCGCGGCATGGATACCGGTGTGCGCGCCGGCGGCGGCCATGCGCTGGTCCAGGGCCCGCTCGGCGCGCTCGATCCGCTCGAGCAGCTGCCAGTGATTGACGAAGTAACCGGTCGGCTCATCCAGGTGGGTCGCGACGGATTCCATCGCGGCCATGCAGTCCGTCAGCAGGGTGAGATCGTCGCTCCCGAGCCCCAGCCCGCTGCCGTAGGCGCGGCGCAGCCAGTGATCCAGCGGCTCGGCCAGTCGAATCCCGTGGCGGGCCTGAGCCATTTTCGAGCTGCCCGAGAGCGTGTGGCAGGCGCGATAGACGTCCTCGGGCAGGGTATGCGGCTCGGGAAGCTGCGACTCGCGCGCGAGGTAACCGCGCACCGTCGCCACATGTGCGGCGGTCTCGCGCGCATAGATATCGCGCAGCGTGTCGTCCGGCACCGTCTCTCGTGCCGCCGTCATGGCGGGGGCGGGGTGTGCGGCCGGCGCGAGGCTGGGCGCGCGCGCGGGCGGGGACTGGCCAGCCGCGCCCGGGCCGGCGGGGGCGCTGGGCGCCGGTTGCGGCTCGAGCGCCTCCTCCTCAGCCTGCTCGGGGCTGCGGGCAGCGGCCGGGCGGCCCGCGGCGAGTTCATGGGCGCGCGCGGCAATGGCGCTGACGTCGGTGCGCAAGGGCTCGCGGGTTCGCAGCTGCGTGATCAGCTCGGGCAAGGCGCCGACCGCCGCTCGCAGGGCCTCGAGTATCGGCGGGGTACGGCTCAGGGTGTGGTCGAGCAGGCGGTTGAGCAGGTTCTCGATCGCCCACGCGAACTCACTCAGCTCGCGTGCGCCGACCATGCGGCCGCTTCCCTTGAGCGTGTGGAACGAGCGGCGCACGGTGACCAGTGAATCGCGCTCGAGCGGATTGTGATCCCAGGCGGGGAAACAGTGCTGGATTCGGGTGAGCTCCTCCTGCGCCTCCTCGATGAAGAGCTTGAGCAGCTCGGGGTCGGCAGGCTCGGCATGCCTGGCGGCGCTGGAGGGCGCCAGTGTCGGCGCCGCGGCGTCCACCCCCGCCACGTCCGGTCGCGGCATCATCGCCGGCGCGAGGCTCGGAATCTGCACCGTGCGCGCATAGGCGCCGGCTTCGAACGGCGCCACCGTGGGGACCGACGGGGTCGGCTGCTGCTCGAGCGCCTGCACACACGCCTGGGCGTTGTCGAGCATGTACCAGGGGTCCGAGCGTCCCGCCTGCACCGTCTCCATGTAGTACTCGAGGCTGACGATCGCGTCCGCGAGCCGGTCCACGAAGCCCGGCGGCAGCACGTGAACGCCGGGTTGCATGACGCGCCGCAATTGCGCGGTGATCGCGTCGATGATCTCCACCGCGCGCGGCTTGCCGAGCAGCAGCAGGCCCGCCTTGATGCCGCGCATCAGGTCCTGCCAGCTGTCGAGGCCCGCCGCATCCAGCGTGCCACCGACGCTCTGGGTGACGGCTTCCTTGATACGCGCGAGATTGACGATGCACTCGCGCAGCACCGCCGCCTGCACCTGCTGAAATTCGCCGTCCTCGGCGGGCCGCGGCAGCTGCGCGTCCCGCGGCAGGATCATGCCGACCAGCTGGCTGTCGAGCTTGTCCTCGACACCGATCAGAGTCGCGGCGATCTCGACCAGCGTGGCTTCATCGGCCTGGAGCGCGCCGGCGACGATCTTGTGCAGTCGCTCGGTCTCGCGTTGCACGTTGGCGCGCAGCTCGCCCAGGCCCAGGACCCCGAGGGTGTCGCCGATCTTGCGCAGCATTTCGACCTGCGAGCTGAGCTCCTGCGGCTGGCCGGCGCCGCGGCGCACGAAGATGTCGAGGACGTCCTTTACCTTGCCGAGATCCTCGCGGATGGCCGCGGCCACCGTCTGCATGAGCTTCACGCTCGGCGCCGACAGGTTCTCGCGCTCCTGCTCGATGCTCTCGTCGACCGGCAGCAGCTCCGCGAGACGGAACGAGGCGCGCACCGCGGTTACCCGGCTGCCTGCGGATTCGGAGCGTCCGATGTAATACAGCAGATTGTTGAGCAGCTCGACCGGCGGTGACTGCGCATAGCGCGCCTCGCCCTGCTCGTAGAGGCGGCGGATCTCGCGATCGCCGAGCCCCAGCAGCCGCTTTATCGACTGCCCGCCCTCCAGGCCTTTCTCCTGCAGCGCTTCGATCACCGCGCCGATCACCCACCACAGCTGGAACACCGGCTGGCGGGTTGCGATCTGCTCGAGCTTGTGGGCCACCGCGCCGAGGATCGCCAGGTTCTGCTCCACGCGCTCGCCGCGGATCCAGCCGATGAGGCCCACCTGGTAACGGGCACGCACGCGCCGCGCCCAGTGCTCGATGGTCAGCGGCGCCTCGCCCGGGGCGCTCGCCTGCGGTTGCGCCTGCTGGTCGGACTTGAGGTTCAGCAGCAGCAGCGTGCCCTCGGACAGCAGCGCGTTGCCGCGCACGGCGCGCAGGTCGTTCAGCAGCGGCAGCAGCACCAGCGCCAGATCGCGCCCCCCCGCCAGCACCCGCTCCAGATAGCTCGGCAACTGCACCATGGCGCGCATCAGCGCATCGAGGCTCTCGGCCTGGCTCTTGCGCTCACTGTGGGTCGCGAGCAGGTACTGCGCGACGTGCTCCATCTCCTCGGCGAGCAGCGCCGCGCCGTAGATCTCCAGCACCCGCAGCACACCCTGCACCTGGTGCAGGTCCTGTGCGCAGCGCTCGAGCAGTGTGACGTTGTCAGGCTGTTCGACGTAGGTCTCGAGGGCGCCGCGGGCCTCCGCCAGCGTCGCGTTCACTTCACGACCCACGATATCGAATGTCTGGGAGGCGACTTCAGGCATGCGGTGGCTTTCGCAACAGAGTCTAGGAGCCGCCCAGCGCGGAGATCTGCCGCACCTTCGCCGTATTCAGCGTGGCGTCCTCCACGCGCCTGACGGCGCTGCTCGAGACGAGGCGCTCGTCGGGGCTGGCGGGCAGACGGAAGCCCGCGGCGGACTTGCGCAGGCCGGCGGACAGCTCGGCCAGCTTGGCGATGGCGGTCGAGGTCGCGTTGGTCGATTCGGCGGTCTGGGCGCTGATCTCCTTGAGAGCCTGCATGTTGCGCGCGATGTTCTGTGCCGCGTGGGTCTGCTGGCGCGCGCTGCCGGAGATATTCTGCACCAGGCTCGCGATCTGGTTGGAAACCTGCTCGATCTCCTCCAGTGCCGCGCCGGCGTTTTCCGCCAGCAGCGCGCCGCCGACCACGTCGGTGGTGCTGCGCTCCATGGAGACGACCGCCTCGTTGGTATCGGTCTGGATGGTGCGTACCAGCACCTCGATCTGCTTGGTGGAGTTGGCAGCGCGCTCGGCGAGCCGTTGGACCTCGTCGGCCACCACCGCGAAGCCGCGACCCGCCTCGCCCGCCATGGAGGACTGAATCGAGGCGTTCAACGCCAGGATGTTGGTCTGCTCGGCGATGTCGTTGATGAGCTCGACGATGTTGCCGATCTCCTGCGAGCTCTCGCCGAGGCGCTTGATGCGCTTGGAGGTCTCCTGGATGGTCTCGCGGATGGTGTTCATGCCGTCGATGGTGCGGCGCACGGCGTCGCCCCCCTTGTGCGCCACCTCGACCGAATGACGCGCCACGTCGGCGGCGCGCTCGGCGTTGCCGGACACCTCCTCCACGGAGCCCGCCATGCTGGCCGCGGACTCGGTGGCCGACGCGATCTGCTTGGATTGCGCGCCGCTCGCCCTGGCGAGGTGCTGCGACAGCGCCTGCGTCTGGCGCGTCGCGCTCTCCAGCTGGATGGCCGAGCCGTTGATGGTGGTCACGAGGCCCCGCAGCGCGTCCACCGCGTAGTTGATGGAATCGGCGATGGCGCCGGTGATGTCCTCGGTGACCGTGGCCTGCACGGTGAGATCGCCGTCGGCGAGACTCGAGAGCTCATCGAGGAGGCGCAGGATCGCCTGCTGGTTGCGGTCGCTCTCGCGGCGCTGGGCATCCGCCGAGACGCGCTGGCGCTCGACCACGCGGCGCATGCGCAGCGTCGCGACGAGCGCCGCGATCAACAGCGCAAGTCCCGCGGCCAGGAGCAGCAGCGGCGCCCACACGAGCACGGCGGCGGCGGGGGTGGCGGACGGCGCGGCGGCGGCCGCAATGTCGCGTGCATCCATGGCGATCGCGCGCGCCGCGCTCTGCGCCGCCGGCAGCGCGGGCGCGGCGGCCACGGCGCGGCGCACGCTGGCGCTCAAGTCGGCGAATATGGCGTCGAGGGCCTTCAGGTGCTTCACGGCCTCCGGCGCGGTCACGCGCGGCAGCGCCAGACCCGAGCCGGCGCCCGCGAAGCCGGCGATGACCTGCCCCAGGTAGTCGCTGCTCTCGGCGATGCGCTGCGCCGCCTGCCCGGGATCGGCCGCGCCCCGGGTGAGGGCGGTCACATCCAGCTCCAGCCGCTGGGCGCGCGCCTCGAAGCGCTCCAGGGTCGCCGAGACTGCGGGGGCGAGCGGCGCGGGCAGGCTCGCGCCGAGTGCGCCGGATTCGGTGAGCAGCCGCGGCACGAGCTGCGCGGTCGCGCGCGCCGCACTGCCCGCCTCCGCCAGGGCACCCCGCGCGCTCAGCACCGTGGCGGCGTTGCTCATCAGGCGGATGACGCGCGCATCGCTCATGAACGGCGCGGCGGGATCACGCGCGGCCGCATCCTCGAGAGCCTTCTGGCGCTGCTGGAAACGCGTGAGCGCCGCCGCATCGCCGGCCACCGCGGCGCCGGCATCCAGCGCCAGGTTGTAGAGCGCATCGACCGGCAGCACGCGAGCGCCGGCGGCCGAGCGCGCCTGCAGCAGGGTGTAGGAAACGCCGCTGCCGATGAGCAGCACCGCCGCAACCGTCAGCAGCAGGGCGAGGGCGGTCGGCGGGCGCACCGTGACAACCGCAGCGCTCATGCCGCAGCCTCCGTGAACGCCGGGCTCTCGAGCACCGAGCGCAGGCTCAGCACCGGCCATTGCTCGTGGGCGCGGCGAAACGCGCCCGCGAGATAGCGCTCGCAGCGCGCCACCGTGGGGGGAGCGTCCCCGGAGAATTCGTTTTCCGCGAAGCGGCGGAAACCCAGCACCTCGTCCACCAGGAGCCCCGCGGGAATCTCGCGGTGATTCACCACCACCACGCGGGTGTTGCGCGTGATCGGCGTCATGCCGCTGCCGAGGAAGTGGCGCAGGTCGATGATCGGCAGCAGCTGGCCGCGCACGTTGGCGAGACCCTTGACCCAGGGCTTGGCTCCGGGCACCCGCGTGGTGCTCGCCGGCACGCCCAGCACTTCACGCGTCTCCTCGCGCGCCACCAGGTACAGGTCGCCCGCCATGCGCAGTGCCACCCCGACCCATTCGCGCCCCGCGCTGGCCTCCGGATTCGCCTGCGCGGAGGTCGCGCGGCCGCGCCGCTCGAGCTCCGCGAGCAGCTCGAACGGCCGGTCCCGCAAGGACTTGAGCTCGACTTCAGGTGGCGCGGACGGCTCGGTCATGGGTTGGAGCTGGCCCGTCACCCCGACAGGGTCGCCTGCGCCTTGGCGACCAGCTGATCGGGCGATACGGGCTTGATCATGTAATCGACCGCTCCCTGGCGCAGCCCCCAGATGCGATCGGTCTCCTGACCCTTGGACGTGACCATGATGATCGGAATCGTGCGCGTGCGCGGGTCGTTCGCCAGCGCGCGCGTGGCCTGGTAGCCGTTCATGCCGGGCATGACGATGTCCATGAAAATCAGATCCGGGCTCATCTCGCGCGCCAGGCGCACGCCCTCGGCGCCGTCGGCGGCGGCCGCGGTGCGAAAGCCGTGCTTCTCGAGCGCCTTCTGCATGACGTGCAGCTCGGTGGGCGAGTCGTCGACGATCAGGATCAAAGCCATGACCACCATCTCCCGAGGAATGCCGGCGCAGGGGGCGAGTCGTCAACGATCAGGACCAGGGCCATTGCGATCATCTCCCGATATGCGTCTCGATCGCGGAGAGCAGCTCGTCCTTGGTAAAGGGCTTGGTGAGGTAATGCTCGGACCCTACGATGCGACCGCGCGCCCGGTCGAACAGACCATCCTTGGAGGACAACATGATCACGGGTATGGAGCGGAACACCTTGTTGTGTTTGATGAGCGAGCAGGTCTGGTAGCCGTCCAGCCGCGGCATCATGATGTCGACGAACACGATGTCGGGCTGATGATCGGCGATCTTGGCGAGCGCATCGAAGCCATCGACCGCCGTGAACACCTCGCAGCCCTCCTTCGCCAGCAGCGTCTCGGCCGTGCGGCGGATGGTCTTGCTGTCGTCGATGACGAGCACCTTGAGCCCCTGTAGCTTCGAGTTGTTGCCGCTCACGGTCAGGCGATTCCTTCCATAACGGTTTAACGGCCCACGGACCTGAGAAACCACGCGCGCGCGTGGCGGGTTTTGACCCCCCCGAAACGTGGGCTTTGCGCCAGCCGACCACACCAGCCGTGTAGTTTCACGGGCCCCCCCCATGGGGGCAAGCGCCACGGGGTTTTAACATATCGGTATACCCCCTGCTATGCCATGCGCGTCACGTTTTTCGAAGGTCGCCCGAGTTTTCAACGCGTTCCATCGCCGGGGCAGACATATTCGCGCTGCACTGAGCATAATCGGCGCTCAAGGCTCAAGGAGGCGGGCAGGACCGGATGACCGCTCTCAGGCGACTGGGCGTGGTGATGGATCCCATCGGCGCCATCAGCTACGCGAAGGATTCGACGCTGGCCATGCTGCTCGCGGCGCAGGCCCGCGGCTTTGCGCTCGCCTACCTCGAGCAGCGCGACCTGCTGCTGCGCGACGGCGTCGCGTTCGGGCGCATGCGGGCGCTCACCGTGCGGGCCGACCCCGCCAGCTGGTTCACCCTGGGGGAGCCGGCCATCGAGCCCCTGAGCGCCCTGGGGTGCATCCTGATGCGCAAGGATCCGCCGTTCGATACCGAGTACGTCTACAGCACCTACATCCTCGAGCGCGCCGAGAGTGAGGGTGTGCTCATCGTCAACCGCCCGCGGGGGCTGCGCGACATGAACGAGAAGGTCTACACGGCCTGGTTCCCGCAGTGCTGCGCGCCGACCCTGATCACGCGCGACATGGGGGAGATGGCGGGCTTCCTGCGCGAGCAGCGCAAGATCGTCTGCAAGCCCCTCGACGGCATGGGCGGCCGCTCGATCTTCGTGCTCGGCGAGGACGATCTCAACGCACGGGTGGTGTTCGAGACCCTCACCGACTACGGCCAGCGCTTCGCGATCGCGCAGCGCTACATTCCCGACATCGTGGAATCGGGCGACGCGCGCGTGCTGCTGATCGATGGGGAACCGGTGCCGTACGCGCTCGCCCGCATCCCCTCCGCGCACGATCATCGCGGCAACCTGGCCGCAGGCGCCCGCGGCGTCGGCCGGCCGCTGAACGAGCGCGACCGCTGGCTCGCCGGCGAGATCGGGCCGGCGCTGGCCGCGCAGGGCATGCTGTTCGTCGGCCTCGACGTGATCGGGGGGTTCGTGACCGAGATCAACGTCACCAGCCCCACCGGCGTCCGCGAGCTGGACAAGCAGTTCGGCACCCGCATCGGGGAGCTGCTGATGACGGCCATCGAGCGGCGCCTCACCGGCGCGCCGCGCCGCGCGCCCGCGAGCGCCGCTGCGGCCGCCGGCGGCTGAAGCGACATGGCACGCCGCGCGCTCATGCTGCGGGAGGGCAAGGCCCCGGTCTGGGACCGGTTGCTCACCATGCTGTTCCTGGCCGGCCTGCTGCACGGACTCGTCATCCTCGGGCTCACCTTCAGCGCCAGCGCGGGCGACCGGGGGAGCGCTCCGGGACTGGAAGTGCTGCTGGTGTCGGACGAGCTTCCGGAGGCTGACAAGAACCCTGAAGCGACCTACCTGGCGCAGCGCACGCAGCTGGGCTCGGGCAACACGCGCGACCCGGTGGCGCCCCACAACCGCTCCACCTCCGTCCCCAAGCTGAGACACGAAGGCAGCCCCCAGGGCGACTCCCTCACCTCGAGCGGCGCGACCTCCGGCGGCCAGGATGAGCGCATCCTCACCACCGTCGCCTGGAACACCGACGTGCGCTACCTCACCGAGGCGGGCAGCAGCGACGCGGTCCGCGAGCGGCCGCTGCTCATTGACGCGCCCCCGGTGGCGCAGCCCGGACCGCAGGATGAGGAAGGGCCCGCGAAGCTGCGCGGACCGGAGCGCGAGGAGCTGTGGATCACGCCGGACACGCGTGCGGCAACCCTGGCACCCTACCTGGATGCCTGGCGGCGCAAGGTCGAGCGCATCGGCACCATCAACTATCCGACCGCTGCCCGGGGCGCCGGCACGCAGGCGAGTCCGGTCGTCGAGGTGGGCATAGCGGCCGACGGCAGCCTCGACCGGGTGGTCATCCGCCGCACCAGCGGCAACCCGCGGCTCGATCAGGCGGCGCTGGCCATCCTGAAGCTGGCGAGTCCCTTCGACCCGTTCCCGCCCGAGCTGGCCGCTCGATATCGCGTGTTGCGCTTTGCCTACGAATGGCAGTTCGTCGGCGGGCGCGTCGCCAGCGGCACCCTGTCAAGCGTTCCTTGAGAGTCGCGGGCACCATGCCCATACTGGGGATATGGGCGGCAAGCACAGCTCCACGGGCAGCAGCGCCCCTGCAGAGGAAAGCGCTGCGCGCGGCGAGGCGGCTCCCCTTGCCGAGGCCGAAGGCGGCAGCCTCACGAACCATCTGCTGATCGCCATGCCGCAGCTCGCCGACCCGAACTTCGCGCAGACCGTGGCGCTCATCTGCGAGCACACCGACAAGGGCGCGCTCGGCATCGTGCTCAACAAGCCGCTGCCGATGAAGCTCTCGGACGTGCTCTCGCAGATGAAACTCGAGCCCTCCAGTGAGCACATCGCCGCCCAGCCCGTGCTGCGCGGCGGGCCCGTGCACACCGACCGCGGCTTCGTGCTGCACCGGCCGGGCGGGCAGTGGGACCACACCCATAAAGTGTCGGACAGCATCCAGGTGACCACCTCGCGGGATGTGCTGGCGGCCATGGCGCGCGGTGAGGGCCCGTCGGATGCCTTCATCGCTCTGGGCTACGCAGGCTGGGAGTCCGGCCAGCTCGAGCGCGAGTTGCGCGACAACGCCTGGGCGTCCATGCCGGTGGATCCGCGGGTGGTGTTCGAGTTGCCGTTCGAGGAGCGCTGGGCCGGTGCCTGGCGGCTGCTCGGGATCGACGTCGATCGGCTGAGCCCGGAAGCCGGCCATGCGTAAGGCATGACCCGCGCCCAGACCGTCCTCGCCTTCGACTTCGGACTCAAACGCATTGGCATCGCCTGCGGCGACACACTGACGCGCAGCGCCGCACCGCGGCCCGCAGCCGCCGCCCTCCGGGGCAACCCCGACTGGCAGGCCATCGCGCGTGAAGTGCGCGCGCTCACGCCAGGGTTTCTGGTGGTGGGGGCCCCGTATAATGTCGACGGCAGCGAGGGCGACTTGAGCGCCGCGGCGCGCCGCTTCGCGGCCGAGCTCGAACGCCGCTTCGCGCTACCCGTTCACCTGGTCGATGAGCGCTTCTCGTCCCTGGAGGCGAGTGCGGAGCTTACGGCGCGGCGCGCGAGCGGGCAGCGCCGGCGGCGCGTGCAGCGCGCGGACATCGACAGCGCCGCCGCGGCGGTGATCCTGGCGCGCTGGTTTGCCGGCGAACGGGGCTGAGTGCGGCGGCCGCTGCGGGCGGGGCGCCTTGAAGAGGACGCGATGTCGGGGAGTGTGATGACTGACCAGCTGCGCAGCGACGGCTCGCTGCGTCACCTGCTGACGCTCGAGGGCCTGGCGCGGACACAGATCGAGCGCCTCCTCGAGCGCTCCCAGGGCTTCGTGCGCCCGCTGGGTGCGACACCGGCGACGGGCCGCTCGCTCAGCGGGGCTACGGTGGCGAATCTGTTCACCGAACCCTCTACCCGCACGCGCGTGAGTTTCGAGCTGGCCGCCAAGCGCTTGGGCGCCCAGGTGGTCAATCTCGAGGTGCAGCTGTCCTCGCGCGTCAAGGGCGAGAGCATGCTCGACACGGTGTACACCCTGCAGTCCCTGCACGTGGACGCCTTCGTGATCCGCGACGCCGAAGCGGGCGTGCCGGGACTCGTGGCCGCGAACGTGGCGCCCCACGTGAGCGTGCTGTCCGCGGGCGAAGCGCACGTGTCGCACCCGACCCAGGGGCTGCTGGATGCCCTCACCGTGTATCAGCGCAAGCAGCGCTTCGAGGGGCTCGCGGTCGCGATGGTGGGCGACATCCGCCATTCGCGCGTGGCGCGCTCCGCCTGGCATGCACTGCACACCCTCGGCGTCGGCGACCTGCGTATCGTGGCCCCGCCGGTGCTGATGCCGGAGCGGGAAGAGTTCGCAGGCTGTACGCGCCACACGCAGCTCGCAACCGGACTCAAGGACGCGGACGTGGTCATGATGCTGCGCATCCAGAAGGAGCGCATGGGCCAGGGGGACCTGCCGCAAGGCGCAGCCTACTTCGCGGCCTGGGGACTGACGCGCGAGCGCCTCGCCCTGGCGCGCCCGGACGCCATCGTGATGCATCCCCAGCCGATGAACCGCGGCATCGAGATCGCCTCCGACGTGGCCGACGGACCGCAGTCGGTGATCCGCGACCAGGTCCGCAACGGCGTCGCGGTGCGCATGGCGGTGCTGGCGGAAGTGCTCACCTCGCGCCCCGGTGGGGCGTGACGGGCCGGCGATGACTCCCGGCGTCCGCGGCACCATCTTCCTCGAGAGGGCGCGCGTCATCTCACAGCAGGCCCATGAGGCGAAGCAGTTCGTGCTGCGCGTCGCCGCGTCCAGGTGCGCGGCCCATGCCCTTCCGGGGAGCTTCGTGCACATCACGTGCGATAACGCCATCCCGATGCGCCGGCCGCTGTCCATCATGCGCTCGGATGCGCGCGGCGGCTGGATCGAGATGCTCTACAAGGCGCTCGGTCCCGGGCTGCACGCCCTCGCCAGCCGCAGGCCAGGCGAGGAGCTGAGCGTGCTCGGTCCGATCGGGCGCCCCTTCGTGGCCCATCCCGAGCGGCCGCGGACTGTGCTGCTCGGGGGCGGTGTCGGCATCCCGCCCATGGTGTTCCTCGCCGAGTGGCTGCGCGCGGGCGGCGGCGCGGCGTGGAAGCCGCTCGTGCTCATGGGATCGGAGGTGCCGTTCCCGTTTCCCACCCGGCCCTCGAGGCTCATCGTGCCCGGTATCCCGGCGGGCGCCATCGCGTGCATGCCGCTGCTGGAGGACTGGGGTATCCCGAGCCGTCTGGCGAGTGGCGCGGACCTGCCGGGGTGCTTCCCGGGCCTGGTCACCGAGCTGGCGGATGCGTGGCTCGGCTCCCTCGGCGCGGCGGAGCTTGGCGAAGTCGAGGTCTTCTCGTGCGGGCCGACGCGGATGCTCGAGGCCAGCGCAAAGCTGGCGCGCCGGCATGGCGTGCCGTGTCAGGTGTCGCTGGAGGAGTTCATGGCGTGCGCGGTCGGCGGCTGCGCCGGCTGCACGGTGCTGGTGCGCACCAGCGCGGGGCCGGCGATGAAGCGCGTGTGCGTGGACGGGCCGGTGTTCGATGCGTACAGCGTCTTCTGAGCGGGCGCGGACGATCGGGCTCGCAGCACTCGCGGTCTGTGTCCTCGTCCTCGAGGCCGCTGGCTGCGCGCGCAAGAGCGCGCCGGGCACCATGCCGGCGGATCGGGCCGAGCGAGCTCTGAGCGCTTGGCCCCAGGGGCACACGCAGCCCCTGAAGATCACGGACGCTCTCACGCTCGAGATACCACTGCAGTACGAGCGCTCCGCGATCTCCCACGACCAGAGCGCGACCCGGGCACTCATCTCGCAGCAGTCGGACCGCTCGGAGGCGCGGTTCGATTTCTTTCTGCCGGATTTCACCGGCTACACGCTCGAGAACTTCCGCAACGAGTCCGACGAGAACCGGGTCGAGGTCGTCTACCTGCATGCCGGCGACGCGCATGAAGCGGATCCGGACGCGCCCGGCGAGTATCCGCCCAACATGCTGAAGCGCTCGCTCGAGGATCTGTTGAACCCGAACGACTACCAGGACATGTACGGGCTACGCTGCTACCAGGGCCGCGCTCGCTCGAAGCGCATCACCTGCTACGGCAGGCGCGACGCAGCGAGCAAGGAAGACATCATGCTCAATGCCGCCGTTCCGCCGTACTCAGAAGGGGCCACTTTCCCGCTGATGCAGGCCCGGTACTACTCGAGACGCTACGGCGGAGTGCGGATCGCCTGGCGCGCGCATGTCGGCAACCTGCCGCACTGGCACGACATCGACGCGCAGGTCTGGAAATTCATCGACGCGTGGAATGTTGTCCGCGCGCCGGACGAGAGTCAGCGCGCGGGCAGACCCGCCGCCAAGGGCGGCGACTAGTTTTTCGCTTTGCACCTACGCGGCGGCGCGGAAGTCGCTCAGCTGCGCGTCGAGCGCGCGCTTGAAAGCCGGGCGGGCCGTGCAGCGCTCGACGTAAGCGACCAGACGCGGCTCGACCACGAGCTCGGGAAGGATGCGCAGCACGGTGGTCATCATCAGGTCGCCCGCCGTGAAGCGCTCGCCGTCGAGATAGGGCTTGTCGCCCAGCGCCTTGGCCAGACAGCTCAGGCGATGGCGCGCGAATTCCACTGCGCTCGGGCGGCGCAGCTTTGCCCACTCCTGATCGGCGTAGAACAGGCCGAGCACCGCGACGTTCATGATGTGCGGCTCGATGGAATTGAGCGCCGCGATCAGCCACTGCATCGCGCGGGCGCGCGCGCCGGCGTCCTTCGGCAGGAGGTTCTCGGTCCGCTCGCCGATGTGCAGAACGATCGCGCCGCTCTCGAACAGCACACGGCCGTCCTCCTCGAGGATCGGCACCTGGCCGAAGGGTTGCAGCGCACGGTAGTCGGGCTTGTCCTGATCGCCCTGCTCCAGCAGACGCGTCCTGTAAGGCAGCCCTGCTTCCTCGAGCGCCCAGCGCGCGCGCAAGTCCCGCACCTGGCCCTGTGCAAAGGGGGGAACCCAGCGAAAGGCGGATATCGTGATCATGGATTGCTCCTCGCCTGGAAATGCCGCACGAGCTTGTCCAGCGCGCCATTCCAGCCTCGCTCGTGACTGAGGCGGGTCTGTTCGCTGAAGAGGGCCGAATGCGTGAAGGTGAGCTCGGTGCCCTCAGGTGTCGGGTGCAGGTCGATCTCCACCCGCGACTCATTGGGGTCCTCCTCGCCGCACAGCCAGCGCCAGCTCATGACCAGGCGCTCGGGTCTGCGGACCTCGAGGTACTGGCCGGCGCTCTCATGCTCGCTGCCGTCGAGCATCCGGAACCGCACCCGGAAGCGCCCGCCGACGCGCACGTCGGTCTCGGCCACCAGCACGGGACCCTCGTCCGGCCCCCACCAGCAGGCGATGCCTTCCGGCGCGGTCAGCGCGTCAAAGACGATCGAGGGACGCGCCGCGATCCGTCGCACGAGGGTGAGGCTGTTCACCCGCGCTGCCTGCCGGTGGCCGCCCGCTTCAGCGCTTCCTGAGCCTCCGCATACGCCGCCAGCCGATCCAGGCTCGCCGACCAGAACCGCTCGTAGCGCCGCAGCCAGTCCACGGCCTGCCTCATGGGCTCGGAGCGCAGCCGCACCGTCACCGTGCGGCCTGACTTGGAGCGCGAGATGAGCCCGGCCCCGTGCAGAACGTCGAGGTGCTTCATGACCGCCGGCAGCTTGATCGCGAAGGGGCTCGCGAGCTCACTCACCGTCGCCGTGTCGGCGCGTTGCAGCCGCGCAAGAATGGCACGGCGCGTGGGGTCCGCGAGGGCCGCAAAGGTGCGGCCCAGCTGGGCTCGATAGTTCACCATTTAGGAAAGTATCCGGCCGGCAAGCGGGGCATGTCAACCCCGCCGCCCACGAGCGCGGGACCTGCGGTGAAACGCCGCACTTCGAGCGGCAGGGCGCGCGGGGCC
>Ga0209059_1000075_pt1 | contig 39594 bp, 35 predicted proteins | sample GraSoiAngelo_151_FD_186165 | JGI IMG/M metagenome (GOLD analysis project Ga0209059, IMG submission 186165) | Grasslands soil microbial communities from the Angelo Coastal Reserve, California, USA - 14_1009_12_20cm (SPAdes) (version 2) | ecosystem: Environmental > Terrestrial > Soil > Grasslands ...
CGCCCCTGCCACCCCAGGTATGCGGGATGCCGCCCCGGCCACCCCCGGCAACCACGGCACCGCCCCGGCTACCCCGCCACCGAGCGAACCATGACGGCAGGCTCGATGGAGACGCTTCACTTGCCGAGCACGTACGCCTCGAGGATCCGCTGCGTCATCCCGACCGCCGGGTTGAAGCAGTTCTCGCACAGCGACTTCGAGGAGTCGTAGGTGAAGATGACCATCGCGATCTGCGCTGTCGGGTCGGTGTTGTCAGCCTGCGGCAGGAACGAGACGAACCAGTTGTGGAAGCCGAGCTTGTTTCGGCCCGCGCCGTCCTTGCCCGTCGCGGCCCCGAACTCGGCGGTTCCGGTCTTCCCGGCGATCGGGAGCTTCGCGTTCGGCATGTACGCGTGGCCGATCGTCACGACTCGGCGCGCGGACTCGCGGAGGAGGCGCAGGTTCTCTTGCGTTATGTCCAGCTTGCGGATCATCTGCGGCGCGGGCGTGGCCACGACCTTGCCTTGGCTGTCGACAACCTGCTTCAGCAGATGGGGCTGCCAGAGCGTGCCGCCGTTGGCGACCGACGCGTACGCGTTTAGGAGCTGCAGCGGGGTAACAGCGACGAAGCCCTGCCCGATCGCCTCCTGGTACGTGTTGCCGATTGTCCACGGCTCGTTCTTGTTCTCGAGCTTCCACTCGGGGCTGGGCATGATCCCGGCGGCCTCGTCCGGGAGGTCGATGCCCGTCTGGGCGCCGAAGCCGAGCATCTTGCCGTACTTGGCGATCGCTTCCGGGCCCACGCCCCGCACGTTGGGCGCGAAGGGTGTGCCGCCGGCGAGCGTGTAGAAGTAGATGTCGCTCGAGTGGGCGAACCCGGTCACGAAATTGAGCGTGCCGTGAGCGCGCCAGTCATAGAACGGCGTGCCGCTGACGCTGAACGACATGGCAGTGACGTTGACCTGCGTGTCGCGCGTTGCGGTGCCCTCGGACAGCGCGGAAAGACCGGTGACCATCTTGAACGTCGACCCTGCGGGGTAGATGTCACCGATGGCCTTGTTGACCAGGGGATGGCGGTCGTCCCCGTTGAGAGCGGCGAGCTCGCTCGAGCTGATGCCTCTTGCGAACAGGTTGTTGTCATATCCAGGGATGGAGACCATCGCGAGGATCTCGCCGTTCTGGGGATTCACGGCAACGCCCACCGCCTGCGTGAACTTGTCCTGCTCGACGCCGACGCGCAGCTCGTTGTCGAGCAGCTTCTGCAGGCGGTCGTCGATGGTGAGCACGACGGTGTTCCCCACCGTCGGCGGCTGGAGCGCAAGGGTCTGGATCTCGCGCTGCGCGGCGTCGCGCTCGATCTCGCGCCAGCCGTATGTCCCACGCAGGTACTGCTCATAGACGCTCTCGATCCCGGTCCGGCCGATGTCGTCGTCAGCCAGGTAGCCGCGGTCCTTGAGGGTCTGGAGCTCCTCCTCCGTGACGGGGCCGGTGTAGCCGATGACCGGCGCGTAGAGCGTTCCGTCGGCGTAGAGGCGGATGCTCTCCGGATCGACGCGCACGCCGGGGAAAAGCTCGCCGCGCTCGGTGATCGCGAAGGCAATCTCACGGGGGACCGGCGTGGTCGAGATCTTTCCGGGCTCGTAGGGGTTGCGCTGCCGCTGTTGCTGAATCGTCGCGGCCACGCTGTCGGCCGGGAGGTCCAGCAGGGCGCCGAGACGCTGGGAGAGCTCCTGCTCGCGCGCTCGAGGGATGTCGACCGGCACGACGCTCACCGCGAACGCTGGGAGGTTCCGCGCCAGCACGTAACCGTTCCGGTCGACGATGCCGCCGCGCTCGGCGAGCACCGGCAGCCGGAGGATGCGGTTCTGCTGTGAGAGGTCACGGTAGTAATCGCCGTGGACGAGCTCGATGTCGTAGAGCCGCGCGGTCAACGCGGTGAAGACCACGACCATCGCGGCGCCGAAGGCGATGAATCGTCGAGTGCGGACGAATGCGCGCGGCTCTTCCCTCACCACACCCCTAACGCACCCTGCTTCTCCGTGACGCGGCGGACAAGTCGCGCGATCGGATAGATCGCGACAGCGAGGAGCCCGGTGTAGAGCGCGGCGGCGACCGTCGTGCCGACGGCCAGCGGGATCGATGGAGCGCCCTGTCCGGTGGCGGCCAGGATCGCGAGATACAGGAGCCCGGCGGTCAACGCCGCGAGGGCAACGAGCGCGGCTGCTGCGAGAACTGGCGTGCCGCGGCTACGACCGCCGTCGCGGACGCCGATGGCGGCGATAGGTGGCAGGAACGCGAGGGCGAAGCCGCCGAGGGGCCCGCCGGAGAGAAGGTCGGTCGCGATGCCCGCGATGAACGCCCACCACACCGCCTCGGACGCGCCGGCGGCCACGGCCCAGGAGCCCGCCACCAGTATCGGTAGCAGAGGCCGAGCCCCGGCGACCGCGACCAGCGGCGCGACCGTGCCCTGCAGCAAGGCCGCCGCGAGCGGTACAGCGAGTCCGAGCGCGAAACGCACCGTCCCTCCCTCTCTCGACCACGTGCTCGTCATCAAGGTGTCCTCGTCCTAGGGATGCGCGCGCCGTCCGACCGGATGCGCGGTGGCTGTCTCCGCCGACGGCGTGTGAGGCACCGCAAGCTCCTCTTCCAGCTGCGGGAAGGGGTCCTCGTCCCGCAGCTTCGCGCCCGCATAGATCAGCACGAGCCGGGCGGTGGCCGCGACAGGCACCGCCAGCAGGACGCCGAGAAGCCCGAATAGCGCGCCACCGGTCAATAGAGAAAAGATCACGACCGCGGGATGCAGCTTCACGATGCGGCCGATCACCAGCGGGATCACGAAGTAGTCCTCGGCGTGGCGCAGGACCGTGTACATGACCGCCACAACGACGACGTACCAGATCTGGGAGAGGCCAAACGGCGCCGGGTGCCCGAGCGCAACGAGGCACGCGATCGCGCCCGCCGTGATCGGGCCGACGATCGGGATCACCTCGAGGACCCCGGTGAGGAACGCAAGCAGGAGCGAGAACGGAACGCGCAGCACCGTCAGGCCGATGAAGGTCGCCGTCGTCATCACCCCGATCAGGAACAGCTGGCCGCGGACGTACCGTCCGAGAAGCGCGTTCACCTCCGCGATGAGCGGGAGCAGCTCGTTCCGTTGGCTACGCGGCAGCACGCGACGTATCCACTGCAGCAATCGCGGCGCGTCGCGCAGGAGGAAAAAGGTCGCGATGAAGAAGACGAGAAGCTCGAGCAGGAAGTGGCCGAAGCCGACGACGAACGCGACCGCGTTCCGCCCGATCATCGCCGTCAGATCCGTCACGCCGGCAAACCCGACGATCAGCTGGTCGAGGTCCTCGAGCCCCAGCTGATCCGCCGTCTCGGTCAAGGTGTTCTCGGCATTCACGACGAGCGTCGGCAGGGTCCGCTGCAGATCCCGGAGCTGTTCGATCGCGAGCGGCACGAGGATGCGACCGCCACCGATTACGGTCGCAAGGAGGGCGACGAACACGATGAGCGCCGCGACCGTTCGCGGGAGCGAGAGCCGCCGCTCCGCGATGGCCACGACCGGTAGCAGCACGTAGGCGACGATCGCCGCCCAGACGAATGGCCGGACAATGTCTCCAGCTCGGTAGATCACGAAGATCGCCGCCAGGGTGAGCATGCCGACGACGACACGCTTGGTCGTCGTGCTCCACCTCGCGCCCATATGCGCGAGGATTATCAGCCCGGTTCGCGCGCGACGGCGGGTCTGATCGGTGGCGAGTCCGCTACCTTATTCGGTCGCGACAAAGCGGGTTCAGCCACCGTCGCAGGCGCCTCTACGGGTGGTTTTTGGTGCGCCCGTCGGCTAGAATAAGGAGCACGAACACACCCAGCCTGATCCCCAGATTTACCAAGGTTCGAGGCACAAGTTTCCGGCACACCGCTCGTGATGTTTCACGTGTGACGGGAGTTCTGTCTTGACCGTTCTTGTCATCACCAACCAGAAAGGCGGCGTCGGAAAAACCACCACTGCGATCAGTCTCGGCGCCGCGCTCGTGGGCACCGGACAGCGGGTGCTGATCGTCGATCTCGACCCCCAGGCCAACGCGACCAGCGGACTCGGGGTGGGCAAAGAGCCGCCCAATCCGATCTACGGCGTACTGCTGAAGGAGCAACCTCTGACCGACTCGATCGCCAGCACCGCGCTCGACCGGCTCGACCTACTGGCGTCCGGGCCGGACATGGCCGGCGCCGAGGTCGAGCTCGTACCGATGCTGGCCCGCGAGTACCGTCTGCGTCAGGCCCTTCGCGGGGCTTCGGCATATGACACGGTCATCATCGACTGTCCACCGTCGCTTGGCCTTCTGACGATCAACGCCCTCACGGCGGGCGATGCGGTCCTCATCCCAGTTCAGTGCGAGTACTACGCGCTCGAGGGCTTGGCGCAGCTGCTCAAGACGATCGCGGCCGTGCACGACCGCCTCAACGACCGGCTCGAAGTCCTCGGGATCGTCCTCACGATGGAGGATCGCCGCAACCGCCTGTCGCTACAGGTCATCGATGAGGTCCGTCGCCATTTCCCGACGCTCGTGACACGGGCACGGATCCCACGGACCGTCCGGCTCGCCGAGGCGCCCAGCCATGGCATCCCAATCTCGCTCTATGAGCCTCACTCCCCCGCCTCACAGGCCTACGACGACCTCGCGCGTGAGCTTCTCGCGAGGCTGCACAAGACCGAGCCGCTCGTCGTCGGTGGGGCGATCGCCTGATGGCGCGGACCGGACTTGGGCGCGGGCTCGACGTCCTGCTCGGGCAGCCAGCTTCGGGCGAACAGGCGCCGGCGCTTCCTGCTCCGACCGAGCTCCCGCTCGAGCTCGTACGTCCGAACCGGCAGCAGCCGCGCACGACCTTCGACCCGGAGAGCCTCTCCGAGCTCGCCGCATCCATTCGGGCGCATGGCGTCCTGCAACCAATTGTGGTGTCTCAAGACGGCGACGGGTACGAGCTCATCGCCGGCCACCGCCGCGTGCTCGCCGCCCGGCTCGCCGGGAGGACGTCGATCCCCGCGGTGATCCGCGGCGATGGCAGCGACCGGCTCGAGCTCGCCCTCGTGGAGAACCTGCAGCGCGCCGACCTCAACGCGATCGAAGCGGCGCGCGCCTACAAGCTGCTGATGGAGACCTACGAGCTGACCCAGGAACAGCTCGCCGAGCGGCTTGGCAAGTCGCGTTCGGCCGTCGCGAACACCCTCCGCACCCTCTCGGCGCCGCAGCCCCTCCAAGACGCCGTCGTCGATGGTCGCATCGGGGAGGGCCATCTTCGTGCGCTCCTGCCGCTACCTCTTTCGGATGCGCTGCACGCCCTGGCGACCGTCGTCAGCAAGAGCCTCTCGGTCCGCGAGACCGAGGCGCTCGTGCGGAAGATGGTCCACCCGACGCGGCGCGGGCGGTCCCGCGCGCGGGTCCGCGGCGGCGACCCGGAGCTCGCGCACGTCGTCGCGGAGCTGCGGACGGCGCTCGGGACCAAGGTCGAGATCATGCGCGGGAGGCGTGGCGGGCGCATCGCGATCCAGTTCTATTCGGACGACGACTTCGAGCGTCTGTACGAGCTGCTCGTCAGGGCGGGGAAGGCGTAATGGCGGTCCGGAAAGAGACACCGGCGAAAGAAGCCAAGCGTGTGTCGTACGGCGTGGGGGACATCCAGGTCCTCGAGGGCCTCGAGGCGGTCCGCCGCCGTCCGGGTATGTACATCGGGACGACCGACATCCGCGGTCTCCATCACCTCGTGCGCGAGGTGCTCGACAACTCGATCGACGAGGCCATGAACGGGACATGCGACCGCATCGACATGTGGATCCACGCATCGAACGAGATCACCGTCGCGGACAACGGTCGGGGCATCCCCGTCGGGGCTCATCCGACGCAGAAGGGCCCGAACGGCAAGCCCATGGACGCGCTCCAGGTCGTCATGACGATCCTCCACGCCGGAGGCAAATTCGGCGGTTCGGGCTACAAGGTCTCGGGCGGCCTCCACGGCGTCGGCGTCTCGGTGGTGAACGCGCTCTCGGAGCGCACCGTGGTCGAGGTCCACCGCGAAGGGAAGATCTTCACTCAGTCGTTCGAGCGCGGAAAGCCGGCGAGCGCGGTTCGCACGATCGCGAAAGCGACGCTGCCACCGCCGCCGCTCGTGCCCTGGCGCGAGCAGCCGCGCACGACAGGTACGGTCACGCGCTTCGCGCCCGATCCGCAGATGTTCCCGGTCATCGAGTGGGACGTGTCGGTGATCACACAGTGGCTGCGGGAGACCGCGTACCTCAACAAGGGCCTGTGGCTCGCCCTCCACGACGAGCGCAACGCAAGCGAGGAGAACTACTACTTCGACGGCGGCGTCATCAGTTTCGTCCGCCATCTGAACAAGGCCCACCAGAACCTGCATCCGAAACCGGTCTATGTGGAGCGGAGCTTCGAGAACGGCACGATCGCCGAGATCGCTCTCCAGTACAACGACAGCTACGCGGAGAAGGTCTACACGTTCGCGAACAACATCAACACGATCGACGGCGGCGCGCATCTCACCGGCTTCCGGACCGCCCTGACCCGGACGATCAACGCCTACGCGCGCAAGAGCGGCCAGCTGAAGGAAGCCGATCCGAACCTCACCTCGGACGACGTGCGCGAAGGTCTAACGGCCGTGATCAGTGTGAAGATCCGCGAGCCGCAGTTCGAAGGTCAGACGAAAACACGCCTCGGCAACGCCGAGGTCGCTGGGCAGATCGCGACCGCGTTGAACGACGCGCTGGGGGCGTTCCTGGACGAGAACCCGCCCGACGCAAAACGCATCGTCGAGAAGTGCCTCACCGCGTTCCGTGCGCGCGAGGCGGCTCGCAAGGCGCGCGATGTCTTCCGCAAGGGCGCGCTCGACGGATTCTCGCTTCCGGGAAAGCTCGCGGACTGCTCCGAGCGCGACCCCGAGAAGAGCGAGCTGATCATCGTCGAGGGTGTGTCCGCGGGCGGCAACGCGAAGTCCGGCCGCGACCGTCGCTTCCAGGCGATCCTTCCGCTGCGCGGGAAGATCCTCAACGTCGAGAAGGCGCGTGCCGACAAGATGCTCGGGAACGAGGAGATCAAAGCGCTCATCACGGCTCTGGGCACGGGAATCGGCGATTACTTCGACGTCAAGAAGCTGCGGTACGGCAAGACGATCCTGCTCGCCGACGCCGACGTCGACGGTGCGCACATCCGCACCCTCCTCCTGACCCTGCTCTACCGGCACTTCCGTCCGCTCGTGGAAGAGGGCCGCATATACATCGGACAGCCGCCCCTTTATCGGCTCCAGCTTGGCAAGGACGTGCGCTGGGTGTATTCGGATCTGCAGCGCGACAAGGCGATCAAAGACCTCAAGGGGCTCGCGAAGGCGAAGCGCGACAAGCGGACGGAGAAGGGCACGGAAGAAGCTCCCAAGGGCGGCCGCCGCGCGACAGCGGTCCAGCCTGGGGCGGACGACGAGACGGCGCTGGCGTCGACGGACGAGGGCGTCGACGATGGCAAGGGCGGTCGCGAGCCCGCGATCTCCCGGTACAAGGGCCTCGCCGAGATGAACGCCGAACAGCTTTGGGACACCACGCTCAATCCACTGACCCGCACGCTGAAGCGCGTGACGCTCGAGGACGCCGAACAGGCGGACTTCGCGTTCGACGAGCTCATGGGGACCGAGGTCGAGGGCCGCAAGAAGTGGATCATGGCCAACGCCGCGCACGCTGAGCTCGACATCTAGTGGCGAGGCTGCGTGACCTCGGAGTCGATTTCGAGCACTGGTGCTTCGCGTGCGGGCGCCTCAATGACGCCGGCCTCCACTTGGACATCGAAGTCTCGAAGGACCGCGCCGAGACGCGTTTCGTTCCCGATCGCCGTCACGAGGGCTACGACGGCACGGTGCACGGAGGCATTCAGAGCGCGCTCTTGGACGAGACGATGGGCTGGGCGATCTTTCATCAGGGCGTCTGGGGCGTGACCGCCAGGATGACCGTCACGTTCCGCAATCCGGTCGTCGTGGGTGAGGAGCTGCGGATCGTGGGCGAAGTCGTCCGGCGGCGAAGTCGCGCGATCGAGACGCACGGTGCGATCTCACGCGCCAGTGACAACGAGGTGCTGGCGGAAGCCGACGGGACGTTCCTGGTGATGTCGGACGAGCGCCGCCGCGAGCTCGAGCGGCGCTACTCGGCGACCGATGAGGCGTTCGCGCGCGTCCGCGCCGCGGTCGAGCGGGAGCACGCCGAGAAGGACGGGGAGCACCTGCGCACGTGATCCAGCAGCCGGGGGACGACCGCGTGATCGACGCCGAGCTCGAGGACGAGATGCGCAAGGCGTACCTCGACTACTCGATGAGCGTCATCGTCGCGCGCGCGCTGCCCGACGTGCGCGACGGGCTCAAGCCCGTGCAGCGGCGAATCCTCTTCACGATGCACGAGATGGGCCTGCGGAGCGACCGCCGCTTCAGCAAGTGCGCCGCGATCAACGGCGAGGTGATGGGGAAGTACCACCCGCACGGCGACGCGCCGATCTACGACGCGCTGGTGCGCATGGCGCAGGACTTCGCTGCTCGCTACCCGCTCGTGCAGGGACAGGGGAACTTCGGCTGCTTCAGCGGCGACATGAAGGTCGAGCTCTATAGCGGCGAGCAGAAGCCGTTCACCGAGCTCGTCGAGATGGCCCACAGGGGGTTGCGCGCTGAGATCTTCACCGTCGACGCGCACCGCAATGTGCGCATCAAGCCGCTGCGCGCTCCGCGTCTCGTCCGGCGCAACGACCCGGTCGTGAAGGTCACCCTCGAGTCCGGAGCGGAGATCGTCTGCACCCCCGATCACCGCTTCATGCTCCGCGACGGCACGTACCGCGAGGCCCAGCAGCTCAAGGCAAAAGACCAGCTCATGCCGTTCTCGCGGACCGCGATCCCCGAACGTCTCCATCGGACCGGGGCCTTCCCGATCCCGGCGAGCCTCACCCAGCGCGTCACCAAGGTCGAGCCTGCCGGCCGCGCCGACGTCTACGACCTCACGGTCGACGCGACGCAGAACTTCGCCCTCGCGGCCGGCGTGTTCGCCCATAACTCGATCGACGACGATCCGCCGGGCGCGCCGCGCTACACCGAGGCTCGCCTGGCCGCGATCTCGAACGAGATGCTGGCGGACATCGAGAACGAGACCGTGGCCTGGATGCCGAACTACGACAACCGGCATCAGCAGCCGACCGTCCTGCCGGCGCGTCTGCCGAACCTGCTGGTCAACGGCTCGGCCGGCATCGCCGTCGGCATGGCGACCAACATCCCGCCGCACAACCTGCGCGAGATCGTCGAGGCCACGAAACGCCTGATCGACGACCCCGAGCTCACCACCGACGACCTCTGCGACACAGTGGCCGGCCCGGACTTCCCCGGCGGCGGCGCGATCTATCGCTTCGACGAGCAGCGGAACGTAGAGACCGGCGCGGTCGAGCGTGTCGACGCGATCCGCCGAGCCTACGCGCAGGGTCGCGGGCGCGTGATCGCCCGGGCCAAAGCCCACAACGAGCAGCTGCGCGGGAACCGCGATGCGATCGTCGTCACCGAGCTCCCGTACGCGGTGAACAAGGCCTCGCTCATCGAGAAGATCGCCGAGCTCGTGCAGAACAAGCGCCTCGCCGGCATCTCTGATATCCGGGACGAGAGCGACCGCGAGGGCATGCGCATCGTCATCGAGGTGAAGCGCGACGACGACGCGACGCTCGTGCTCAACAACCTGTACAAGCACACCGCCATGCAATCGGCGTTCAACTTCAACATGCTCGCGCTCGTCGACGCGCAGCCGCGGACCCTCTCGCTCAAGGAGATCCTCCAGCACCACATCGACCACCGCCGCAACGTCATCCGACGGCGGAGCGAGCACGATCTCAAGAACGCGAAGGACCGAGCGCACATCCTCGAGGGCCTCAAGATCGCGCACGATCACATCGACGAGGTCATCAAGGTGATCCGCGCGCACAAGGGTCAGGAACTGGTGCTCATCGCCAGGATGCGCGAGCAGTTCGGCCTCTCCGAGGCGCAGGCCAAGGCGATCCTCGAGATGCAGCTGCGACGGCTGTCGGGCCTCGAACGGCAGAAGCTCGACGACGAGTATCGCGACACCATCAAGCTCATCTCCGAGCTCGAGTCGATCCTCGCCAACCCGCGAAAGATCCTCTTCCTCATCAAAGCCGACCTCGACGAGCTTGCCACCAAATATGGTGACGACCGGCGCACCGAGATCGTGGACGACACCCCGCGGCAGCTGTCGGCAGAGGAGCTCGTCGCCGACGAGGACGTCATCATCACGCTGTCGAGCCGCAACTACGTGAAGCGCATGCCGCTCTCGACATATCGAGCGCAGCACCGCGGCGGCCGCGGCGTCATCGGGATGGCGACCCGCGAAGAGGACGACGTCGAGCACCTGGTGGTCGCCCGCAGCCACGACCGCCTCTACGTCTTCACCGACCGGGGCCGGGTCTTCGCCCTCAAGGCCTTCGAGCTCCCAGACGCCAGCCGCACCGCGAAGGGCACGCCGATCCAGAACATCCTGGAGGCGATGCAGACCGGCGAGCGGGTCTCCGCGCTCGTTGCGCTGCGCGAGAACGGCTCATCGGAGCACCTCGTCATGGCGACGCGCAAGGGGTTCATCAAGAAGACGCCGCTCGCCGAGTACGCGAACGTGCGCCGCGCCGGGCTCATCGCGATCGCGCTGCGCAAAGGTGACGAGCTCGCGTGGGTCGCGCCGTGCACGGCGGCGGACCGGATCATCCTTGCCACGCGGAAGGGCAAGGCGATCTGCTTCAAGGCCACCGACGCCCGGCCCATGGGCCGTCAGACCCAGGGCGTCACCGGCATCCGCCTGGCGAAGGGCGACGAGGTGATCGGAATGGGCATCGCCCGCCCGCGTACGGAAGCGCTCTCCGTCACCGAGAACGGCTTCGGCAAGCGCACGTCGGTCGACGAGTTCCCGACCCAGGGCCGCGGCGGACAAGGGGTGATCCTCGCGGCGCTCGGCCCCAAGACCGGCAACGTCGCGGCGATCCAGATGGTCGACGAGGGCACCCAGGAGATCCTCCTGATCAGCGAGACCGGGGTGGTCATCCGCACCCCGCTCGAACAGATCCGCGCCCTCGGCCGCGCGACGATGGGCGTCAAGGTGATGACCGTCGGCGATTCCAAGATCGCATCGATCGCGACCTTTACACCGACCCTTCCGGCCCAGACCCAGCTCGGCATCAAGGCCTAGCCGGCCAAGAACCTTCCTCTTGGCGACCGTTTCTGGCTGCGCGCCTGTCCGTCCGGCGTACGGAGCAGCCGGCGGCAGTACTTATTTCGACCGAACAGACGTTGTGTTTTGCGCCAAGACGCGGTTATGGTTCGGCCGGAAGCGAGCAAGGGAGGGTCTGCGGAGCTGATCACGCTTGACGCGGTAAGCAAGCACTACCCCAACGGCACCGAGGCCCTCCGCGACGTCGACCTGCGCATCGAGGCGGGCGATTTCTGCTTTCTGGTCGGCTCCTCGGGCGCCGGAAAGTCGACCGTGATCCGCCTTCTGATCCGCGAGGAGCTTCCCTCGAGCGGGCGCGTCTGGGTCGACGGCCAGGATGTCGCGCGGATGCGGCGCTCGCAGGTCCCGCGCCTTCGCCGGCGCGTCGGCGTGGTCTTCCAGGACTTCAAGCTGCTGCCGCGGAAGACCGTCGGCGAGAACGTCGGCTTCGCCCTCCTCGTCACCGGACACTCGAACGAGGAAGCGCGCGAGGAGACCGAACGCGCGCTCGCGCTCGTCGGCCTCTCGCAGCGTCGCGATCACTTCCCGGATCAGCTCTCGGGCGGCGAGCAGCAGCGAACGGCGATCGCTCGCGCGCTCGTGAATGGCCCGCGCATCCTCATCGCGGACGAGCCCACCGGCAACCTCGACCCGGTCACGAGCTGGGAGATCATCAAGCTCCTCCTTCGGGTGAACGATCTCGGCACGACGCTCGTGATCGCGACGCACAACGCCGAGATCGTCAACGCGCTCCGTAAGCGCGTCATCCATCTCGATCACGGGAACGTCGTCCGCGACGAGCGCGAGGGCCTGTACGCCGCATGAGCCGGCTCTCATACTCCGTGCACGCGAAGCGGGCCGCAGCAGGACGGTCCGACCCATGATGGGTCGGACCACCTACATCGTCGCCGCGGCCTGGCAGGGCTTCTGGCGCAATCCGGTGATGAGCCTCGCGTCGACGTTCACCGTCGGGCTGATGCTGTTGCTCTTCGCGTTCTTTCTCGCCACGGACCGCGGACTACAGGCCGCGGTCGGCGTCCTCGAGTCCAAGGTCGAGCTCGCGCTCTTCCTCGAGGACGACGCCCGGGTCTCAGACGTCCTCGCCCTGCGCGCGACGATCGAGACGGACCCGGCGGTCGCCCGGGTCGACTACGTCACGAAAGCGGAGGCGATGGCGCGCCTCGAGGCGATCGCCGAGCAGCGGCCTGACATCCAGATCGTCGATATCTCGAGCAACCCCCTGCCGGCGTCGCTCGAGATCAAGCTCGCGCACGCCCAGGACGCGCCCCGGGTCGCCGCGGACCTGCGCCAGGAGATCGGCAAGGGCGTGGTGTACGAGGTGGTCGACAACCCCTCGGTCGTCGACAAGCTCCTGACCATCACGCGCGTCCTCTCGATCGGCGGCGTCGCGGTGCTGCTGATGATGCTGGTCGTGGCGCTCTTCGTGATCGTCAACACGATCCGCATCGCGGTCCACGCGCGGCGCGACGAGATCGAGATCATGAAGCTCGTCGGCGCGACGGACTGGTTCGTGCGCTGGCCGTTCATCCTCGAGGGCATGCTCGTGGGGGCGCTGGGAGCGGTCGCTGCGCTCCTGATCGTCGTCGCGGCTGCCGGCCCAGTGACAAACGCGCTCGTCGGGTTCCTCGAGGTCGTACCACTTTCGTTCGAATCAGCGTTCCTTTGGCAGTTGGTGGCGAGCGTGCTGGCCCTTGCTTTGGGTGTGGGCGGCGGCGGGGCGATGCTCTCCGTCCGCGCGCACCTGGCGAAATGAGACGAGGAGAGGCTTGACCATGACCCTGGGGCGATGCCACGATGCGCCCCTCATGGGAGCTCCCCGGGTCCGCCGGGGAGGTGGGGGCTGGAGGAAGCGCGCCGCTAGCGCGACGGTAGTCGCGTTCGCCGTCGCGGCGGTCCTTGGCGGCCTCGCCGTTCCAGCCGCGGCCGACGACCCCCTCACCGAAGCCCTGAAGCGCAAAGAGGATCTCGCCCGCGCGGTCGCCCTCGCGCGAGCGAACACCCAGCGGTACCAGGCCGTCGCCGGCCAGTACCAGGCGGTCGTGAACGACGCCAACGCGAAGATCGCCGACCTCGCGGCGAAGGCCGACGACGCCCAGTCCGAGGCCGACGAGGTCTATTACCAGATCCAGATCGCCGAGGAGCAGCTGGCGCTCGTCACGTTCCAGCTCGACGAAACGCGCGCCCTGGCGGATTCGCTGAAGGCCCAGGCGGCCGAAGAAGAGAAGCAGCTCGCCACGCGCGAGGACCTCTACGCCCGGCACCTACGAACCACGTACCGCCAGGCATTGATCAGCCCGCTCGAGATGCTGCTTTCGTCGTCGTCGCTGACCGAATTCGCGAACCGGCTCCAGGCGATGATCTTCATCAACCGGCAGGACGTGCAGCTCGCCAATGACATCCGGGCGCTTCGCGCGTCGACCTCGGCAAAGCAGGATGAGGCCAGCTCCAAGGAGAAAGACATCCGCGGCCTGCAGGATCAGATCACCAACACACGGAAGATCCTGGCCGCGCAGAAGGATCACTACGACCAGCTCGTCGCTCAGGCGCAGGCGGCCATCGACGAGCAGCAGTCTGTCCGCACCGGCGCCGTTGCCGGCCGCACCAGCGCGCAGTCTCAGGCCGCGCAGTCACAGGGCGCGACGAAGGACCTGCAGTTCCAGCTCGACAACGCCGAGGCGCAGTACGCGATGCTGGCGGCGCAGGCCGCCGGCAACAGCGGCCTTGGCGCGTTCAGCGGACGGCTCGTCATGTGGCCGGTCCGCGGGCCGATCACGTCGCCGTACGGTCCGCGCTGGGGCGCGTTCCACAACGGACTCGACATCGCAGCACCGATGTACACGCCGGTCGTCGCGCCCTATCCGGGTGTCGTCACGACCGTCGGTAGGCCGTACCTCGCGTACGGCGATACCGCGGTGGTCGTGATCATCGCGCATGGGAACAACTTCGCGACGCTGTCAGGTCACCTCGACGACCGCCACTACCCGCCGGTGCAGGTCGGCCAGCACGTGAATGCCGGTCAGGTCATCGGGTACATCGGCATGACGGGATTCACGACCGGACCCCACGACCACTTCATGACGATCATGAACGGGCGCGCGGCCAACCCGCTCTTATATCTGCCCTAGGCAGAATATAAGAGCTAGCTTTTTAAACGCTGGCGCACTTCGCACAGATGTAGCGTTGCTCCGGTGTCACAACAGACCTTGCTCACGTCCGGTCCCTCTCTCATGCAACCTCGTTCACATTGACGAGTCCGTCGCGACGTGTGAGCATCGAATGCGAAAGAAAGGAGGTGATGTGGAGTGGGCGATGCCAGTGGGAATCCAAAGACCCATGGAGGCTCACTTCAGCCTTTCGGAATGCATCCAACTGAGGTGATCGCGAACTAAAGCCACGGGTCTTTGGTGACCCCGGCAGGTCTGCGAGAGCAGACACCGAGAGCGGCGGCAGCGATGCCGCCGCTCTTGTTTTTCCGGCCTAGTCTCACCCGATGAGCTCAAGCCGCCGGCCGGTGCCGGCCCACAAGAAGGCCGCGCCGGACCCGACCACCCCCGAGCGCGAGATCCAGCTCGCCGACAACCGTAAGGCGCGGTTCGATTACACCATCGAGCGGCGGCTCGAGGCCGGAATCGCCCTGCGGGGAACGGAGATCAAATCCCTCCGTGCCGGCCGCGCCAACCTGCGGGACGGGTACGCGCGCATCGAGAACGGGGAAGCCTGGCTGCGGAACGTCCACATCGCGCCGTGGCCGAACTCTCCATATGACAATCACGACCCGCTACGTCCGCGCAAGCTTCTCCTCCATCGCGAGGAGATCGGGCAGCTCGTCGGGACCGTCGCGCAAAAGGGGTACACGCTCGTGCCCTTGCGGATGTATACGAAGAACGGGCGGGCCAAGGTCGAGCTCGGCATCGCACGCGGCCGCAAGCGCTACGACAAACGGCAGGTCATCAAAGAGCGCGAGGCGGCGCGCGAAATGGACGTCGCGATCCGGCGGAGGGTCGGCCGGGGTTAGTCGCGCCGCTGGAAGGCGCGTACGGCAACGGCAAGCATCACCAGCCCGAAGGCGAGCACGATCGCAGCTTCGACGGCGATGGGCAGCGTCCGGTCGAAGATGTTGATCGCGAAGCGCTCGACGGGAAAGCCGGACGAGCCGAGGAGCGTGCGGCGGATCGGGTCGATGCCGTACGACGCGGGGTTGAGGCGCGTGAGGACGGTCATCCAGCTGGGAAGGCCGACGAGCGGGAAGAGCGCTCCCGACAGAAAGAACATCGGCATCATCAGGAAGTTCATTACGACCTGGAACCCCTGCATCGAGCGCATGTACGAGGCGAGCGCGACGCCCATCGCTGAAAGGCCGAACGCGAGCACGAACGTGAGCACGACGATCTCGAGCACGACCGCGGGGCTCAAGGTCACCCCTACGAAGGGAGCGAGCACGAGCAGGATGAGGCCCTGGATCATCGCCTGCGTCGCGCCGCCGAGGGTCTTGCCGACGGCGATCGCGGCGCGGTCGATCGGGGCGACCAGGAGCTCGCGCATGAAGCCGAATTCGCGGTCCCACACGATCGACATCGCTCCAAAGATCGACGTGAAGAGCACGGACATGCTGATGACGCCGGGAAAGATGAACGTCGTGTAGCTCACTCCTGCGGCGCCGGCGCTTGAGCCGAAGCCGCCGCCCAGCGACGAAGCGAGACCCGTCCCGAAGATGACCAGGTAGAGGAGCGGCTGCGCCAGCGATGCGCCGACACGCGCACGGTCGCGCCAGTAGCGGATGATGTCGCGCCACCAGACGATGTAGATCGCGCCGAGAAGACCGCCGCCGACCTCGCCGAATGGGGTCGTCACCATTGTCGTCCGCTGTGCCGCGGTGGTCATCGCCGTCCTCCCCGCCACATCCGGCCCATGTTGCGCATCATGTCTTTCTCGCTCGCCCCCTCGGTGCGGATGGCGTGACCGGTGAGCTTGAGGAACACGTCGTCCAGGCTCGGCCGGCTGAGCGAGACCGTGCTGATCGGCATCGGCAGCTCGCGAACGAGGCGCGGCAGGAACGAGGCACCGTCCGGGACCTCGATCCGGAGTGTGCCGTTCGCGGCCAGCGGGTCGATGCCGAAGCGCTCCTTGATCTCTCTGGCGGCGGCCGGGACGTCCGCGACGGCGAGGGTGATGACGTCGCCGCCGATCCGCCCTTTGAGCTCGGCCGGCGTGCCGAGCGCCGCGATCGTGCCGCGGTCGATGATCGCGATGCGGTCGCAGAACTCGGCCTCGTCCATGTAGTGGGTGGTCATGAAGAGCGTCACGCCCTCACGCTTGCGGAGCGCGCTCAGGTAATCCCAGATGTGCTTGCGGGTCTGCGGGTCGAGCCCGAGCGTCGGCTCGTCGAGGAACAGAACCTGCGGATGGTGCAGCACGCCGCGGGCGATCTCGAGGCGCCGCTTCATGCCGCCGGAGAAGGTCTTCACGAGCGAGCCGGCGCGATCCGCAAGCTCGACGACGCCCAGGAGCTCGTCGATGCGCTGCTTGCGGACCGCTCCGGGCACGCCGTAGATGCGGCCATGCAGCTCGAGGTTCTCGCGCGCGGTCAGCTGGTCGTCGAGAGAAGGGTCTTGGAAGACGAGGCCGATGCGCCGGCGGACGGCAGCGGGGTCCTGCGCCACATCGATGCCGGCGACGCGCGCTTTCCCGGCGGTCGGTCGCAGCAGCGTGCAGAGGATGCTGATGGTGGTCGTCTTCCCCGCACCGTTCGGCCCGAGGAAGCCGAAGACCTCGCCTTGCTCGACCGAAAGGTCGATGCCGCGAACCGCTTCGAGCTCGCCGTACTTCTTGACGAGGCTCGCGACCTCGATGACCGCCGTCATTTCCCGTACACCGCGACCGGCTCGGTCTCGCTCCGCCGTCCGAGCTCCGCCCGACCGCGCAGCGGGACCTCCTGCAGGAAGATCGAGATGACCGCGGCGATGCCAGCGACGACGGCGGCGTACAGGAAGATGTCGTGCGTCGCAGCGGCGAGCGCGCCGCGAATCGCCAGCAGCACCTGATCGAAGACCGGCTGGAGCTGCGGCGGCAGCGATGCTTTCGTCGCCGCGATCGCGGCCGGATCGAAGAGCGCCTGCGGATTGGCCGAGCCGCCGCCAAATGCCGCACGGGCTTGAGGCGGCAGGTTGAGCGAGCTGGTGGCTTCGGCGATCTTCTGCGGAAGCTCATGCGAGAGCACGGCACCGAGGATCGCGACCCCGACGGTGCTGCCGATGTTCCGCCAGAACTGGATCTGGCTCGAGACGACGCCGAGGTACTTGAGGTCGACAGCGCTCTGCGTGGCGTTGAGATAGAGCGGCATGCCGACGCCGACGCCGAGACCGACAAGCACGAGGTCGCGCACGACCTCCACCTCCGCCGTGCCGACATTGACCTGCGCGAGCAGGTACAGGCCGAACACCATCACGACCATGCCGAACGTCCCGAGGTAGCGATACCGCTTCATGCGGACCATGAGCTGCCCGGTGATGATGCTCGCGGTGATGAGCCCGACCATGAGCGGCGTGATGAGGAGACCGGAGTTCGTGGCCGGGATCCCGAGCACGCCCTGGTAGATGAGAGACACGTAGAGGATCGCTCCGAACATCGAGAACCCGAGGAGGAACCCGACGACCGTCGAGACGGCGAACGTGGAGTTCTTCCAGAGCGCGAACGGCACGATCGGGTGCGGGTCGCGCTGCTCGATGACGAAGAAGAGCACCCCCATGACGACGGCCACCGCAAAGAGGCCGAGGACCTCGGGCGAGGTCCAGTCGTGGTCGCGAGTGATCGACAGCCCGATCAGCAGCGGCACGAGCGTCGCCGCCAGCGTGATCGCGCCGAAGAAGTCGATGTCGCGCCACGACGCCTTGTGCGCCACGCGTGGGAGCGTGATCACGCACACGATCACCGCGAGGATGCCGATGGGCACGTTCACGTAGAAGACCCACCGCCAGCTGAGGTTGTCGGTGAGGTAACCGCCGACCGTCGGTCCGACGACCGACGCGAGGCCGAAGATCCCGCCGAACACTCCCTGGAGCTTCGCGCGCTGCGCGGGAGGATAGAGGTCGCCGATGGTCGCGAACACGCTCGCGAAGAGCACGCCGCCGAAGACGCCCTGCAGCGCACGAAAACCGACGAGCTCGGCCATGTTCTGTGCCTGGCCACAGAGCGCCGACGCGAGGACGAAGCCGATCATGCCCGCCAGCACGAAGGACTTGCGCCCGAAGAGGTCCCCGAGCTTCCCGGCGATCGGGGTCAGGGTGGTCGAGGTGACGAGGTAGCCGGTGGCCACCCAGGCGTAGAAGTCGAGGCCGTTGAGCTCGGCCACGATGCGCGGCAAGGCGGTGCCGACGATCGTCTGGTCGAGCGCCGCGAGGAACAGGGCCAGCGCGACGCCGACGGTCGCCAGGATCCGTGCCCTGCGGGTCATCTCACCGGACATTGGCGTTCTCCTTCGCCGTGGCTTCGATCGCGTCGAGCACGTCTGCAAGCGCAGCGCGCAGCCGCGCGCGCTTCTCGGAAGACAGCTTCGCGAGCACGCGAGCGACGCGCTCCTTCATGTACTCGCGGTACCGGTCGAGCTCCCGCCGTCCTTTGGGAGTGAGCTCGACGAGCACGACGCGACGGTCGTTCGGGTCCTCGAGGCGCTTGGTAAACCCCTCTCGTCCCAGCGAATCCACGAGCTCGGTAAGCGCAGGCGCGGTCATCGCGCAGCGCTGGGCGAGCTCACCGCTGCGCATCGCTCGCTCGCGCAGCTGCCACATCACGCCGGCGCGATTCGCGGAGATCGGATTCTGCTCGCCGGCGTGCATCGCCATCTTGCCAAGGCGCGGGAGGGTGGAGAGCAGAAGCCCCGCCAGCTCGAGCTCTTCCGCCCGAGTCGTAGGCCGCTCGTGCAACGTCGTGGTCATCGAAGTTCAGACTCCAAATAGTTAGGGACCCGAACTATAAGGTCCCCGTAGGAATCGGTCAACTGTCGCTTCGGCAACAGTCGGTGTCGAACGCACGATCTAGCGCGGGCAAATCGCCGCCTGTCAGCCGGCGCCCGACTCCACGAAGGGCTGCTCGATATCGGCCGCGAAGAACTTGCGAGCGCCGCAGGTCGGGCAGCGCGCGGGCGGCGCGTCACCATGGACCACGGTTCCGCAGGACTCGCAGCGGAAGTGCTTCCGTCCGCCTTTCGCTGGAATCACCGTGGGCGACTCCGCGAGTAGGTGCCGGATGGCGCCGAGCTCGCCCGCGACGCGTAGCGGCTCGATGCCCGCTCCGGTCTGGTCCGCCTCGACGAGCTTGTTCATGAGCGCGTCGAGACGCTCGAGAGCTTCTTTCATCGACCGCCCTCCCGCCGAGAGGATAGCGGCGGCGCTAGCGCGATCGGCGTTCGGTGCGGAGATCGAGCTCGGGGTTGCGCTCCTTCTGCGACTGCGGCGACCCGCTGAGCTTGGGCGCATTCCGCGGATCGCGCTCCTTTGGAAGATCGGCGGGCGTGCGATCGCGCGGCGCTTCCTCGAGCTGTTCGGCATCGGGACGCGGCGAGGGAAAGTTGCCGTCACCCTTGTCGTGCTCGCGACGGGCGGCAAGCGTGCGGGCGGCCTCGTCCTTCGAGGGTCGCCGTCCACCGCCGTTGTTCTGGGGCACGCGCCCTTTTGCTGCACCGCGCGTGCCTCCGCGGCGAGGCGGGAGCTAGGCGGCTTTCGTGGCCGACGCCTGCTCGGCACGCGGCGTACGCGAGCCGGCGAAGTACGCAAGCCACGCCACGAGCAGAACGACCACGTACGCGCCCGCGCCGAACGCCGGCAGACCTAGCGCACGGTCGAGCGAGTAGATCCCCGGCTCGGCGATCCCGTTCGCGGCAGCCACTGCCGCGAGGGTCAGCGGGAACTCGATCCCGCCCTTGGTGTTGAAGAAGCCCTTCGCCCAGTGCGCGCGCTGGATAGCGACCGCCATCTGCATCGTGACGAGGGCCGCGACGACAGGGATGAGCAATCCGAGCGCGAGAGCAATGCCGCCAGCGAGCTCGGTGTGAGCGCTGACGTATCCCCAGAATGTCGGCGGGCGCATCCCCATCCGCGTCATTCCGGCCTTCCAGCCTTCGATGCCGGGACCGCCCCATACTCCAAAGACCTTCTGTGCGCCGTGCGCCGCGACGACCAGACCGACGACGACACGAACAAGTGCGAATGCGACATCCGTCGAGATGACGGGAGTGACGAAGGTCATCGACGATCCCTCCTTACATTCTTTTCGTTGCGGCAAAACGCGCGCCATCCGCCGGCTATTCCCGGCCGAGCGCTCGGTCGGCAGCCCTCGCTATCTTGCTGCGAAAGGTGCGTCTCGACCACGTTGTCATCCACGTCAGCGAGTTCGCGCGAGCGAATGCCTTCTACCGCGACGTCATCGGCGCCGAGATCATCGAGAGTGACGGGCGTATCGCGTATCGGATCGGCGCCCAGCAGCTGAACGTGCACGGTCCCGGCATCCGGGCGGCGGCGGTCGCGCGCGTGCCGGTCGTCCCTGGCAACAGCGATCTCTGTTTCGAATGGGAGGGACCGATCGCGGACGCGGTCGCCCATCTTGGGCAGCACGGTGTCGCGGTCGAGCTTGGCCCGATCGTCCGGAGTGGCGCGGGCGGACCGGGGATGAGCATCTATTTCCGTGATCCGGACGGCAGCTTGCTCGAATTCATCTCCTATCGCGGCTGACGCGATGGCGAGCTGTGCCTTCTGCGAGATCGTTCGCGGCGCGCCCCACGAGGAGGTCTATCGCGACGATCTCGTGCTTGCGTTCCTGGACCGGGCGCCGCTCGCCCTGGGTCACACGCTCGTCATCACGCGTGAGCACGTCGAGACGCTCGAGGAGCTTCCAAGCTCGCTCTTGGGTTCGTTCTTCGGTCTGACGCAGCGGCTCTCGCGCGCCTTCGGACCGGCACTGGGTGCCGAGGGGTCGCTGGTAGCGCTGAACACGCGCATCAGCCAGAGCGTCCCGCACGTGCACGCGCACGTCGTGCCGCGACGGAAGGGCGATCGGCTGTTTTCGCCAGGACAGGGACCGATGCTTTGGATCAGAACGAAGTACGCCGAAGGCGAGGCCGCCGACGTCGCGAGGAAGCTGCGCGCCGAGCTGAAATGACGTTGCTCCGTAAGCGGCTCTGTCCTGTAGGGCGCTTCGCGCCTTCCAGGACTTCCTCGGCCGCCTCGAGCGAGCAAGCTCGCTCGGGCAGCCTCGTCGTCCTGTGGAGATGGGGGAGGGTCGAACTCCCCGTCCAAGGCTTGCTCGCGGATCGCGTCTACGAGCGTAGTCGGCGATTTTGGATCTCGCGGAACGAGGCGCGCACCGACACGCTCCTCGCTCTCGCCAGGCCGGTTCATCTTTGGCCCGCCTACCGGCCGATCGGCGGGCCGCAGCTCCGCTAATAGCGCCCTTCCCGGCCCGCGGAGCGGGGACCGGGAGGACGTCTCACTGACTAGGCAGCGAGAGCGTAAGAAGTGTTGGCAGTTGTCTGCCTGCCGTTCGGATTAACGAGGGGGAACGGCGTTCCTCGGCTCGCGGCGGTCCGTCCGCCTGCCCTGTCGAAACCACGCATCCCCGTGTCCGCGATCGGACGCCCGGTCCTGTTGGGCAAGACAATTGTACCGGTGATGCATCGTGTCGTGGCGGTTGATCTGCTCATCCTCGTGCTCCTCGCGGGGTGCAACGCGGCCTCGACAGCGACCGCACGCGTCACGCCTTCGCCGAGCGGGACTTCCTCGCCGATCGCGACCGCGACGCCTTCCTCATCGGCATCGTTGAATTCCGTCCGCTACGTCGCGATCGGCGCTTCCGACACGGTAGGTGTGGGCGCAGTCGACCCCGCCCGCGGCTCGTGGCCGGCACGTATCGCCGCGCTCCTCCCGAGCGGCGCCGCGTATGTCAACCTCGGGGTGTCTGGTTCGCTCGCATTGCAGGCGCAACGCGAACAGCTTCCCGGAGCGGTCGCGCAGCGCCCGACCGTGGTGACGGTCTGGCTCGCGGTGAACGACCTCAACGCGACGATCGATCCCGCCTCCTATCAGGACGCGCTCGGCGCGATCGTCGACGGCCTCGTGCAGGGAACGTCGGCGATGATCTTCGTTGGGAACGTCCCGGATCTTCGCGGCGTCCCGGTCTACGCGAGCGTCGACAAGGCACGGCTTCTCGCGGGCATCACCGCGTACAACGACGCGATCGCGCGCGTTGCCGCCAGGAGCGCGACGCGTGTGTTCGTCGTCGACCTCTTCACCGGCAGCGCGGCCCTCGTCTCGACAGCGACGGTCGCGACCGATGGGTTCCATCCCTCGGACGCCGGATACCAGCTCATCGCGGATCGGTTCGCGGGGGCGATGCGGGCGAAGGGGATTCCGCTCCGAAGCTAGTCGGCGGGCGTCTGCACCGGTGCCGCGGCCGGCGCCGGCCGCGGAGTGGTCGCGAGCCGGACCGCGCCGGCCATGATCCAGGCTCCGACCGTCATGAACAGCACGCCGACGAGGAGCACGGCACGCGGGTCAACCAGGCCGAGCAGGGCTGAGGCAACGAAGGGGGCGAACGTTCCCCGGATGCCCATGAGCAACGACTGCGCCGCCGCGTACTCGCCGATCCGCTCGCGCGGCGCCAGCTGCACGATGTTGGTGAAGAACGTCAGCTCGCCCCCGGCCGTGACGATGCCCGCGATGGCGGCGACCGGGAGGAGCGCCCACGTCGCGGGCGCGGCGATGTAGCCGATTGGCACGAGGATCGTGACCACGGTGTTGACGAGGGTGAGCCGGATCGACGAGCCGCGGTCGATGATGCGACCCCACACGAGGTAGGCGACGATCATCGTGGCCGACTGCACGACCATCATCGCGCCGACGAACGAGTTCGAGGCGTCGAAGTGGTCGACCAGCATGATGGGAAAGATCGCGACGTTCATGAGGTTCCCCGTCCCGAACACCGTCGCCGCCAGGAGCAGTCGACGATACCGCCGGTCGGCCCACACGCCTTGCGCGATCTGTTTGATTGGCCGCCGCGTGCGGACAGCGACGGGGTCATAGCGGATCCAGAAGAACGAGATCGCCCCCGGGAGCGCGATGATCGCGGCGGCCGCGAAGACCGCCGACGCCGGAACGATGTCGATGAGCGCACCCGCGAGGGCAGCGCTGGCGATACCCGCGATCGCGCCGCCGATGCGCACGTTCGCCATCGCCTTCGCGCGCTCGGTGTCTGGATAGATGCCTTGCATGAGCAACGTGTACGACCCGATGTTGGCGACGGCGATGACGAAGACGACGACGGTCGTCATCGCGAGCATCAAGGGCGTCGCGGCAACGAGGACGCCGGCGAGGAACACGACGCGCGACGCGGTCGCGGTGCCAGCGGTGACGCGCACCGGCCGCAGTCCAGCGAACAGGAAGGTGAAGAGCGGCGAGAGCAGATGACCGATAAAGGGCGCGGCGACGACAAGCGCGACGTCGCTCGGGCTTCCACCCATGCGGCGGACCACGATCGGCATGAAGGTGACGACGACGGAGATGTAAGCGCCTCCGAGGATCGCGCTGGTGAGGTCGATCCGGAAGTTCCGTCGCACGCGTGCGGGTGCCCAGTTGCCGTCCATCCGAGGGTCTGAACGCTAGCGCGAGCGCGCTGCTATCGGTATCCCTCAGGGGCGGTGTTTGGGACCGAAATCGGGCCGCGCGCGGTATCCACCTGGTCTCGGCCCGAACCCACTTCGGGGACCGTAGCGGCCGGGTGGGCCGCCGCGGTACGCGCCGCCGCTCCGGGGCCGGAACGGAGCGGGTCCACGTGCACCGGGCGCGGTGGAGCTGATGACCACACGGCGGTTCGGGTCGACGCCGACGGACTCGGTCTTCACGCCAGGCGTGTCCTGCACCGCAAGGTGCACGATGCGACGCTCGTACGCGAGCATCGGCTCGAGCGTGACGGCCTGGCCGGTCGCGCGAACGCGCGAGGCGACGCGAGTTGCTATCTCGCGGAGCTGTTCCTCGCGGCGCCGGCGGTAACCCTCGATGTCGACGGGCACGTGCACCGTACGCCCGACCCGACGCGAGGTCATCGCGGAGGTGATCTGCTGCAGCGCGACGAGGTTCTCGCCGCCGCGCCCGATGAGCGCGCCGAGGTCCGGCCCGAGCACGTCGATCCCTTCGGAGTGCGGACGATCGTCGATCTTCACATTGGCTTCGATGCCCATCAGCTCGAGGAGCTCGGTGAGCACGCCAACGCCCGCGGTGAGGTCCTCCGCGGTGACGGGCGGTGCTTCCTCCGCCTCGTCCTCGCGCTCGCGCATCGCGTCGGGACGTCGCGGGACCTCAGCCTCGTCGACGGTGGGCTCGGGCTCAGGTGGCGCCTCCTCCTCCTGAAAGGTCAGCAGGACGCGCGCATCCTCGCCGCCGATGCCGAGAACGTTCGCCGGCTTGCCCTTCTCGAGAATCTCGATGTCGACCTCGGTGCGCTTCTTGTGCAGGGCGCGCAAACCGCGCTCGATGGCCTCCTCCACGGAGCGACCGGTGTATTCCTCCCCACGAAGCGGACTCATCGTCTCGCCCTCCTCCTGCGTCGCCGTTGCCCGTTCCCGTTACGCCGCCCCTCGCCGTCCCGCCGCTGGGCGCCGGGCGCCTCCGCCGCCTCCATGTCCGCTTCGGCCTCCCGCACTGCGGCCGCCTCCCGCTGGCGCATGGCACGATCCGCGGGTGTTGGGATGGTACGCAGGAACGGGAGCCAGCGCGGCAGCTGTCCCCATCCCATCACGAAGTATTGCTGGACGATCTGGAAGATCGTCGTGGTGATGTAGTAGATGAACACGCCTGCCGGGAAATCGCGGAACAGGATGATCGTGAGCAGCGGGAACGTGTAGGTCATCGACTGCATCGTCCGCTGGGTCGGGTCGTCGGTCTGCGGCGGATTGCGCGGCATGGCCATGACCGAAGCCACGAGCTGCAGCGCCGCCGAGACGACCGGCAGGATGTAGAAGGGGTCGGGCTGCGAGAGATCTCGGCCCGCGGCCTCGATCCAGGGAAGCCAGTGCGCGGTCATGTCGATGTGGCCTTCGGACGGTATCCCAACGGGGACGAATGGCAGATAGCGATGCACGATCTCCTGAAGCGTCGCGCCATCGAGATGAGGCGCCTGCTGGAACGCGGCATACATCGCGATGAGGACAGGCAGGAAGACCACCATCGGCAGGCATCCACCGACCGGGTTCACGCCGCGCTCCTTGTAGAGCTTCATCTGCTCTTCGTTGAGCCGCTGCTTGTCGTTGCCGTACTTCTTCTTGATGTCGTTCAGCGCGGGCGCGAGCTCTTGCATCGAACGCGAGGAGCGGATCTGTCGCACGTACAGCGGATACAGAGCAAGGCGTATGAGCACGGTGATCACGACGACCGCGAGGCCAAAGTCGTGGATCAGGTCGAACGCGATGACGAGAAGCGTCAGCAGCGGATAGACGAGGACGTCGTTCCAGATGTCGGTCACGTCGCCTCGGCTCCAGGGACGGGGTCGTATCCACCGCGGCTCCAGGGGTTGCAGGACACCAGGCGCCGGAGAGCGAGCCAGCCGCCGCGCAGCACGCCGTGCCGCTCGACCGCCTCCGTTGCGTATTCGGAGCAGGTCGGTGTGTAACGGCAGGCAGGCGGCAGGAGCGGACTCACCGCCGACTTGTAGAAGCGCAGCGCGGCGAGCACAAGAAGCTTCATTGCCGCGCGTCCAAGCGCAGCAGCGCCTCGCGCGCGGCCGCCCGTAGCGCCGCGTGGCCCGCGGTCGAGGCGGGACTGCGCGCCACGATCAGAAGGTCGTGACCCGCGATGTCGAGGGGGACGATCTCGACGCGGAAGGCCTCGCGTAGGCGTCGTCTCGCGCGATTTCGCGCGACCGATCGCCCGAGGGTGCGTGGGGCTGTCACTGCGAGGCGGATCACGTTCGCTCCATTCGGTCGCGCCCGCAACGAGAAGAGCTCGTGCTGCAGTCGTCGGCCTTCGCTGCGTACCGCGGCGATGTCCGCGTTCCGCCGCAAGCGAGCGGCGTCCACGCACGCGAACGCGCTAGACGACAGTGAGTCGCTTGCGGCCACGCGCGCGACGCGCGGCGAGGACACGCCGACCGCCAGTCGACTTCATGCGCGCGCGAAAACCATGCACGCGCGAACGACGGCGGGTCTTCGGCTGATAGGTGCGCTTCACGATAGAGGTCCCCTTCTCCCGCGGGAAGTGCAAGAAATCAAAGATCGGAGAGTGGCTGTGTGTGCGTAGTGAGCATACCAGCAGCGCTGGACGTTTCTCGTGCGTTATAGTTCGCGCGCTTCCAAGGGCGAGCCAGCGATAGGTCGCGTCATTCCCTTCGGTGTGGCGGTGGCGAGCGGTCATTGCATGTGGGGAGCTGCGTGCACGAGCAGAGAGAAGGGGAGCCGTTGAACCTCAAGCAGATCTGGACTGCGGCCCTCGGTGAGCTGCAGGTCGGCCTTCCTCGCTCGACGTACGACACCTGGTTCAAAGACACGCAGGTCCTTTCGGAAGAGGACGATGTCTTCCTCATCGGGGTGCCGAACGCGTTCGCGCGCGAGTGGCTCGAGAACAAGTTCCGTCCGCAGGTCCGCACGACCCTTCAGCACCTCCTCGGGCGGACAGTCGACGTCCGCTTCGTCACGTCCGCGAACGGCGGCGTGCGGCCCGGATCGGCGCCCGCGTCGACGTTCGCCCAGCAGACGAGCACCCAGGAACGTCGCGAGGCACCCGTCAGCGCGGTGCTCAACCAGCGCTACACCTTTTCGACCTTCGTCGTCGGCTCGAATAACCGGCTCGCGCACGCCGCGGCTCTTTCCGTGGCCGAGCGGCCCGGCCACAGCTACAACCCACTCTTCGTGTACGGCGGGTCCGGCCTCGGCAAGACGCATCTCATGCACGCGATCGGCCATGCCGTCATCGCGCGGCATCCCAAAAAGCGCGTCGCGTATGCCACGAGCGAGAAGTTCACGAACGAGTTCATCAACTCGATCCGCGCGCAAAAGGGCGAGGACTTCCGGGAACGCTATCGCCGGATCGACGTGCTCCTCGTCGACGACATCCAATTCATCGCCGGCAAGGAAGGGACGCAGGAGGAGTTTTTCCACACCTTCAACGCGATCCACGAGGAGGGCAAGCAGATCGTGATCTCGAGCGATCGCCCGCCGAAGGCAATTCAACTCGAGGATCGTCTTCGCTCACGGTTCGAGTGGGGGCTCATCGCCGATATCTCGACACCCGACCTCGAGACCCGCATCGCGATCCTCCGCGCGAAGGCCGAGGTACAGAACGTCGCGGTGCCGCCGCCGGTGATCGATTTCCTCGCGCAGCGGATCGTGTCGAACATCCGCGAGCTCGAGGGCGCGCTGACCCGGATCGTCGCGTACGCCGCGCTCCAGGCGTCACCCGTCACGACGCAGCTCGCGCAGGAGGTCCTCCAAAACATCCTCTACAACCCGCAGCGCAAGACGCTGTCTCCGGAGCGGATCGCGGAGACCGTGGCTCGCTATTACGGCGTGCCCATCGACGAGCTCAAAGGCCGGGCACGTGACAAGCAGATCGTCCTTCCGCGCCAGATAGCGATGTACCTCATGCGCGAGGAGACCGAGGCACCGCTGCTCCGGATCGGGGAGGTCCTCGGCGGTCGTGACCACTCGACGGTGTTACATGGCTGCGAGAAGATCGAGCGCGAGATGGCCGAGAACGACGAGTTCCGCCGTGATGTGGGGGCCCTTCGAGAGATGCTCTACACCGACTAGCCGGGCGCCGCGCCAGCGTCGCTGAGGGCCGCGGCGAGGCCAGTCCGCCACGTAAGCGGGCCTGGGCACCCGGGCCTGCAACGAGAAAAGTGTGGATAAGGCGTTCTCGCCTGTGGATAAGAAGCCTAATTTGTGGACAGATGTGCGATTTGCGTGTTCACTTCGCCTACGCGTGTCGGGTCGAGAGATAAGGCGGTGGCTCGGTTCCACGGACGTCCCCAGGGCATCCACCGTCTGTCCAGAACGACGTCGAGCACAAACCGTGGGGCGGACCCCATAGTCCACACCACGACTACGGGCACTACTGGTTGTATTGATCTATTAGCGAGCACGGCGGGGAGGGTTGCGTGAAGGTCGTTTGTTTACAAGAGAACCTCTCGCATGGTCTTGGGATCGCTGGACGGGGGGTCTCGACGAGGGGCAGCCTCCCGATCCTCGGGAACGTCCTCTTGCGCACGGACGCCGGCCGCCTCCGTCTGACTGCGACGAACCTCGAGGTTGGGATCAACTGCTGGGTTCCAGCGAAGGTCGAGGACGAGGGCGCGATCACCGTCCCGGCAAAGCTCTTCATCGACTTCGTGAACTCATTGCCGCCCGGGTCGGTCGAGCTCTCGCTCAACGTTCGCACGAAGACCGTGCACATCAAATCGGGTCCGTACGAGGCCAACATCAAGGGCATGGATGCCGAGGAGTTCCCCATCATTCCCCAAATCCCTGAGCGCCCGACCACCCGAATAGGTCAGTCGACGCTCAAGCGGATGATCAACGAGGTCGCCTTCGTCGCCGCCACCGACGACAGCCGTCCCGTGCTCACCGGGGTCCTGACCACGTTCTCGGGCGAGATGGTCACGATGGCTGCGGCCGACCCGTACCGTCTCTCCGTGCGGCACGCGCGTCTCCTCGAGCGTGTCGATCCACCGATCGAGGTGATCATTCCCGCAAAGAGCCTCTTCGAGGTCGCGCGCATCCTGCAGGAGAGCGACGACGCGACGGTCGACATCCTCATCACTCCCAACAAGAGCCAGGTGATCTTTCACACCGAGGAGGCAGACCTGGTCTCCCGGATCATCGAGGGCCAGTTCCCGAACTACCGGCAGGTCATCCCGTCGAGCTTCGCGACGAAGGTCCTTGCCCAGCGCGAAGAGCTCCTGAAGGCCACGCGTCTCGCCTCCTACTTCGCCCGCGACGCGGCGAACATGCTCCGCTTCCAGGTCGATCCGTCGAATGACCCGCCGCTGGTGATCACGGCCAACGCGGCCGAGGTCGGCGACAACACCGGTCGTGTCGACGCGACGGTCGAAGGTCAACCGACGACGATCGCCTTCAACTCCCGCTTCGTCTCCGACGCCCTCCAGAGCCTGTCGGCGGCCGAGATCGCGCTCGAGCTCGGCGGCCCACTGGCACCGGGAGTCGTTCGCATCGTTGGCGACGACAGCTACCTACATGTGGTGATGCCGCTCCGCATCCCGGCCTGAGCGGCGTGCGCGTCAGCGCTCTCGCGCTCGAAGATTTCCGCAGCTACTCGCGCGTTCGGATGACCTTCGCCGAGGGCGTGACGGCCTTCGTCGGACCGAACGGCGCCGGAAAGACGAACCTGCTCGAGGGGATCCACCTGCTGGCGCGCGGCGACTCGGCGCGCGCGAGCGACGATGCGGAGCTTATCCGCTGGGGCGCCGCCTTCGCGCGGGCCGCGACGGATATCGAGCGACCGGAGGGGACGGCGCGTCTCGAGGTGATGTTGTTCGCGCCGGCGGCGGGGGCACGGCGCAAGCCGCGGCGCTATACGGCCGACGGAGCGCCGCGGCGGGCGGACGACGCCATCGGCACGTTCACGGTCGTTGCGTTCTTTCCCGAAGACACCGAGCTCCTCGCCTCGGCGCCATCGGCGCGCCGCCGCTATCTCGACGCGATGGTCGCGCAGGTCGATCGTGCTCACCGCGCCGACACGCGTGCGTACGCCGGCGTGCTCCAGCAGCGGAACGCCTTGCTGCGCGCCGGCGTCGACGGCGAGGTCGCCATCCCTGAGAGCGAGCTCGCGTTCTGGGATAGCGAGCTGGTGCGGCTTTCCGTGGCGATCTCGCTGCGCCGCGAGACCGCGGTCCGCGAGCTGCGGCCATCCTTCCGCGTGGCGGCCACAGCGATCGCCGCCGAGCCTGCACCCGATGTCGCTTACGTCGGCCAGGCGCACGCCTCGACCATCGAGGAGCGCGCCGAGGAATACCGCCGGCTCATCATCGAGAAGCGCGACCGCGAGCGCTGGCAGGGCGCGACGCTCGTCGGGCCGCATCGCGACGACCTCGCTGTCGCGGTCGGCGAGCGGCCTCTCCCGACGTTCGCCTCACGCGGTGAACAGCGCTCTGCGGTCCTCGCGCTCAAGCTCGCCGAGGCGGAGTGGATCCGTGCCCGCTCCGGCGAAACGCCGATCTTTCTCCTGGACGATGTGCTCTCGGAGCTCGATGCCACGCGTCGCGAGGCCTTCTGCCGCGCGCTGCCACCCGACGCCCAGGCGTTCCTGACCGCAGCGGTCGAGACGAGCATTCCCGCGTCGCTCAGAGAGCGCGCGAGGATCGTGCCAGTGGCACGTCAGGGTTGAGACCCGCATTGGCCGAATGAGGCCTCTGTCCGCGGCGCTCGCGCGCGCCTTTCGCGCGCTGCGCCTCGACACGGACGTCGCGCGCGCGGACGCTGTCCGCGCGTGGCACGGAGCTGCATCGCGGGTGATCGGGCCCGACGCGATACGCACGACCGCGCTGCGTGTCGATGACGGCACTCTGGTCGTGGCGGTGCCGACCGTTCACTGGGCGACGGAGATTCGGCTTCGCGAGCGAGAGCTCGTGGACGCGATCGTGAAGGCCGCGCCTCGGAGCGGGATCGCGAAGATTCGCTCGGTGCCCGCCGGCCGTTCCGCTCCGTAGACTCGCCCGGGATGCGGCAAGCGAGCTTCGTCACGAAGCTGGGGAGCACCGCGGACGTTCGCCCCGGGGCTCCCGACGTCATCCTCGCCAGCGAGCCGACCTTGGGTGCGACGCTGCGCACGAAGGGGCGTTTTTATTTCCTCTGCGAGGTCGCGCGCCAGCACGGGACGAATGCCGCGGCCGATCTCGCGCGCGAGGTCGCAGATCTCGCGCGGCAGGAGTACTACTACGACCTCTCGGCTGGCATCGAAGTCTCGCTGCGCAAAGCCCTGCGGCAAGCGAACCGTCGCGCGGCGCAGCGGCTGCGTGACCAGCGCGGTCGGATCGCGCTTCATTGCGCGTGCGCGGTGGTGGTCAACAACGAGCTGTACGCCGCGCGGATCGGTACCGCTCAGGTCTTTCTCGTTCGGCGCGCGCGACTGTTCCTGCCTGGCGAAGAGCCCGGCGAGCTTGCGGACTTCGTGCACCGAACGACGACGCGGGAGGCGGCATCGCTCGGAGGGGTTGCCGACGTGCTGCCCGACGTGTGGCGTCAAAGTGTCGAGCCCGGTGACACCCTCATCCTCGCGGCCGGCGCACTCGTGGAAGGTCTCGGCGCGGAGGCGCTCAAGAACGCCGCGGTGACGCTCCATCCTCGGGCCGCCGCCGAGCACGTCCACAACCGCGCGGTCGCCGACGGGGTCACCGGCAGCGTCGCCGCGCTCTTCATCGAGATCAGCGCGAGCACGTCGGCCGCCGCGCGAGTAACGGCCGAGCCCGAGGTCACGGTCGAGCCGACGGAGGTCGTCATCGCCGACACGATCCGGTCGCGGGTCGACGCGATGTGGCGTCACCGTCCGCACATCGCCGAAGCGATCACCCATGCCGCAGCCCCCGCGACGAAGGCTGTCGGCAAGACCGTCGCGGTCGGCTTCGAGCTCATGCCGCGGCGCGCGCCGGCGCTGCCGAGGCGGCCGGATTCCGCGCGCGACCGATCGCGGCGGCAGCGCCGCGCGGCGTCGTTCCTCGCGGTCGGTCTGCTCCTCGTCGCGGGAGTCATCGGCGGGCTCGCCTATCGCGATTACGCCGCGAATCGCGTCGCCGGCGATTACCAGCTCGCGATCCTGAACGTCGAGAGCGCGCTGAGCGCGGCGCAGCGCTTTGCCGACCGAAAACCGCCCGACAACGTGTCTGCCCGTCAAAAGCTCGACGAGGCGAATGTCGCGCTCGAGCAGGCGTCGCGTTCGCCCGCCGCGGATCCGGCGAAGGTCGCGGCACTACACGCTCAATACGCGGCTCTCGACGATCGTGTCACCGGGGTCGTCGTCGACCTCGCGCACGTTACCGGGCCCGACGGCAAGCCGATCGCCTCCGCTTCAAAGCCGACCGCGATCATCGGAAACGTCAATGGCCTCTACGTCGCCGATCCCGCTGGAGGCCGCCTCTGGCGCGTCTTCGGCGATCCGACTCAGGTTGGCACCGTGCTCGCCAAAGGCGATCAAAGCGGCTCGTCGCGCCTGGTCGCCGCGCAAGGTGAGGTCCTCTATTCGATCGACGACACGAAGCGGATCTTCCGCGCCCAAGGCGACAAGGTCGAGGAGGTCACGCCGGACGACGCGGAAAAGTGGAAAACAGTCGATGCCTTTCAGGTCTTCCTCTCGAATCTCTACGTGCTCGACGCGACCTCGGGCCAGGTCTGGAAGCATGAGTCGCGCGACGGGGTGAACTTCGGCATCGCCCAGAGCTATCTCACCGACCTACTCCCCGCTGGAACCGCGAGGTCACTGGCCATCGACGCCGATATCTGGCTCGTGACGACGTCGGGCGAGATCCTGCGCTACCGCCGGCTCACGACCTCGTTCACGGCGACCCGCGTCGACTTCCAGGCGAAGTGGACCGGCGCGGCCGCGAAACCGGTCGCGATCCAGGCCATCGACTCGCAGCGCAACATCTACCTGCTCGACTCGGCGGCCCGGCTCGTCATCCAGATGACGCGCGACGGCAACGAGGTTGCCCGCTTCGCCGTGCCAGCGAACCTTCCCGAGCCGACCGGCTTCTACGTGTCGGAGGGCTCGCGCACGATCTACACCCTCCACGGCTCGAAGGTCGTCGCAACCGAGCTCAAGACGTGATCCCGCTCCGCGACGCGAACCCGACCACGCACGCGCCGGTCGTCAACCGCCTCCTGATCGCCGCCAACGTCGCCGTCTTCATCTACACGCTCACGCTGATCCGAAACCCAGCGGCGGTCTCGGCGTTCTACGACCGCTACGCGTTCGACTGGAGCGATTTTGTGCGCGCGATCGCGGGCGGCGACATCTCCCTCGCGGCGGTCGCACCGCTCTTCACGCACATGTTCCTTCACGGCGGCTGGCTTCACATCATCGGCAACATGCTCTATCTCTGGATCTTCGGCGACAACGTCGAGGACCGGCTGGGCAGCGGCCCCTATCTCGTCTTCTATGTGCTCTGCGGCATCGTCGCCGCGATCGGCCAGGGTCTCGTGCAGCCCGAGTCGATGGTCGGAGCGTCCGGCGCGATCGCAGGCGTGCTCGGCGCGTATCTCGTGATGTTTCCGGGTGCGCGCATCTCGACTTTGATCTTCCTCGGGATCTTCATCACCATCGTGCAGCTGCCGGCGCTCATCGTGATCGGTTCGTTCATCCTGCTCCAGATCATCGACGCGCTCGCGGAGCTGCGCTTCACCGCGCACCAGGCGACCGAGAACATCGCATACTTCGCTCACCTCTTCGGATTCTTCGGCGGCGTCGCGCTGCTGTTCCTTTTCCGGCGCTCGCAAGCGAGTCGAACTCGTTTCGCTTGAGGAACAACGGCTCAGGCACACCCCTTGCGGCCGCTTATACGGGGTAGGCTTGTGATGATGCTCGTGCCGTGCACGGTGGAGTCGGTCCGCGTCCACGTGCTCACGAATCAACACGTCGTTCTGCTTCAAGCGCAAGGCGTCCGCCGCCTTCTCCCGATCTGGATCGGCCCCGACCAGGCCTACAGCATCGCGACACGGATAGCGGGCATCACGAGCGAGCGGCCGCTGACGCACGACCTGATGGTCGACATGCTCGGCAAGGTGGGCGCCGAGGTGACGCGGGTCGTCGTCAAGGATCTCGTCGCCGACGATCAGGGCGGCGGCGTCTTCCACGGCAGCGTGTTCCTGCAGCTCAAGGATCGTGAGATCGAGGTCGATTGCCGCCCGTCGGATGCGATCGCGCTCGCCGTCCGCTGCTCGGCCCGCATCCTCGTCGCCGAGAGCGTTCTCGACCGCTCCGCGATCACGGCGGAATCGAACGATGATTCGGAGCTCGCCATCTTCAAGCAGTTCATCGAATCGTTGCCTGACGAGCAGCAGCCGCCGCAGCAGAGCTGAGGCTCAGCTCGCTCGTCCCGACCAGAAGCGGGCTCGGAGCACGAAGAGATCGCGGATCGCGCGAGCTACGACTCGTGGCGTCGCGCCTTTCTCCTCCCCGGCGGTGCGTGGGAAATGCCGGACGCCCACCTGACGGATGCGCATCCCGCTGTGCCTCAGCGTGATCAGGAGCTCGGGCGAGAAGAAGGCCCCGTTGGACCGGACGCGCGCGAGCGGGACGCGTGCGAACACGTCGCGCCGAAAAAGCTTGAACGCGCAGTCGACGTCGCGCCACCCGCCGCCGAAGAGCAGGCGGATGAGCCGGTTGTACACCCACGCGACGAAGCGGCGGCGCACGGGGTCGGCGCGCTTGATCCGGTATCCCACGACCGCGTCAGCGTCGCCGGATGCCTCGATCAGCCTGCCGAGATCCTCGAGCGCGAACTGGCGATCGCCGTCGGTGTAGAAGATCCAATCGTCTTTCGCCGCGAGCAGGCCGGACCGGATCGCGCCGCCGTATCCGCGGCGCCTCCCGTGATGGATCACGCGGACGCGCGGGTCGCGCGCCGCGGCTTCGTCGGCGATGGCACCGGTGCGGTCTGTGCTGCCGTCGTCAACGACGGTGACTTCGAGGTCCTCCGCGAATCGTGGCAGCACGGCGAGAGCCTCATCGACGATCGCACGCACGTGAGCTTCTTCGTTCAAGGCGGGAAAGAAGAAAGACAGGCTCGCGAGCCGTGCGGGCACAGGGGCGAAAGCGTACCGCGACGCTCGCGTAGCGGTAGCGTGGTGCTCTCGGTATGAGGCTCTCGGACCGCGCGGTCGCGATCGCCGTCGCCGCGATCGCGGCCGCCGCATACATCGGCGCGGGCATCGGCCTCACGACCGACTACGACTACTACGGGCGCCTCGCGTCCGCGTTGGGCGAGGGACGCTGGTGGTTGGATCAGGCGCCGTCGTGGCTCAATGAGCTTCTTTCGTGTGGCGAGGGACGCTTCTGCGTCGCATACCCGCCGCTCCCGGCGATCCTCGCGCTTCCCATCGTGCCGTTCGCGTCGACTGCGGCCGCGCAGGTGATCGCGTCGCGCATCGCCGGCGGCGTGTCGGCGGGAATTCTCTATCTTGGACTTCGCGCGTACGGTGCGCCGCGCGCGTACGCGGTCGCGGGTGTGCTGCTCTCCGCGTTCGGAACGACGCTCTTCTTCTCGAGCGTGGATGGGCGCGCGTGGTATGCGGCCCACGCGGCCGCGATGCTGTTCCTCTCCGCTGCGTTCGCCGTCGCTGCGAAAGGTGGCGCTCCCTGGGCGGTCGGAGCCCTCATCGGCGTGAGCGCCCTCGCGCGCTTGCCGGTGGCCGCGTGCTTTCCGGCGCTCGCGCTGCTCGATGCACGGCGCCGCGCTATTCCCTATCGACGCGCGCTTCTCGGTGTGATCGGAGGCGGGCTCCCGTTCGCAATCGTGTACGTGGCCTATGACTGGCTCCGCTGGGGGACGCCGCTCGATGCGGGATACGCGCGACTGGCCGAAGGTGACATCTTCTTCAGCCACGGCCTCTTCTCGCCGCTCTACCTCCCGCGTCAGCTGTACGCGATCTTCATCGAGCCGCCGGATCTCGTCGCTGGCACGCCGTTCTTCTTGCGGCCGCGTTTTGTCGGCATGAGCCTCTTCCTCACGACACCGGCGTTCCTCTGGGCGTTCGCCGGACTTCGCGGGATCCGCCGCGACGGGGCGGTTGCGGCGACGGCCGCGGCCTCTCTCCTCGCCCTCCTTCCCGACCTCTTTCACGGCACCGTGGGTTTCCAGCAATTCGGCTATCGGTTCTCCATCGACGCCCAACCGTTCCTTGTCGCGTTGAGTCTGGGCGGGGATGGCCTCTTCGCGGGCGTGTGGCGTCGCCGGCCGACCCTCATCTTTGCGCTCGCGATCGCGGTGTCGCTGGCGATGAACCTCTACGCCACCATTGCCATCACCAGGTTCGATTACTGGCAATGACCGACGACGCTGGACGAGCGGAACGGCGCGCGCGTCTGTTGCTCGCGGGCGTCATCGCCCTCGGGGTCTTGCTCCGCCTGGCGGTCGCGCGGGCACAGGGGTTCCCGACGGACGTCGGAACCTTCGAGGCGTGGGCGGAGCGTCTCGCCTCGGTCGGGCCGGGCCGCTTCTACGAGCCGGGTTACTTCAGCGACTACCCGCCTGCGTTCCTGTACGTGCTCTGGCTGCTTGGCGCGTTCCTCGACGGCGAGCCGCTGCGACTCGCGATCAAGGCGATCAGCGTCCCGGCGGACATCGCCATCGCGCTGCTTGCCGCGCGCCTGCTCTGGTCGTTCGCCGGCCGCGCCTACGGCATCGCCGCGGCCGCGATCTGGATGCTGCAGCCCGGCCCGATCTTCGCCGGTCCCTACTGGGGGCAGGTCGACGCGATCGGCACCGTCCCGGTCCTCGGGTCGCTCCTTGCGGCGGGAGCGCGGCGGTGGTGGCTTGCCGGCGTCCTCGGCGCGATCGCCGCGCTCGTGAAGCCGCAGTTCGGCGTCGCGCTCTTCATCGTGGTCGCGGCCGCGCTGATCGAGTTCGTCCGCGAGGCCCGCTGGCGTCCTAGTGCGCAGGCCGTCGGCGCGGCTGCGGCCACCGCGTATGTCGTGAGCATCCCGTTCTGGGGACCGGATCCGACGCGCATCGTCGGCGAGATCTTCGCCTTGGTGCGGAGCGCGGCGGAGACCTATCCCTACACCTCGCTCTACGCCTTCAATCCGTGGTCGATCTTCTACGACTTCTGGCAGCCCGACGGCGCGCTCGTCGTCTTCGGAGCGCTCGCGCTCGTTGCCGGCCTCATCGCCGCGTGCATCCCGCTCTGGTGGCGGCGTGACACCGCGATCCTTCTCGCGTGCGGCGCGTTCGCCGCCATGGCGTTCTATTTCCTTCCCACGCGAGCGCACGAGCGCTACCTCTTTCCGGCGTTCGCGTTAGCGCTGCCCTTCGCGGCGGCGCGCGCCCGTGCGTTCGTTCCGTATGCGGTCCTCGCCGTCGCCTTCGCGGTCTCGCTCTACTTCGCGTTCACCCGCTATCAGCAGTACGTCGATCTCCGCGTTCCCGCGTTCGTCGAAGCGACGCTCTTCTCGCGCGCTGGGCAGATCGCGATCGCGCTGTTGATGATCGGCGCGGCGGCGTATCTCGTCTGGCGGCTCGTGCGCTCGGACGCACGCCTCGAGGCGGACGCGACCTGGGCTGTGCGCGTGCCACTCGCCCCCCGTGCCTCGTGGACGCTGCCCGCCGGACTCGGACCGGGGAGGCTTCCCACGCGACGGGACCTCACCATCGCGTTCCTCGTCGCGCTCGCCGTCCTGGTCACGCGCGGCTATCGCCTCGATTGGCCGCGGGAGATGTACTTCGACGAGGTCTATCACGCGCGCACGGCGTTCGAGCTCCTCGCGCAGCGAGAGCCATACGAGTGGACGCACCCGCATCTCGCGAAAGAGATCATGGCGCTCGGGATACTCGCGCTCGGCGACGATCGCGTGGTCGGTCACGAGCCCGTGCTCCCGCAAGGCGCGCCGACCGCCTTTGTGGTCTCGAACGATGGGACGCGCGCGTACGTCACCAACGACTTCGAAGTTGTCGTTCAGGCGCGAGGCGGGAGCCCTCGAGGTCGAGCTCTCGGGGTACCGGCACGTGCGCTCGCGATCCGGGGCGATCACGTGATCGCGATGACCGATACGACGCTCGCCGTGGTCCCGTTCGCCGAGGTGCCGAGCAATACGCCCATCCAGCAAGTGACCCTGCCGTTCGCCGGTGCGACATCGCTATCCGTCGCGGGCGACCAGGTCGTCGTCGGCGGCGCGCAGGGCATCGCCGTGTATCCATCGCTCGACGCGACGCCGCAGGTGATCGTTCAGCCGACTGTTGCGCTGACCGAGAAACCGGACGGAAGCGAGATCTTCGCCCTGGACCCGCAGGGCGTCGTGCACGACATCGCGGTCGACACGTTGACCGAGAAGCGCGCGTTGACCGGGGGTCAGATCGGCACCGCGATCGCGTTCGTCGCGCCGTCGCTCTCGTCCGACCGGATCTTCGTCGCCCGCGCCGATGCGCCGGTAGTCGATACCTGGGACCTCGAGACCGGCGGGCACGACCAGGTCCGCCTGTCGAACGCGCGCACGGGCACGGTCGCTGCGGCCACGGCGCTCGCGAGCGTGCCGCGGACGCAGTTCGTCTACGCGCTCGCGGGGGGTCAGCTCGTCGTCATCGAGCCGCGCGGCGGATCCGCCTTCGCGTCGATCGGCGTGACCGGTCGGTTCCTCGGCGTCGACGGCGAGGCAGACAAGCTCGTCGTCGCTGGCCCGGCCGGGGCGGACCTGGTAGAGACCGGGCGCAACGCGCTCGCGTGGCGCCTGCCGGGCGTTCTCTTCGCCGCCATGCTGGCCTTCTTCCTTGTACTGCTCGCGCGACGGCTCTTCGCCTCGGCGATCCTCCCCGCGCTCGTCGGCGTCGTCGTCCTCGCAGAGAGCTCGATGTACGCCCAGGCGAGGATCGGGATGAACGACATCTACGTCGGCGCGCTCATCGTCGCGGGGTGGTATTTCGTCGTCGCCGCGTATCGTCCCCGAGGTTCGGCGGTGCGCGACATCCTGATCGCGGGCCTCCTGTTCGGGCTCGCCGCGGCCGCAAAGTGGGCCGCGTTCTACGCGATCGCCGGACTCGCGCTGGCGACGATCGCGGTCACTGCGTGGGCGTACGAGCGCGGCCGACCCGGTACCGGGGGACCGCTCGATCTGCTCGCCGGCCGCGGTCGGAATGCCGCGCTGCTTTTCGCATCGTTCGCGATCATCCCGACGGCGATCTATCTCGGCAGCTATCTCCCGTGGTACGGGGGGCCGACCATCCCGTACGGCTGGAACATCGTCGAGCTCACCCAGCAGATGTACTGGTACCACTCCGGGCTGACCGCGCCGCACCCCGCCGGATCGCCCTGGTGGAGCTGGCCGCTCGTGCTGAAGCCGGTCTACTGGTACCTCGGTCAGGCCAGCGACGGCGAGAACGGGTACATCTACGACGCCGGCAACGTCGTGCTCTTCTGGGGCGGGATCGTCGCGTTCGCCTGGTGCACGATCGCGGCGGTACGGGCGCGCTCGCTCGGTCTCGGTTTCGTCGTGTTCGCCGCGCTCGTGCAGTACGTGGCGTGGGTCCCGATCGGCAGGGTCCTCTTCTTCTACCACTTCTTCACGGTGCTGCCGTTCTATCTGCTCGCGCTGTCGGCCGGGCTCGTCTGCTGGTGG
>Ga0209059_1000077_pt1 | contig 39454 bp, 41 predicted proteins | sample GraSoiAngelo_151_FD_186165 | JGI IMG/M metagenome (GOLD analysis project Ga0209059, IMG submission 186165) | Grasslands soil microbial communities from the Angelo Coastal Reserve, California, USA - 14_1009_12_20cm (SPAdes) (version 2) | ecosystem: Environmental > Terrestrial > Soil > Grasslands ...
TGGAATGAGTCGCATGAAGTCCCGCCGGGACGAAAGCGGGAAGTGGTAGAGCCGGACAGGGGCGACGCCGTAGCGCCCGGCTAGACCCACAAGGGGCGAGACAAGTCTCGCCCCTACGACAGTTACCTGCCCGGGTACTGATGTGTAGCACCCATCAGCAGGAGGGCAGCCAAAATGCGTCCAGGAATCGGAGCGTTCAGCGCGGCGGCGGCGGCGATGATCATGGCCGGCTGCGGAGGGCCGAGCGGCACGACGGGCTCGAACACCCCTGCTCCGACCCCCACGGCGGCTCCCAACGTCCAGGCCAAGCCGGAGACTGTCGCCGGCCAGTCGATGACCATCCTGGTCGACACCAGGGGCATGACCCTCTATCGCTGGTCCACCGACACCGGCGCCAACAAGGGCAAGATCAACTGCGTCGGCGGCTGCGCCACCGTCTGGCCTCCGTTCGTCCTCACCGGTGGGGCAAGCAGCCCGGTCCCCGGGCCGGGAGTGACCGGTACTCTGACCACTCTCGCGAACCCTGAAGGCAAGGGAACGCAGGTCCTCTACAACGGCTGGCCTCTCTACTTCTATGCGAAGGACCAGGCCCCGGGCGACACGACCGGACAGGGCGTGGGAGGCAAGTGGTTCGTGGTGCCGCCAGATCAAGCACCGAACGCTTAGCAGCTGACCGGGGGCCCACTATGCGCGGGCGTAGTCTTGGCCCGTGCGCAAGGTCTACCGGGGCCGTGACGTCGAGGTCAGCTTCGACCTCGATATCTGCATCCACATCGCCGAATGCCTGCGCGGCGACCCCGGCGTGTTCAAGCTCGACCGCCGCCCCTGGGTGCTGCCCGATGAAAGCGAGCCGGACCAGGTGGCCGAGATCGTCGAGCGATGCCCGACTGGAGCGCTCCTCTACCGCCGCCTCGACGGTGGCCGGCAGGAGGAGCACCCCGGCACGAAGGTGACGCCGATGCGCAATGGTCCGCTGCTGGTGACCGGTGAGATCGAGGTGCGCCGCGAGGATGGCACCGTCGAGACGCTGCCGCGTGCGACGCTCTGTCGTTGCGGATCCTCGAAACACAAGCCGTTTTGCGATAACCAGCACCTAGCAATCAACTTTCGCGCGCCGGGGGAGCCCTACAAGATCCACCTGAGTCCGGTGCGTCCGAAGCTGGCGGAGCCGATCAGCAAGTCTCAAGACCCGCGCCGGCTCTCCTGAGAGGGCGCGGCTACTCGGGGCCGGTCTTCGTGCCGAGCAGCTCGGCCTGGCGCTTCCTGGCTTCTTCGATCCGCCGGAGGAGCTTGGTGGCTGCTGTGCTCCCGGCGGGAAGTGCGGAGAGCTCCTGGTTCAGGCGATCGATCTGCTTCCCGATCACGATGCGATCAACTCGAGCGTTCTGGGGACGCCGCTTGGTTGCCATCGCCGTACCGTACCTCGTGCCTGGCGCCGCGTCGGCCGCGGCGGCCTGGTGAGATTAGGCCCGGGCCAGGGCCCAGCGGCGGAAGTCGATACGCGCCCGACGGAGCCTGCGGCCAAGGCGGCCGGGGAAGCTGTCGGCTGGATAGGTTGCCAGTTTGAGCAGGCTGTCGACCAAGGGTGCCATCGCCGGTTGAACAGCGGGCCGCGGCCAATGGTTACGCGGGCCCTGATTGAACCTTTAATGTCAGGGCGACTATGGAAGTCAGGGAGAACCAGACCGCGGAGCTCATCGACGCTTACTACGAGAGTTGGAGAAAGGGGATCTCGTCATTCGACGAGGCGCGCCTGGAGGCGATCCTCGCAGAGGATCTGGACTTCGAAGGGCCCATCGCCGGCAAGCGTCAGGGTGCCGCTGGGTTTATTCGTGGCCTCTCACGCTTTGTCGAGGGGCTGCAGGCGCCCATCCGCGTCCTCCAGCAGGTCGATTCAGGACAGAAGGCGGCTGTCCTTTACGATGCCGACCTGCCGCAGGGGACGATGCGATTCGCCGAGTTCTTTGCTGTCGACGGCGGCCGCATCCGCGCGATCAAGCTGCTTTATGACGCGGCCCAGTACCGAGAGTTGGGAGGCCGCTGAGCAACGGCGGGCGAGACAAGTCTTGCCCCTACGGGCGAGACGAGTCTCGCCCCTACTTCACAGCACCCATCGTGAGCCCGCGGATGAGCTGCTTCTGCGCCACCCAGCCGGCCAGCAGCACCGGCAGGCTCGCGAGCGTCGCCGCCGCAGCCAGCTTGGCGTAGAAGAGACCCCGGCCGCTGATGAAGCCGACCAGGAAGATGGGCGACGTGGCCGCGATGCTTGAGGTGAAGTTGACGGCGTAGAAGAACTCGTTCCAGGCGAAGATCAGACAGATCAGCGAAGTCGCCGCCAGCCCCGGAGTGATCAGGGGGAGCACGATGCTGATGAGCTCTCGCCAGAAGCCCGCGCCGTCGACGCGGGCCGCCTCGAAGAGCTCGTTGGGCAGCTCGAGCAGGAACGAGCGCAGGAGCCAGACGCCCAGTGGAAGGTTGATCGTCGTGTAGATCAGGATCAGGGCGAAGACGTTGTCCAGCAGCTGAAGATCTCGCGCCAGCAGGTAGAGCGGGACCAGCGAGGCCGCGAAGGGTAGGAAGCGCGTCGAGATGAAGAAGAAGAGGACGTCGCGCGCCTGGGCGACCGGCCGGATCGACAGGGCGTAAGCGGCCGGAAGTCCAAGCAGAAGGACGAGCAGGGTCGACCCGATCGTGGCGATCGCGGAGTTGATGAAGAAGGGCGGGAAGTCTCGGGAGAGGACCTCCTGGAACTGCGCCAGGGTCGGTATGAAGGCGATGGTGGGCGGGATGCTGGCCGCCTGAGACTCGGTCTTCAGCGCCTCCAGCATCATCCAGAGGACGGGGAAGAAGAAGACCAAGGCGACCAGCCAGGCGAGTACCGACCACGCCACCTTGGCGCGGCTCTGGCCCGGTCGCGCCACGGTTACAGCCCGGCTCATCGCCTGGCCTCCACGTGGAAGATCGTGAACAGTGTCCGCAGGGCAAGCGTCGCCACGATCATGGTCAGGATCACGGCGACCACGCCGATGGCTGATGCCTTGCCGATGTCGAAACCCTGGAAAGCGACCAGGTAGAGCAGGAAGGGGAGGTTGGTGGTGGCCTCGCCCGGTCCGCCCTGCGTCGTCATGAAGATCGAGTCGAAGGTCTGGACGATGAAGAGCGAGCCAAGGAGAGCGCCCAGCTCGACGAACGGCCGGATGAAGGGCAGCGTGATGTAGCGAAGGCTCTGCAGGGAGGTCGCCCCGTCCACGCCCGCGGCCTCCAGCACCTCGAGGTTTTGCGACTGCAAGCCCGCGAGGGCGATCAGCATCATGAACGGCGTCCAGCGCCAAACTTCGATCGTGATGATGGTGGCCATCGGGAACTGGCCGACCCAGTCCACGCGGCCCAGCCCGATCGGCGAGACGAGGTAGCCGACCAGGCCGAAGATCGGGTTCAGCAATGTGTCTTTCCAGATCAGCGCCGCGGCGACGGGCATGACCAGGAAGGGACCGATCATCAGGGTGCGGAGAGCGCCCTTGCCGAAGATGTCCTTATTCAGCAGCAGTGCGATCGCCACTCCCAGCACGACCGAGATGCCTACCGCGAGGAGGGTGAGCACGACGGTGTTCAGCAACGCGGTCCTGATGCTTGGGTCTTGCACAACCGTTGCGTAGTTCTGCGCCCCCGCAAACGTGGGGGCACCCGGGCGGAGCAAGTTCCAGTTGAAGAGGCTGTAGTAGATGGTCAGCAGGAACGGCACCTGCGTGACCAGGACGACGTAGAGGAGGGCGGGCAAGAGGGGCAGCCAGCGAAGCCGTCCCTCCCGGATCGCCGCGGCGGCGGAGCTGCTCCGCCGCCCTCCGCCAGTAACCCCTTCCGCTGTTGCTGTGGTTCCCGCGCTTGTCACCGGTGGGCTACCGGTGTGCCTTGCCGACCGCCTCGGCCAGCTGATTCGACCGCTGCAAAGCGTCGTCAAGGCTGGACTGCCCGGTGATCACGGCGGCAATCTGCTGGGATACCTGGTCACCCAATTGCTGGAACTCGGTTATCCCCACGTACTGGACCCCGATGTACGGCACCGGGTCAACAGTCGGATGGTTGACGTCGGCGTTCGCTATTGAGTCAAGCGTGATCTGGGCGAAACCGCCGGCAACTTTCTGGTATTCAGGAAGCGCGTAGGTCGACGTTCGGGTCCCCGGCGGGACGTGGCTCCAACCGAGGTTTTTGCCGACGAGCTGGATGTAGTCCTTTGACGTCGCCCAGGTGGCGAAGGTCCCGGCCGCGTCCTTCTTCTTGCTGGTCGAAGGCATCCCCAGCGACCAGGCCCACAGCCACCCCGAGTAGGGCTTCACTTTCGTGGGCGCAAAGGCGTAGCCGGAGTTGTCGGCCGCGGTGCCGGTGAAGTTGCTCGCCCCCACCGTCGCGTCGTACCACATGGCCACCTTGCCGCCGTTGTAAGCGGTGAGGCACTCGGTGAAGCCGGCGCTGGCGGCGCCTGGCTCGCCGGCGGTCTTGATCAGGTCCACGTAGAAGCCGACGGCGGCCTTGAAAGGCGGGGCCGTCAGCTGGGGGACCCACTGCTGGTCGAACCACTTCCCGCCGTAGGTGTTGACCACGGTGTCGAGCGGCGCCAGCTGCTCGCCCCAGCCGGGCAGGCCGCGCAGGCAGATGCCGGAGACCCCTTTACTCGGGTCGTTGACCTTGCGCGCGGCCGCGGCCACCTCGTCCCAGGTCGGCTTCTGAGACAGAGTGACGCCGGCAGCCGAGAGCATGTCCTTGCGATACATGAGCATCGACGACTCCCCGTAGAAGGGGAGCGCGTAGAGGTTCGACTTGTAGGTGAGCGCCTTGGCCACGCCCGGGATGAGGTCGTCGGCCGCGTAGGAGGACGACTTCTGGATGTAGGGCGCGAGGTTGTCGATCCAGCCGTTCTTGGCCCAGATCGGAACCTCGTAGGTGCCGATCGTGAACAGGTCGTAGCGGCCGCTCTTGGTCGCGACGTCCTGAGTCACCTGCTGGCGCAGCTGGTTCTCGGGCAGGATCACGATCTTGACCTGGATGTTGGGGTTGGCTTTCTGGAAGTCCGGCACCAGCTTCTGGAGGTCTTCCATCTGCGGGTTGCTGACCGCGGCAACAGTGATGGTCTGGGTTGAGCCACCTGTGCCGCCCCCGGCGCCTGGCGAACAGGCCACGACCGCTAAGAGGATTGCCAGGAGACTCAGCAGCCTCCTGGGCGGCGGCAGGGATACGCCCCGCGCTCGCCTCTGCGACCGACTGCTCTCTCTGGCCATGCGACTACCCCCTGTCTGAATGGAGCGGTTTTTTGCCCCTCTGATGTCACGGGTCGAGCACCGGTTAAGACAACGTTGTCATTCTTATACCACATGGGCTTGGCGGAGGCAAGTGGAACTTGTTACCATGCGCTTCGGTCGCGGTAGCCGGCATTTGGAGGTCCAACGTTGGCAGCGGTCGATTCGGTGACCCGGAGCAGGCCCACGATGCGCGAGGTCGCGGCTCTTGCCGGGGTGAGCCTGAAAACTGTGTCGCGGGTTATCAACGGCGAGCCGGCGGTCTCCGCCGAGCTGGCTTCGCGGGTCCGAGCCGCCATCGAGCGCCTCGACTACCGACACAACCGCGCGGCCAGCAGCCTGCGGCGATCCGACGGCAAGAGCGCGGCCATTGGCCTCCTCCTCGAGGACGTGGCCAACCCCTTCTCGTCGGCGCTGCATCGGGAAATCGAAAACGTGGCGCTGCGGCGGGGAGTCCTGGTCTTCGCCGGCAGCTCGGACGAGGATGCGGCGCGAGAGCGCTCACTGATCGCCGAGTTCACGTCGCGCCGGGTGGACGGCCTGATCATCGTGCCCGCGAGCCACGACCACAGCTATCTCCTGAATGAGCGCCGAGCGGGAACGGCAATGGTCTTCGTCGACCGGCCGGCGGGTTTCCTGGATGTCGACACGGTCCTCACCGACAACGAGGGAGGGACCCGCGAAGGCATCGCCCATCTCATCGCCCAAGGCCACCGGCGGATCGGGTATCTGGGCGACCTCCAGACCATCGCCACCGCCGCCTGGCGCTACCGCGGATACATGAACGAGCTGGCCGCGCAGCGCCTGGAGGCCGACCCGCGGCTGGTGCGCCTGAACCTCCGCGGGATTGAGAAAGCTGAAATCGCGGCTGGCGAGCTGCTCTCCACCTCCCCACCTCCCACGGCGCTGTTCGCCGGCCAGAACCTGCTCACGATCGGAGCCTACCGGGCTCTGCGCAAGCTGAACCTGCACAAGCGAATCGCGCTCGTCGGATTCGACGACTTCCTGCTCGCCGACCTGCTCGAGCCAGCCATCACCGTCGTCGCCCAGGATGCGGGCGCGCTCGGACGTGCCGCAGCGGAACAGCTCTTCCGCCGCCTCGACGGCGACCGCTCACCGTCGGTTCACGAGGTGCTTTCCAACCGGCTGATCACCAGGGGCTCGGGCGAGGTGAGGCCTTGATCCTCGTCTGCGGTGAGGCCCTCATCGACATGATCGACAACGGCGATGGGACCCAGCGGGCGACACCCGGCGGGGGACCGTTCAACACGGCTCGCGCCCTGGCCCGGCTCGGGGTTCCCACGGCGTTTTTGGGACGGCTTTCCGACGATGGCCTGGGACGCCGCCTCTCCGCCCTTCTCACCGCTGATGGCGCCAGCGTCTCGCTGGCGACGTCTGGACCGGAACCGACGACCATCGCTGTGGCGGCGGTGGACGGTGACGGCCTTACCGAGTACGAGTTCTTCGTAGAGGGCACCGCGGCTCCGAACCTGACGCCGGCGATGCTCCCCGAATCGCTTCCCGACGAGATCGACGCGATCCACGTGGGGACCCTCGGCCTGGCGCTGGAACCGATGGCGTCCACACTGGCTGAGCTGGTCCAGCGGGAGAGCGGCCGGCGCCTCATCATGCTCGATCCGAACGTGCGGCCCGGCCTGATTTCGGACCCGGAATACCGGACCCGGCTGGAATCGCTCATACCCCTGAGCACGGTCGTCAAGGCCAGCGTGGCCGATCTTGGCTGGCTCTACGGCGAGCAGCCCTACGAGGCGGTGGCGGAGCGCATCCTCGGCAGGGGAGTGCGCCTGGTGCTGGTCACGCTCGGCGCGGAGGGCGCCTTCGGTGCGACGGCCGATCTACGAATCCATGTGGCGGCTCCTCCTGTGGAGGTTGTCGATACCATCGGCGCGGGTGACGTTTTCGGTGCCGCCGCACTCGCGCGTCTACATGAGATCGGGCGGCTCGGGCCGGACCTGGAGCTGGACGCCGAGGAGCTCCGCGCCCTGCTCAACTTCGCCTCCGAAGCGGCGTCCCTCGTGTGCACGAGAGTCGGCGCCGATCCACCCTGGCGATCCGAGCTTCAGGCCGTCGGCTGACCGACGTCAGTCGTGAGCCAGGCCGGACAGCACGTGCATGATCGACCGCGTCGCTGGATAGAGTGACCGGTAGGCCGCGTAGTACTCGCTGTACCGACGAGTCCGGGCAGCGTCCGGCTCGCAGACGTCCGACCTCAGGCTGATGCCCGCGCAGGCCTCCTCAACGCTTCCGAAGACCCCGGCCGCAACGCCGGCGAGCAGGGCAGCTCCGTAGGCCGGGCCCTCATCAGCAACGGTGCGAACGACCGGGCAGCCCAGGATGTCAGCCAGCAGCTGCCGCCAGAGGGCGCTCCGAGCGCCTCCTCCGGTTGCGCGAATCTGCGCGGGAGCGACGTGCAGGCTGGACATGATCTCGAAGCAGTCCTTGAGGCTGAAGGCCACGCCTTCCATCAGTGCGCGGGTCAGATGGCCGAGGCCGTGCCTGGAGCTGAGCCCGAAGAAGGCGCCGCGCGCGAGCGGATCCAGATGGGGTGATCTCTCACCCGTCAGGTAGGGCAAGAAGAGCAGCCCCTCCGCGCCGGGCGGCGCTTCCGCGGCCAGCTCGTTGAGCCGGTCGTAACCGCCGATTCCCACCAGGTCCCGCCACCAGCGGAGGGACCCGCCGGCGGCCAGCGTGACGCCCATCAGGTGATAGCGATCCGGAATCGCGTGGCAGAAGGCGTGAAGGCGGCCCGAGGGGTCCAGCGACAGCTTGTCCGAATGGGCGAAGAGCACACCGCTGGTGCCAATCGAGCAGCTGGCCAGGCCCTCGCGAACAACGCCCAGACCGACCGCGGCAGCCGCGTTGTCACCGCCGCCCGCGGCAACGGGCAAGCCCGCCGGCAGTCCGAGTTCGCCGCCGATCTCGGGCCGAAGCGAGCCGGTCTGCTCCGGTCCTTCGAAGACCTGGGGAAGCCATTGGGAGTCGATCTCCAGCGCCTCCAGGATTTCGGGCGACCAGCTGCGCGTCCTGAGATCAAGGAGCAGGGTTCCGGAGGCGTCCGAGGCGTCGGTTGCCGCCTCACCGGTGAGCCGGAGCCTGATGTAGTCCTTGGGCAGAAGCAGCCTCGCGAGCCGCTTGTACGACTCGGGCTCCGTGTCGCGCAGCCAGAGCAGCTTGGGAGCCTGGAACCCAGTCAGGGCCGGGTTGCCCGCTAGCTCGAGGAGCCGTTGTGCGCCCACGCGCTCAGTGATGGCTTCGGCCTGGGCGGCAGTGCGCTGATCGTTCCAGAGCAAAGCAGGCCGGATGACGGCATCGGTTTCATCGAGGAAAACGGCGCCGTGCATCTGGCCGCTGAGGCCGAGGCCGCGAACATCTCCGCGGACCTCCGCAGCGACCTGACTTATGACTTTGCGGCTCGTCTCCCACCAGTCCTCCGGTCGCTGCTCAGACCAGCCGGGATGCGGCGAGTAGAGGGGATACTCCGCGCTGGCATCGGCGAGCAGCCGGCCGCCTGCGTCAATCGCCAGGCAGCGGACGCCGGTGGTCCCCAGATCGAGCCCGAGCAGAGCCGTCAACTCGGCTCCACGAGCCGGCGCCGGAGCACGGCCCCAACGCCAACTCGAACGGCGGCCAGCGGCTCATGGGCCACTTGCCGGGAGTATAGGCTCGCCATTCTGCGGGCCTCCGCTCTCCAGACCGGACGCTCATGAGTGGAGATCCGTGCAGGCGACGACCGCAAAGGTGCCGCCGGCAGTCAAAACTTGCACGTTGACGTTTCCCGTCATGCTCCGGGGCACGTCCCAAGCGGCTCGGGCGTTTCCGGCCGAATCTGGAGCAAGCCGAGCGGCGAAGGACTGGCTGGGCCCGCCCACGAAGAAAAAGCACGACAGCGGATCGGCATCGATTAGGTATGTGCGCCCTGGAGTGAGGCCGCTCACGGTTGCAGTCAGCGCAACCGGTTCTCTGGACCGGTCCACCGTTCCGCTGCCGGTCACGCCGCTCCCCTCCACCGGTGCGACGGTGAAGGTCGTGAGTGCGGGGCTTGGCGAGGGTGAAGGCGAGGGCGACGCCGAAGGCGAGGGCGAGTTATGCGAGCGCGCGACTGGCCCCGAGCCGCAGGCGATCAGGAGGACGACTGCGAGCGGCGCAAGGATGGACGTGAACAGCGGTTTCCAGGCGGACTTCCGTGTCAGAGTTCCATCGAATTCCGGGCTGAGAGACATCTGCTTCTTTTCTCCTGACGATTGCCGGCGACGCCGCGATGATTCGCCGGGATTCGTCTCAGAAGCAGTCTCAGAAGGTCCTCAAATCTGTCTCAATCTCGGGCTACGGGTGGGTGCAGACCGGCAGGAGGGTGCACACGTTCTGGATCGGGATGGCGAGCGATAGACCTTCAACGCCGTCGCCCTCGAACTTCGCGGAGGCTACCGCCACCACCCGTCCATCGCGATCCACGACGGGGCCGCCACTGTTGCCCGGGCTGATCGGAGCTGAGAACTGGATGTAGTCGCTCCCCCCAACGCTTCGATGACCGGAGACCACTCCGACCGACACGGTGCCGGCCAGGCCGAGCGGCGAACCGACCACCATCACAGGCGCGCCGAGCTGCAGACGCGTGGTCGCCGTCTTGAGTGCCTGCAAAGGTACCGCGACGCGCACAAGCGCCAGGTCGTTGGCGCGGTCGGCGATCGTGATCGTGCCGGGGAAGGAGCGATCAGCTTGCCGCACCCGCACCTCGGCGTCCCCGGCTTCCAACGCTTCGGCGATCACATGGAAATTGGTCACGACGTCGCCTCCAAAAGCGTCCGAGCGCACGACCCATCCCGAGCCCAAGCCACCGGCTGTCTCGATGGTCACGACTGCCAATTCGGTCGCGGAAGCAATCGACACCCAGTCGGGATCGGAGGTGATCTTCGCGTTGAGGGCCGCGATTCGCACTCTCAGCTCATTGGTATCGCGCGCCTGCGCGTGCAGTGCCGACTCCTGGGCGCTGAGGCGCATGAGCAGCAGGCCGCTGGACGCGCTTCCGAAACCGGCGATGAGCAAACAGGTGACGGCCAGGATCACTGGCCGCCACCTCGATCGCGGTTCACGGGCGGGGCCGGCATCAGGGGCGACGCCGGTCGCACCCCGAATGCCGGTTGTCGACGCGATCTGTCCCATCAGCCGCTACTTGAGTCCGGCTCCGAGCGCTGCCTCAGCCTTTCCGATGCTGAGCATCGCATCGTCCAACTTGTTCGCTCCGTCTTTGACCTTGTTCTCGTCGTTTTTGTCCATACCGCTGATCAGCTCCTGCACGGCCGCAATCGCGGCGCTGAGACCGTCACCCAGCATGGCGTCCGAGTTCTTCACGTTCGCCGGCACAATCGCCGCGGATCTTTGGGCCTGGAACGCCTGCAAGTCGCTGAGAGCCTGTTGGGCCGCTGTCCGGCAGCTCCCGTAGTCGTTGCAGGCTCCGAGCTGCGCGTAGTCGCTCTGAACCGGACCGTCATTGGCAACGAATGCCGCCACGTAGTTGGCGGTCACCTGGCGCGTGGCTGCGTCGATCTGCAGGTCGCTCACCTGCTGCTTTGTGGCGCTGAGGCTGACTGTTGTCGCTGCGAGCTTCTGCCGCGCGACGTCACGCTGGCCGGTCGTCGCGTAGAGCAAATAGCCAAGCGATCCGGCTGCGACGAAACCGATGGCGGTGACGGCCGCCAATACCGTCATCAGAGTTCGCTCGCGAGTGGGTTTTGGCTTCGCAACGATCAGGGGGAAGGCCTGGTCCGAGGCGGGCGCTGTGCTCGATGCGGCTGCTGTAACCGAGTCCTCCACCTGCTGCGACTCCGCCCCAATCGGTTGCGGTGCGAGAGTCAGGATTCCGTCGACTTCTTGATTGAGAGCCATCTGCGTTTCTCCTCCTGAGGATTGCCGGCGACGCGACGAATGGTTCGCCGGGAGTCGTCTCAGAGGCAGTCTCAGAAGGTTCCTAAATCTGTCTCAAATTTTCTGCGCCTTCGCCGCTTCCAGTAGCCGCCTTCAGCCGTTCTCGACTTTGCTCTCAGCGCGTCCCGCCCAGACGTCAACCGTGCTCCCCGCCTCGCCCATCTCGTCCAGGCGCTCGGCAACTAGCTCAAATCCACGCTGCAGGCGTCGGTAGAGCGTGGGCCGGCTGAGGTGCAGGCGCTCGGCCACCACTTCGAGGGTGCCCACCCGGCGTATGTAGTAGTCGAGCAGCACCCGGCCGGCCTCGACGTCCCGCGGCGACCGGGCGGTCTCGAGCTCGCGGATGATGTCGAGCAACAGCTCCCGCAGCTCGGCGCCACGGTTCTCGGCGCTGCCGGTCAGGAATCGCAGCCCGCTCAAGGGTGTCGCGGCGAGGCTGGCCGGCTGGCCCAAGACCTCAAGTGCGTCCTTCACGCTGTTGGCGGTGACCTCCACCGCATGCGTTGGCCAGGCGACCGGTCGCGCGCTCAGGCTCGGCAGGCGCGGCATCGGCAGGAAGACCAGGTAGCTAAGCAGCCAGCCGGCGGCAGCGGACGAGACGATGACGCCTGCCCATAAGTTCCAGTCCCACCAGATTCCGAAGCGAATGTCCGTAGTGGCGAAAAATGCGCCGGTAAACACCGCCGGGACGGCGGCCGCAAACAGTCGAGCTGCATTGGTGCGAGCCAGCGAGGGCTTGAGAACGCGGTAGAGCACGTCAGCCGCGAGCCCTGTCAGCAGGGCGACCACGAGCATTTCCCACCTGGCTTTGAGGGCGGCGACCAGCAGCCCGTTGATCAAGCAGATGGTCGTAAAGGTGCCCATTCTGAGTTCAAAACGCCGGATCAAGAGCATGAACAGGCAGGTCAACAGCGAGGCCTGAAGTAACAGGCTCGTGACACCGAAGTCCTCGGCGATCCACCAGACGACTTCCGCTGGAGGATGCACTCCGGCGGCCCACGGGTCTCGAAACGGGTGGGCGAACTGGAGGATGAAGGTGAGCGCCGACAGCACCAGAGCGGCGGACACGACCGCCTCGGCGCGGGCCACGGGATCACCGCGATCCCAGGCGGCCCGCAACGGCGCCGATACCATCAAGGCGCCGGCGATCACCTGGACGACCGGGAGCGGGCTGAGCAGCCGGCTCAGGCCGATCGGCCGGACGGACGCGAGCTGAACGTATTGGTCGACGATGAGTGCCAGCCCGTAAGCGCCGCAGGCGGCGAGGGCGATCAGGTACGCAGTGGGAAGCGCTTCCCTCCAGGCCGCCCCCCGGCCCAAGCTGACCAGCATCGCCAGCCCCAGCCAGATCGTGAGGAGGAACCAGCCGGCATGGACGGAGATGTCCTGCCACGGCGCCAGGACGCTGATGCCGGCCGGGTTGTTCACGTAACTCCAGGCATCGAGATAGGCGCCGGCTGTGAAGAGGCAGGATAAAAGGACTGCGACCCGCTCGAAACTGGTCCCTTCAAGGAGTCCTGCCACCCGATGCCAACCCGCCCGCGGACTCGCTGGAGCCGACTCCGGCCCGGTAGTCCTCGCCGGGAGCTCCGTTCGGTCGTTAACTGAGTCTGAGGACGTGCTCCTACCCCCTTTTGCCCGCCCCTGGCGGGCGAAGTATAGGCGCACTGTTCGGAGGGTGCCGCACGCATTTTCGGGCCGCCGGTGGCCAATTCCGGTCCCAAATCAACCGCGTCCCGTTACCCTGCTGCCACCCCAGGCTGGTTACACCAGCCGCCGGAAATGAAAGATCCCGACGGGAGACCACATGGAAACGGTTTCTGAAGTGTCGACGGCAGCTGTCTCGTCGACCGGTCTACGCGACCGCGACTTGCTGGGAAAGCCGGTCGGTGTTCGCCTCGAGGACGTCCACCGCATCCACAAGATGGGCGAGATCGCGGTGCCTGCGTTGAACGGCGTGAGCCTGACGATCGCTCCTGGCGAGTTCGTGGCGATCATGGGACCCTCCGGCAGCGGCAAATCGACGCTGCTCAACCTGATCGGCGGCCTCGACCGTCCGACCTCCGGCCGGGTGGTCATTGGCGGGGTGCCGATCCAGGATCTGAAGGACCGGCGCCTGGCCGACTACCGGCTGCAGAGGGTTGGCACCGTCTTTCAGAGCTTCAACCTCGTGCAGTCGCTGTCGGCCCTCGGCAATGTCGCGTTGCCGATGGCGTTGGCCGGCACCGCGGCAGGAGAGCGGCGTCAACGAGCGCAGGCCTTGCTCGAAAAGGTGGGTGTCGGCGATCGAGCCTCGTTCCGGCCGGCACGCATGTCAGGCGGTCAGCAGCAGCGGGTGTCGATCGCCAGGGCGCTCTCCAACCGCCCAGGGTTGCTGCTCGCCGATGAGCCCACCGGGAACCTCGACGACGAGGCCGGCGACCGTGTGATGGAACTGCTCCACGAAGTTCATGCGCTTGGCGCGACGGTGATCATGGTGACTCACGATCCAGAGATAGCCGCCCAAGCCGATCGGATCATCAGGCTGCGCAACGGCGTCGTGGTGGAGCAGGCGGACCAGCCGGAAAGCAAGGAGGCGACCCAGGGCCTCACCGCGCTTGGCCGGCTGGGCGGCCTTGAAACCTTGCGCATGGGAGTAAGCAGCGTGCTTCGGCGCCGGCTGCGCACCACCCTCAGCGCGGGCGGCGTAGCGGTGGGCATCGGTGCCATGAGCTTCATCCTTTCCTTCACGTTTGGGACGCAAAATGCTCTCAACAGCAGCCTCTCTTCACAGGGCGCCTTGAGACAGGTCACCGTCGGCGCAACCGGCGTTGGCGGAGGCGCCGGAGCCGGTGGTGCAGCATCTGTGGCCAATCACAAGACGCTCGACCAAGGCGCGTTGAACCTGCTCGGCCGTCAGGCTCACGTCACAGCGTCGTGGGGCAGTCTCAGCATCATCGGCGGCGTGCAAGACTCGACCAACGCCTCCTTGTCCGATGTCACGGCGCGATCACTGCCTCCACGTGACTCAAATTTCGCGGCAGGCTCACGCTCCCTGCAAGCCGGAAGTCAGCCGGCCTCCGACACGGCCCCGGAAGCGGTTGTTTCAAGCGCACTCGCGACAAAGATGGGACTCCATGTCGGTGACACGATCCGGTTCAGCGGCTTGTATTCAGGCTTGGTTGCGCCTGGCTCTGGAGTGGCGCCGGCGAGCAAACCGATTCCCCTCGCGCTGACCGTTGTTGGCCTCGACTCGGCCGGCGCGTTCGGCACCGCTGCTTTGTCGATCTCGCTGCCTTACGCCACCATGACGGGCTACTGGACGCAAATGCGCGACGCCAACAACTGGAAGTCAGATGAGTTCAGCTCCCTCACGCTTGTCGCCGATTCGACCGCCAGCGCCACCACCGTCAAGGACGAGGTCACCAAGCTCGGCTATCAGGCGACCGCAACCGCCGAGAGCGTCAAGAGCTTCACGCAGATCTTGAGCTTCATCGGGCTGGGCCTGACCGGGATCGCCGCGGTGGCTCTCTTGGTAGCCTGCCTCGGAATCGTCAACACGATGTACACGTCGGTCCTGGAGCGCACCCGCGAGATCGGGATTCTTAAAGCCCTTGGCGCTCGCAGCGGCGACGTCCGCAACATGTTCATGGCAGAGGCCGCCTTGATCGGACTGATCGGTGGAGCGGTCGGCATTGCCGTGACGGCCGCCGCGGGTGTTGCCGGCAATGCAATTGTCAACTCGCTTGCGCACCAGCAAGGCATCCCCATCAGCCTCAACGTCTTCCAGACCGCGTGGTGGCTGGTGGTGCTCTCGGTTGCGGGCGCGGGCCTGGTCAGCGCTTTGAGCGGCTTCTTCCCGGCCCTTCGGGCGGCCAGCCTCGACCCTGTGGTCGCGCTGCGCTACGAGTGAGGCCCCAGCCGGTACGCTAGCCGATCACGATGCCAGCGGCAGCGGCGCCGAACGCTGACGCCGCGGCGCAAGAGACGCCGACGCGCGCGATCTCAGTAAGAGGTGATGCCACTCGTCATTAGGCTTCACGTGCAGAGGCCGAACGACGTCCACCGCAATTGGGTCGCTGGCCGGGAATGTCTCCATCAGCGCCTCGTCCAGCGAGTCGTAGGTTTCACGATCTTCCATTGGGTCCCTCCTCCCGTTGCATAACAGTAAGGGAAACCCGGCTGGGCGGCCCGAATATTTCGTCCAGACCGCTGCCGCTAAGCGCACTCAGTGGCTCGGTACAGCGCTGGACGGGACCGTGGTCCTGATCTTGGGTCTCAATGCCCATTTCAGAAAGAGGGCCCCAGCGCTTAACTGCACGCTGGGTGACTCTAGCCGGGCTGAAGGATTGGTCGTCGATGGTGGGCGAACTGGCGCCCGCTATCGACCTATGGAGCGCCAGCTGCGTCAGAGGTCGGGTGAACGTGCTGCGCGAAATCTCGTTGAAGATCCTGCCTGGAGAGCTCGTGTTCATCACGGGGGTGAGCGGCGCGGGAAAATCCACTCTGCTCGGTCTCATCCACGGTGATCTGGAGCTGGCGTCGGGAGAGGCGTACGTCGGTGGCCATGTACTGCACGAGCGCCGCCAGCTCGACCTGCCAAGGCTCCGGCGAGAGGTTGGCATCGTCTATCAGGACTATCGCCTCCTACCGCGCCTCACCGCCCTCGAGAACGTCGTCTTCGCTGTAAGAGCATGTGAGCTCCGCCTCGACCCGCTCGAAGCGCTCCGCCGTGCGCGTGCGCATCTCGACACGGTTGGACTGGCCGGCAGGTGCAGCCACTACCCAAGCGAGCTCTCGGGCGGCGAGCAACAGCGGGTCGCCATCGCGCGCACTCTGGCAACGCGACCTCGCGTCCTGCTTGCCGATGAGCCGACAGGGAATCTGGACCAAGCCAACAGCTCACATGTGACTGACCTTTTGGCGCAGATCGCGCGCGCTGGCACCGCGGTGTTGATCGCGACGCACGATCCGAAGTTGGTCCTCGATGGCGCCGGACAGCATGTTCAGCTCGAGAAAGGAACTCTCGAACGCCCGGCCGTGGCCGCCAGAACAGGGTGAACAATCAAGTCTTGCGCGCCCGGTTCGCCCGGCGCGGTCCGGCGGCGATCGTCGCGCGAAACCTGCTCGACCTGGTCGTCGCGGCAGGCTATCGCAACTGGTCGCGCAACCTCGCAGGGACGATCCCAGCCATAGCATCGATCGCGCTGTTGGCCTTACTGGCAGGCCTCGGCGCCGTGATCGCACTCGCGCTGGCGACCGTGACCGCGGCACAGGCAGATCAAGCCACGACCCTGCAGATCTATCTGCGAGATGACGCGACCCAGCTAGAGGTGACGTCGCTCGAGGAGGCGCTTCGTCGAGACGCTCGGGTGCATTCCGTCAGCTATGTCAGCAAGGCCGATGCGCTTTTTCGGGCGGAGCGGCGGCCGGGCATGAGCCAGTTGCTGCAGGCCTCTGGCAGCAACCCGTTACCAGCCGGCCTGGACGTCCGGGTGCAGTCGCTGGATGACGTCCCGCAGGTGGCGGCGAGCTTTTCGTCTGCTGCGGGGATAGATCGCGATCACCCCACCTCATTCCAGGCGGATACGTACGGCCGGCTCCAGGTCTTGGTCAGAACGGCAGCGATCGCCGGGGGCGGCCTCCTGCTTCTCCTGCTCGCGATCGCCGGCGCGGTGACCGCGGGTTCGATTCGGAGCACCCTGCTCGCCCGACGAGCCGAAGTCGAGGTGATGTGGCTGGTCGGCTCACCGCCCTGGATGATCCGCGGACCCTTCCTGATGGAAGGCGCCTTGACCGGCGGAGCCGGAGCCGCCGTAGGGGGCTTGATGGCGACCGCGCTCGCCCTGGCGGCGCTACATGCTCAGGCGACCGCAGTCAGCGCCTTCCTGCCTGGCGTCACAGACGCGGTCCTGGGCACACTGCTCTTCGGTCTGGTAGGCGCCGGGGTCGGCCTCGGCTCGATGTCCGCGTTGGTCGGAGTGCGCGATCTCCGGCGCTGATGCGGGGACTCCTCACACTCGCCGCGGTCGCCCTTCTGTTTGGCCTGTCGGCGCAGCCCGCGACGGGCGCACCCGGCCCCAGCCCCAGCCCCAGCCCCAGCCCCGTGATCTGTCCATCGCCCAGCACTCCGGCGATCCCGACGGCTTCCGCCCCAGCTTCGCCGGCCGCGACCCTCAGCCCCGCCGCAGCAGACCTCTGCAGGCAGAGACAGCTGCTGGAGGAGGTTCGCCAGCGGCTTGGCTCGAACCTCGCCACCGCTCTCGCGGTGCAGGATCAGCTCACGCAGTCATTAAATGACAACGCGCGCGCGCAAGCCGAGATCGGCTTTGAGGCAAGCAAGGCACAGGCCCAGATACGTGGCCTTGACGATCAACTAACGCACCTCGCGGCTGAAGAGGCCCGCACGCGGCAAAGAATCGACGCCGATCGAGGGCAGGCGGCGGCTCTGGCGCGCTCGGCCTACTTCCGCCCTGACTCATTTCTGCTCGAGCTCGTAAGCGCCGGCAGCCTGGAGGAGCTCGCCGGCTTGATGGCGGACGCGATGGCGGCCGGCTCACGCATTGAATCGGACGAGCGCCGGCTGCGTTCGGATCAGATGAGGCTGACCGAGGAGCGGACCGCAGCCGCCACCGCGCGTGCCGAAAAATCGCGGAGGGAGGACGCCCTCCGGGGCAACCTCGTCCGACTGGCCGACCTGCAGCGGGCACAGGAGGAGTCGAGGGTGCGACTGGCGGCCCAAATCGCGCAAACGCGAAACGAGATCAGCCGCGCCGAACAGCAGTCGTCCAGCCTTGCGCAGCGGATCAGCGCTGCTCTCGATGCCGAGCAGGCGGAGATTATCGCTCGCGCCATCCAGCAAGTCTGGGCACAGGTGCTGTTGTGGGAGGAGTCGGTCCACCCCGGCTCGGTTCCCGTTAGCGGGGGCCATTCCAAGACCTTTCGGTTTGTCTGGCCGGAGCCCTCAGCCGTGATCAGCCAGGGCTTCGGCCCTAGCGACCTCGCCCTCGAACCCAGCTATGCGACTTACCCACACTTCCATACCGGCCTGGACCTGGCGGCGCCGGCGCTGAATCCCGTGCTCGCGGCGGACGACGGCATCGTCGCCATCGTCGGGACCGGGACCACGGGCTATGGAAACTATGTAGTGCTTGGCCACCGCGGGGGTCTTGTAACTCTCTACGGCCACCTTCATGACGCCTTGGTCAAGCCGGGAGACTCTATAAGTCAGGGACAGCCAATCGGACTCGAAGGGTCAACTGGCAATTCGACCGGGCCACACGTGCACTTCGAGCTGCGGCTCAGGGATCAGCCAATCGACCCAACGCCATATCTGCCGCCCGGTGCGCCGTCCACATTCGGGCTCAACGGGGGCTGATCAAGACGATCGCGCCCCGTCGCTGAGCTCTGCGTTAACAATCCCGATGATCTGCGTCGCGGAGTTGAAGTCCGGCGTGAGCAGATCTTGGTCACAGCGCACGAAACACCCTTCGCGTGGTCGCCATAGGCGAAGCTCCCGCCGGAGCCGCCGATACCGAACGCGCTTGTGGAATCCTGCGAGCCCAAGCGCCCGACCGAATAGCCCAGGGCCCACTTCGTGGGCAGCACTCAAGACGGCTGGGGAACACGAAACTACGGAATCCGCGCTAGCGAGGACGCCCTGGCCGCTGAACCACACCGAGTTGAACCATCGCTGGGACGTTAACGCACAGCGGGCTATCTCGAAACAATGTGCTGCGCTCTGCCAGTAAACAACTGGTCCACGGACCGCCGATACCTGCTAGGTTCTCCTCGGGCGTCTCGCCTGGAGGGGTGATGGGCGATCAGCATCTACGGCTACCGGCTCTGGTGGTCGTTCCGCGCCGTCCAGGCCCCCTTATCTTCCCGCCCACGATCGAACGCAAAGATCGCGACGAGCTTGACATCAGCCTCGACGAGGTCTTTGGCGAGCCGATCCAGCAGAAGCCCGGTCCGGTAGACGCTTCGCTGGTAGTCGGCGGAGTCGGACTGATCATCATCGCTGAGGTCCTCTCGGGTGGCGGTTGGTTGGTCTGGGTCGGCGGTCTGTCGGTTGTGTTGGGTTTGGCCCTTCCCGTCCGGAGCCTCTGGCGGATGGCTATGCGGTCGCGATCTACTCAGAGGCTCGCTTCAATACTGAAACAGGGCGATCCCCTCAACTTGACCGACGCGACCGCTCGGCGTTTGGCAGTCGCCTACACGAAGATCCAGCAGATTGCAGATGGAGGTCAAGAGCCGGCAGCGGCAGACGCACTCGAGGCCTCTGCGCAGGCGCTTCAGGAGGTGGCTGTCTTGTTGAAGGGGAGACCGCCGCGCGGAGCCGCCGAGTCTGAGTACGTGGCCAGGCGTGCGATCGCCGTGGAAGGGCTGGCGCGGTCACTCGAACAGGCCCACGGAAGCGTCGCCTCTGATGGCGTGGCGGAGGACCACATCCGCGACGCGGCGGTTGAAGCGCTGACTGAGTTCGAGAAGAGAACAGGAATGAGCTCGCTGGACCGTATCTCAAGCATCCGCGGGACCAAGCCGAGATGACTGCACGCCGCACACGCCAGCCCGTGAGGGAGGGCGGCCCGACCAGCGCTCTTACCCTGGCCATTGCCATCCCTCTCATGCCATTCGTCGCTGCCTGGGAGGCTGCTGGGGCCATCCGGCACGGGCTTGGCGTCGCCGGCGTGTGGATGGCTAAGGAGCTCCGAGCATTGGGGCGCTGGACTGTTAAGCGCCTCGGAACGTTTCTCCGGTGGCTCGCAATCGGCGCTCGGACAGTCGCGGGTTGGTGCACGGCTTTCGCGCGGCTTATCGGCCGGCGAATGATCGTCGAGCTGCGACAGGTGGTCCGGGGAATCGTCCGGACAGCGGATCTTATGGCCCGGATCGCATTTCCGATCATCGTCCGTACCTGGACCCTCTTACGAATGCTGGCAAGAGGGGCGGTGGTGACAATCCGCGGGGTGTGGGCACGCCTGGTCGTGCCGCTCCGACTGGTCGCACGAGCCATGGTTGCGTTGCTGTTGCGAGCCGGCGTTCTCCTGCGCACCGCTGTGAGGCTAATCTGGCTGACCTTGAAGGCGATCGGAACGAGGATCCTATTGCCGCTGCGGCTCGCCGCGCGAGCGATCGCAGCATTGGGTTGGCGCCTGGTTCTCGCGATCCGGGGAATGATTCTGGCGGTCGCGCTCGCGCTTCGAGCGGCGGGGCGTTGGTTTGTGGATCGGATATTGGGTCCCTCGTGGCGCGCTGTCGGCAGGGTAATCGTGGCCGCTCGCAACTTGATCGTGGTCGTCACTTCGCTGCTTGCAGAGGCCGCCGGACGAGCGGTCGATGTAGTAACTCGGGCCGTGCTCGCCGCGCGCAGTGTTTTGATCTTTGACGCGCGTGCGATAGCTGCCGCTGCGCGACGCGTCTGGCAGCCTGTTCACGTACTCATCGGTCACATCGCCTCGCTTCTAGCCGTCGCAGCTACGCGTTTGCTGCAGATATTGAGCTCCGTGGGATATCTGATCGCTCTGGCCGCGCAAGCGGCGTGGCGGCCCCTCCGCTGGGCCCTGAGGCTGGTTGGGTCGATCCTGTCCGCGTCACGCCGGCTCGCCGTCCAGGCGGTGCGCTACCTATCACATCTGATCGCCGCTGCCGCCCAGCTCGCCTGGCAGGCGGTGCGCTACATGTCGCATCTGATCGCCGCCGCGGCCCAACTGGCCTGGCAGCCTTTGCGGTGGCTCTTGAGCTTGTTCCATTCGATCCTGTCCACGTCACTCCGGCTCGCTCTGGAGGCGCTGCGCTACCTAGGACACCTGACCGCCGCTGCCGCCAAAGTGGCCTGGCGGCCGGTTCGCTGGTTCCTGGGCTCAATCCGGTGGACTCTTGCTACGTCGCTTCGGCTTGCCCTACAGGCGCTGCGCTATCTGGCACACGTGATTGCCGCTGCCGCACAACTCGCCTGGCGGCCCAGTCGAGCCGCTTTACACCGTGCGGCCTTGGTCCTTGCCACCGCGTTGAGGTATGCGCGCCAAGCGGTTGTGGCTGTGATTGGCCCCCTGCGGGTGGCGTGGCGTGCGGGGACCGATGTCGTGAAGGCGGCAGTCGTCACCGCCGCGAGGACCGTGCGCGGCTCCTTACGCACCGCTCGCATCAATGTGCGGCTGGCAATCCACGAGGCGCGAAATGGAGTCCGCTACTTCTTCGGCCGGCCGGCTCTTCCCTTCGTCGAGCAACGAGCTGCGCCCGCACTGCGCTCGCGCCCGGCCGGCGCTCCGCGCCAGCATGCACGTGCCGCACCCCGCTCCCACGCCCACCGGCGATCCTCGAGCCGGACCGGGCAAGAGCTAGTAGTCATCCATCGAGAGTGGCTGGCGTGGGTCGAAGGCCATCTCGGTCGCGACCCAGTGCGAGGAGATCTGGCAGCCACCGCGGCGACGACGGCAATCGTTGCAGGACTTGGTCCTGACCGTGCAGTGGCGGCAGCTGAATTCGCATGGAAGGCCGGCCCCTCTCAGGACGCTGCGACTGGAGTCGGCAGCGGACTCGCGTAGGACTACCCCCCTGCCCGCCTACTCCAGGGGACTGATCGGAACGGTCGCCGGGCTCGCCGTTGGCTTCGTCATCACCGTCCTCGTGGTCGTGACCAAGCTCCCGTTCTTGGTGAACACCCCCCGGTCCGAGCACGGATTGCTGCTGGTGGCGCTGTTCGCCATACCCGCGGTCGCAGGTGGTGTGATCGGTCTTCTAATGCCACGAGGCCTAATCGGGCGGCGCTAAGAGAATGCCGTCTCACTGGGTCGCGACCAGCGTCTCGAGCCGGTCGTCGTAACGCCAGGAAGGCGATCCGGGGGCAAGGTGAACGCCGCCGATCCAGCGATCCTTTCCGGCATACCTGTCGGAACTCTTCAAAACTCGCCTGCCGGCCCCGGTCAGCGCGACCTCCGTTGAGACGGCCGGCCTGGAGGCGGGCGGCACCAGCTTCAGCAGGGGTTCGGGTCCGGCCGCCAGGTCGCCCAGCGTGTCCAGGAACTGGATATCGCCGATAAAGGGTCTGCGCTCGCGCGCCCACACCCACTTGAAGGCCGCTCCGGCCGTCTTGGCCCCGCCGGCAACCGCCAGCAGCGCGCGGCGCTCGGTGAGTGACAGGCCATCCGAGAGGCTCGGGTATTCCTGCAGCAGCCGCACGAACGCCTCTCCGAGAAACCGGAGCTGCGCGTCGGCGGTGCCGGCGATCGCGACAAGGCCCGACGGATCGGGAGCCCGGAAGGCGGACCAGGCTCGAGCGGCGAGCTCCAGCGTGCCCGAAACCAGCGTGACGGCGTCCGAGACCAGTTCCGCCAGCTCAGCCGGCGACAGCTCGCCCAGGCCTCCGAAGTGCGCCCGACCGATCATCTCGCCCGGATTGATGAGCCTTATCGAGCCGGCGGCAATACCGTTGAGCCGGAGAGCGGCCAGGATCTGGATCAGTTGGAGCTGGTCGTAGAGGTCGGCGTCAAACCAGAGCATGTACCGGCCTCTATGTCCGAGCAGAGTCCGGTCCCTATCACGAAGCTCGGCACCTACCGCGCTGACTGTCTGTCCATACCGCTCGGCCAGGAAGCGAGCCCGCGCCAGCCTCAGCTGGGCCGCCGGAAGCGCCGGCACCGGACCCACGTTGAGCACGTCCCGCCAGGGCAGAACGTAGGTGCTGAGCGCCTCCCTCAATGAGCCCGCCGCGGAATCGCCGTTGGTGATGTGCAGCAGGCCGCTGGCCGCGGCGGAAGAGGCCTTTAGCTTCGCTCGGGCCGAAGTGTAGGACTCGCCTGTACGAGCCATCCGGGCGCGAATGTTCTTTTTGAGCCGCGCGTTCGTCGTCATGGCATCCCTCGAACCCTGTGGCCGCGCACTCCCCAGCAGCGTCGCCCACAGGTCGGGGCGCATCCTCGTAGGTCCGAGACCAGGCGGCCCCTTTGCCTCTCGAGGATCCGGCTGGGGTGGATCTCAGAGGTTTGGCGCGGACTCCCGCCGTCATCAATCTCTCAGAAGGGTCTGGCCGGTGTCAACAACGCGCCTAGGCGGCCGCCTCGTCGTCGACGGACTCCGCTTCGGCGGCCATCAAGGGCCGGCCGCGGAGGACGGACACAGCCAGCGCCAAGGTGATGACCACCGTGCCGGCTCCGACCAGCCATGCCAGGTGGTAGCCGCCGGCTAGCGCTGCGGCGCTCGAAACTCCGTCCTGGACGAGCGCCTGGGCCCGCGCCCCGGCGAGGGTCGCGAGCACGGCGAGCCCGAAGGCGCCGCCGACCTGGCCGCTGGTGTTCAGGAGTCCCGACGCCAGCCCGGCTTCGCTGGGGTCGGTCTCGGACATCGCGATGATCGCCAGCGATGGGAAAGAGAGGCCGCCTCCCAGACCGAGGAGGGCCAACGGAACCAGCAGGTTCAGCGCGTAGTCGGGGCCGGTCGGGCCGAATCCCAGCAGGGCCAGCGCTACAACAATCACCGCCTGGCCCGCAGCGAGCACGGCGTTGGGACCGAAGCGGTTGATCAGCAGCGCCGAGAAGCGGATCGAGAAGAGCCCCATCACGATGGCCACCGGCAGAAACGCGAGGCCGATCGCCAGCGGACTGTAGTGGAGCACCCGCTGCAGGTCCAATGACCCCAGAAAGAAGAAGCCGAGGAAGGCGGCCGACATCAGCGCCTGCACGACGTTCGATGCCGAGACCCGCCGCGAGGCGAACAGCCGGAGCGGCAGGATCGGATTGCGGACCACCGCTTGCCGCCAGACGAAAGCGGCCAGAAGCCCGACGGAGACGGCGCCGAGGGAGAGCGTGCGGAGCGAACCGAGTCCGTAGTCCGAGGACTGGATGATGGTGTAGACGCCGAGCATCAGGGCCACCGTGACCAGGACGGCGCCGAGAACGTCGGCACCCTTGCCGACGCCGATTCCCGGGTCGGCAGCCAGGAGGCGCACGGCCAGCACGGCAGTCACCAGCCCGACGGGCAGGTTCACGAAGAAGATCCAGTGCCAGCTCACGCTCTGGGTGATCAGCCCACCGGCGAGCAGGCCCACCGCGGCTCCAGCGGAGGCGATGAAGCTGAATACGCCGAAGGCTCTGGCCTGCTCGTCAGGCTTCGGGAAGAGCGTGACGATCATGGCCAGGATCACTGCCGAGCTGACGGCGCCGCCGATGCCTTGAAGGAAGCGGGCGGCGATCAACATCGGCTGGTTGAAGGAAAGTCCACAGAGCAGCGAAGCGCCGGTGAAGATGGCCAGGCCGACCAGGAAGACGCGCTTGCGCCCGAACAGGTCGCCCAGCCGGCCGGCGAGCAGTAGCAGGCCGCCAAAGGCAATCAGGTAGGCGTTGATGACCCAGGCCAGGCCGGCCTGCGAGAAGCCGAGGTCCCGCTGGATGGAAGGCAGCGCCACGTTGACGATCGTCATGTCGACGACGATCAGAAGGAAGCCTGTGCAGAGGACGATCAGCGAGAGCCAACGTGTGTTGTTCATGCCCCTAGAGACCGCGCCCATGTCGAGAATTAATCGGTTTCCGCTGCCCAGGATTCCGGCGGAGTTGAAATCGGTCTTACCTTGCGGACCGCGAGGTTGGGGCGATGAGTTTCCGGATCTGACCAGGTCTAACCCGTATGGCGAACCGGAAGGTCAGCCTCGACTGCGCCCTCCTCCAGGCGCCCGGGCTGGCCACGATCGACCGCCTGGCCCGACTGCAGCTGCTGGTCCGCAGGCAGGGGTGCGGTCTCGAGCTCGTGGCTGCCCAACCGAGGCTGCTCGAGCTGATCTTGTTCGCGGGGCTGGCGGCAGCCCTAGGAGTCGAGTCTGGGCGGCAGGCCGAAGAGGGGGAACAGCCGCTCAGTGTCGAGGAAGAAAGTGAGCTCTGAGATCGCGCCGCCTTCGATCTCGATCACCTGCAGGGACCAGGGCTCGTAGCCTCCCTGCGGACTGGGCTTGTACTGTCCGAAGGCCGGCGACCCATTGGCCAGGCCAACCGGAATCACTCGCGAGCCGCGGCAGCCGATGCCCGGCCCGAGCCACCAGGCGAGGATGTCGTCGCGGCCGCGCAGCCACATGTCGTAGGGCGGCATCGACTGGATCGCGTCTTTCTGGATGAGGGACGTCAGCGCTTCGATGTCATAGCCCTCGAAGGCGGCGACGTAGCGCTCGAGGAGGGCGCGGTCCGCTTCCTTCAACGTCCGAGGCGCATCTTCGGAGCTGAGGTTCCGGCTTGCCAGCGTGGCCCGCGCCCGCTGCAACGCGCTGTTGACCGAAGCCACGGAAGTGTCGAGTAGCTCGGCGACCTCGGTCGCCTCCCAGCGAAGCACCTCGCGGAGGATCAAGACGGCTCGCTGCCGCGAGGGCAGGTGCTGGAGGGCCGCGACAAACGCGAGCCTCACTGCTTCGCGGGCGATGGCAACGTCGGCCGGGTCCCCTTCGGGCGCGATCAAGGTCTCGGGAATCGGCTCGATCCAGGTCGCCTCGGACCTGGTGTTCAGGTTCGAGGCCAGCGGCTCACGCGCCGGACCGAGATCCATCGGCCGCGCCCGCCGCTCCCGGCTCTTGACCATGTCGAGGCAGACGTTGGTTGCGATCCTGTAGAGCCAAGAGCGCAGCGATGACCGGCCCTGGAAGCCGTCCCTGCTGCGCCACGCCCGCACGAAGCTCTCCTGGACCGCGTCCTCGGCGTCGAACGGGGAGCCCAGCATGCGGTAGCAGTACGCCGTCAGCTCCCGGCGATGCTGCTCCAGCTCGCCCGGGGCGGGCGCGACGGCGACTACGGATTCGTCCACGACGTCAGGTTACTGGGTCCGATGCCCGGAGCAGTCAGGTGAAGAACTCGAATCGGGGCGAGGCGCTGGTGAGGAGCCCGGCTGTCGAGCGCGCGGACCAGACCGCCTCGACCTCGTCTTTGATCGCTGCGACGAGTCGCTCGACGTCTGCGTGGGCGGACCCATGCATCGCCTCGGCCACGATCAAGACCGCCGTGGTGCCCTTCTGTACAGCCGAGTAGCCGCTTTGCCTGTTCGTCCATCGCCGAGCATGGGCTCGGCTGGCCTTGTCGGCGAAGATCACCTCGCCGGGCGAAGGGTGCTCCGTTTCGCCGGAGAAAGACTCATACGATTCGACGCCCGTTGCCTGTCGGACCTCGACGTACTCAGCGATCCGGGCGGCGTCGAATACTGCGACCGGAATTGCGAAAGCGATCGAGATCGCGTTGCAAAGATCGATCAACGGATGTATCCGCGGCAGCGAGCCTTCCTTCTTGAAACGGCGAAGAAGCGACTCCGAAGCGCATCGATACTGGGTCGGCTTGAGCCCCATCCGTGTGAAGGCCCGACGCCAAGCCTGGATCTCGGGTAACTCGCTCTCGGAGAAAATCCTAAGGCGTGAACTGGCAATCTCTTCGTACCTTGCCGTCCGCGACAAGACGTCGGCGTCCGCGCTGATGCCCTCAACCGCGATGACACCTGGAACGAGCTCTGGATAGTCGCTCCAAAGCGCGGTCGAGTGACAGAAATGCATGTGACCTCCCCGCGTCCGGGCTTTGGACGTCTTAATCATGACCAGGGCGGGGCCGGTCAACCTGCCCCCTATCGTCTGAGGTAGTCCGACAACCGCGGTTGAATCGGCGGTCCAAAATCAATCGAATGGCCGGCCACGCGCGCGTAGCCATAGTGGGCGCGGGCTTCGGCGGCATCGGGATGTCGATCCGGCTGGCAGAGGCCGGCATCGAGCACGTCATCTTCGAGCGGGCCACCGAGCTCGGCGGAACCTGGCGTGAAAACCGCTATCCGGGCTGCGCCTGCGACGTGCCGACGCCCCTCTACTCCTACTCATTCGCGTTGAACCCCGACTGGTCTCGTCTCTACGCACCGCAGGCGGAGATCCTGGAGTACCTGCGCCGCGTGGCGACGGACTACGGCGTCCTTCCGAGGATCCGATTCAGCCACGAGCTCTGCGAGGCGGCCTGGGACGAGAAGCCCGGCCACTGGGTCCTCGACACCAGCCAGGGCCGCTGGACTGCGGATGTCCTGGTGGCCGCGCCCGGACCGTTGGCGGAGCCCAAAGAACCTGATATCGAGGGCCTCGAGAGGTTCCGGGGAACTCGCTTCCACTCGGCCGCCTGGGACGAGGCGCATTCGCTGGACGGCCTCCGAGTCGGCATAGTCGGGACCGGCGCCTCGGCCGTCCAGATCATCCCCCGCATCCAGCCACGCGTGGCCAGTCTGCATGTCTTCCAGCGCACGCCGGCCTGGGTCCTGCCTCATCCGGACCGACCGATTCCGCTCGCAGAGCGCCGCCGCTACCGTCAATTTCCGATCCTGCAGCGGCTCGCGCGGGCGCGAATCTATTGGCTGCTGGAGCTCCTCGTCTTTGGCTTCTGCAAGAACGTGCGGCTGATGAGTCTCGTCGGACGCCTGGCCGAGCGTCACCTTAAACGGCAGGTTCCCGACCAACCACTGCGGGACAGGTTGCGGCCGACATTCTCGCCGGGCTGCAAGCGACTGCTGCCCTCCAACGACTACTACCCAGCTCTCACGCAGCCGAACGTCGAGTTGGTCACGGCGCCGATTCGCGACGTCCGTGAGCGCTCAGTCGTCACCGTCGATGGCGACGAGCGCGAACTTGACGCACTGATCCTGGCGACCGGTTTCCGCGTCACCGATAACCCCGTCTTCGAGCGAATCCGGGGCCGCTCGGGCGCCAGCCTCGCCGCCACCTGGGCGGATGGAGGGATGACCGCGTATAAGGGAACCGCGGTTGCCGGTTTTCCGAATCTGTTCTTGCTGGCGGGCCCGAACACAGGCATCGGTCACACGTCGCTTCTGTTCATGATCGAGGCGCAGTACCGGTACGTGCTCGGGGCGCTGCGGCTCATGGAAGACAGGGGGCTGCGCTCGCTGGAGGTACGCGTGGATGCCGTCCGGCGCTACGACGCCTCTCTCCAACACCGGTTGCGCAACACGGTGTGGACGCTTGGCGGATGTGCGAGCTGGTATCAGGACACGGCCGGTCGCGTGCCCACAATGTGGCCCGATTTCACCTGGAAGTTCTGGTTCTTGACGCGCCGCTTTGACGCAGTTGCCTATCTTCAGCGTGAGAGAGCTCAGGCGACGAGATAGCAGGAAGTGGGCAAAGCGGTGGCGCTATGAAGGCCGCCGTTGTAATCTCATTCGAGGGCAGACACCGACTTGGATGAGGTTCTCGCCGAGGGGGAATACTGGTGAACACGGTAATTTGGATTCTCGGTGTGTCGTGCGTGATCCTCGTGATCGATGTCCTGTCCAAGCGCTGGGCCAGGCGGGTGGTCTCGAAGCGGGTGGTCTTTGTCCATCGCGCAGGTCCGCGCCCGTCCCTCTGATCCCTGCGAGTAGCTGAGGCAGATGGCTAACGAGCTGTCTGCCTTGCTGGAAGTCGCCGGGGAAACCGTCGACCGCCTCGCCATCACGCCCAGCCAGTCTCTCCACCGCGCGATCGCCAGGCGCAGCTTTTCCGCCGTCGGCCCTCTGGCCGCTCCCGTCCGCCTTGTCCACGATGGCATCTCCAACACGGTCTACACCGCCATCCGCACCACCGCGTCAGCCCTGACGGCCGGCGCCGCCTCGGCGGTAAAGAACTGGAACGGCGGCGCTGACCACCGGCCCTTGTCCGCCTCGCGCTCCGGCCGCCAAGCACTGAGCGTGCTCAACGCCCTTATCGGCGACCTCCTCGAGGAGCGTGGCAGCGACCTCGCCATTGAGATGTCCGTCCGCCATGCGGGACACGACGTCGCGATGTCCGTCGAAGAGCTTCGCACGGCCTACCCGGACGCCACTGGGAAGGTGGCGGTCTTCCTGCACGGCCTGGCTGAGAATGAAGAATCGTGGCTCCGAGGCTCCAGCCGCCACGACGGCGGCGACGCGCTGCCCTTTGGCGCGCGCCTCCACGCCGACCTCGGCATCACGCCGGTTGACTTGCGCTACAACACCGGCCTCCACGTCAGCGAGAACGGCAGCAAGCTGGACCTGCTCCTCGAGCAGCTGATCGCGGCCTGGCCGGTCGAGCTGCGGGAGCTCAGCCTGATCGGCCACTCGATGGGAGGGCTGGTCGCCCGCTCTGCGTACACTGCCGCGACGGCGGCCAAGCCCGGGCGCCGGTGGCCGGCCCTGACCACCCGCGTTGTGACCCTCGGTACTCCGCACACCGGCGCGCCACTCGAAAAGGCGGCCCGTCTCGCCTCCTGGGCGCTGCAAAAGGTCCCCGAGGCAGAACCGCTGGCCGACATCCTCGACACCCGCAGCTCGGGCATCCGCGACCTGCGTCATGGCTATCTGCTGGGGGACGAATGGCGCGCCGAAGACCCGAAGAGGCTCTTCGACGACCGCCGCTCCGCGGTCCCGCTCCTGCACGGATGCACACATGTGTTCATCACGGCGTCCGTCACTCGCGACCCGTCTAACCCGCTGGGCTGGATCGCCGGAGACCTCCTGGTACGCACCGACAGCGCCTCCGGGCGCCACCGCACCCGCGCCATCCCCGTCCCGCCCGAGTCGATCGTGCATGTAGGCTCGCTGACCCATTTCGACCTGCTCGACCACCCGCTGGTCTACGAGCGCCTGAGAGCGGGCCTCACTCCTCCGGCCTGACCCGGCGGGCAGCTCCCAGCCTCTTTTTTCTCCCCACCTACTAGTCGATTATGGGACTGCGGTAGTATCAGTAGACGTGGTAGCCATACATCGCTGGGCGGAGCTATGAGTTCGCCCCGGCGGGGCCCCCGGCGAGAGATCGACGGCTCCATGTCGGAGCTCACAGCCAAGGTCCGTCAGGAGTTCCCGCGCCTCGTCGGCCGGCCGGTCGACAGCGTCTCGGGCATATCAAGGGAGGGGTCGCAGGGTTGGCGCTTGATCGTCGAGGCGGTCGAGCTCGAGCGCATACCTCCGTCAACCAGCGTCCTTGGATCCTACGAGGTCGAAGTCGATAGCCACGGGCGCCTGACCGGTTTTCGTCGCCTCCGCCGCTACTACCGGAACCAGGCCGAAGCGCAATGAGCCTGCAGCCCCACTACGGCAGCCAGCTCCGACCTCGCGGTGAGTCCTTGGCCGACCTCCTGGAGCGTGTTCTCGACAAGGGCATCGTCGTGGCCGGCGACATCGTGGTTGGAATCGCCGACGTGGAGCTGCTGACTTTGAAGATCCGGCTCCTGGTCTGCTCCGTCGATACCGCCGAACGCATGGGCATCGACTGGTGGAAGCACGATCCCTTCTTGACTCGAGGCAGTGGGGACGGCCACGACGGGCGCCTGCAGGAACGGGTTCAGCGCATCGAAGCGCTGCTTGAGGAGGGCGGTGGGCGGCGGCAGGAGGTACCAAAGCGTGGCCACTGACATCCGCCAGGCCACCGGCTGGTACGTCTATGCGGTTTGCGAGCCAGGCGACTTGAAGCTGACCGGCCTCGAGTCGGTCGATGGCGGCCATCCCCTTGAAACCATCTCTGGCGATGGCGTGAGCGTGATCGTCTCTGAGGTGCGTCTGGCCGCACTGCAGGGGCTGGAGGAGGAGGCGCCGACTGAAGATGGGCGCCTGGCCCAGATGGCGCGGAGGCACGACGCGGTTGTCGAAGCCGCCTTCAGCCAGGGCACCCTCCTACCGCTGCGCCTGGGAACAGTGCTGCGGGACCGAAAAGCAGTAGCGCAGCTGCTGAGTGGAGCGGGACCCTACTTCCGCGACGAATTGCAACGGTTGCGCGGATGTCGCGAGTGGCAGGTCAAGGTTTTGCGGGAGCACCAGTCCGAGCGGTCGTCGGAGGAGGGTCGCAACTTCGGGAGCGGCACCGCCTACCTGGCTGCACGGGCGGCCGCTCAAAAAGAACGCGACGAGACTGCAACCAAGTTGAATGTGGCCCTCGAGCGCCTCGATGCCGGCGCTGCGACAGCGGCTGACGCCAGCGAACCGATCCGGTGGCTGACGCAGGGCACCCTGTACGCGGCCGCCTTCCTGGTGCCGGGGCAGCAAGAGGCGGCCTTCCAGGACGCCGTGGAGCAGGGCGGTGCCGGATTGCGGGAGCTGGGCGTGGGCGTCGAGCTGCGCGGTCCCTTTCCGCCCTACCACTTCGTCGACGCCAAGCTTGGAGGTGGCCCGCAGTGACGACGTCCCTGGCCGATTGGGCCGGACCGCGCGAGACCAGCCTCGCGGATCTGATTGACCGGCTGCTCCACCGCGGAGTGGTGGCCGCCGGAGGCGTCATCATCTCGCTCGCAGGGGTCGACCTGGTGCGGCTGGACTTGCGCGTTTTGCTGGCCTCGATCGAAAAGCTCGCCGCTGAGCAAGTCCGGTCCGAATCGGGATCCGCGCCGAGACAGCTCTCCAGCGAGCCCCCTCACGATGAACCGCAGGCTGTCCAGAGCGGAGGGTCGCTTCCTCAACCAACGCCAGCCAGGACGAAGGCGGCCGCGCCAGGGGCAGCAGCCGGCTCCGATCGGCTCGACCTGGATGCTGAGACCGTCGACCGAGGGCTGGGACGCCTGGTCCTGGCCGTTCTGGAACTTCTGCGCGAGGTGCTCGAACGCCAGTCGATCAGGCACCTCGAAGGTGGCTCACTCGATTCGGACCAGGTGGAGCGGCTCGGACTTGCGCTCCAAGCGTTGGAGTCACGCCTTGCCGAACTGCGCGCGGAGTTCGGCCTCGACCGATCCGACTTGCAAATCCCGATCGCGAATTAACCACTGGAGGTAGTTATGGCAGTTGCACTGCGCCAGAGCCGGGCGCCCCAGCCCAGCAGTCTGGCGGACGTCATCGATGTGATCCTCGACCGAGGAATCGTCATCGACGCCTACGTTCGAGTGTCCTTGGTCGGCATCGAACTAGTCACCATCGACGCCCGCATCGTCGTGGCCAGCGTGGACACGTACCTGCGCTTTGCCCAGATGGTCAACCGGCTCGACCTCGGCGGTTCCGAGCCCACCGAATCTCGCGGACTGCCTGAGGAGATCGGCAAGATGAGCCAGAGCGGGGCCCAGGGCAAAACCGAAGGCGCCTTGAGCGGAGCCGCCCAGTCCCTGAAGAACTGGCTTGGAGGCGACGAGCAGGAAGGCCAGGGCGAGGGCGACGAGGGATCGCGCGAGGACGACGAAGGCGGCGAACCCGAGGCACGAGGGCAGGCGAGCGCCAGTAGCGGCGACGGCCATCGGTCCCGACAGAGCAGCAGGCGAGCGCCGACGCATCGGCGGGTGCCAGCGGGCAGAGGCGCAAAGCGCTAGATGGGATCCCAACGGTCTCTTCTGGTCCACGCGCTCGTGCGGCGCGACCATCCTGGCTCGGTCAGCGGCAGCTCACGGGTCGCCGTCGGCCCGGTGGCGGCCGCCTGCACTCCGTTCACAGCTGGTGCTGCAGCCGGCGTCAGGCAGCTGAAAGCTCATGCCGCGCTGGTCCAAGCGCTGTGCGCGGCCGGTCCCGTGGTCCCCTTCCGGTTCGGCACCCTCGTTCCTCACGCCTCCTGGCTGCGGGCTCACCTGCGGCAGCAGGGGAAGGACTACGCAAAACTCCTGGATCAGCTGGAGGGGCTGGTAGAGATTGCCGTGACCGTGTCGGGCAAGGAGGACCGAGTCGTTCGGCATCTGCTCGACGCTGAGCCGGAGCTGCGAGCGCTGGCGGCAAGCGCGCGTTCCAGCGGCCTGCCTGGCCAGGTTGAGTTCGGCGAACACGTGGCGGCGGCCTACGAAGGCTTCCTATTGCGGGAAGCCGGCGCTGTCATGGAGCGGCTTGCCGAAGAAGCGGTCCGCGTGGCCCCAAGAGCCCCGACCCAAGGAGCCATCAGGGCGTCGTTCTTGGTCAGCACGATTGCGTTCGAAAGGTTCGAGGGCCTGGCGCAGCGGCTCCAGCAGGATTCGGACGACCGGCTCCGGGTGCGCCTGACCGGCCCGCTTCCGCCCTACAGCTTTGTTGACGCGGAACAGCGACCAATGCCACCAAGGGCGTCGGCGTGGGCCTCCTGATCAACCTGCTGACCTTCCCCCTGGCCCCCGTTCGCGGCGTGGTCTGGGTCGCCGAGCAGATCGCCGAAGCCACCGATCGAGAAGTGCTTGGCGAGGAAGGTCTTCGGCAGCAGATCGAAGAGCTGGAGGGTGCACTCGAGCGAGGCGAGATCGAAGACGCTGAATTCGAGGCCGCCCATGAGGAGCTCCTCGAACGGCTGCTGGCGGCCCACAACAACTCAATCCCAACCGAGGAGGAATGATTCGTGGCCATTGCACTGAGGCGGTCTAACGACGTTGTCAAGCTGGGGGCTGCGCTCACGGCGGGTTACCTCCTCGGCCGCACGAAGCGTCTGACCTGGGCGCTTGGGTTGGGACTCTGGTACTTGAGCCACCGGTACCGCATCCGACCCGGCGAGCTGGCTCTCGAAACCGCCGAAAAGATGCTCGCCTCTGAAGAGTTCGCCGGGCTTCGCAAAGAGCTCCGATCCGCGACCGGCAAGCGGGCGCGCCGCGCGCTTTACCGCGGGGCGGAGCAGGTGGCGGACATGCTGCACGAGCGGACTCTTTCCCTGCAGCCAGGTCCAAACGGCGAGCGGCGGCCGGACAGTGGACGCCGGATCCAGAAGCAGCCTTCACCAGCTGTCCGCAGCGCGCGGCGCCCAGCTTCCCAGCAGCGGACCGCCACTCCCCGCCAGGAGCGAGCGCGAACGAATTCTGGCGGCCGGCGTCCAGTCCGGCGCGCTGGATAGAGAGATCTCAGGGATGGCTCAACAACAAAAACGCGACAGTCCTGCCGGCTTCGGGGACCTGGTCGACACCGTTCGTCAGGTGGCGTCCGCACATCCGAGCACCCAACGGCTGCTGTCCGAGACAGAGGGATACCTGCAGGCCCAGGGTAGGCGGTTGGTCTCCGGCATCCGTAGGCGAAGGAAGAGACGCGGCCGTGCACCGCATCGGCGCATAGTCCGGGGTCTCGGCGAAGCAGCTCTGTCCGGCTCACCGGCCAAGGCTGCCGTCGCCGGCGGCGGGCAGGTGATAAAGGCGGCAGTGCGCATGCCGGATGGCGGCCGGCCGGCTCTCTTTGCAGAAGACGTCGAGGTTGGTGCGCCGGTGTCAGTCGCCTACGAGCAATGGATGACGTATCGCGGATTTACGTCGCTCCTCAAGGGCATGGAGGAAAGCGATACGATCGAAGACCTACCGGAGCGCCGAATCCTTTGGAAATCAACCGACCGAAAGGGCTCTAGCACCGGCGCTGTTACGTTCCACCCACTCGCGGACGACTTGACGAAGATCCTGGTGGTGATCGAGTACTTTCCACGGGGGCCTTTCGCAAGGCTCGCCAACTCGATCCGGCCGCGGGGCCGGCGTCTCCACCAGGACTTGGTCGAGTTCAGGCGCTTCATCACGTTGGAATCCGAAGCGAACGGTTTCCCGCGCACTCGGAACCCCCGACGGCGCTCCAAGCGCCGCAAAGCGCAAGCCTGATCGCATCGATCGCTTTCCGCGCGGGCGCACGACGTCCAGGAATGGAGACCTGCCGGCCCCGCCGGTGAGTTGCATCGTGTTCGGTCCTCGTAGCGGTATCAAACTTTGAGGAGGTGGGGATGGACGAGCAGGATGATCGCTGACCTGTGAGCTATAAGCACGCCGCCCGGTTGAGCAACGCCACCCTGGCCTCGCTGCCGCCAGGAGTCGCCCGACCGGCTTACGACCGCGGCCGGGTCGGCGTTGGCATCGTGCACTTCGGGGTCGGCGGGTTTCACCGGGCTCACCAGGCGATGTACCTGGACCGGTTGATGAGCCAGGGACAGGCACTCGATTGGGGCATCTGCGGTGTGGGCATCATGCCCGCTGACCAGCGGATGAGGGAGGCAATGCATGCCCAGGACTGCCTCTACACCCTCGTGGTGAAGAACCCGGACGGCAGCATGGCGCCGACTGTCATCGGCTCGATCATCGAGTACCTGTTCGCCCCAGACGACCCTGAGGCAGTGATCGAAAGGATGTCCGATCCAAAAGTACGGATCGTTTCGCTCACGATCACCGAGGGCGGGTACAACTTCAACGCGGTCAGCGGGCGGTTCGACGAGACCAACCCCGACGTCGTGCATGACCTCCAGGCGGGAGCGGCTCCGACGACGTCCTTCGGTCTCATCACCGCGGCGCTGGACCGCCGCCGGCAGCGCGGGGCGGCTCCGTTCACGGTCATGTCGTGCGACAACATCCAGGGCAACGGTGATGCGGCTCGGCACAGCTTCACGGCATTCGCCACTCTGCGCAGCCGAGACCTCGGTGCTTTCCTCGAGGAGAACGTGCACTTCCCCAACTCGATGGTCGACCGCATAACTCCCGCAACGACAGATGAAGACCGCGCCGAGCTGAAAGAACGCTTCGGCCTTGAGGACCGCTGGCCGGTGGTGTGTGAGCAGTTCACCCAGTGGGTCCTCCAAGACGATTTCGCCGGTAGACGACCTCCCTTCGAGGAGGTCGGCGTCCAGGTCGTGGAAGACGTCGAGCCCTACGAGCTGATGAAGCTGCGTCTGCTCAACGCCAGCCACCAGGCGCTTTGTTATTTCGGCTATCTGGCGGGATATCGCCTCGTGCACGAGGTTTGCCAGGACCCGCTGTTCGCCCTGTTCTTACGCTCTTACATGGACCGCGAAGCCACGCCCACCCTACCGCCGGTTCCGGGCATCGATCTCGAGCAGTACAAGCAGAGCTTGATCGAACGTTTTGCCAGCGCGGCTGTTCGCGACACGGTGGCACGGCTCTGCGCCGAAACTTCCGACCGCATACCCAAGTTCCTGCTGCCTGTCATCCGCGAGGAGCTGCGCCGCGGCGGTCCCATCACACTGTCCGCGGCGGTGGTGGCGAGCTGGGCGCGCTACGCCGAGGGCGTGGACGAGCAAGGCGAGCCTATCGAGATCGTCGACCGGCTCAAGGATTCACTGATGGCCAGCGCTCGCCGCCAGCGTGAGGACCCCTTGGCCTTCATCGCCAACCGCGACCTCTTCGGCGACCTGGTCGATGACGAGCGGTTCCGGGCGGAGTACACCTCCACTTTGCATGCGCTGCACTCGAAGGGTGCCCGCGCAACGCTCGAAAGCCTCATGGGATAGGACCGGAGACGCCGGGATCCGGCAAAGGGGTCGCGTGAGGCTCCCCGAGCAGCTGGAGGACCGACGCGGGGACGATGACGTCCGCGTACTGGCGGGTCCGGTCGATGAGGTCGGCGTTCCGCTGGTCGGTTCCCATGACCCAGGCGACCGCCGCGGCATGTTCTTTGCCGAAACGCTCGTGGCGGTTGATCAGGCGCCTCACCCGTTCGGCGGCATCGAGGTCGCAGAACCAGACCTCGTCGAGCTGCCCACGCACTCGCGTCCAGTCGCCCTGCTCGAGCAGGAGATAGTTCCCTTCCGTTACAACGAGCCGGACCGAGCGCGGGATCGGGACGCTCCCCGCGACCGGCTGTTCCCGGTCCCGTTCGAAGGCAGGGACGTAGATGACATCGTCTTGGTCCTCATGCAACCGCCGGAGCAGGGCGGCGTAGCCTGCGGCGTCGAAGGTCTCGGGGGCCCCCTTGCGGTCGCGCAGGCCGAGGCGCTCGAGCTCGACGTCCGCGAGGTGAAAGCCGTCCATGGGTATGTGAGCAACCCAAGGACTCGCCGCGCCACCCGCCGTGGATATCGGCTGCAGCAGGCGAACCAGGTGCTCGGCGAAGGTCGTCTTGCCGGACCCAGGACAGCCGGTGATGCCCAGGACTGCGCGGCGACGGCCTCTGACGAGCGCGCGCGCCCGCGCCGCCAGCTCGTCGAGAGTCACCTGCAGGTGAAACCGCCATCGATCGGCAGAGACACCCCGGTGATCATGGCGGCGCCGTCACTGAGCAGAAAGACGATCGGAGCGGCGATCTCGTCCTCGGTGGCCCAGCGACCGAGCGGCATCGCGCTGAGGAACGGTTCCTTGATTTCCTCGCGGCCCCAGTACCCGGCCGACATCGGGGTCATGACGACCGTGGGGTTCACGCTGTTTACTCGGATGTTGTACTTGCCGAGCTCGAGCGCGGAAACCCGCGTGATGCTGTCGAGGGCGGCTTTGGAAGACGCATAGGAGATGTGTCCATCGAGGGCAACCAGGCTGGCCTGGCTCGACACGTTGACGATCGAACCGCCGACGCCCAGACGGATCATCGAGGCCGACGTGTATTTGGTCACGAGAAGGGCGCCACGAGCATTGATGCTAATGACCTTGTCGAAAACCGCGATGTCTGTGTCCATTGGAGTGGCGATCTCTCCACCGAACCCGCCGCAGTTGACGACACCGTAGACATCCAGGTTCTGCAGAGCGGCGCGGACGCTCTCTTCTGAAGTCAGGTCAAACGGCAGCACGCGAGCACCGGTTTCGGTGGCGAGCGTCGACAGCGCCTCCTCGGATCGCCCGCTGGCGACAACGTCTGCGCCGGCGGCAACCAACTGACGTACCGTCGCGCCTCCTATTCCACCGCTCGCGCCGGTCACGAGGATCGTCCGACCATCAAAATTCGTCATGATTCGCTCTCTTTCATTCCGCCCGATCCGGAGAGGCCGCCTGTAGTACGTGGTACCAGGCTCATCGTCGTAGATCGAGCCTCGGGGGTCAGCACGCTGTTGAGGACCCTTCCGCGGTATCCACGATATTTGACCCGGTAAGCAGCATCGATTTCCTCGTCGAGGTGGTGATCGGCCTCCGCAAAGGTGACGTCTTTTTCGATGCTCTCGGCCCAGATCCGACCTTCATGCGTCTCCTGGATGCCACGGAACCAAACCGCATCTCGCCCCCTGACGGCCGAGCAGACGTAAAGACTGTCGTCGTGACGAACCACCCAGACCGTCACCGGTTTTCCTTGGCTGCCATCGCGCCGGCGTGGCGCGATCTGTACTTCTTCAGCTGCTCCGATCTTGGCGAGCTCGTCGCTTGTCCACTCGTTCATCGGCGCGTCTCCTCGTTTGCCCGAAGCTCGGCCGCCTCGACCTGGAGTTCATGATTTCCAGGTCCAGCTCTACGCCCGCCGATGAGTTTCAGCGAGAGGCCGAGTCTCTATCTTCGGCACCCGTTCACACGAGATGCAAGGAGTATTCCAATGACCACCGATTGGACCACCGACACGAAGGGCACCGGCCAGTACGCCGAGGTCAACGGCATCAACCTGTACTACGAGATTCACGGCGCTGGTCGGCCGCTGATCCTCCTGCACGGCGGACTCGGGTCGGGCGAGATGTTCGGGCCGATCCTCCCGCTCCTGGCGGAGAGTCACCAGGTCGTCGCCGTCGACCTGCAAGGGCATGGCCGCACCGCCGACATCGATCGACCGATTGACGTCAGGCTGATGGCCGACGACATCGCCGCCCTGATCGACCATCTCGGGTTGGACCGGCCGGACGTCGTGGGCTACTCGCTCGGCGGTGGGGTTGCGCTCCACACCGCGGCGAAGTACCCGGCCAAGGTCCGCCGGCTCGTGGCGGCCGCGGCGAATATCCGGCCCGATGCGATCTATCCGGAGATGCGGGCCCAGCAGGTCCAGGTGAGCGGAGCCGCCGCCGACTTCATGAAAGACACACCGATGTATCAGCTGTACCAAAAGGTCGCACCCCGTCCCGAGGACTTCCCGCGGCTGCTGGACAAGATCGGCGCGTCGATGTCGAAGGACTTCGATTACACGGAGGAGGTCCGCAGTCTCCAGGTGCCGACGCTCATCGTCGCCGCCGATGCCGACATGGCCCCGCCGACCCACTACGTCGAGATGTTCAAGCTGCTGGATGGCGGCCTCCGGGACGGCGGCTGGACAGCCGAGGGCCGGCCGAAGGGCGGTCACGCGCTCGCGATCCTGCCGGGCCTGACCCACTACAACATGTTCAGCTCGCCTTTGTTCGCCGCGGTCACCCTCGCCTTCCTCGACGAGCAGTCGAGCTAAAACGAGCTTGCGTTAAGGCCAACCACCGGATCGAAGCGTGGCGCAGCTCCTACTCGGGTTTGTCGAACACGGACTTGATGGCACCCTCTCCGGCGAACACAACCGCTTGGAGCATCTGGCGGACCTGCGATGCCACATCCGGGTCGGCGGGCTCCTCCCAGATGAAGGACCGCCCGATCTTCGTCCCTCCGCCGTCAGCGTCACTCAGGCGCGTGGTGATGTACATCGGGGTCGGCTGGTCGGCATAAAGCGTAATTTCGCGCTCAGGGTCGAGTGACACGACCCGCATGCTGACCACGCTCCCTCCGTGATGGCAGTGGAACTCGGCTCCGAGGTCCTCTCCACGT
>Ga0209059_1000080_pt1 | contig 38859 bp, 40 predicted proteins | sample GraSoiAngelo_151_FD_186165 | JGI IMG/M metagenome (GOLD analysis project Ga0209059, IMG submission 186165) | Grasslands soil microbial communities from the Angelo Coastal Reserve, California, USA - 14_1009_12_20cm (SPAdes) (version 2) | ecosystem: Environmental > Terrestrial > Soil > Grasslands ...
CCTCGGTCCGGACCTGCGCTTCGCGATCGTGAGCCCGACGCAGCTCGCAGAGATGGGTCTCACGGAGAAGGACGTGATCGGAAAGCGGTTCGCGGACATCGATCCCGAACCCGGCCATCGCGCCGTACTCGAGCAGGTGTACCGCACCGGCGATGCGCACGTCGCGCGGGAGTCACAGACCCAAGTGCGGCTCTCGACCGGCGCGATGGTCGATGGGTACTTCAACAGCACGGTCGTCGCGACCCGCGATGCGTCGGGAGCGATCGACGGGGTCATCTATTTCGCGGCCGACGTGACCGACCTGGTCCTCGGTCGGAAACGCGTGGAAGAGCTCGCCGCGGCCGTCGCGGGAGAGCGTGACGAGCTGCAGCACATCGTCAACGAGCTGCCCGAGGGCGTGATCGTCATGCGTCGCGACGGTGCTGTCACCCGCAATCGCGTCGCCGACGAGCTGCTCGGCCGGCCTTTCACCGGGGATTTCCAAACCTCGCGGAGCGACTACCTTCCGCGGCATCCGGACGGACGCCCGTACGAGATCCGCGACTTCCCGATCAATCGCGCGCTCGCGGGCGAGAACGTGCGTGGCGAGGAGCTGCTCCTGCACAATCGGCAGCGCAACGAGGACCTGAACATCCTGGTGAGCGCCGCGCCGGTCCGCCGCGATGGCCAAATCGTCGCCGGCGTTTCCGTCTTCCAAGACATCACGCAGCTTCGCGCATTCGAACGGCAGCGGACCGAGTTCTTCAGCATGGCGAGTCACGAGATCCGGACGCCGGTGACGGCGATCCTGCTGCAGCTCGACCTCGCGCTTCGGCAGATCTCCCGCGGCGACAGCTCGAATACGGAGGAGATGCTCCGCAAGGCGAAGCAACGGACAAAAGCGCTCACCGCTCTCATCAACGATCTGCTCGACATGTCCCGCCTCGATGAGGGTAAATTCGCGCTCGATCTCGCGGACCTTGATCTCGCGACCGTCGCCCGAAGCGCCGCAGACGATTATCCGACCGACGAAATCCACCCCGTTCGGATCATCTGGAGCGGCGGCTCGCTTCCTGTCCGGGGAGACGCACGACGCGTGGTGGAAGTGCTCGAGAACCTCCTGAGCAATGCCGTGAAGTACAGCCCTCAGGGCGGCGCCGTCACGGTCGAGATCGGTCGCGAGAAAGACAACGCGGTCATCCGTGTTCGCGATGAAGGCCTTGGCGTACCCGAGGAGGAGCGCGGCCAGATCTTCGAGCGGTTCTTCCGAGCGAGCGTGGCGAAGCCCTACGGAGGCGTCGGCCTCGGCCTCTCCATCAGCAAGGAGATCGTCAACCGAATGGGCGGAGACATCGTCCTAGAGTCGAGTGGCGCGAAGGGCAGCGTGTTCCGCGTGAGCCTTCCGCTCCAGCCGGTTGCGGTGACTTCGCCGAAATAGTCCGAGTGCCGGCCCGGCTTGGGCCGAGTGGTATACCTCCCGCGGGCTTTCGGCTCGCAGGAGGGGAGTTGCTCATGAAGCAGCCGGGCACTCGCGTGTTCATCAGCAGCGTCGTTCTCGCGATCAGCACGCTCCTCGCGTCGCAATCCGTCGCGTACGCATCCGGTCCGAGCGTGAGCGGGGGTGGGGTCGTCGACGGCCCCTTGGGAACGACCTCGCAGCTCGGGTTCACGGCCTCGTCGTCTGGCGGAGAGTTCCTCTGCGTCATGGCGGGGCGATCAGGCGGATTCGCGTTCGGGCCGTGGGCCAGCGTCTCACAGATGCAGGTCAAGGGATCGGTCTCCGGCCCCGTGACGGTGTCGGGCGGGATCGCGAGCTTCAGCGGAACGGCGACGGTCCACGTCGTGGGGAAGACGTCTACCGGTGAGGTCCTGACCGCGACCGTTCCAGACGTCCCGTACACATCGCGGCAGACGGCCGGAGGGGCCGGCGTCGCGACGCACCGGCTAGAGGTGGTCCTGCCAGGGTTTGGGCCGATGGCGTTCCCCGCTCTCGACAAGGACATGGCGCGGCTTGCATCCGGTCACATCACGATCAAGCAATAAAACAAGGGGAGAACCGTGAAGAGAGCGTCCGTACTCGTTGCGATACTCACACTTGCGGTCTCGATGCTGTTGCCGGCGACCGCGCTGGCAGATAGCGCTACCCATACGTACCAATTTCACATGGAAAATCCCAACGTTTCTGAGGCGTCGAACGGTGACCGCGTCGCGGTCACCGGGATGGGAACATTCAGCGTCCACCCGGACTCCGTCCGCGGCAGCGGAACGTTCACCCACACGAGCGCCAGCGGTTCGGTCATCGCAGGAACGTGGACCGCCACTGAGCTACTCGAATATCAGTCGTACGGGTGCGGTGTCGTCCTTGGCAACCCGATCGCGCCGGCCGCCTGTGGTGGCGCGCTGAAGATGCGGATCGTGGGTACGCCAAATGGTACGAATCTTCAGATCGAGGCCATCCTCACGATCTTCTGCATCATCGGTCCCAATCCGCCGAACAGCCACGACGACCCCTCTGGCGAAGGGATCACGCTCGTCGTCCCCGGCATTGCCAACTTCAACAAGATCGTCGAAGGCATGAACGTTTACGTCCAGCAGAGCTGAGAACGACAAGACGCCCTAGATGTAATGCAGCGGGAGGAACACATGACGGAACAAGGAATCACTCGACGGCGGGCTCTGAAAGTGGCGGCTGTGGCAGGGGTCGTTGGAGCGCTCGGTGCTCCGTCTCTAGCACTGGCCGATGAAGGCGACGGAAGAATCCGCTGGGACATCGTCAACATATTCCCGATCTCGTCGTGCGTGCGTGGCGGTGGACACGCATCGGCATTCGCCCAGGACGGGGCGAAGATCACGATCACGGGTTCCGGGACCTTTCCAAACGTCAAGAACCGGTGCATGCCCAATGTGACCGGCGGCGGGACGTGGTCGATCACGCCGGGAACGGCGGCGAGCGGCTGCTTCATGGGCAGCGGCACATTCAGAGTCGAGGAGCTGCTGAGCTGGACCCTCGCTCCTGGTGTTTTTCCGAGCCCTCCGCTTACCTGCGACGCGATCGGCCGGACTGAGGACATCCGCGCAGGCCTGGCGAAGCTCCGCGTGAAGTATTCAAACGGGGAGTTCGGGGTGCTCACGGTCAGCTGCCATATCGCCGGGACGCCTGACTGCGTCTTCGAGGGCATCGCCGCGTCGATGCGTTACGAGGACTTCACCCGGCCAGAAAACCCGGCTCCGGGCGTGGATGCAAACCGCACCGCTTTCCACGTCGTTCGCAATGGCAACGACCAGGGCGAGGACGACTAGCCAAACTCACTACTCAGGCGCGCGCAAAGCGAACCCTGGCGACGAGCCGGGGTTCGCTTTCGTTCATGCGGTGCCGTCGAAGTACGTCAGCGCCTTCGCCCACACCGCACGCGCGGCCAGCCGCCCCGTCGCCCGCGCGTCGAGATCCGCCTGCTCGAAATGGATCCCGCCGTAACGCCGCGAGAGACCCGCCTGATCGGCGGCATCGGAAAACGTGTCCCATGAGAGCGTGACGTCTTGAGCCGGCGCGACACCCGGCTCGACCACCGAGCTACCGGCGGGGAACGTGACCGAGGCACCGAAGCGATCGCTCCCGGTGAAGAGCCGGAGGATCTCGGCACCGGCCGCACTGAAGTTGCTGTGCCCGGATGAGTATTCGGGGAAGGGCGGCGTCGGGAATGACCGCGTTTGATAGGGAAACCAATCTTCGCCGCGAATCGTCTGCGCGCGCTGGCCCGGGCCGCCCCACGCTCGGACCTGCTTGCCCTGGAAGAGGTAGCGGATCGCGGTGATCGGGCGCACCGATGCGAAGGCGCACTTGTTATCCCAGGCGCAGATGCCCGCATCGAGGATCGCGTTCGTCAACACGAAGAAGAGCTTCACCGCTTGATCGAGGTCGTGCTCGCTGTCGCCGGTGTGGTCTCGGTGCGCGACCAGCTGCGCAAACAGATTCCAGTGGCCGGGCGGCAGCTCAGACCGAGGTCCGTCAGCCCAGTAGAGGGCGATCACCTTCTGCTCGTCGGTGAGCCCGGCGCTGATCTCTAAGAGCGCCTCGGCCTGCTCGACGAATTCGCGCGAGCCGTACAGAGCGGGACCGTTCGGCGACCGCTGCTGGGCGCTCGACGTGAGGGCAAACGGCGTCACCCGCTGCCACTGGGCGCCGACGAAACGCGGCGTGACCAGAGTGCCGGTCCCGTCGACGTAGCGCAGGGGCTGCCACCGGTTGGGATCACTGACCGTTGAGGGATCGAAGGCAAAGCGGATGTCCATCGGCGCATTCACCGAAGCGAATCCGGTGTAGTCGGAGTACGCGGCTCCGGGTATGCCCCCAGCGTGATCGCCGAGCTGGTTTGCGCCGTCCTGATGTCGGAACGCCAGCACCGCGGCCGAGACGAGATTGCCGATGCCGGTCGGAGTTTTCGCATCCACCGAGCGATCCGCCGGGTCGAGGCCGAGGCTCGTCATCAAAGGATCGAAAACCGTCGCGACGCTCGCCGGAAAGAGATCGGCCCCGGCGCGGTACGCCGCAAAACTGATGGCCATCTCCTTATTCATCGAAGACCGCTCCCGCGCCGGACGTCGCAGCGTCCCACCAAGACGCGTGCCGACAGCCAGGCGGTCGTAGGCTGCCCACGCGTCGAAGATGCAGGTGTGTGCGACCGCGAGCGCCCGCGAGACCATCGGCGGACCAAGCCTCGATTCGCGCACGCCCTGCAGGAAGGCGTCGTTCCAGCGCAGCAGGACGTTCCCGTTTCTCGTTTGAGAGAACAGAGGCCGGAATGGGTTGAGGAGCACCAGACCCCCCGCACCGGCGGTCCGCAGGAAATCGCGACGCGAAATCGTGTCGCGCATCGCTTCCTCCCCTTCGTCCGCGGAAATCCTACTCGTCGTCCGGCTACGCTTCTGGTGTGAGGGCCGAAGTAGGTAACGACAGAGAGCGCACAGCCTTGTCCCCGGAGTATCTCGCGGCGATCGTCGACTCCTCTGACGACGCGATCATCGGGAAAACCCTCGACGGAACGATCATCAGCTGGAACCCGGGAGCCCAGCGGATCTACGGATATACCGCGGAGGAGGTGGTCGGACAGCCCATCGCAATCCTTGTCCCGCGCGATCGTCCGAACGAGCTCCCCGCGATCCTCGAGCGGCTGCGCCGCGGCGAGCGCATCAGCCACTACCGGACTGAACGGATACGCAAGGACGGGAAGCGCCTCACGATCTCGGTGACGATCTCACCCGTTCGCGACAGCGCCGGCACGGTCGTCGGCGCCTCAGCCATCGCGCGCGACATCACCGAACAAGAACAGGCGGTCCAGAAAGCGCTCCGGACGCGCGATGAGTTCATCTCGATCGCTACGCACGAGCTGCGCACACCGCTCACCATCGTCTTCGCCCGGTTGCAGCTCCTGGAGCGGCGCATCGGCCGGCCAGGATACGAGCACGACGGACTGCGTAACGACCTCGCCATCGTACGAAAGGGCGCGGACAAGCTGCGCTCCCTCGTGGACCGGCTCATGGACGTCAGTCGGATCCGGTCGGGGCGGATCGATCTCGATCTGGCGCCCACGGACGTCATCACGCTCGCGCGGAACCTCGCGCTCGAGCTCGCGGAAACGACCGGGCGCGAGATCGCGGTCCAAGGCCCAGCCTCGTCCCGCGATCCCGTCAGGGTGGATCCGGTTCGTATCGAGGAGGTCCTCACCAACATCATCGACAACGCGATCAAGTACGCGCCCGCCGACAAGCCGATCGACCTCGAGCTTGCCGACGAGCCCACTCGGATCCGCGTGGCGGTGAGCGACCGCGGGCCGGGCATTCCGGCCGAAGATCGCGACCGGATCTTCGAGCCCTTCCACCGCCTGAGCACACAGACGCGAGGCGTAGGCCTCGGTCTGCACATCGCTCGCGAGATCATGAATCTTCACGGTGGCTCGCTGACCGTCGCGGAGCGCCCCGGCGGCGGGACGACGTTCGCGATCACGTTGCCGAAGAAATCAACCAGTCGCCCGACGACCGGACTAGGCGCGGATAGCTAAAGACACCGGCACGGCGAGACCGATCGCCCCAGGCCGTGAGGTCACGAACGTCCCGGCTTCATCGCGGGCACGCGCGAGGTAGTCGAGCCCGAGACGGGCGCGACGGACGCGCTCGGGCATGCGCTCGGGAGCACCTTCCCCACACCGGTGGGGACTTCAGTCATGACCAGCCAACCGACGGTAGTACGGCCGCGCGATCGGCGTCAATTGTTTGCAGCGCGCAATGTGACGAGATTTGCGCTAGCAAAAAAACGGATACACCTCAAGGTGTATCCGTATGTATCATCGCCATGGTGGGGCGCACGAATGTGGTCGTCGACGACAAGCTCATCGCCCGGGTCATGCGCCTCTACGGGCTGCGGACGAAGCGTGAGGCGATCGACTTCGCCCTGCGAACCGTCGCCGGTCGATACGACCCTCGAGGCCTACTCGAGCTCGAAGGCATTGGCTGGGTCGGCAATCTCCGCAAAATGCGGCGCGCGCGGTATCCCAAACTGTGATCGTCGTCGACACCTCGGTGTGGGTCGAGTTCTTCCGCCGGCGTGACCATCCGGTCGTTACCAGGCTCAAGGCGCTCATCGGTCGTGGAGCGGAGCTCGCGACCACCGAGGCGGTCCTCATGGAAGTATTCGCGGGCGCGTCATCCGCCGAAGACCTAGCACGCATTCGCTCTCAACTCGTGGCACTTCCGATCCTGCGGCTCGAGGGGCTCGCTGACTTCGAGCACGCAGCGCAGATCTATCGCACGTGCCGCGGCGCGGGAAACACCATCCGGAGCCATGTGGACTGCCTCATCGCAGTGCCGGTAATCCGGCACGGCGCCTCGCTTCTCCACAACGACCGCGACTTCGAGACGATCGCGCGGTACAGCTCCCTAAAGGTCGAGCGACCGTAGGGCTTACGGCCGGGGCTTGTCCTGCAGCCAGAGGCACCCCATAGAGCGGCAATCGTGTGTGCGGTACGTGGCGTGGCGCGGGCGCCAGAGCATCAGCAGCATTCCCAGCGCCGTCAGGACGACGAACGCCAGAACGAACGCGATCTGGCCTTCGACCGTGAGCATGTCGAGAAGAGCGTTTCCCATTCCCTATTCCCCTTGCGTCTCTAACGGCACCCGCTTGCGCCGCGCTTCCTCAAGAGAAACTCTACCGCGCGATCGCGGCGCGTTCGGTGTCAGGCCGCGGTCAGCGCCCGACGCGTTTGCGTGCGTAGGCTCGGGTGTCTGCGTTCTCGACGAGGGCTTCGGCCGTGCGGCCGTCCATGGGATACGAGGAAACGCCCCAGGAGCGCGCCGGCATCTTGATCGCACCACCGCCAGGGAGCTTCACGTCGGTGCCATCGAGGATCTCCATCAAACGGATGACCACCTTCTCGGCTTCCTCCCGCGGCGTGTCAGGCATCACGATCGCGAACTCATCGCCTCCGTATCGGGCCGGTACATCCTCGGTCCGCACCCGTTCGGTGATCGTTTGTCCGAGCACCCGAAGGACCTCGTTCCCGGCGAGATGGCCGTACGTGTCGTTGACCTTCTTGAGCTCGTCGATGTCAAAGAACGCCACCGCCAGGGGCGATTGATGGCGCTCGGCGCGCGCGACCTCCTCCTCGAGACGGTCGTAGAAGTAGCGATAGTTGTGGATGCCGGTGAGCGCGTCGGTGTTCGCGGCGCGCTTCAGACGTTCGTGCAGCTCGGCGACCTCGATCTGCGCGGCGATCTGGGCGCCGACCGTTTCCATGAGGGTCAGATCCCGCTTGCTGAACGCGGCGACGGCCGGGTGGCTCAGGACGAGCACACCCACGGCCTGCCCCCGCGAGACGAGCGGCACGATCAGCTCGCTCCGCACGCGCGGATCGCCGACGTAGCGGGGGTCCGCGCGTACGTCATCGACGATCTGGCCCTCGCGGTGCGTGAAGACCCACCCGGAGATGCCCCGGTCGCTCGCGATACGCGACGGAGAGTCGATCGTCGTCCACGCGCCGGCGACGGCGCGCGAGACGAGCTCGTCGGACTGCTGGTCGTGTAGCAGGATCGTGAGCGAAGCGCCCGGCACGGCCCGCTCCAATACGACGAGGGTGCGATCGAGGAGCTGCTGGAGGTCGAGGATCGTGTGGAACTCGGGCGTGAGCTCGGAGAGGATCGAGAGCTCGCGGCTCGTCGACGCGACCTCTTCCTCGGCGGCGTGGATGACCCCACGAGCTTCGACCATTGAGATGAACGCGTTGACGACGGTCGGGTCGTAGTACGTGCCGGCGAAGCCTCTGATCTCCGCGAGCGCCTGATCCTCGCGCCGCGCGGGGCGATACGGCCGCTCGGCGAGCATCGACTCGAACGCGATCGCCACGGCAAGGATGCGCGCGGTGACCGGGATCTGATCGCCGACGAGCGCGTCCGGATATCCCGTCCCGTCCCACCGCTCGTACGCATGACGAACGATCGGCACAACCCCGCGAAGGAATCGGATCGACTCGAGGATGCGGGCCCCGAGGAGCGGGTGCTCCTGCATGATCTTCTTCTCTTCGGGCGTCAGCGGTCCGGCCTTCGACAGGATCGCGGCAGGGACGCCGATCTTGCCGAGCGAGTGGAAGAGCGACGCGTACCGGAGGTCGCGGAGCTCGTGCTCGCTCAGCTTCAGGCGCTCGCCGACGGCGACCGCATCCGCCGCGATCTTGCGCTGGTGGTCCTCGCGGTAGTGGTCGCGCGCCACGATCGTGGCCATGAGCGTCGAGACGGTCGAGAGGTACGCCTCGTCGAGCTCCCGGTACAGGCGGATCGAGCGCATCGTCGACGCGCCGACGCCCGCGAGGATCCCGATGAGCTCGCGCTCCTCGTCGGTGAACACGTGCGCCTCGTGCCACGTGACGAAGAGCACGCCGATGGTCTGATCGGCGGAACGCAGCGGGTGCACGAGGAGGGCTTCGTGTCCGAACCGCTCGAGGAGCTTGCGCGTGTACTCGGGTGCGTCGGCGCGGCGCGAGAACGCCACCGGCTGGCCGGTGTCGAGCACGCGCGATATCACCGGCGAGCTCTTCGGGAGCGCGAGGACATCGCTCGTCGCCTTTCCGGTGGTGAACGCGAAGTCGAGCGTGTCGCCGCCCTTGTCGATGTAGACGGCGGACACGTCCGGCTTGAGGAGGTCGACGACTGATTCGGCGACGAGCTTCGTGACATCGACGAGCTCGGTCTTCTCCGAGATCGCGAGGCCGATCCGGTGTAGCTCGAACAGCCGGCGCGAGAGGGTCGCGGTGCGGTCGTGCAGGTTGGCCCGTTCGAGCGCGATCGCGGCTTCGTTCGCGATCGCGGCGAGGAGCTGCAGATCGCCTTCGTCGTAGGCGGTCGCGCGGCGGCTTTGCGCCGAGATCGCGCCGACGAACGCATCGCGCTGCCGGAGCGGCGCGACGATGATCGATTGCTCGACCACCGCGCCCCACGACTCGAGGTCCGGCAGGCCGAGGCGGCGGGCATCGCGCTCCACCTCCTTTAATAGGAGTGGGCCGCGCTCGACGGTCGCGCCGACGAGCGTGCCTGCCGTCGGCCGCTCGACCGGTTCGAGCTCTTTGCCGCCGTCGACGAGGAAGCGGTAGCGAACGGTCGCGCCATCCGGGCTGAGGGTGGCGACGAAGAAGTTGTCCGCGTCCATGACCGCGGCGACCTGGCGGTACACATTGCGGAATACCTCGTTCGGATCGAGGGATGCGCCCACGGCGTGGCTCACCTCGACGAGGGTCGCGAGAAGACGCGCCCGGCGCTCCGCCACGAATCGGGCGCGGATGTCGAGATATCCGAGAAGGAAGAGCGGCACGGCCGGCAGCAGGAACCACGGCTGGATAAGGACGATCTCGATCGTGATGACCGCGGCGAGACCCCAGAGCAGCTGGGCGCGGCCGGTCCGGCCGATCCAGCTCATCGTCGATCTGGTCAGCCGCTCCGTGCCGAGGATGAGCTGCAGCGCGATGATCTGGCCGAGATCGAGAGCGACGAGCGCGGTCGCGGCGATCGCGCCGGCGACGATGACCTCACCGACGGTCCCGGTGATGCGATCGAGCATCGACATGATCACGAGCTGGAAGGACATGGCGGCCACGCCGGCGCTGATCGCCTGAGCGGCGGTATTGCGGACGATGCGAATGAACGACTTGCGGGTGACGAGGTCGTTCACCAGACGGGCGGACCCGGCGATGAGCGCGAGCGTTCCCGGCGGAAGCAGCACCACACCCGCAAGGACCGCGACCTCGGACGCGGACAGCTCGACGTTCGTGGCGATGCGGATCGGCCGAAGCGACAGCAGGACGCAGAGCGCCCAGATGTAAAAGGCGACGGTCGGGGGCTCGTCACCGAGCACGTCCTGGACGCCGAGCGCCACGAACGGAACCGCGACCAGGCACGTGATCGCGATGAAGACGTACGCGCGCGCAGGGATCGGTCTCATCGTCGCCCTTCCAGCATTCCGAAACGTATTACCGGGTGGTTTCGGCCAGGAATCAGGCGGCTATCAGTCGACTAGAAGGTCAGGATGGACCTTCGGTCGCCGGCTCGCGGAACCACCGCACGACGATCTTCTCGGGCCGGTCGACCTGTTGGTCGATCTCCCACCCCGCTCGCACGAGTCGGTCGACATCTTCCTGGTATTTGCGAACGTCCGCGTACTCGCGGACCATCAATTCGCGCTGTCCTGGACGGCCGGGTCGAAGCTCGCTCGGCGCGAGCACGCCGCCGATCTTCGCCCAAAGCGATGGCTTCCGTTTCGGATCGACTCGCGTGGTCCCGCGCTTGAGTCGTTCGTCGATCGCATAACGCTGCGTCGAAAAGCGGGGTCTCTCGGTAACGGTCGGTTGCTCGCTGGCGGTTGGGCGCGGAATGTCTCTACCGCAGAACCGACAGACGATCGCAGCATCCTGGATTTGTTCGGCGCAGTAGGGACATGCACGCATGGCCTCTTAGGCTAGCGCGCTCATCGGCCTAGCGTGAGCGCAGCCACCTCTCGCCGAGAAGGATGGCGACGAACAGCGCGGCGATGCCCAGGAATTCGCCAAGGCCTCCGCGATCGATCGCGGGCCGGATAACCGCGAGAAAAAGCAGCAGCGTCAGCACCGCCGCCGCGGTCGCCATGAACACCACACGAGCAGTCAAGCGGACGGCGGCTTGGGTTCGGGCGCCGCGAATTCGTCCTTCTTTCCGCGCATGCGGCGGAGCGCCCAGGCGATCGGATCGTAGTGCGCGCTTACCACTCGCTCCTTGAGCGGGATGATCGCGTTGTCCGTGATGTGGATGTCCTCGGGGCAGACCTCGGTGCAGCACTTTGTGATGTTGCAGTAACCGAGGCCGTGCTTCGCGCGGATGAGGTCGATGCGCTCGTTCGTGTCGAGCGGGTGCATCTCGAGCGCGGCGAGGCGCACGAAGAATCGCGGACCGGAGAAGCTTTGCTTGTTCTCCTCGTGGTCGCGGATGACATGGCAGACGTCCTGGCAGAGGAAGCACTCGATGCATTTGTGGAATTCCTGCACGCGCTCGACGTCTTCCTGGTACATCCGCCGCTTGCCGTCGGGATCCTTCGGCTTCGGCTTGAACGGCGGGATCGTCTTTGCCTTCTCGTAGTTGAACGAGACGTCCGTCACGAGGTCCTTGATCACCGGGAATGTTTTGACCGGCGACACCGCGATTTCCTCGCCGGGCGCAAACTCGTTCATGCGCGTCATGCACATGAGCTTCGGGTGGCCGTTCACCTCGGCGCTGCACGATCCGCATTTGCCGGCCTTGCAGTTCCAGCGCACCGCGAGGTCGGGCGCGTGGGTCGCCTGGATCCGATGCACGACATCGAGCACGACCATCCCGGGGTCCGACGGCACCGCAAACTCCACGAACTCGCCGCCTGAGGCGTCGCCGCGCCAGACCTTCATGCGGACCTCGCGCGCGACGGTCTCGGTGGTCATTCCTTGCCCCCGACGACCGCCGGCTCCGAACCGGTCGGGACCTTCTCGCCGGGCTTGTCCTCGCCGATGAGCGCGCGCAGCTCGCCGGGGACAGGCGGGATCGGCTCAGTCGTGAGGGTGAGCCTGCCATCGCGCTTTCGCGTGACCACGTTCTTGGTCCCCCACACCGGATCGGGCTTCGGGAAGTCCTCGCGAGTGTGGCCGCCGCGGCTCTCCTCGCGGACGAGCGCGCTGCGTGCCACCGTTTCGGACACGGCAATGAGGTTCTCGAGGTCGAGCGCGAGGTGCCACCCAGGGTTGTAGACGCGACCGCCCTTCACACCCGCGCGGGCGGCGCGTGCCCGCAGGCGCTCGAGCCGCGCGAGCGCTTCCTCGAGCTCGTCGCGCCGGCGGATGATGCCGACGAGCTCCTGCATCGTGTCCTGCAGCTCGGCATGGATGGCGTACGGGTTTTCGTCGCCGCCTCGCTCGAACGGCGCCGCGAAGCGCTGCGCATACGCGCTCTGCTGTCCTTCGTCCGCGCGCGGCGCCGGAGTGCGCTTGCTGTATTCCGCCGCGGCTTGACCCGCGCGCTTGCCGAAGACGAGCAGATCCGAGAGCGAGTTTCCGCCGAGCCGGTTCGCGCCGTGCATGCCGGCCGCCACCTCGCCCGCGGCGTACAGGCCCGGCACCGTCGCGGCGGCAGTGTCCGCGTCGACGCGGATGCCTCCCATGATGTAGTGAAGCGTCGGACCGACCTCCATCGCCTCCTTTGTAATGTCGACGTCGGCGAGCTCCTTGAACTGGTGGTACATCGACGGCAGCCGGCGGCGGATGTAGTCGGCGGGACGGCGCGACGCGATGTCGAGGAACACACCGCCGTGCTCGGTCCCGCGTCCCGCCTTCACTTCGGTATTGATCGCGCGCGCGACCTCGTCGCGCGGGAGCAGGTCGGGCGTGCGCCGGTTGTTCTTTTTGTCCTCGTACCAGGCGTCCGCCTCGCGCTCGGTGTCCGCGGTGTCACCGCGGAAGAACTCGGGGATGTACTTGAACATGAAGCGCTCGCCCTTGCTGTTCTTCAGGGTGCCGCCGTCGCCCCGGACTCCCTCCGTCACCAGGATCCCTCGCACCGAGAGCGGCCAGACCATCGCGGTCGGGTGGAACTGGGTCATCTCCATGTCGATGAGATCGGCGCCGGCCTCGAGCGCCATCGCGATCCCATCGCCGGTGTACTCCCACGAGTTCGACGTGACCTTCCACGCTTTTCCGACGCCGCCGGTCGCGAGCACGACGGCCTTCGCGCCGAAGGCGATGAGCTTGCCGGACTGCCGCCAGTAGCCGATCGCGCCGGTCACGCGCTGGCCGTCGTTTAGAAGGTGGCGAAGCGTGCACTCCATGAAGACGTCGATGCCGTTCGCGACGGCGTGGTCTTGCAGCGTGCGGATCATCTCGAGACCGGTTCGGTCGCCAACGTGGGCCAGGCGAGCGTATCTATGCCCGCCGAAGTCGCGCTGGAGAATGAGACCGTCCTTCGTGCGGTCGAAGAGCGCGCCCCATTCCTCGAGCTCGAGGACGCGATCGGGCGCTTCCTGCGCGTGCAGCTGCGCCATGCGCCAGTTATTCAGGAGCTTTCCGCCGCGCATGGTGTCGCGGAAGTGCACCTTCCAGTTGTCCTCGGGCCACACGTTGCCGAGCGCCGCGGCGATGCCGCCTTCGGCCATCACCGTGTGGGCCTTCCCGAGAAGCGACTTGCACACGATCGCCGTCTTCGCGCCGAGCGCGTGGGCCTCGATTGCCGCACGCAAGCCGGCGCCGCCCGCGCCGATCACCACGACGTCGTACTCGTGGCGCTCGAGATCCATCAATCTCTCGCCTTCGGCGAGGAGACGCGCTCAAGGCTGGTTGTCTCGCTCCTCGCGGCAAAGCCACTCGTCGCTCGGGTCATCATCTCCACCATTAGAAGACGATCCTCGGATCCGTCAGGACGCCCATCGCCAGCAGACGGATGTAGAGGTCGGTGGACGCGACGACGATGAGGCTCGTCCACGCCCAGCGCGCGTGGCGGGCGTTCAAGGCGTTGGCCCAGCTCCAGAGCCGGAAGCGGAGCGACTTTCCGTGGAACGAGTCGAGGTATCCGCCGAAGAGATAGCGGAGCGAGTGACAGCTGAGCGAATAGCCCGAGAGCAGCGCCACGTTCGCGAGCATGAGGATCGAGCCGAGACCGACGCCGAAGTGGCCGTTGAAGTTGAACGCGAGGACCGCGTCCCACCACAGGAAGATGAGGAGCGCGGTCGCGAAGATAAGGGCATAACGGTGCAGGTTCTGGATGAGGAACGGGAATCGCGTCTCGCCGGCGTAGCCCTTGCGCGCGTCCGGGACCGCGCAGGCCGGCGGCGACCAGAAGAACGCGCGGTAATAGGAGCGGCGGTAGTAGTAGCAAGTCACCCGGAACGCCAGCGGGAACGCGACGATGAGGATTGCCGGCGAGAGGTTCCAATACGTTCCGATGAGCGGCAGTGTCGGGTGTACGCAGTTCGTGCTGAGACAGGGCGAGTAGAGCGGCGAGAGATAGGGCTCGAAGTAATAGTTCGTTCCGACCAGGCCGGCGTAGATGGAGTAGAGGACAAAGAGCCCGAGGACGACGACGATGACCGTCGGCTCGAGCCACCAAAGATCCTTGCGCTCTTGCGGCCGATGACGGACGTCGACCGCGCTCGTCGCCACCATGACCGATGGTGGGCGTCCCCTGCCCAGAACGCAAAGGTCTCAAGGCGCTAGCGCTGATAGCGGTAGGCTATGAGCGATGGAGCTCCATCAGCTCCGCTACTTCGTCGCCGTCGCCGAGGAGCGGCACTTCACCAAGGCCGCGCGCGGCCTGCGTGTCGCCCAGCCCTCGGTATCGCGCGCTATCCGGGTGCTCGAAGAGGAGCTCGGCACGCCTCTCTTCCATCGCATGACCGGCAACGTTGCGCTCACTCCGGCCGGCGAGACGCTTCTCCCGTGGGCGCGTCGCGTCCTCGCCGACATCGACGGCGCTACCGGGGAGGTGCGCGAGCTCGCCGACCTGCGACGTGGCAGGCTCGCGGTCGGCGCGACGCCGTCGCTCACGATCACGCTCCTGCCGCCAGCTCTCGCGAAGTTCCACTCTGCCTTCCCCGGGATCGAGCTGGTGCTCCATGAGGCCGGCTCGCGCGACCTCGTGGCCGAGCTCGAGCAGGGCGCGCTCGACGTCGCGCTCGTCATCATGCCGGTGCGTCACGAGACCCTCGAGACCTCGCCGCTGCTGCGCGAGGAGCTCGTCGTCGCGGTGCCGCACGACCATCCACTGGCGTCGAGAAAGACGGTCGCCATCGCGGACCTCCGCGGCCTCCCGCTCGTGATGTTCCGCGACGGCTACGACCTTCGCGCGGCGACCGTCGCGGCGTGCCGCCGGGCGGGGTTCGAGCCGGTGTTCGCGCTCGAGGGTGGCGAGATGGATGGTGTGCTGCGTTTCGCCGCGGCAGGCATCGGTGTCGCCGTCGTGCCGAGCCTCGTCATCGATCCGGCGGGCCCGTTGCGCGCGATCCGGCTCGCCGAGCCGCTCACGCGCACCATCGGGTTCGCGAACCGCCGCGATCGCCGCCTGTCGCGCGCCGGACGAGAGTTCGTCGAGACCGTGCGCGCACTCGTGCGCGCGCGTGACTGGTTGCGCGCGCGGCCCGCAGGTTTGAAGATCCTCGAGGCCTAAGCCGGCCCCTTTCTTTTCTAGGCGGTCGGTGTCGGCAGCTCGGCGAAGAGATCGACGACGTTGTCATCCGGATCGATGACTTCCGCGTACCGCTGACCCCAGAACGCGTCCCAGGGTCCCTTCTTCGATCGGAAGCCCGCCTTCACGACGCGCGCGTGCGTCGCGTCGACGTCACCCGGAGAAGAACACTCGAACGCCAGGCCGATCCGGCGGTGTCCGCGAGGCTCTTCCCAGTCAGGCTCGAGCTGCTTGATGAGCTCGAGCGCGTCCCACATCAGCCGAACGCCGCTCGGGAGCGTCGCGTCCAGGTGATCGTCGACGGGATCGGTCACGTCGACGCCGAGCAGCCGGTAGAAGCGCACGGACTCCTTCATGTCCTTCGTGACGATCCCGATCGCGGCCAGGGTCGGCATCGGTCGAGATTAGGCGAATCGCGGATGCCCTGACGGTACGAGGCCCTCCGGCAGACGCCGGAGGGCCTGGTGACCGGCCGCAGGTCTCGCTCAGAAGCCGAACGCGCCGGTCAGCGGATCCGCGGCGGCGTCGCGCGGACCGAGCGGATCGAGACCCCAGCGGATCTCGATGAGCCGCAGGATCGACGTCGTGTCGTAGCGGGTGTGGTCGACGTAACCCTTCTTTGCGAACGGCGAGACCACGATCGTCGGCACGCGGGTCCCCGGGCCCCATCGGTCGATCGTCGGGGGCGCGACGTGATCCCAGAACCCGCCGTTTTCGTCGTAGGTGAGCACGATGACGGTGTCCTTCCAGTACTCGCTGTCTTGAACGGCCTTCACCAGCGCGGCGACGTGATCCTCTCCGCGTCGGACGTCACCGTACTTGGGGTGACCGCTGTCGGCTCCGATGGGTTTGACGAACGAGACCGCGGGAAGCGTTCGGTCGCGCAAAGCGGACATGAAATCCCGCTCGTCCTTGAGGTGCTGCCGGCGGCCGTCGGTCCCATCGGCGTACGAAGCGAAGTACGCGAAGGGTTGGTGGTGAAAAACGAACGTGGGATCGGGCCGCCCGGCAATGGCGTCGTCCCAACCACCTGAGTACCACGCCCAGTCGACCCCTTTCGCCGTGAGACGGTCGCCGATGGTCGGGTTTGTGAGCGACGGCAGGAGGTCGGCCGCTGCGGTGGTCTTGGGGTGCGGGGCGTTCACGGTGTATGTGGTGTTCACCACGAATCCGTCGGGGGTCAGGTCGCCGTCCTTCGCAAGGCGCCCGTCGGATTCGACCTGAGCGACCCGCGCCTTCGGTGCATCGGACCACGCCGGTGTGCAGGCGCAGGCCAGCCACATGTGGTTGAGGAACGAGCCGCCGAATGCCGCGTGGAAGAAGTTGTCGGTGAGCGTGTACTGCGCGGCGAGCCGCCCGATGGGGAGCTCCCGTGCGTCGTAGGTACCCATGACCAGACCGCCGACGTCGGTCCATGCGACGAACCGGTCCATCTTTCCGCCGTCGATCTGGAGCTGCTCCTGGTAGAAGCGATGCACCGGGTTGCCGATGGGCTGATCGGCCGGCGCGTACGACGCGAGGTCGAACGGCCGGTTCGCGAGCTCGGTCGGGAAGCGCGCGTCGGCGACCGCGGGCGTCTTCGAGTTGTCCATCGCGCGCGGCAGCGCGGCGTAGGGGTTGCCTACCTTATCGAGCTGGGGTGCTATCGCGGCGGCCTGCGAGAGACCGTTGGCTCCGGGAAAGCTGCCGTAGAGACCGTCGAAGCTGCGGTTCTCGAGGTAGACGACGATGACATGCCCGATCCGTTCGACGCCTGGGGATGGCGACGCCGCGACCAGTCGCACCGGGCCACACGACGACAGGAGCAGACCGAGCGTGCACAGGGCGGCGAGGCTTCGCGCGTACATGGCGTGGCTCCCTTCGGGTTCTATTCGACCCGGCGGGCACGCTATGAACGCGCGGTTGTGGCGGCATCGGGAGAAGTGCTCAGCCGTTGCTCAAACGGGGTGCTCATTCCGGCGCGACCGCCCTAGCTCAGGGTGAAGACTTCGATCGCGTTCGCTTTTCCCTTCACGTGCGCCTCGCCGAGGGCCCGCAGAGCGACCCCGTCGGCGCGCAACCGCTCGGCGGTGTCCTTCGAGAGGATCGAGTCGACCTGGAACTCCTTGGTGAGCGTCTCCATGCGCGAAGCCGTGTTGACGGCATCGCCGATCGCGTCGTACTGGGAGCGCTCCGGAAGGCCGACCGCGCCGACGACCACGTCACCGGTGTGCAGGCCCATGCCGAACTGCACCACGACGTCGCCGCGCGCCGCTCGCGCCACGTTGAGCTGCGCGATGCTCGCGCGCATGGCGAGTGCGGCACGCGCCGCGGCAAGAGCGCCGTTCGTCGGATCGCTCATTGCCCCGAAGATCGCCATGACCCCGTCTCCGGTGAACTTGTCGAGGATGCCGCCGTTGTCGAGGACGCACCGCGCCATGACGCGGAGATACGCGTTGACCGCGGCGATCGTTTGCTCCGGGCTGAGCCGTTCGGCAAGCGAGGTCGACCCGCGGAGATCGGTGAAGAGGATCGTCACGGTCTGCCGCTCTCCTTCGAGCCGTAGGGGATCACCCTGGATGACACGCTCGACGACGGTCGCCGGAAGAAAGCGCTCGAGGCCGCGACGGCGATCGAGCTCGAGGACCAGTGCGCCCATCGCCAGAACGACCGCCACGAGCATGAGTCCGTGGTATTCCCACCACGACGGCGTCCAGATCGGTCCGAGGAACTGCGAGACCTGCGCCTGCGCAAGCAGCACGTACGCGACGGCGAGCGCGCCCTGAAGCGGCAAGCCGGTGCGAATGAAGTCGCGACCCTGCGCGAGCGCGGCGTAGCCGTAGAGGACGAGGACCGCGGCGACGATCGCGAAGGGGACCCAGCCGGCGCCGCCCGTGACGTCGCCGCTCACGGGTGTTCCGTAGCCGTAGGCCGACGGCTGATAGCCCGCGGCGGCTCCGCCCGAGGCAAGAACCCAACGCGCGATGCCGGCCAACTCGCTTGGCCAACCGAGACCGACGAACGCGTAGAGGCCAAGCGACGCGACGACCGCGACGGTGAGCACCTCCGGACGCAGGCGTCGCTCGAGCCATCCTGCGAGTGGCGTGTAGCGGACGGCGAAGAACACCCCCGCCACCGCAAGCGCGAGCTCCGCGGATACCCCGAGGACGAGCTGGACCGGCGCCTCACGTTCGCCCTGCTCGAGCACGCCCGGTGTGGCGAGGCCGTGCACCGCGAAGATCGCGGCCATGCACGCGAACCCGAGGGCGATGAGGAGCGCGCGGTAGTGGCCGACCCCGAGCGCCGCTCGGGCGACGAGAAAAGCGACCAGCGCGGCGACGACGGAGACGTTCGACGTGATGACGAAATGCTCGAGCCGGATGACGACCGGCTGGTTGTGCGCTGGATCGCCCAAATACCACGCCAGCAGGACAGCCGGGAGGAGCGCCGCAACCATGACCGCAAGCGGCCGAACAGGCGGCGTCCTCACGCGTGTGATGCTAGTTGCGGACTGGTCTAAGCGGCCGAGGCCACGCGCGCGATCTTCGGCAGGAGCTCGCTCAAGTCGAAGGGCTTCTCGATGATGTCAGCGGCCGCGAGTGCTTTGGCGTGCGTCTTCAGGTCTCGCGCTGCCGAGAGCAGCACGAGCGGGATGTCCTCATCGCCTTCATCGCGTGCCCGCAGCTCGTGGGCGAATTGCCATCCGTCCATCACCGGCATCATGAGATCCAGCACGATCACATCCGGTCGGAACGTCTTGATGATGGCGAGCGCTTCCTGACCGTTCCCCGCAGGAACGACCTCAAAACCCTCGTCCTCGAGGGCGGTGAACAACAACTCCCGGATGTCGGGGTCGTCGTCCACAACGAGCACACGTTTCCCGGCCACCGCGCCGTAGATTGCCATACGTCATCGGGTCGGCGTACAAGCGAGCCTAGTGCGTGCTGCGTAGTGAGATTGCGAATACGGCCGGAATGAGTACGAAGCCGACCGCAAAGAGTGCGACCCATAACAAGATCGCTTCGAGGTGGCACGAGATCCCCGGCGCGCACCCTTCGAGCGACCGCGCCCGCTCGATGAGGAGCAGCGGCAGGCTCGCCGGCGACGCGACGACCGAAGCGGCCACGAAAGTCGTCGCGATCGTGGCGACGCCGCGTTCGATACCGCCCGCGCGCGGATCGATGACACGCGCTTGCCACCGCGCCCATGCGAGCGCGAGCACCGTGGTGACCGCAGCGAGGGCTATCGAGAGCGGAAAGCGATCGGTAAATCCTCGGTCTAAAACGCGTGGCAATGCCAACTCGATCAGCGTGAGTGCGGCCCAGTAAGCGAGCTTGATCGTGGTGACACGACCGACGAGAAGCGCGAGGGTCTTCTGTCGAGGGAGCGGAGGCCGCTCACCTACCGATAATTCGTCCACCACTTCTGCAAGAAGTACATGGCCGCGATGAGGATGAACACCGTCACGAGGACCATGTAGAACTCGTTGGCCTCGCTGACTTCGGCGATCACTTCAGGCTCAGAAGATACTCGATGATCGCCTTGATCTGATCATCGTTCAGGGATCCGCCGTAGGCGGTGCCGAAGGCCGGCATCACGACGCCAGGCTTGACCGCCGGCGGGTTCTGGATCCAGTGCAGGAGATAGTCGGAATCGCCGGCCGCCTTTTTCGCCTTGTTCTCGTCGTTGAGCGGTCCCTCCGTGCCGTAGTGACCGAGGTTCGGCGCCTGCGGAAGTGTGCTCGGCGTGTTCGGGTCGAAGCTGTGGCACGTCACGCAAGCCGCCTGCGGGTTGCTCAGCGTGAGCTGCTTGCCGAGCTCGATCCCTGTGAATACCGGCGGTTTCGGCGGGTTCGGCTCGAGCGGCAGATGGCCGTCCTCCGAACCCGAGGTGTGCTGGCGAACGGTCACAATGTCGGCCCAGTCCTGGTCAGTTGCGAACATGATGAAGTTCACGAGCTGCTGGATCTGCTCGTCGTTGAGCGAGCCGCCCTCGGTCTCGCTCCATGCCGGCATCGAGATCGAGCCGGGCGGCTTCGCGCGGCCGCGCTCGATCGTAAGCGTGATGAGGTCTGTCGTGGCCTTCAGCTTCGTCGGATCGCTTTTGATGTTGTCGTACTTGAACGTGGGCTTGTTGAGGGGCAGGCCCGGAAGATCCTTGCGCGTCGGGTCGCTCTGACCGAGACCGGTCTTGCCGTGGCAATCGAAGCAGAAGTTCGCGTAGAGATTGCGACCGCGCTCGATCGACTTGTTCAGCTGCTCCTGCGACGCCACCTTGTCGCGCCAGCGCTCCGAGCTCGCGTCGGCGCGGACAACGAAGATCGTGAAGAAGTAGCCACCGACGAGCGCGAAGACCGCGAACAACATTCCCGCGCCGACCAGGATCTTGCGATCGAGGTTCGCGCTGATCTCGAGCGGATCGGGCGCCGCTGGTATCGGTGCGACGTAGTAGGGCGTCGGCTGCTCGATCGTCTCGCCGGCGGCGTAGTGCTGCTCGATGAGCTCGGCGCCGGTCTTCTCGGGCGGCTCCAATGACTGCTGGTGAAAGATGAGGTAGCCGAAGAACGCCAGAAAGCCGGCGAACATGAGGATGCTGGCCACGGCGAGGACGAAGTTCAGGTCGAGCTGCATTACTCGGTGATCTCGAGGACCTTCGGGTCCCACACGTTCGCCTGACGGTCAATGACATTGAGCGGGTTGGTGTCGACGATGAGCGTGCCGCTCGCGTCGGTGATGATGTGGAAGAGCTGCAACGGTTTCGGCGCGGGGCCACCCTTGACGACGGCGGTGTGCTTGTCGTAGAGCGACCCGTGGCAGGGGCAGTGGAACTGATCCTCGGCGGCATTCCACGGGACGCTGCAACCGAGATGAGTGCACTTCCGATACGCGGCGATGAGCCCGCCGGGCGCATGGATGAGGAAGAACTTGCCCTCGATGTTCAGGATCGGCGTGTCGTTCGTCGATTTGAACTGGGCAAAGACGCTGTCTTTCGACCCGACGGCCAGTTTCACGCCCAACCCGAGGATCTTGTTCACCTTGATGAAGGGGACCGTGAGCGCGGTGATCTCGGTGACCGCGAGGAGCGTTCCGGTCAGGAACCCCAGCCGAAAAAGCTGCCGCCGCTTGATGCGGCCGATGAGGCCCTGAAAGGTCGAGTCGGTGTGCGGCCGGATCATATGTTCGGCTCGTTGCACTGGTGCGTCACTGGGACGGACCACGGCGGGAAGAGATCCATGCCCGGCCCGCGCATGGACGTACCCACGACCGTGAGGACAACGTACACCGCGACGAATCCGGTGAAGATCGCGATCATCCACTCGTGCGTGTTGGCCGCGTACAGGCGTTTCACGATAAGCACGAGGAGCAGCGAGAGGCCGATCATCACCGCGACCGGGATGAGGTAGTTCGGTAGGAGCTGCTTGCCGCCAGGGAAGTGCTCGGTCGCGAACTCGATATATCCGTGAAGCTTGAGGAAGTAGTCGAGTTCGATGAGCGAGAAAGTTAGGACGGTCGTGTAGACGGCCGCGAAGATCGCGATCCGCTTCCCGTTCGGGTTCGTGAACCAGATGCCGACGCCCTCGCGGCTTTTGTCGATGTAGGGGATCACCGCCATGAAGGTGAGCCAGACGGTGGGCACGATCACGCCGGCCAGACCCTTGTCCATGTGGAGGAGGAGCTCCTGCAGATTGAGGAGATACCACGGCGCTTTCGACGGGTTCGGCGTGCAGTCGGGCGTGGCGTGGTCCTGGAGCGGTGCGTTGAACGCGGCGGCGATGACAAAGAGTCCGATCGACCAGAGCATCGCCGCGATGAACTCGATCACCAGAAGATGCGGCCAGACCATCGCGGTGTCCTCGACGCGCTTGTCCACGCGCACCACCGAGTCCTGCCGCACAAAAGCGAGCAATCGGAGCCGCTTCTCCTGTCCCGCAAATGGCTGGGGACCTCGGGGAGTCGTCACGGGGACTGCGCCACGGCGGCATCGAGGCGGTGGCGTGTCTCGCGACGAGCGTCTGCGCCCAGCGCGCCCGAGCACGTCGCGCACTGCTCATCGGCGGGCGCGCGTAGCCAGCAGCGAGGAGCGAGGTACGCCGCCGCCAACGATGCCCTCTCGGGAGACGTGACGCGACGACTCACAGCGGGCCCGTTATTCCGCCATCTTTGCGGATCCGCCAGAAGTGGATGGCGATCAGGAAACCGGTGGCGAGCGGGAGCGCGACGACGTGCAGCACGTAGAAACGCAAAAGTGCGTTCGGTCCGAGCTGGAATCCGCCGAACACCACGAAGCTGAACTCGTCGCCGATGAACGGCGTCGCGCGGGCGATCTCGTAGCCGACGGTCACCGCCCAGAACGCGAGCTGGTCCCACGGAAGCAGATATCCGGTGTACGAGAGCAGGATCGTGAAGAAGAAGAGGAGCGTGCCGATGACCCAGTTGAACTCTCGGGGCGGTTTGTACGACCCGGTGTAGAAGACGCGGATCATGTGCAGGAAGACCGTGATGACCATGCCGTGCGCGGCCCAGCGGTGCATGTTCCGAAGAAGCTGGCCGAAGACTACGACGGTCTCGAGATCCTTGATGTCGCCGTAGGCGTTGTACACGCCGTCCACCGACGGGTGGTAATAGAACATGAGGAGCGTCCCGGTCAGCGTCAGGATGAGGAAGAGGAAGAACGACAGACCGCCCATGCACCACGTGTAGGGAATCGCGAGCGCGTGGCGGCGAACCTTGACCGGGTGCAGGTGTAGGAAGACGTTCGTGAACACGGCGAGCGACTGGTTCTTGCGGGAATCGGGGTAGCCGTGACGGAAGAGCGATCTCCAGATGTAGCTCGTCTTCGTCTTTTGCCAGATCTGGGCCGGTATCTCGAGCACTAGTGCTTAACGAGCTCCTTCTCTTTCACATCCCCGTGGTGGCCGTTGCCGTTGTGGTCGTGGCCGTTCACCGGCTTGTACCCGACCGCGAGCTTCGGATCGTATTGCGGGAGCGGGCGCGCCGCTTTCTTGGCGGCGACCGTCAGGTCGAGATGGATCTCGTCGTCGATCGATTCCTTGGGCAGGACGTTCCCGACCGCGGGCATCACCGTCCCGTAGCGGTTCATGGTGATCGCGTCGGTCGGGCAGCGGATGACGCAGAGCGCGCAGCGGATGCACGCGGTCTCGTCGAGGAAGAACGCAACCCCGTTCTGCCATTTCTTGGCCTCGCCGACCGCCGGGATTGAACCGTCGTCGACGATGTCACTCATGTCGACCATGTGGATGACATCCATCGGGCAGACGTCGACGCAGCCCCCGCAGATGATGCAGAGCTCGCCGATGATCTCGATGTTGAAGTTGCACTTCAGGCACCGGTCCGACTCGGCGATCGCCTGAGCCTCGCTGTAGCCCTGGTTGATCTCGAGGAAGAGCCCTCGACGATCGTTCTTCGCGAGCTTGGGCATTTCCTGTCGCGGGATGCGGTCGTAATCGACGGACATGTTGTGGTACACGCGCGCGAGCTCACCCTCGAGCGAGATCATCCCGATGTTGTCGGGGGTCGACGAGCGTCGCAGTGTCACGACCTCGTGGTATTCGGGCACGTTGACCGAGACGGCGTTCTCATCAAGGAAGCGCGCGATCTGCTGCGCCGCGGAGCGTCCATCCGCGACCGCCTCGATGATCGTCGTCGGCGCGGTCCGGTAGTCGCCGCCGATGAAGATCTTCGGCACGATCGTCTGGTAGGTCTCGGGATCGACCTTGATGTCGCGCCACCGCTTCACGCGGAACTCGGGGAACTCCTTCGAAAGCCAGCTCGTCTCGGGCGCCTGCCCGAGCGCGAGCAGAACGGTGTCGCACGGGATCTCGAACTCGGTCCCGGGTATGGCGACCGGGCTGCGGCGTCCCTTCTCGTCCGGATCGCCGAGCTTGTTGCGGATGAAGACCACGCCACGCACGCGGCCGTTCGCATCGGCGAGGACCTCGGTCGGCGAGACGAGGTAGACGAACTCGATCCCCTCGCGCTCGGTCTCGGTGAGCTCCTCCTCGTCGACCACCATCTCCTCGCGGCTGCGGCGGACGATGACATACATGTGCTCTGCACCTAGGCGCCACGACGTGGACGCGCAGTCCATCGCCGTGTAGCCCGAGCCGAGGATGATCACGCGCTTCCCCACCTCGACCGGGCGGCCCCGGTAGGCGCGCTCGAGGAAGACGATGCCGGCCATCACGCCCTCGGTCTCTTCACCGGGGATACCGATGTAGTTCGGCTCGAAACAACCAGCGGCGATGAGCACGGCGTCGTTTTTGTCGTGCAGCTCGCGGAGCGACACGTCACGACCGACGTAGGTCGAAAGCCGTAGCTCGACGTTCTCGTTGACGATGCCGGCGATGTCGCGGTCGATGACCTCGCGCGGCAGACGGAATGGCGGCACGCCCGCGAGGGTGGTCCCGCCGGCCTGGTCGAGCGCGTCGTAAACGGTCACGCCGAAGCCGAGCTTCGACAGGTCGCTCGCCGCCGAAAGACCGGCGCACCCCGCCCCGACGATCGCGACTGTGCCGCGCGGCGGACCGAACACCGGCGCCGGCGGCTGGGTGTAAGCGTGCCCGTCATTGCGGACGTTCTGGTGAGTCCAGTCGGAGAGGAACTTTTTGACGTAGCGGATCGAGAGCGGCTTATCGACCTCTTTGCGCCGGCAGGCCGTCTCGCACGGCGCGGCGCACACGGATCCGCAGATCGAGGCCATCGGATTCGGGTCGAGCGCGAGCTCCCAGCCCTTTTCGAACTCGCCGGCCGCCGCGAGGTTCAGATATCCCCGGCAGTTGGTCTTCACGGGACAGGCTTCCTGGCAGGGGATGTTCTCCTGGTACCAGGCGGGGCCGACCTCTACGACCTGGTAGAGCTCTCTCATTGCGGCGATTCGTCATGCTACCGGCGTGTAGTGGGCAGTCAAACGCGAACGCTGCCACGTGAAGCGTCCGAGATTTCGAGACAACTCGCGGCGGAAGAGCAGGTTTTCCGGAAGCCTCGAGGTATGTCGATCCTCGGCGAAGCGAGTCCTGTGGCGCATCGATTCGCGAGCGTATCGCGTCCAATGCTCCGACGGTCACTCCACCTGATCGTTGAGCTGTGCGAGCTTCTGAGGTGAACGGCGAGTTCTCGCCATACCCCACATGTTTGCGATCCGGTTGAGATGAACAGGCTTAGCGCTGTCCGATGCGTCCCGCGGAACGCGATTGTGACCAGGCCTTGTCACCGCAATTTTCGCAAAGGTCTTCTGTGATCCTGAGAGAGCGCAGACACGAAACTCCTCCGATCGGGTGGGGTCGCCTACGTTCAGACTCAAACAGGCATGCAAGCGACATGGTTTACGTTCGCTTGACAGGTCGCCTAGCTTGGCCTGACGCGAGAGCGAGGCCTTTCGTCGTGCGGAGCCACCGCTGCGGCTCTCAACTCGCGCCAGGGGGAGCACGATGCATCACCGTTTGTCGCACGCGACCCGCAAGGTGATCCTTGTCGCAGTTGCGGCTCTCGCGATTCTCGTCGCCGCGACGGTGGGCGTCGTTACGGCGAGCACGACCGGCATCATCTTTGCGTGCGTGAACGTGAGCAGCGGAACGATCCATATCGTCATGCCGCTCGATACAAGTACGTCCTCATCGAGTAGCTCGGCATCGACCGCGACCGCGACGACAACGACGACGGGAACCGCGGGCACCGGAACGGCCGGCACGGCCACGACGACCTCGACGACGGGGACCATCTCGACTGGGACCGGAACGACAGGGACTGTCTCGACCGGAACATCAACGACTGGGACAGCGACCACCGGGACGTCCACCAGCGGTACAACGACCACCGGGACGTCCACCAGCGGTACAACGACCACCGGAACGACCACGGCAGGGACGAGCACGAGCGGGACGGGGGCTGGACCGGTGATGGCCCAGGTGGCCGTGTCGCCGAAGGCCGGCCCGAATCCCTGTGCACAAAACGAAGTTTTGCTGTCATGGAATACCGATGGTGGGACCGGGGGACCTACAGGTCCCACCGGCCCGACGGGTCCTCAAGGACCGACTGGAGCCGCAGGAACCGGGCTCGCCTATCACACCGAGTCGCGCGTGCCGGTATCCATCCCGACCAGCTTCACTTCGATTCTCCACCTCGATGTGCCTGAAGGCAGTTACGTAGTTGCGGCGACAGTCCTCGCGAACAACCTCGGCTTCACGCGCGTGCCGGTGCTCTGTGCGATCACAAGCCCCAGCGACTCCGGAGTCATTTCTGGCGTGCAGCTCGAGCCCGAGGTGCCACAGACCGAAGGGCGAGCAAGTGGCGCGACACTGCCCGTCGGCCTGGCGACTACGCTCCCGTCGGGAGGACGTATCGACCTGCAGTGCCAATCCAACACCGGGCCGGCCGGCGCGACAGCGCAGGCCGATCAGATGCAACTAACGGCATCGACGGTGACTGGGATCGTTCGCCAGTAGCTCGGCTCACGCCGCGCACTCACTATTTCGACTGCGTGTCGCGTGGGCCTGGGGCCGAATATCGATACACGATGCGTCCGAAGGGTCTCTAATCGGGAGTCAAACGCGCGCGGACATCACCGAGCGCAAGACCCGGCTCGATGGATCGGTCGTCGAGTACGCGTGCGAGGCACTCGTGGTAGAGCCGGGGCGGCGCGCGGTCGTGCGCTACGTCACCGATCAAGACCGGGCGCTCGAAGGCACGGACCTCGTGCTGCGCAAGGGCACCGTGACGGTCGGCCACTTCTGGAGCGATCGTCCGTACAACGTCTACCACTGGCTCGACCGAGGCCGGACCGTCGCGCTCTACGTGAGCATCGCGACCGACACGACCATCGAGCCGGCTGCGATCGCCTATCGCGACCTCGTCGTCGATGTCCTCATCCGTCCGTCGGGCTCCATCGACATCCTGGACGAGGACGAGCTCCCGCCGTCGATCGAGCCTCGTTACCGCCTGGCGATCGCGAAGGCGCTCGAGACCTGTGTCACCGAAGCGCGCCGGCTCACCACCGAGATCGAGCGGGAGACCCGAGCGGTGCTGCCCTCTTGATCCTCGCGCTCAAGCTCGTTCTGACCCCGGCGCTCATCGGAGTCGCGACAGTTGTCGGTCGTCGCTTCGGACCAGCGATCAGCGGCTGGCTCGTTGGACTGCCCTTCACGTCGGGTCCGGTCTCACTGTTCCTCGCGCTCGAGCAGGGCACGAGCTTCGCCGCGGCCGCTGCTGCCGGATCGATCGGTGGCGTCGCGGCGTCGGCGGTGTTCGCGGTCGCCTACGCGACCATGGCGCGCCGCTCCCGATGGCTTGCGTCGCTCGCCGTTGCGAGCCTTGCGTTCGCTGCTGCCGTGGTGGGTCTTCGCGCGCTGCCCCTCGACAGCGGGTTCCCGCTGCCGCTTCTCGCGCTCTATGCGGGCGGGGTCGCCGCCGCGATCGCCGGCATCCGGCTCATCCCGCCGCCAGACATCTTGGAACAGGCGCCGGAGGCGCCGCGCTGGGACCTGCCCGTGCGGATGTTCGTCGCGACCGGTCTGGTGATCCTGATCACGAGCGCCGCGCCGCTCCTCGGTCCAAAGTTAAGCGGTCTGCTCACCACGTACCCGGTGTACGCCGGCGTGCTCGCGGTCTTCGCCCACGCGCAACGAGGGGGTGCCGCGGCCGTCCAGGTCGTCCGCGGGCTCTGCTACGGGATCCTCGCGTTCGCGACATTCTTCCTCGCGGTCGGCGCGCTCGTCGATCGCGTCGGCATCCTACCGGCGTTCCTCGCGGCCGCGGCGGGAGCGATCTTCGTTCAGGCGGTGACGCTGACGCGGGTCAGGAAAGGTTCGCTTTCACCGACAGCCTGACGTTGCCCTTGAGTGCGCGAGAGATCGGACAGTTTTCCTTCGCGTCCTCCGCGGCTCGCACGAACTTCGCCGCGTCGGCCCCTGGGATGTCGCCCTTGACCTCCAGCTCGCTCGAAACGACCGTCCAGTTGTCGCCGACCTTGTCGAAGGTGACCTTCGAACGAACCTCGAGCCGATTCGGCGGCGTCCCGGCGCGGCCGAGGCCCGCGGAGAGGGCCATCGCGAAACACGACGCGTGCGCCGCCGCGAGGAGCTCCTCGGGACTCGACTTTCCGCCCGGCTCCGCGGTGCGCGCGGACCACGAGACGGGCACGTCGCTGAACTTCCCGCTCGAGGCCCCGCTGACCGTTCCGGTCCCGCTCATCAGATCTCCGCTCCACACCGCGCGGGCTTCCCTTGTCGCCGCCATCTCACACCTCCCGATTGGCACACAGGGTACGGATGTGGCGGCTCGCGCGTTTGGAGCGGAGGGCGTCAGGCCGCGGCGGACTTGGAGTCTGCGGGCTTGGACGTGTCGGCGCGTGGCGTGTCGAGTGAGGTGATGACCGCTCGCCGCGCGACCGCGTCACCGTGCGTGACCGCAATGCGCTCACGAACGTCCGCAACCGACTCGCCTCGCATGTGGTGAACTATGTTCTCGTCGGTGCGCCAGAAGTAAGCGTTCATGTCATGGGAACAGCGCGCTCGCGCACGAGATTCCCGGCCAGGCTCGATTTTGGATCAGCGGACTCCGGATGTATCGCATTTATCGAGATCGCCGGTCTGATAGCCCGTCCGGAACCACTGCTGACGCTGCGCTGCCGAACCGTGCGTCCACTGCTCCGGCTGCACACGACCCTGCGTCTCTTGCTGGATGCGATCGTCGCCGACGGACGCGGCGGCATCGAGCGCCTGCCCGATCTCGGCGTCGGTGGGCGCCTCGAGGTACCCGGTATCGGCGGCATGACGCGCCCACACGCCCGCGAGGCAGTCGGCCTGGAGCTCCACGCGCACCGATTGCGCGTTCGATCCGGTCTGCGTGAGGAGGCCGAGCTGGTTCTGCACGTGGTGCCCGTACTCGTGGGCCACGACATAGCCCTCGGCGAACGGCCCGCCCTTCGCGCCGAAGCGCTGCGTCAAATCCCGGAAGAAGCTGAGGTCGAGATAGACCTTCTCGTCATCGGGGCAATAGAACGGCCCCATCGCGGCTTGGGCGAACCCGCACGCACCTTCGGTCGAATCGGTGTAGAGGACCGTCTTCGCCGGTAGATAGGTGTCGCCGCGGCGCGCGAACTCATCGCCCCAATATTTCTGGACGCTGTCGACGAAACCGACGATGCGGCAGTCGTCGCGCTTGTTGGCATCGGCGCCGGTCTGGCAGTCCTGTACCGACGGCGCGCCATCGACCGACGGATTCGTCGCGGTGTAATCGGAGAGCGGATTCACGCCGAGCAGGAGCGACACGATCAGGATGACAAGCCCGATGCCGCCGCCGCCGACGATGACCGGTCCGCCGACGCCGCCTCCGAGTCCGCCGCGTCCTCGTTGATCTTCGACCTGCGATGGGTCAAGAGGCGCGCCACCACGAAACGTCACGTTCCTATCGACCGCAATTCAGCGGCCAGCGGCGTAGGCTCCTGCGCGTGGCCAACAAAGTCGAACCGACCGAGGGCTTGTGGGAGATCCATCGCGGAAAGCCCCGACCAAAGAAATCCCGCCGCGGGATCGGCGCGGTCGAAGACCTTCACTACAACAATCCTTACGGCTACAAAATCGAGCGCGTCTGGTTCGATGGGCACGTCGTGTTCGCGACCGAGCAGGGCGACCTCGAGGTCGACCCGAAAAAGATCAAGGTCGCGCAGGAATACCAGATCGTCTACTCGGCGCGTCTCGACCGGAAACAGAAGCTCATCACCGCCGAACGCGTCTCCGGACAGTTCAACATCTACGATTCCATCCCGGGCATGCGCAAATACAGCCCGATCTGGCAGTTCAACTACGTCATCGCGCCGCGGGACTATGTTGCGAACACGCTGCGCTCGGAGCGGGATTGTCTTCGGAGCGGCTACGAGATCCGGAAGAGCCTCGACTTCGAGAACTGACCAGTGCTCTAGCTCCCTGCGGTCGCAGGCCCTCTTACCGACGAAAGCCACGCCATCGCGTCGACATCGCGGCGAAAACGATGCACGACGAGATGCGCGTATTCAGGGCGCGCAAGGACCTGAGGGAGCTCGCGCCTGCGGCGGTGGTGTGTCTTGATCGCCCACCAGAAAAGCGTGTCGCGCGATAGGAACTGATTTCGGAAACTCTCGCGGTTCCCGGTCCCGGCCCAGAGCTCCTCACCGCTTCGGATCCGTCGCAGAGCCCGTAGGAACAGGCGCGCGAAGACGACCGTGAGCGGCGGATCGAGCCAGATCACCGTGTCGGCGTGGGGCAGCACGAGACCTTGCGCACCGCGTCCGCCGTAGTTGCCGTCGACGACCCAGGCCTCGCCTTCGACGGCGCGAGCGACGCGCTCCTTGAAGACCTCGACCGGCACAAGCGTCCAGTTCGGACCCCATGCGAGCGCGTCGAGCTCGACGTGAGGAACGCCGAGCCGACGCGCTAACTCACGCGCGAACGTCGTCTTACCGGAACCGGTCGTGCCGACAACAGAGACGCGGCGCAGCTCTAGCTGCGACCCTTAGCTATGCCGGGCGGAAGGTCGTCCTTGACTTCGGTGACGACGTAGCCGTCGAGGTTCATGTTTTCAATCTTCTTCTTAGCTTTCGCAAGAACTCTGGCTCTCTCCTCGGGCGTCGGTTTGTCCTTTACGCCTCCGGTTTTGCCGCCGCCCGGTGCTGTGTCGATTCCGATGCTGAAGTTGATGTAGCGGTGGTGTGCCACGTTCCTCCCCCTCTTTGCCCCTAGTGGGGCACGTAACACCGGAATACTCCTCAGGCAGTCAAGTCGGCTAGCCGTACGCTCCTAGACTCGGCCCGTGCCGCAGGAACGGAAGGTCGTGACCGTCCTGTTCGCGGACATCGTCGATTCGAGCGGTACGACCCGGTCGTATGACGCCGAAGTGCTCCGCGCGGCACTCGCGCGCATGTTCGCGAGGACACGCGACATCCTCGTCGCTCACGGCGCCACGGTCGAAAAGTTCATCGGCGACGCGGTCATGGCCGTCTTTGGCATTCCGGTGGCGCACGAGGACGATGCCGAACGAGCGGTGCGCGCTGGACTCGCGCTGCGAGCCGACGTGTCTCCGAACCAGAAGGACGGCCGGCCCGGCTTCACGCTGCGCATCGGGATCAACACCGGCGAGGTCGTGACGGGGGACGGCGAAGGAGCCGAGTTCCTCGTCACGGGAGAGCCGGTGATCGTCGCGGCACGGCTCCAGCAGATGGCGGTGCCTGGGGAAATCCTGGCCGGTCCCCTGACTCGCGAGATCACCCGCGGCCGAGTCAAATACGGCCCGGTCCGCACCATCGAGACGAAGGGGATGGGGCCGATCGAGGTCGCGGCCGCCGAGACCCTCGCCGGACCCGGCGCGGCGACGGGACACACCGCGACCCCGTTTGTGGGGCGTGATGCGGAGATGCGTCTTCTCGACGACGTTCACCGGCGCGTTGCTTCGACAGGGCGACCGCACCTCGTGACGATCTATGGAGATGCCGGCATGGGAAAGACGCGTGTGGCGCTCGAGTTCCTCCGACGGCTGGACCCGGTCGAACCGATCGCGCGTGCCGCCTGTCTCCCCTACGGACACGCGATCACCTACTGGCCGCTCCAGGAGCTGATCCGCGGAGAAGCCGCGATCACCCCGACCGACGGTCGTGATGCCGCACGCGCGAAGATCGAAACGCGCGTCGCCGGCATGGAGGGACTTGACGAGCTGGAGTCGAGAGCGATCGCGCGCGAGCTTGCAGCCCTCGCCCTCGCCGACGCCGACACGCCCCAATCTGAGTTGACGTCCGACGCGCGGCGGCGCGAGCTCGCCCTCGGGATGACGCGATACCTCGAGGCTCGGCTGGGCACCACACCGGGAACGATCGTCCTCGAGGATCTCCACTGGGCGGAAGAACCGTTCCTCGTATTGCTCGAGGAGCTGCTCGATCAGCTGCATGCACCGTTGCTGCTTCTTTGCCTTGCTCGGCCCGACCTCCTCGAGCGAAGACCGAGCTGGGGTTCGGGACGCACGAACGCGATGGCGATCGCGCTCGAGCCGCTCGACGTCCCGCAGACCGAGAAGCTCGTGCGCGCTCTCCTCGCGGGTGGCTCCGACCGGCCGGTCGACGAGATCGTCGCACGGACCGAGGGAAACCCCCTCTTCGTCGAGGAGTACGTTCACATGCTCGTCGATCAGGGTTCGCGCGCGGTCGTTCCGCCGACACTGCACGGCGTCATCGCCGCGCGAATCGACGCCACGACACCCAGAGTCAAGCGTCTTCTGCACGAAGCGAGCGTCATCGGCCGCGACTTCTGGCTCGATGCGCTGCCGACCGCGCCTGCTGCCGCCGATGTCGCGGAGGCCGAAAGACGCGGGCTCATCTCGCGACGCGCGCGCCGCGGTCCGTCAGGCAGTCCGACGTTTGTATTTCGTCACGGCCTCATCCGCGACGTCGCGTACTCATCACTTTCGAAGGCCGAGCGCACGCGTGTCCACGACCACTACTCGCGGTGGTTGGAGACGGCGGCCAGCGAGCGCGCACAGGAGTACGCCGAGATCGTCGCGTACCACGCCGAGCGAGCGTTCGCGCTTGCACACGAGCTCGATGCCGCTGGCGCCATGGATCTTGGCCGGCGCGCCTTCACGCTGCTGTCGCGGAGCGCCGCCGGCGCATCGGCCCGGGGGGAGTTTCGCGCGGCGCGCGAGCTGAACGATCGCGCGCTCGCGGTCGCCGCCGGCGGCGCCGTTCCTCCCGCCGAGCTGGCGTCGGCGCGGGCGCTCGATGCGATCGTCAAGCTTCGGCTGGACTCGGACGTCGCGGCCGTAAGCGAGCTCGATCACGCGATCGACGCCGCGCGCAGTCTCGGACCGAGTACCGAGCTCGTGCGCCTTTTGGTGTGGCGAGCGTCGTCGGTCACGATCCTCGACGACATCCCCGGATCGGAGCGGCAATTCGAGGAAGCCATCGCCGTGGCGCGCGAGACCGGAGATCGCGAGATCCTCGCGTACGCGGTCTGGGCGTCAAGCGAGCCGCTCGGCCTGACGGGCCGGTTGGAGGAACAGGCCAAGCTCCTGGACCACGCCCTCGCCGAGGTGCGTGCGGTCGCGGCACCGTATGAGGTCGCTTGCCTTGGCGAGATCTGCGTCAACGCGGCCGCACGCGGCGATCACGTGCGCGCTCGCGAGGTCGCGGAAGAAGCCATCGCGGCGGCTCGTGCGAGCGGTCGCCGGATGGATCGCTGGAAGGCCGCGTACGCCCTCGCCGTCAGCCTCCTCGCGAGCAATGATCCGGGGTCGCTCGCCGCCGCCGAAGAGGCGCTGGTCCTCGCCCGGGAGATAGGCGGCCCCGGCGCCCTCGCGGAGGCCGCCGATGCCGCGAGCTCTGCGCGTCAGGCGAGCGGCGATCTCGAGGGCGCGCGAACCGTGCTCGAGGAAACGTTCGCGCAGCTCGATCCCGCGCGGATGACGATCCAGCGCGACGCAATCACTCGGCTCGAGACACGCCGTGCCGAGGTGGCCCTCGCACGCGGCGACATCGAAACGGCTCGGATCTCGGCGACCACGGCGGTGCGCATCGCTCCGAAGCCCCACGTCGAGACGCGAGCCGAAGCGTTGCTCGCCCTCGCATCGGTCGCCGCCGTCGAGGACCGAAGCGGGGACGCGCGGAGCCTCATCACTGAAGCGATGACGCTTCTCGCGCCAAGCGGATATCGAGATCTTCGCGAACGCGCGGAACGCATGGCGGAACGCTTGTCGGCGGGGTCGGCAGCGCACTGACAGTCCGCGGTGCTATGTTCGGCAGCCCGTGAAGCTCCACGAATTCCAGGCGAAGCAGATCCTCGCGCGCGCGGGCATCCCCATTCCGGACGGCCATGTCGCGACCTCGCCGCAGGAGGCCGAGGCAGCGGCGAAGGCGATCGCCGCGCCGGTCGCGGTGAAGGCTCAGGTGCACGCCGGCGGGCGTGGAAAGGCGGGCGGCATCAAGGTCGCCAAATCGCCGGGGGAAGCGAAGGCCGCGGCGGGGGCGATCCTGGGCATGGAGATAAAAGGACTGCGCGTCGAGAAGGTGTACGTCGAGCGCGCCGCCGATGTCGTGAGCGAGCTGTACCTCGGCATCACGCTGGACCGCGATCGCCGCCGACCCGTGGTGATGCTCTCGACGGTCGGCGGCGTGGACATCGAAGAGGTGGCCGCGGCGCGACCCGAGGCGATCGCGCGCGGCTGGCCGAGCCCGCTCCTCGGTCTCCTGCCGTTCGAAGCGCGTGCGCTCGTGTTCGCAGCCGGCGTGGCGCCCGCGCAGCGCGAGGCGGTAGCCGACATCGCACGGCGCCTTTATCGCGTCTACGGGGAGACCGACGCGACCCTCGTCGAGATCAACCCGCTGTTCGTTCAAAAGGACGGCTCGGTGCTCGCCGGCGACGCGAAGCTCGACGTCGACGACAACGCGCTCTTCCGTCTGCCGGATCTCGCCAAGCTCAAGGAGGTGTCGGCGGACGAGGAAGCTGAGGAGAAGGCGCGCGCGCTCGGGTTCAGCTACGTGCAGCTCGACGGCGATGTCGGGATCATCGGCAACGGCGCGGGATTGGTGATGGCGACGCTCGACGCGGTCCGCAACGCCGGCGGTCGTGCGGCGAACTTCCTCGACGTCGGCGGCGGAGCAAAGGAAGCGGTCGTGAAGGCGGCGCTCGAGATCGTGCTGTCGAACCCACGCGTCCGGAGCGTGATGATCAACATCTTCGGCGGCATCACGCGCGGTGACGAAGTCGCGAAGGGCATCCTCGACGTGATCGAGGCGCACCCCCCGCGCGTCCCGCTCGTGGTGCGGCTCTCGGGGACCGAAGCCGAGGCCGGCCGCAAGCTGCTCGTAGACGCCCCGCTGGAATCGCGCGAGACGATGGATGAGGCCGCCGCCGAGGCGGTGCGTCTTGCGAAGGAGCCGGCGCGCGCGTGAGTGTCCTTTTGGGCCGCGAGACTCGCGTGATCGTCCAGGGGCTCGGGCGCGAAGGCCGCTTCCACGCCGAGCGCATGAAGGACTACGGCACGAAAGTCGTCGGCGGGACGAAGCCGGGCGCGGGCGGCACGTCGATCGACGGCATTCCGATGTTCGACACGGTCGCTCGGGCGGTCGACGCGACCGGCGCGGACGCGTCGATCGTGTTCGTGCCGGCGCCCGCGGCGATGGACGCGCTGCTCGAAGCGATCGACGCGCAGATCGAGCTCGTCATCGCGATCACCGAGGGGATTCCGATCGCGGACATGCTCAAGGTCGCGGCGGTGCTCGAGACCGCGGCGACGACGCTCGTGGGACCGAACGGTCCGGGCGCGATCACCCCAGGGCAGAGCAAGATCGGGATCATGCCGGCGGAGAACTTCTCGCGCGGCGGGGTCGGGTTCGTCTCTCGCAGCGGCACGCTGACCTACGAGATCGCCGATTTGCTCACACGCGCCGGGCTCGGTCAGTCCACGTGCATCGGCGTCGGGGGAGATCCGGTCGTCGGCCTGCCCACGCCTGACGCGGTGCGCCTGCTGAATGAAGATCCGGAGACCGAAGCGATCGTCATCGTCGGCGAGATCGGCGGCTCAGCCGAGGAGCGCGCGGCCGAGTACATGCGCTCCGAGGGGAAGAAGCCCGCGGTCGCGTTCATCGCAGGCCGGTCCGCGCCACCCGGCAAGCGCATGGGCCACGCCGGCGCGATCGTCTCAGGGAATCAGGGCACCGCCGAATCAAAGGTGCGCGCGTTCGAGGAGGCAGGAATCCCTGTAGCGAACGCGCCGAGTGAGATCCCAGGGCTCGTGAAGAAGGCGCTTCGCCGCTGACGTTACAGAACGGTCTAGCGAGCGTTCCTAATTTCGAGTGAAGGGTCGGCAAGAGGGGCGTCGTCCGGTAGAGTGCTCGGGGATGAGATTCCGCCGCGTCGCGACGTTCCTTCTCACGCTCGTCATGTCCACCACGTGGCTCATCCCTACCGTCGCGCCCCGGTCAGGCGGCGTGGCTGATGCGCAGACGCTCGGGCAGGGTTATTCGGTCGCCGGAGACTTCAAGGGCGCGGGCTATCAGCAGATCGCGACGCTTTACGACCCGAACGACGATCTCGGCCTGCGCATCGCCGTCCTCGATCGCACGACCACCGATCCAAAGATGATCACCACGCAGTGGTTCGTGACAGGTGCGAACAGCTTCGACCTAGGCCGGATGAAGGTCGCGGCGCTCGATCTGAATGCCGACGGCAAGACCGATATCGCCGTCCTTTACAACGACGGCAACTTTACGGTGCGCCTAGTCGCATGGGTCTCTACCGGAAGCGCGTTCACTTACCTGGGCAGCGTGTGGCGCCACACGAACTTCGAATGGCAGCGCGCGGGCGATCTCCTGACCGGCAAGTTCACCGGAAGCGGGCTACCGGGAATTCTCATCCCGTACGCGCAGGACAACTTCGATCTCAAGTTCCTCTATCTCGAAGCGACCACGACCGGGATTCGCTATCCGGGTGACCGCGGCCTCTACGACTCGGGACCGAACCAGATCTGGCCCACGCAGGCACGCTTCGTCGCGGGCCGCTTCACCCGCACGACCGGCACTGACCAGGTCGCGATGATCTACCAGTACGACGACGGCTCGATCAAGATCCACGTCTTCGAGCTCGACGCCGGTGGCAGCCTCGCGCCGCAGGGCGGCGGCTTTGGCGGACATTGGACCTCACCGCCGAATTTCTTCGACATCAGCAAGGCGCGCTTCGTCGCAGGCGACGTCGACGGCGACAAGCTGACCGACATCTTGGATTTCTACGACTACCCCGATGGATCCTCGCGCGTCCACCTCATGCTCGCGGCGGACGGGCACGCGCTTCGCGATGTCATCGGCGTCGCCTGGCCGGTCGGCGCGATGCCGTGGCTTTCGACGCAGATCGTCGTGGGCGACTGGAACAAGGACGGCAAGGCCGACGTCGCGACCGTGACCGCGGGCCAGGATGGTGTCACGCACGTTGGCCTCCTCACGAGTGTGGGCCGTGCGCTCCACTACGACGCGGACGCGTGGACGACACCCGCGAGCGAGCTCCGCGCGCTCGGATGCACGAGCTGCTGGCCCTTGAACGGCATGCCGCTCCTGGCCGGACAGCCGAACCCGCACCGCCGTCCGCTCGCCGTGAAGATCGACAACGCGCCGGCGGCGCGTCCGCACTACGGGATCAGCCAGGCGGACATGGTCTGGGAGCTTCTCGTCGAGGGCTTTATCACCCGCCTCGCCACCTACTACCACTCGCAGGATCCGGGAACGATCGGCGCGGTCCGCAGCGTGCGCTTCTCGGATCGCTACACGACGCCGATGGTGCGCGGATCCCTCGTGTTCTCTGGGGCCTCGCAGCTCATGGAAGGACTCGTGCGCGGCGACATCGCCGCGGGACTCTACGTCGGCGTTTCGCCGCAGCTCGGTCAGGGCAACTCCTTCTACCGATCGAACGTGGACGGGAAGGTCGCGCCGCACAACCTCTTCACGTCGTCCGACGCGCTCCGCGCCGCGACGAGCGACGTCGGTGGCGGCGGTGCGGTCGACGTGCCGCGCTGGGACTTCCTCGCGCAGGCGAACCATTCGCCGACCATCGGCGGTTTCCTGGGCAGCGTCCCCGCGAGAACGCTGACGGTGCCATACCGAGCCGACGCTCTCGTACGGTACGACTACGACGCCAATGCGAACGTCTACCTCCGCTACCAATCGAACGGCGCGCGGATGGTGCTCGAGGTGGACGCAGCGAACGGTGCCTGGATCATGGCGAAGAACGTCGTGATCATCCGGACGGACGTGTGGGTCACCAACGTGGTCGACGACGCCGGCGGCGCGCCCAGCCTCGACATGCGCCTGGTCGGCTCGGGCCCGGCCTCGATCTTCCGCGATGGCCTACGCCAGGACGGGACGTGGTCACGGGCGAACCTCGTCGATTCGTTCACCTTCACGAACCAGTACGGGCACAAGATCTATCTCTCCCCGGGGCAGACCTGGGTGCATGTGCTCCCGATGGACTGGCAGGTCTACTCGAACTAACGGCTAGGCTCGGTTCCGTGCGTACGCACATAGTTCGTATGGCCATACCGGTCCTGGCCGCCTCCCTCGTGTTCCAGCTGATCCTCACGGTGGCGGACCATTTTCGGGCTGACTTCGGCGATGGAGAAAAATTCGGAGCACCGTTCCCGAGCGGTGTGGGCCGCTTCCTCCGTCGAGTCGATCAATCTG
>Ga0209059_1000083_pt1 | contig 38720 bp, 36 predicted proteins | sample GraSoiAngelo_151_FD_186165 | JGI IMG/M metagenome (GOLD analysis project Ga0209059, IMG submission 186165) | Grasslands soil microbial communities from the Angelo Coastal Reserve, California, USA - 14_1009_12_20cm (SPAdes) (version 2) | ecosystem: Environmental > Terrestrial > Soil > Grasslands ...
TCAGTGCAGCAGGGAGTGCGTCGCGACGCTGGCCGCGATCAGGATCGCGATGATGTTGATGACCTTGATCATCGGGTTGATCGCGGGCCCCGCGGTGTCCTTGTTCGGGTCGCCGACGGTGTCGCCCGTGACCGCCGCCTTGTGAGCCTCCGATCCCTTACCACCCAGGTGGCCTTCCTCGATGTACTTCTTGGCGTTGTCCCAGGCCGCACCGCCGCTCGTCATCTGCAGCGCCAGGAAGAGGCCCGTCACGATCGCGCCCACGAGCATTCCGCCCAGCGCGACCGGGCCCAGGATGAAGCCCACCGCCAGCGGGGCGACCACCGGGATGATGCCGGGGATGATCATCTCCCGCTGCGCGGCCGCGGTCACGATCGCTACGGCGGTGCCGTACTCGGGCCGGGCCGTGCCCTCCATGATCCCGGGGATCTCCCGGAACTGACGGCGCACCTCCTCGACCACGAGGCCGCCCGCCCGGCCCACCGCGAGCATGGCGAGAGAACCGAAGAGGTAGGGCAGGATGCCGCCCAGGAAGAGCCCGATGATCACGGACGGGTTGCTGAGGTCGAAGTGGAAGGAGTGGCCGGTCTTGGCCAGCTCCTGCGTGTATGACGAGAAGAGGACGAGCGCCGCCAGGCCCGCCGAGCCGATCGCGTAGCCCTTGGTGACCGCCTTCGTGGTGTTGCCGACCGCGTCCAGCTGGTCGGTGATTTCGCGGACCTCGTGCGGCAGCTCGGCCATCTCGGCGATGCCGCCCGCGTTGTCGGTGATCGGGCCGTAGCTGTCGATGGCGACCACGATGCCGGTCATGGAAAGCATCCCCACGGCGGCGATCGCGATCCCGTAGAGGCCGCCGATGTCGTAGCTGACGATGATGCCCGCCGCGATCGTGATCACCGGGAGCGCCGTGGCCATCATGCCGATCGCCTGCCCCGCGATGATGTTGGTCGCGTGCCCCGTCACCGACGCCTGCGCGATGAGATGCACCGGCCGGTAGCGGGTCTCGGTGAAGTACTCGGTGATGGCGACGATCAGGACCGTGATGACCACGCCGATCAGGCCCGCCCAGAAGAGGTTCATCGGGTTGTTGACGCCGCCGCCCGGCTTGAGCCAGCCGTTGCTCACATACAGGTTGGTGACGACGTAGAAGAGGACCAGGGCGATTGCCACCGCCACCAGGAGGCCGGCGTAGAGGCCGCCCATGATCCAGCGCGGCCAGTAGGCCCGGACGGCGAAGGTGCCGACCACTGAGCCCACGATCGACGACGCCCCCAGCAGTAGCGGGTAGATCACCCAGGCCGCGTTGTCCTTGAAGAGCAGCGAGCCGAGCAGCATGGCGGCGATCATCGTCACGGCGTAAGTCTCGAAGAGGTCGGCGGCCATGCCGGCACAGTCGCCGACGTTGTCGCCGACGTTGTCCGCGATCACCGCCGGGTTGCGGGGATCGTCCTCGGGGATGCCGGCCTCGACCTTGCCGACGAGGTCCGCTCCGACGTCGGCCGCCTTGGTGTAGATGCCGCCGCCGAGCCGGGCAAAAACGGAGACCAGGCTGGCCCCGAAACCGAGGCCGACGAGGGCTGTCGGGTCATGAAAGACCCAGTACGCGGCGGCCACGCCGAGCAGCCCCAGGCCGACCACCATGAGGCCGGTGACCGCGCCACCTCGGAAGGCCACGCCGAGCGCCCGGTTGAGCCCGCCCAGGGCGGCTTCCGCCGTCCGCTGGTTGGCCCGGACCGAAACGTTCATGCCCACGTAGCCGGCGGCGGCGGAGAGGGCAGCCCCGACCACGTAGAGGCCCGCGGTGAGCGGCGAGATGGCGAGCCAGAGCACGGCCGCGATGATCACGCCGATGACGGCGATCACGATGTACTGCCGGTTCAGGTACGCGGAGGCGCCTTCCTGGATCGCGGCGGCGATCTCGCGCATCCGCTCGTTGCCAGGCGGCTGGCGCAGCACCCAGACCGTCAGGGCCGCCGCGAAAACCACAGCCAGCGCACCTGCCCCGACGGCGTACGCAACGTATCCGCTGTCCAATTCTCGCTACCTCTCTACGTCGTGGGACTCGGGCCCGTTGAGCCCGCGGGGGATGGGGACGGCCGGTAGGGAGGCTTGGCCAGCGCCTGATTGAGCTGGTCGACCTCGCCGGCGGAGATGACCTCAACCCTGCTCTGGCCCGATAGACGAACGTAATAGCTGGAGCCGTCGAAGGTCTTGTCGCCTATGGATAGCGTATAGGAACGGCCTCCGCTCAGGCGACAGCTCACGCGCAGGCTTGGCCTGTCAAAGCCGTAGCTGGAGCCAGACGGTGGCTGCCCGATCGTAGCCGTCGGAAGCGTCGACTGGAGACCGCCGAGGAGGGAGTCGAGCGCCGCCGCGTCGGCAGCACCCGGAGCGGGAAGCAGGATCTGCCAGTCCGCTCCCGGCGCGGCTCGCTGGAGGTCCAGGACCGCGACGCCGGGCTGCTCGAGCCTGAGCTCCAGAGTGTCGGCCGCTCCGCAAGGAACCAGCGTCGCGGCCGGCGCCGGCGAACCCTGCGGGCGGGTCTGGTAGGCATAGAGCGCGAGGCCGGCGAGGACGGCGAGCAGCACCAGCCCCGTCTTCCAGTTGATCAAGCCGCGCCTGGTCTCAGAAGAGGCGGCGCCGGGCCCAGACCAGGAGCCCGCCCACGCCCGCCAGGAGCGGCAGCAGCAAGAGCGTTACGAAGACGTTCAGGTTCTGCTGCTCCTGGGTCAGCGCGAGGCTCGGGTTGCGGTTGGGCTTGGCGGGGATGGCAATCAGGTTCTCCTGCGCGGAGAGCCAGTCCAGCGACCCGACCAGCAGCTGCCGGTTGACGACTGAGAACTCCAGCGCGCGGTTCTCCCCCAAGGAGGCGGTGCCCACCAGGACGACCCTGCTCGCCTTGGAGGCGGTTCCGCCAGGCGCCCTTTCCGAGGTCTCCATCAGCACGAAGGGCCCGGCCTGATCGGCCGGCTTGCGGGCGAGGTCCTGGCGCGGGTCCTGGACGAGGTACGACTGGTCGGAGCTGCTGGCCACCCGCGTCACGGTCGCGCCGGCCGCTCCGCTGCCCGCGATGGCGCTCGCCAGCGGAAAGAAGCTGACTCGGTTCGCGAGGTCCTTGGCGATCGGAGAGCCGCCGTACTGCACGACCGCGGGAGTGGTCGGGTCCCGATCGGCAGAGTGCGCCCCGTCCTCGACCACCAGGCCGTCGGTGAAACTCAGGCCGTATGGCTTCAGCAGGTCGTTGTAACGGGCGGCCACCGCCGGATCGGTCCAGGGGTCGAGGGCGAGCAGGAGGCTGCCGCCGGCGTCCAGGTAGGCTGCCAGCGCCTTGGCGCCGGTGTCGGTCAGCGGCTTGCTGGGGCCCATGATGACGACGATGTCGCAGCTGCTGCCGATCTCACCGGTCTGGGAGAGCAGCAGGTCGCGCTGGGTGAAGTTCTCCGCCGCCAGCTGGGCGGCCGCGTCGGAATAGCCGGTGATCTGGGCAGCGTCCTTCAGGTCGCGCTCCCCCTCGCCCACCGTCCAGCAGACCGAAGGCGAGCGCGACGACTCCAGCTTCAGGACGGCTGAGGCCACGTCCTGCTCACCCTGCGAGCCGGAGTTGAGGAGCTGGGTCTTGCTGCCGTAGCGGATCACGACGGTGCCGCTCGTGATCACGCCGAACTGACGGGCCTGGACCGGGTCGACGAAGGGATCTTGGACGCTCACCCGGATCTTCGGATTCACCGAGGCGAACCGGTCGAGCAAGGCTTTGGTGTCGTCGTAGCCGGGGTCCGAGCGGCGGAAGAACATGATCATGTCCATGCTCTGGCTGACCGACTGGGCCTCCAGAACGGACTGGGGGGCCAGGGTGTTGACCCGGAAGCGGGTGAGGTCCAGGGATTGGGTGCTCCGCGCGGCGAGCACATTGGCCAGGACCAGGATCCCGATCACCAGGCCCGTCAGCAGCACGCTCAGCGTTCCAAAGCGCGACCGGCGGCTCCTGACCAGGTCGCGCAGAGCGGCCGGGTCGAGCAGGGCGTAGGCGATGAGAAGGGCAACCCCCGCGATCAGCGGGTAGCCGGAGGTGGTCGTCAGCCGGCCCTGGATGGAGAGGATGGCGCCGCCGACGCCGAGCAGGATCAGGCCGAGCACGGCGCTGAAAACGGCGGCGGGGCGCTCCCAGCGCATCAGGCGCGCACGTCTACAGCCAGCGCCTCGACTCGATGACGCGAGTGGCCAGGAAGAGCGAGCCCGCGATCAAGCTCGCGAAGTAGAGGGCGTCCTTCAAGAAGATCTGGCCGCGGCTGAACGCCTGGTAATGGTTCTGGCCACCCGCGTAATCGAAGAACTGGTCATAAGGCGGGCCGATGAACTGGGCGAAGGCTCCCAGGTACCAGATCAGGAGCAGGGCGACGACGCCGACCACGGCGGCGATGATCTGGTTCTGCGTCAGGCTTGACGCCAAGAGGCCGATCGCGACGAAGGTGGCGCCGGCCAGGACCAGGCCGGCGTACCCCGAGATCAGAAGACCCCAGTCCAGGTTGCCGACCTGGAGCCAGCTGAGGCCGAAGGGCTTGATCTTGTCCGGCAGGTAGACCGCGAAGAGAATGACGTAGACCAGGGTGAAGGCGGTCGTCGCGAGCAGGAAGCCGACCCCTCCCAGCCACTTGCCGATGACCAGCTCCGAATCGCGCACTGGTGAGGCCAGGAGCATCTCGAGAGTGCCCTGGCGGCGCTCCTCCGCGATCAGCCGCATCGTGTAGAGAGGCACCAGGAAGAGGTAAAGGAAGGCGATCAGGCTGAAGACGTTGTCCATCGTTGCCTGCTGCTGGCCAAGGACCGGAATCAGGTAGCCGAAGAGGGACACCGGCAGGATCACGAGCGCGCCGACGACCCAGGCCATCGGCGAGACGAAGTAGCTCCCGAGCTCCCGGCGCGCGATCGCGAAGACTGTGGGAAGGCCGGTCCGCCAGGCGGTCCCATAGAGGCCGGCTCGCGACTCTTCGCCGGTCGCCTCCGACTCCACCCGAGCCTCGGTCTCGGGCGTGGCCGCGCCCCGTGGGGTCGCGACTGCTTCTGCCTCGACCTCCAGCTCCTCGACTGGCTCCCGGCCCTTCAATCCGGCGGCTCCTCGGTGGTCAGGTAGATGAAGACGTCCTCCAGGCTCAGCGTCCGCGACTGCAGGCCAAGCAGCCCGAAGCCGGACCTGATCGCCACCCGCGCCAGCTCCTCCCGCGGATCGGCGTCGTCGCTGCTGACGAGCACCCGGCACTGGCCGTCGGCGGCCGCCTCGACCTCCACCTTGCTGACCGAACGGACCGCCGCCAGCTTCCGGCGGATCGCCTCCGGGTCGCCCCGCAGCACCATCTCGATCTCCAGCCCGCGGCCCTGGCTCAGGCGGCGGGCGAGGTTGGCGGGGCTGTCGTCGGCCACCAGGCGGCCCTGGTTGATGATCACGACCCGTTCGCAGGTCGCGCTCACCTCCGGCAGGATGTGGGTCGAGAGGATGACGGTGTGCTGGCGCCCCAGCTCCCGGATCAGGTCGCGGGTCTCGCGCGTCTGGGCCGGATCCAGGCCGGAGGTGGGCTCGTCGAGGATCAGGACGTCCGGGTCGTGGACGACGGCCTGGGCGAGGCCGACGCGCTGGCGGAGGCCCTTGGAGAGGCGGCCGATGACGTCGTGCCGCCGCTCGCCGAGACCGCAGGCCTCGATGGCGTAGTCGATGCGCCCCGCGCGCTGGCGAGGCGGGACGCCCCGCAGCTTGCAGGCCAGCTTCAAGTACCCGGAGACGCGCATCTCGGAGTAGAGCGGATTGGTCTCGGGCAGGTAGCCGATCCGGCGGCGCACCTCGAGCGAGTCACTGAAGACGTCGAAGCCGGCCACGGTGGCGCTCCCGCCCTGGGCTGCCAGGTAGCCCGTCAAGATCCGCATCGTGGTCGACTTGCCGGCGCCGTTCGGGCCGAGGAAGCCAAGAATCTGGCCGCGGGGCACCGAGAAGCTGATGCTGTCGACAGCCGTGCGCGGCCCGTACTGCTTGGTGAGTTCCTTGACTTCGATCATCGGGCGGGAGCCGGCGTATACCCTACCGCGATGGCCTCGGCGATCGTTGCGATCGGAGACGAGCTGCTCTCCGGGTTCACGCTCGACACCAATTCGCATTGGCTGGCGGAGCGGCTGCGCATCCTCGGCCATCCGCTCCTGCGCGTTGCCCAGGTTCGCGACCGCGAGCCCGACATCGCCGACGAAATCCGGCGGAATCTGGCCGATCCAGACGTTGACACCGTCTTCTCGATGGGAGGGCTCGGCCCCACTCCCGACGACCGCACCTTCGGCGCCATGGCCCTGGCGCTCGGCCGCGAGCTGGTGGTCTGGGAAGAGGTGCGCGCCCGCATCGAGCGCCGCTTGGAGCGGATGCTGGAGGCGGGCCTGGTCGACTCGGCGGACCTCAACGAAGGCCACCTCCGGATGGCCAGCATCCCGGCCGATCCGACGGAGGTGCTGCGCAACCGGGTCGGCACCGCCCCCGGCGTGCTCTACGAGGTGGACGGAACGCGCCTTTTCGTGCTGCCTGGGATTCCGCAGGAGATGAAGGCCATCTTCAGCGAGGAGATCGAGCCGAAATACCTGGTCGGGGGCTCGGCCTCGACGGTCCTTGAGCTGCGCCTGACCTTCGCGGTCGAAGGCCGCTTCTACCAGGTCATGCGCGAGCTGCAAGGCTCCCACCCGGACGTGGCGGTGGGCTCCTACCCGAACTGGGACACGAAGGAGCTGGTGATCCGCGTCACCGGGCAGGACGCGTCGCGGGTCGAAGACGCTCTCAAGATCGTGCGCCGGCAGGCAGAGGCGCTCGGCTACAAGGTCTAGACAGCTACATCATCGTGTAGCCGCCGGAGACGCTGAGCGTCTGGCCGGTGACGTAAGAAGCGGCGTCGGAGGCCAGGTAGAGCACCGCCGGCGCGATGTCTTCCGGCGTGCCCAGGCGCCGGAGCGGGTACTGGCGCGCGATTTTCTGCTGCAGCTCTTCGGGAAATTGAGCGCCCTGCTGCCCGGCCCACATCGAGCCCCCGCCGAAATCGCCTGCCGCGTCCGGCCGGCCCGGGGTGAAGCCAGGGCAGACCACGTTGAACCGGATGCCCTTGGGACCGACCTCCCGGGCCAGCGACTTGGACATGGCGATGATCGCGGCCTTGGTGCCGGAGTAGACGGTTTCCCGCCATTCGCCCATCCGCCCCGCGTCGGAGCTGATCGAGACGACCGCGCCCTTGCCGCGCGCGACCATCACGTCGAGCACGGCCCGCGTGCAGTTGACGAATCCCCAGAAGTTGATCGCCACCTCGCGCTCCCACTCGTCGCGCGGCTTCTCCATGAACAGCCGGTCGATGGTTCCCCCGGCGCAGTTGACGTGGATGTCGATGCCACCGAGCTCGTCGACGGCGCGCGCGGCCATCGCCTGCGCGGAGTCCCAGCTCGTCACGTCGGTGCGCTGGGCAACCGCTCCCCCACCTGCTTCCGCGGCCACCTGGGCCGCGCGGGCTTCGTCGACGTCGGCGATGAGGACGTGCGCGCCCTCGCGCGCAAACGCGAGCACGATCCCGCGGCCGATGTTGTTGGCGCCGCCGGTCACGATGACGGAGCGACCGGCCAGGCCGAGGTCCACGGCGCTGAGATTAAGCGACCCGGCGCCGGCGTCTCCCGAGAAGGCCGAGCGCGCCCACGCCGATCAACCCGATCAGCGCCCGCAGACGCGAACGGCGGCGCTTCGGGATCAGGGGCCGGGCGCGTTCTCGCGGTGGCGCGGAGGGAGCCGCGGGAGCCGCGCTCGGGCGCCCCACTTGCACCGGGTAGAGCACCGAGTTGAGCTCGACGCCGAGCATGGTGATCAGGCCGAAGAAATAGGCGAAGGTCATGAAGAGAAAGACCAGGCCGAACGTCTTGCCATAGGTGTTGGAGCTACCGGTGAGGCGGAGGTAGAGCGGGAACAGCAGCGTCAGGAGCTCGAAGAGCACGCCGGCCACCAGCGATCCCGGCCAGACCTTGCGCAACTCCTGGCGCCGGTTGGGTACGACGTAGTAAATGGCGCCGAAGAGCAGGCAGCCGGCCGCCACGCCGAGCAGCAGCTGGAGCGCGAGGGCCGCCGCCGGATTGTTCAGGAAGCCCGGGATGAAGGGCAGGCTCTGCACGACGGAGAGGAGGCTGGACGTGACCAGGCTGACGCCGGCCAGGACCGTGAAGAGCACGACCATCGCGATGCTGATCAGGACCTGGCGGAGGAAGTCGCGGGGCCGCGTCTGATAGACGACGGCGAAAGCCGACTGCATGGCGTTGAAGAGGGCCGCGCCCGACCAGATCAAGCCGGCGAATCCCACCAGGAAGAAGATCCCGCTCTTCTCGTGGAAGGTCTTCAGGGCGTCCAGCGCCTGGGTGCGGGCCGCGTTGTCGCTCGGGATGATGGAGAGGACCAGCGTGTAGACCCGTGCCGACTCGACGCCCACGAATCCCAGGACGAAGCCGATCGCGGCCGCCATCACGAGGATCATCGGGAAGAGCGAGAAGAGGGCGCTCCAAGCGATGATGACCGCCCAGTTGGGCGCCTGGTCGGCCAGGAACTTGCGGACCAGACGGCCCGCCAAGCTCTCCGTCAGGCGCGAGAGATTCATGATAGCCAGGGTATCAACTTAATGACGGGTTCGATTCTCCTTCGAGCACGCGGTGTCGAAATCGATGCGATGCATAAATATGCGACAGCTGAGCAATTCTATGCATGCAGATTGAGTCCTCCCGAGTGGTCTGCAGGCTGCTCTCTGGCGATTGCGCAGAGAGATGCGGAATCCGTATCCAAATTATGCCTCTGGCCCGCCAAGCGTCTCTGAATACTTATACAACGCTGCATCGCCGAACAACGGGCCCTGAATGGTAGTTCCCCGGGCGCGCCTCCAGGTCTGTGGTCAGCTGGTCGGGCGCTCGAAGGTCGCTAGTTGAGGCGTTCGAAGATCATCGCCATCCCCTGCCCGCCGCCCACGCACATCGTCTCCAGGCCGATCGTCTTGTTCTCGGTCTGAAGCCCGTTCAAGAGCGTGCACAAAATGCGGGCCCCGGTCATTCCAAAGGGGTGACCAAGCGCGATGGCCCCGCCGTGCTGGTTCAGCTTGTCTCCGAACGGGTCGATGCCGAGGGCGCGCGCGGAGGGGATCACCTGCGCCGCGAACGCCTCGTTGATCTCGACCAGGTCGACGTCGTCGATCTTCATGCCGGCGCGCTTCAGCGCTTCCTTGGAGGCGTCGATCGGGCCCAGGCCCATGAACTCGGGCTCCAGCGCCGAGAGTCCAGTCGAGACGACCCGGGCCAGCGGCTTCAAGCCGAGCTCCTTGGCCCGCTTGTCGGACATCACAACCACGGCGGCCGCCCCGTCATTGAGCGGGCAAGAATTGCCGGCCGTCACCGCGCCGTCCTCGCGGAAGGCGGGCTTCAGCTCGGCCAGAGCCTCCAGGCTGGTGTTGCGACGGGGACCGTCGTCCTTGGTGAAAAGGTCGCCGCTTGGCAGCGGCACCGGGATGATCTCCCGTTCGAAAAATCCGTCGTCCTGGGAGTGCACAGCCCGCTGCTGGCTCTGCAGCGCGTAGCGGTCCATCTCCTCCCTGCCGATCTTCTCGCGGATGCGGACGTTCTCCGCCGTCTGTCCCATCGTGATGTAAATGTCGGGATATTCCTCGGTGTTGCCCGCCACCAGCTTCGGGTTGTAGGTGTCCGGCGCGTCAGGGTAGCCACTTCCATAGCGCGACACGCACTCGACTCCGGCGCTGACGAAGACGTCACCCTCCCCCGCCTTGATCGAGTGCACGGCCATGCGCGTCGTCATCAACGACGACGAGCAGTACCGGTTCACAGTCACGCCCGGCACATCCAGCCGGGCCAGGATGCTGACGACCCGGCCGATGTTGTGGCCCTGCTCGCCGCCCGGCAGGCCGCAACCCATGATCAGGTCCTCGATCTCATCGTGATCGAGCTGCGGCACCTTTTCGAGCACCTTGGTCACCACGTGCGCGGCGAGGTCATCGGGACGCACCGGAACGAGGGAACCCTTCATGGCCCGGCCGATCGGCGAGCGGCCATAGGCGACGATCACAGCTTCAGTCATGAGCTGAGTCTACGAGTCACCGGCGAGCCGCACGCTAAGTGACGTGCCCCAGCTCAGGCTCGGCTCCTTGACGCGGACCCGGATCAAGCCGTCATGGAGCTGGGACGGCGCAATCGTCGCCGTCTGGTAGGTGCCGAGCTGGTCGAAGGGGCCTATCGCCGGGACCCAGCCGCGTGCGGACCAGTCATAGATCTGGAGGTCCTCGTGGATCTTCGGGTTCCAGCGGATCGTGAGCGGCTTGGTGACTGCCGGCAGCTCCAGGTCGTAGACGTCCACGAAGCCGGATGGAGGGTCGCCGGCGGAGCTGGCCAAGCGGGTGGCGATCAGGTTGGCGACGTTGCCCTCGGCCGCCTCGACCGGAACGACTGCCGAAAAGGCGGCAAAGGCCTGCGTTGCCGGGGTTGAGCCGTCCACCGTGAGGCCGTCGGAAAGCGGCGCTGAGAAGCCCACGACGGCGACCGTGCCCGGCCGGTTGAGCGTCTGCAGGGCGAGCACTCCCGAGATCAGCTGCCCTGCGCCGATCGGCGCCGGCCGGGATCCCGGCGCGCCCGGCGTCCCGGTCAGGTTGGCGAGTCCCAGGTTGACATCGAAGGCGACCAGCTGCCCCGGCGGCAGCGAGTCCGCCAGGTAGGCGGACCTCAGCGTCCCCGCGTTGTGGCTGAAGATGCGAACCGCGCTGAGCGGCCTGAAGCCCGTGTTGGCGACGGTTCCGGTGACGTGCTCGCCGTTGGCGGTCACATGCGTGGTGACGCTCTGCGGCTGGCTGCCGGTGCGCGCGGTGCCCACCACGCGCACGCTGCCGTATACGACACCACGCTCCTCGACGGTCGAAGCGTCTTCGGGCAGGACGTGCTCTTCGAGGCCGACTTGCGCGCCGCCGACTGGCAGCAGGCAGTTGGCGCAGGCCGGCGTCACGGCCGGATAGTCCATCGAAAGCGGCGCCACGAGCGTCTGGCTCTGGACCCCAATCCGGTGGTCTCCGCGCCCCGGAAAGACCATACCGTGGTAGGTCACGGCCGAGATCGCCCCCGAAGGAGCCAGCTTGGCGAGCTGGATCTCGCGGTCCCTGATGCCGCCCTGAAGCTCCTGGCCGAGGCCGTAGGAGAAGTACGCAAAGAGCACCGCCAACAGCGGCGCCGTGACCCAGAACAGAGGCCGGCGCCGGAGCCGGCTCAGCACCAGGTAGTTGACCGGCGCGACCAGCAACAGGTAAACGCTGAGCAGGCCGGCGACCAGCCAGACCGGGGGCAGCGGCGCGTCAGATGAGGTCGGAAAGAGGCCCGCGGGCAGCGTGACGGTGTCCAGGAGAGTCTGGCCGGTGGGCGGGTGCGCCGGATCCCGGTCATTGCTCCTGGAGATCGCCTGCGACCAGGCCAGGGCACCCAGCCGAGCGGTGACCGCGGCGTCTCCATCGGGGTCGAAGGCCAGCTCGACGACCCGTCCCGCACCATACCTCGACTCCACAGCGAGCGGTGTCCCCTCGGGCGACGTCAGGACCACTCGAGCCCCGGGGACGAGCGTGCCGGTGGCGACCTGCCCGAGCGGGTTTGCGGTGAGACCGGCCAGCTCGCCCACCGGTCCCAGTCCAGCCACGGTGGTCGAGCCGCCCGGCGCGAGCGGGACCAGCTCGGGCGGCAGGGCCCGCGCGACCGTCCCGAGGTCAGGTCCGCCGGCGATGACGAGGGAGCCGCCGAAGCCCACGAAGTCGCGCAGCGCATGGATCTGCTCCGGACTCAGTCGGGCGGACTGGAAATGGGCCATCACGATCGTGAGCAATCCGCTCAGATAGACAGGTCGCCGGGGAAAGCTGGCGTCGTCGAACCGCGTCGCCCTGGCGGGCAGGTCGCCGATGCGGACCGTCCCGAGCTCCTGCTCCAACGCGTCCGAGTCCGAAAGCAGCCCCAGCAGGTAGCTCCCGTGAGCGTCGACCGGCACCGGGCCCGCCACGAGATTCCCCAGCTCATCGAATACCTCCGCGTGGGTGTAGGCGCTCGGGGCATAGAAGGACACCGTCCGCTTATGACGCGCGTCGAGCTGCAGGCTTACCTCGTACGCAGAGTCAGGCGGCGGCGCGCTGCTCGGACCGCTCAAGGTGGGCGCGGACGGCAGGCTGCCTGCCTGGATGACGCTCGCCGCGGAGGGCAGAAGACCTGGCCGGTTGACGAGCAGGACCTCGCCGGTGAACGGCTGGGTGCCGAGGTTGCGGACCGTGATCAGGTAGGGCACCCAGGTGCCGCTTCCGGCCTGCGTGACGGCCACGTTGATCGTTCCGTCCTCGGGATTGATCAGCGTTGGGCCCTTACCGGAGGCGCCAAGTCCGAAGGTCCAGAGGGCGAGGCCCGCCAGGACGACGCCGACGAGCACGACAGCGAGGTGCCGGACCCTCATCTCGACTGGTAATCGTGCGCCCGTTTCGGCCGCGGCGGCGCGGATCGGGTTCGGTCGCGGCCGCTCGAGATCCAGGCGGCTGCCTCCCCCGAGTTACCCTCGGCTCGAAATGACGCCCGCCCGCCTCGCGGCGTGGTCGGCCGGCGGCCTGGTTGCTGGCCTGGCGCTCGCCCTCCTCGCCTGGGGTCTGATCCACCCCCAGCAGCCGGTCGCGCCGGCAGTAGTGGGCCGCGCGGCCCCCGATCTGACCGTCCACTCCTTCGACGGCCAGGTCGTTTCCCTGGCGGCGCTACGGGGGTCCCCGGTCGTCCTCAACTTCTACGCCTCCTGGTGCGCGAGCTGCCGGCAGGAGGCGGCCGCCCTTTCGGAGGCCGCGACGGCCCACGCATCGGTGCGCTTCCTGGGCGCCGACATCCAGGACTCGGACGCCGTCGGGCTTGACTTCGAGGCGCAGGTGCACCATCGCTACCCGGCCGGCCCGGTGACGGCCGGCACCTACCTCGACTTTGGCGTGACGGGTCCACCGGAGACTTACTTCATCGACTCCGCCGGCGTGATCCGGGCTCATCACATCGGGCCGCTCGACGCCCAGCTGCTCGAGTTCTACCTGAAGGACCTGCGGTGAGGCGCCGGCTCACTTGGCTCGCGGTTTCCACCGGCGTCCTGCTCTTCGTCGGCTGGGCCTGGCTGGCGCCGAGCCTCGGCGGCGGGGGCGGCGAGGTGCTGGTCATGGCCAGCGCCAGGGGCGCTGAGTCGCTGCCCGGCGGCTCGCTCGACCTCCACTCCCGAGCCGGCGGCTGGAGCACGCTGACGACGCTCGGGCGAGCCAGCGTGCCCGCCGCGCCCGAGACCCGGAACCTGACCTCGATCCGGGTCGCGCTGGGCGACTACGACTCCGTGCGGATTGGCAACCAGGTTCTGGTCGCCAACCTGAAGGTGAGCGGCAGCGGCCTGGAGCCGCTCTTGCTGGCCATCGCGGACGGCCGCCCCGTCGCCGTCTACGCCGGCAACGACCAGGTCACTCTCGGCCTCGGCGAGCTCTCCGGCCGCTTCCAGCCGCTGCCCGATTTCGACCTCATCGACCAGGCCGGCCGGCCTCTGAAGCGAGCCGACCTGGCCGGCCGGCAGGCAGTGGTGGCGGCTTTCCACACCACCTGCCGGGAGACCTGTCCGCTCTACACGGGCCTCCTTTTCCAGCTCCGCCGCAAGCTGCCCGCGGCCGTCGGCCTTTATGAGGTCTCGACCGACCCCGCTAACGATTCGGTCGCGGCCCTCCAGGCCTACGCTCGGGTCACCGGTCTCGATTGGAAGCTGCTGACCGGGGACAGCGGCCGGCTGCAGGCGTTCTGGACGCCGCTTGGCGTCCAGCTCTCAGGCGCCCAGTCGCACAGCGACTTCGTCGGCGTCGTCGACGCCCACGGCTACCTGCTCCAGACCTGGACCGGGGTCCCGGACGTGGGCGGCAGCCTGCCGGCGCCGCTGCAGGGACTGCTGGACCAGGAGGGTCGACGCGAGCTCCAGCATCCTCAGGGCTGGGGCTCCGCACAGGTCCTCGATGCCGTCCGGGCGGCCGGGTTGAGCCAGGGATCGGAGGTTGGAGGAGGCCAAGCCGCCGCTTTCAGCGCGCCCACCCTGGACGGCCGCGGCTTCTCGCTGGCGAGCGCGGCGGGCTCGCCCGTGCTGGTCAACTTCTGGGCCACCTACTGCGAGCCGTGCAAGCGCGAGATGCCGCTCATCGAGGCCGTCGCGCGCGGTAACCCGACGCTGAAAGTCGTCCTCGTCGACGAACGCGATGACACGGCCCGCGCGCGCGCCTTTGTGAAGCAGCTCCGCTTGAGCTCGACTGTCGTGCTCGACCCGGACGGCCAGATCGGCGGCGTCTACGGCGTCGCCTCCTACCCGGTCACGGTCTTCATCCGGGCCGACGGCACCATCGAGGGCCGCTACATCGGAGAGACCAACCAGCAAATCCTCTCCGACCACATCGCGGCAATCGGCTAGCGACGGACGGCCCCCCTCCTGCCTCCCGCCTCTGAGGGGGGAGGTTTCTGCTCAGATCGCTTCGATTCGGTGCAGGGGTTTTCGCGGCCCGCGCCGCGGCGCCTGCACCCCGGCCAGCTCGAGGAGCCGGATCGCCCGCCCGCGCTGGCCGCGGTAGGGCTCCAGCAGCTCCAGCATGCGGTCGTCGCTGCCGCGCGGCTCGCCCGCGAGGGCCCAGCTGACGACGTGCTTCAGGTGATAGTCGCCGGTTGACACGGCGTCCGCGTCGCCGAGGGCGACCGCGGCGATCTCTGCGGCCGACCATTCACCGAGACCCGGCACCGCGGTAAGCCGCCGCCGTGCCGCGTCAGGCGCCATCGCGGTCGCCTCCTCGAGGCGCCTGGCGTGGCGAGCGGCCGTCCGGATCACGTCAGCCCGGCGCCGCTCGACGCCGAACTTGTGGAACGCCCAGTAGGGCATCGCCGCCAGGCGTTCGGGCGCCGGCGGCAGGCAGAGCCCGCCCGGCCCGGGAGCCGGCTCACCCAGCTCGGCGACGATCCGGCGGTAGGACGAGCGAGCCTGGACTCCGGGCACCTGCTGCTCCAGGATCGTGGGTAGCGCGGCCTCGAAGACCGCCTCTGTACGAGCGAACCGGAGGCCGGCGAAGAGGCGGTGCAGGTCGCGCAGGAGCGGGTGCCTGGGGACGAAATCCTGGGGCCGGTCACGCCCACCGAGGAGCGTCGCCAGGTGTGCGACCGCCCAAGCGGAGCCCGGCCCCCACTCCTCGGAGCGCACCTGGCCGGCCTCAACCCAGATCCGCTGCGTGACAGCACCCTCCGGTGTGCGTGTCGCCCGCCAGACGCCATCGGGTCCGACCCGCGCCGGCCGCGTCACTCGCAGAATCAGGGCCAGGTCGATCAAGTCACCCAGGTCGGGTCGAGTTCGCGCACCGACCGGGCGCCGATCAGCGACAGGGTGACGTCGATGTCGGCGCTCAGGATTCGAATGACGCGCTCGACACCGGCCTGGCCGCCGACCGCCAGACCGTACATGTAGGGCCGGCCGAGCAGCACCGCGTTCGCTCCCAGGGCGAGCGCCTTCAGAACGTCGGCGCCGCGCCTGATTCCGGAGTCCAGGAGGACCGGCAGGCCCGCGCCGACCGCGGCGCGAACCTCGACCAGCGCGTCGAGGCTGGCGATCCCCCCGTCCACCTGGCGCCCGCCGTGGTTGGAGACGATGACTCCATCGAGCCCGATCTCGACGGCGCGCTTGGCGTCCTCGCCCCGGAGGATCCCCTTGGCCAGGATCGGCAGCTTGGTCTGTTCCCGCAGCCAGGCGAAATCCTTCCAGCCAAGGCCCAGGTTGGTGAACAGCGAGAGGGCGAGCGGTCCGGCTTCCTTGGGAACGTCGGCGGAATCGCCGGCCAGCTCGCGGAAGACGGGGTCGGTCGTGTACTGGCCGATGCCCTCGCCCCAGAGGAAGGGCAGGTAGCCGTTGCGGAGGTCGCGGTCCCGCCAGCCCAGCCGCAGCGTATCCAGGGTGACAACGATGGCGCGGTGGCCGGCCGCCTCCGCCCGGCGGACCAGGCTGGCGACCAGATCGCGGTTGCTCACCCAGTAGAGCTGGTACCAGTGCGGCGACTCGCCGAGCGCGCTGGCTACCTCCTCGATCGAGTGCGTGGCGGCAGAGCTGTAGACGAAGGGCACGCCGGTCGCGGCGGCGGCGCGCGCCGATGCCAGCTCACCTTCGGCGTGGACGATGGACTGGACGCCGATCGGGGCCAAGAAGAAGGGCACCGGCGAGCGCAGGCCGAGGACCTCGATGGAGAGATCCCGTTGCGAGTTCTCCCCAAGCATCCGCGGACGCAGGCGGCGGCGCCGGAACGCTTCCAGGTTGGCGGCCATCGTCGACTCGCCCCCCGCCCCGCCGGCGACGTACTCGAAGTTCGGCTTGTCGAGCAGCTCGGCGGCCTTCGCCTCCCATTCCTCGGGCGACCAGGGCCACTCGGCGTTCTGCCCCGTGTACGCCTCCAGCATCAGGGGCGTGCCGAAGTCTTCGGCGGTCATCGCACGGACTTTATCCGGCTCACGAAGAAGGCGCCGCCGAAGTTGAGGCAGATGGCGGCGATGAAGATCGCCCGGTAGCCGGCCAGCGGTGCTGCCGCGTTGAAAGTGTCCAGGAGGGCGCCCGCGAAGAGCGGAATCATCACGCGGGGAAGGGCGTCCGCCACGTGGAAAAGGCCCATGTCCTTGGCAGGATTCTCCTTGTCGGGAAGGGTGTCCAGCGCCAGGGCCCAGTCCACGGCGGTGTAAGCGCCGAAGCCGACACCGTAGAGCATCCCGAGCACGAGAACGACCGGCTGCGGGAGGCTTTGAAAGATCGCGAAAGAGGCCAGGACGAAGATCGAGACCGCCCCTGACGCATATACGAAGCGCTTGCGGCCGAACCGGTCCGACAGATAGCCGCAGATCATCGCCACGGGAATCGCAACGCCAGTCAGGCAGAGCTCGAAGAGCGTCGTGAAACCGGCCGGCCGGCGAAGGTGGAGCAGGTCTCGGAAGGCGAAAAGCAGGAAGGGCAGGATCGTGTAGAGACCGGAGATGGTGAGGAAACGGGTGAAGAAGGCCCAGGCGAAGTCTCCGGTCCAGAGCGGGCTCAGGAATGAGCGCAGGCTGCCGGGCGCGCGCGCGACAGGCCGTTTGGTCTCGCTGCCGCCCATCGCCCAGAGGCTCGGAACCAGCGTCAGGAGCATCACCGCGATGAGGACCAGGTAGGTGAGCCGGAGGTGCCCGATCCGGATGAAGAAGAGCGTCGTCAGCAGGGAGAGGACGCTCCCGGCCTGGACCATCAGGCCGAGCACCCCGCTGGCCCGCCCGCTCTCACCTGGATGGACCGTGTCGGGGATCACGGCCACGTACGCGGCCCCCGCCGTGTTGAGGAACGCCACGGCCAGGATGAAGCCGAGCAGTACCGTCGGGTAGCTGCGTGCGCCCATCAGGACCAGGAGCGCCACGGCGATCCCGGCCGCGCCGGCGACGATGATCGGCTTGCGCCGTCCCCAGGGGGAATGCAGGCGATCGGAGACGAAGCCGACCAGCGGCGGCAGCACCATCGCGAAAAGGCCGGCGAGCCCGGTCGCCAGCCCGGTGGCGGTGCTCTGGATGGGCCGCGCGACGGTCTGGCTGACCTGCACCTGCAGAAAGATCGTGTAGACGGGAGTGATGACGAAGTAGGTGCCCAGCCAGAAGGCTCCCAGGCTCAGGTGGCGGAGGGCGCCCAGGCGCGCCGGAGTCACAGCCGCGTCTGTCATTCGACGCTGATCAAGATCAGAGAAAGAGCTTGGCTTCGGGGCTGCCGCCCAGGCGGACGGGGGCACCCACGACAGTCGAGTCGACCTCACGGCCGTCCACCTCGACCAGGTTTCCGGCCGGGTCCCGGATGTACATCTGGAAGCCGCCGCCCGGGAACTCGCGGACCTCTTCTCGGTCGAGGATGCCGGCTTCCCGCGCCTTCGCGTAGAAGGCGCTCAGGTCGTCGACCGTGACGGCGAAGTGGTGGTTTTTTGGAGCCTCCACATCGAGATGAAAAAGGTGGAGCTGGCGGTCACCGGCCCGGAGCCAGACAACCGGATAGCCGAAGTCGGGCGTCGGCAGGCGGTCCATGCCGAACCACTCCTCGTAGAAGCGGGCCGAAACCTCCAGGTCTTCGGCGTGCACGCTCACGTGGTTCAGGGCGATCTCTCGCGGCGCCATCCCGGGAGACAATGTTGACGCAGTCGTGAAGACGTGGTTCGAACCGCTGGGGGCCCGGGACGCCTGGTTCCTCTATGCCGAGCGCCCGGACACGCCGCTCGACCTGGCCACGGTCTACGTCTTCGAGGGCGCCTCCCAGGTGCCGGGAGGACGGGGCGCGCAGGGCATCGAAGAGACCATCGCCGAGCGCCTCCACCTGGTGCCGCGCTACCGGCAGCGGGTGAAGCGGGTCCCCTTCCATCTCGAGCACCCGGTTTGGGTTGACGACGCCAATTTCGACCTCGGCTCGCACGTGCGCCGCGAGGTACTGCCGCCGCCGGGCACCGGCGCCCAGTTCCGGGCCGTGGCGATGCGGATCATGGCCCGGCCGCTCGACAAGCGCCGGCCGCTCTGGGAGATCACGGTCGTAAGCGGCCTCCAGGACGGCCGCATCGGCATCGTCAACCGGGCCCACCACGCGATGATCGACGGGGCATCGTCACTTGATATCGCGACGCTCCTCTTGGACGCCACGCCCGAGCCGTACACTCCCCCTCCCCCGGCCGAGCCCTGGCGGCCGCGCCCGGCGCCGAGTGGCTGGGACCTGGCCAGGCGCTTCTTCTGGGATCCGCTCTCCAGGACCGGCGGGGGAGTCGGACTCCGCGGCCTCAGGACTGCCTGGCGGCAACCCTGGCGGGGCTGGTACGGGCTGGGCCGATCGATGGTCGCCCAGGACCGCGAGCTCTTCTGGAACCGCGCCATCGGACCGCAGCGCACGGGCCGCGGCCTGAAGCTGCCGCTGGCCGGGTTCAAGGCGCTCAAGGAGCGCTACAAGTGCACGGTGAACGACGCCATCCTGGCGGTGATCGCGGAGAGCCTCCACCACTGGCTCAAGGCCCGCGGAGACAGGCCGCCCGAGAAGATCCGCGTCTTCTGCCCGGTCTCGGTCCGCGAAGCCGGAGATCGCGGGCAGCTTGGCAACCGCATCAGCGGCATGGTGGTCGAGATGCCGACCGGGGCGATCTCGATCGAGGAAAGACTGCGCCGGATCCAGTACACGACCGGCGACTTGAAGCGCACGCGGCAGGCGGTCGCCGCCGACAAGCTGGCGGGCCTGGCCGAGTGGGCGCCGCCCACCCTGCTGGTGCTCGCCGGCCGGGTTATGTCGACGCCCCAGGCGGGAGCCAAGCTGAACGTAACCAACATCCCTGGCCCACAGGTGCCGCTCTACAGCGGCGGGGCAGAGCTGCTCGAGGTCTGGCCTTTCGCGCCTCTCTACCCGTCGATGGGCCTGGGCGTGGCGATCGTCTCTTACAACGGGTTCGTCCACTTCGGCCTCACAGCCGATCCCGGCCTGGTTCCAGACGTGGAGGACTTCGCCAGGCACATCCGGACGGCGGCAGAAAGTTGCCTGGCGCTGGCCTCGAGTTAAAAAGAAAACCCCGCCCGAGAAACTCGGACGGGGCTCTGTGGTTGGTCTGGAAGCGGGTTAGGCCGCGACCTTCACGCGATTCGCGCGCGGGCCCTTCGGGCTCGGCTCGATATCGAATTCCACCTTCTCTCCGCCGTTGAGCGTGTCGAATTCATCGGTGGAGCTGCGGTGGAAGAAATACTCCTTGCCATCCTCAGCCGCAATGAATCCAAAGCCACGGTCGGACACCAGCTTTTTGATCGTTCCTGTCACTGTCGCGTCTACCTCTTTCTTCTCGAACGAACTTCTGACAAACGCGCTGGGCCTGTTCGAGAAGAAGATTCTCCGACGACCGCGGCGAGCTGCCGGCCCATGTGGACGGCAGAGGAAGTGTACCCGAAACCCCACAAGTCAATCGCGTGTAACAAAATCTGCGTGATGAAGCTGCTTGGCGCGAGGCGGCTGCTGGCCGGCCTCACGCTTCTGCTTCTCCTGCCGTCCCCCGCTCCGAGCCCGGCGCCGACCCTCTCCGGACCCGAGCTGATCGGCTTTTCGTTTTCCCCTTCCGCTCTGGCGGCCGGCGGGCCCTCCGCCGAGTCCACCCTGGCGAAGCTGATGGCGCGCTTGCATCCGGACCTGGTGCGGCTGCCCGTCTACTGGGACGCGGTGGCCCCCGCCTCCAACGCCTTCGACTTCAGCCCTGTCGACGGCCTGCTCACCACAATCAGCGATTACAACCTCCACCACCGCCGGAGCGCGCACGTGCTCCTCGTCGTAGGCGCCCGCAACATCGCCTTCCCGGAGGTCTACCTGCCCAACTGGCTGCCACTCGCCGCCGCGACCGACATCCGCCAGGCCGTCGCCATGCCGGAGTACACCGCTTACCTTGAGACCACCTTCCAGCGCTACAGCTCGTCGCCGCTTCTCTACGGGTGGCAGATCGAGAACGAACCGCTCGACAACGTGACCGCCGAGGCCGACGGAGACAACAGCCTGGCGTCGGCGACGATCTCCGACGAGATGACGCTGCTCCGCTCGATCGACGCCGGCCACCCCGTCGTCGTGACGACCTACAACTCGGCTGCCGTCGACCTCGACGAGCAGGCGGAGAGCCCGCTCAGCTGGCTGTACGAGTTTCTCCCGCTCCCCCAAGCGGTCGGCCACCCGTCGCAGGCGCTCACCCTTGGCGACATACTCGGGCTGGACGTCTACGCGGTCACCGACCGGACGTCGCTGGAGGACGCCAGCGCAGCGCGCCGGATCGCCTGGAAGTCGGAGACGGTGGCCTACTGGGCGATCAGGGCCGCTCAGGTCGGCAAGCCGCTCTGGATCACTGAGATGCAGGCGGCACCCTGGAAAGACGGGGCCAGCTTTGGAACCTCCGACCTCCAGGCGAGTGCTCTCGCCTACCGGGACCGGGGCGCCAAAGTGGTATTGCTCTGGGGCGTCGAAAGCTGGATCGACTCACCCGACTGGATGGCAGCGGGCGTCACGGCCGTCCGGACCCTCCGCCACCAAGCCTAGCCGCGCTTCCGCACGCCTGACACCAAACGCTCGTTATTCAGCGTCGGGTAGCGCGCGGTTGGCGCTGAAAGTGCGGAATCGCGCGGACAGCGCCAGAGCGGTGCGCGTAGCTGAAGGCGGTGGCTGGGGAGGTAGGATTCGAACCTACGATTACCTGATCCAGAGTCAGGCGCCTTACCAGCTTGGCCACTCCCCAGTGGAAGGTCGAGACCGATTCTACCCGCGGCCTCCGCCCGCGCCTGACGGCAGAGACGGCTCTAAAGACCGACCGCCAACCGGTCAGGTTGGCCACAGCTCCGCCTCATTTATCCACAAGGTTTCGCACACACTTGGGATAAGTAGCCTGGCGACGGCTGGGCCAGCCGTTCAAGGAGGGCGCTCCGGTTATTCGGAGGAGGCTTTCTTGGACGGACTGGAGGCGGAGGAGGAGCCACCTGAGGTGCGCGCCTCCCAGCGCTTGTAAGCGGGCGGCGCGACCGGGCCCATGAGCGCTTCGAAGGAGTCCTGGAGGAGCTGGCGGGCCCGGTAGAAGTTGATCGCCCAGCCGATGCCGAACGGGCGGTCGGTGAACAGCCGCGGGTCCTCCGGGTTCCAGTAGGCCTCCTCGAGCCGCTTCCAGGTCGGCGGCCGGAAGTCGTATGGGACCAGGCCGAGGACCTTGCCGTTCCAGGTCCGCTCGGCCTCTGGCTTGCTCATCTCCTGCGTGATGGCGGCGATGAAAAGCCCAAACCCTGCGATCTTGGCCAAACGCCTCATCCGTCGCATCAATTTCATTACAGCACCATTATCCAATCCACGGTCGCCAGACCGAAACCAAGGCAGCGGGGCCACGTTTCAGGTCCATACTCTAGATGCCCCTTATGCTGCGCACCCCGGCGCGATGGCTGCGCTGGTTGACCCCTGGACTCTACGTCAAGCGGTGGCTGCTGCTGCTGATGTTCAGCATCCTGATGGTCGACCTTGGCATCGCCTACTTCCTGAAGGACATCTACGCCGAGACGCGGATCACCGGCAGCCCTGGCGTCCTGGCGTATTACGGCACGCTCCAGTTCCTGCCCCGACCCGTCCGGGCGTTCCTCTTCGGCGGGCTGGGTGTCGGCCTCCTGGTGTTCAGCTTCTACATGCTCCAGCGCTCGATCCTGGGCCCATTCATCCCGGGCGGCGACCGCAGTGTCGCCGAGCTTCTCTACTCGAGCCGCGTCCGCAGCCGTGGTCCGCGCATCGTCAGCATCGGCGGCGGCCACGGGCTGAGCACGCTGCTGCGTGGGCTGAAGGAGTTCACGGGCAACCTCCACGCGATCGTCACCGTCGCCGACGACGGCGGGTCGAGCGGCCGACTGCGGGACGAGTACCGGATCTTGCCTCCCGGTGATATCCGCCAGTGCCTGGTGGCGCTTGCCGACGCCGAGCCGTTGGTGAAGGAGCTCTTCGACCACCGCTTCAAGGACGGCACGCTCGAAGGCCACTCCTTCGGGAACCTTTTCATCATGGCCATGGCCGAGGTCACCGGCGACATCGAGCACGCGGTGCGCGAGTCAGGCCGGGTGCTGGCGGTGCGCGGCGAAGTCCTGCCGAGCACGCTCCAGGACGTCGTGCTCTGCGCCAGCGTCAACGGCGGCACGGTGGTCGGCGAGTCGAAAATCCCCATGCAAGAGCACCCGATCACCAGGGTCTTCCTGCGGCCCGACAACGTCGAGATCAACCCGGAAGCGGCGCTCGCGATCCTCAACGCCGACATCGTCACGGTCGGGCCGGGCAGCCTCTATACGAGCATCCTGCCGAACCTGCTCGTGCACGGCATGGTCGAGGCGATCAAAGCCTCCCCCGCGCTCAAGGTTTTCGTCTGCAACGTCGCCTCAGAGAAAGGCGAGACCGACAACTTCGGAGTCTCCGACTTTTTGCGGGTGCTGGAGGACCACGTCGGTTCCAACATCTTCGACTTCGTGATCGTGAACTCCAACCACAACTACACGCCGACGGGCGGCCAGTCCAAGGTCCTCTTCGACATGCAGCGGATGACGCTGGGCCGCGAAGGACCGCACTTCATCCTGACCGACGTCGTCAACCGCCGGATCCCCTCGCACCACGACACCGACAAGCTGGCGCGGACGATCATGAAGAAGGTCTGGCGCGCCTGACAAAGGCCTCCACCAGGAGCGTGGCGACCACCGCGTAAACCAGCCCCGCCAGCGCGTCAATGAAGTAGTGCTCGCCCAGGTAGACGATCGCGATCCAGACGCACGCGGTGTACGGGATCAGGATCAGCGCCAGCCAGCGGTAGCGGCTCCACGCGTACATCGCGCCGAGCGCGGGAAAGGCCGCGTGCAGTGAAGGAAAGGCGGCGAACTTGTTCGGGTTCAAGTTCGTGTAGACGGGCGAGACGAAGTACTGCACGCCCCACTTCCGGATCGTCTCGTCGATGATCTTGACGACGCCGTCCTGCTTATTGATGTACCAGGGTGGGTCGCTCGGCCAGAAGAGGTAGGTGATGAAAGCCAGGAAGCACATCAGGAGCAGCGCCGCCACGAACCGCCAGTAGTGCTCGCGGCGGTTCCACCAGAACACGAATCCGACGAGCAGCGGAACCGGGAAGTGCAGGAAGTAGAGGACCATCGCCGCCCAGTCCTGGACGCCGATCAGGTTCGGGTTGTAGAACCAGTGCTGCAGCGTCACGGTCGGTAGCGAGCCGAAGAAGAGGAAGCGCTCCAGGCCGGTGATGTCGTGCGCCGCGAAGCCCGTCTTGGCGGCAAAGCCGCGCATGACTTCGTAGGCGAAGAAGAGGACCAGGAAAGGCAGCCAGTCGAAGATGAAAGCCTTGCCGCGGCCGAGCGCGACGGCGACCAGGAGGAGCGCCAGCGCCACCCACTGCGGCTCGATCGAGACGCCGCGCCAGAGCATCACCGCGAAGATGACGGCGAGGTAGACCGCCACCCCGATCGGCAGCAGCCGCCGCCGGTTCAGAGCCGCCCGGTCAACCTCAGGTGCGGACGACAAATACCGCCGCGATCTCAACCGAGACGCCGCGCGGGAGCTCGCTGACGCCGACCGCGGCGCGCGAGTGACGACCGGCGTCGCCCAAGACGTCAGCGAGGAGGTCGGACGCGGCATTGATGACCTGCGGCTGTTCGCCGAAGCCCTCGGCGGAGCGCACGAAACCGGTCACCGAAGCAACCACGTCGACCTTGTCGAGCCCGGCGGCCGCCTCGACCTGGGCCAGGATGTTGAGGGCGCAGAGCCGGGCCGCCGCCTGCGCGTCCTCCAGGGACACCTCGGTGGGCACCCGCCCGATGAAGCGCAGCTGACCGTCTTCCAGGGGGACCTGGCCGGCCACGAAGACCAGCGCCTTGCCGCCACCCATCGGGACGGTCCTGGTGGGCACGTAAGAGGCGAGCGGCGCGGGCGGCGTCGGCAGCTGGAGACCCAGCTGGCGCAACCGCTCCCTTGGTTGGGCCACGAACGGGCAGTTTAGCGCGCCCGATTTCTCCTACATTGGCCCTATAGCCAGATGCTGAAGTTCTACCCGGACCGCCGGCTGCCGCAGCTGCGCCGGATCGTGCAGGACACACTCGCTATCGTCTGGATCGCGTTCTGGGCCTTCGCTGGCTGGATCACCTACCAGACAGTGATGGCGTTGGAAGTGATCGCGGACGGGCTCCGCGACACCGGCCGCACCTTCAACGACTGGCTCGCCGCCTTCCGCAACAGCGTCCCTCGCAACGTGCCTTACCTGTCCGACTGGCTGCTGCGCACCGCCGGCGATCTCCAGCGGCACACAGGCGACTCGCTCATCAGCTTGAGCGCCACGGTGCGCCAGGACATCTTCGAGCTGGCGATCGCGCTCGCCCTTTTCGTAGCCCTGCCCCCCATCCTCTATGTCGTCCTCACCTATGGCGTTTGGCGCTACAAAGACGCCCGTGAGATGGGTTCAGCCTTGGCTTTCGTGCGTGTGGCGCAGCGGTCGGGGCGGGTCCAGGAGGCCAAGGCCCTGCTGGCCTACCGGGCGCTGGCCACCCTGAACTTCACGCAGCTCATGAAGGCCAGCAAGGACCCGGTCGGCGACATCGCGAACCGCGACTACGACCGCCTGGCCAAGGCGATGCTCGAACGGGCCGGGCTCGACCCCTGGCGGCTGGCCCCACCGGCGGATCCGAGCCGCAAGCTCCTGGCCAGCGAATCGGGCCAGGCTCCGGCGAGGTAGCTAGCGCTCTTTCCCGCTCCGCAGGTAGAAGACGACAGCCAGGAAGAGCACCGCGAGCGCCAGCACCGAGAGTGCGACATAGGGAACCGCCGGGTCGCTCAACCAGCCGCTCCCGGTGACGCGGACGGCTTTGGGAGCGACTGAACGCGCCGGCGCAGGCAGGGCGGCGCTGACAGCCGGTGGCCCGCCGGCGTCGCGGTAGGTCCAGAGGTGGACCGCATGGTCGATCGGCCTGAACGTCGCCACGTAGAGGGTCGGTGTGTCTTCGGCGGAGAGCGCCAGGGCGGTCACGCTGGGCACTGGAGGCTGCAGTGTGCGGAAAGTCTGGCCCGCGTCGGCCGTGGACCAGAGCCCTCCAGATACCGAGCCGCCCCCGTCGCTGGCCAGGTAGAACCGCTCCGGGTGGTTGCTGACAAAGCCGACGGCGTTGTAGTCGACCGCAGGTAAGCCGGCGGCCTGCGTCCAGGTGGCGCCGTTGTCTACCGAGAGGTAGGCGCCCACGTTGGTCCCCACCACCAGCGGCCGGACGTCACCCTTCGCCGGCAGCGGGCCGGCCGCGGCCGCGGCCACCATCGAGCTGGAGCCGAGCCCGGCCTTGAGCAGGGTCCAGGTCGATCCTCCGTCCTGGCTCTGGTAGAGCGGTAGCGCCTCGACCCCCCGGCTGGCGTCACCGCCGGCCAGGAAGCGGGCCGGGTCGTTCACCGCCGGCGCGGCCAGGGCCACCAGGCTCAGGTCCTTGAGAGCCGGGATCGGAGCCCAGGCGATGCCGTCTCGCGAGGTGAAGAGGCCGGAGTCGCCGCCCGCCAGGCTCTGCGACTTGGCGAAGGCGAAGCTTCGGATTGTCATCGGTCCGGAGGGCTGCTGGCGCGCCCAGGTCGCGCCACTGTCGGTGCTCCGCCAGATGCCCTGCCCTCGCGTCCCGGCGAAGACCAGACCGGCCTTGAACGGGCTGAAGGCGAGCGAGACCACCCCGCGCCCCATGGCGTGGCCGGTGAGCGTCCAGGTGACGCCGGCGTCGCCGCTCTTGTAGACGCTGCCGGACCCGGTGCCGAGCAGGACCTGCAAAGGGTTGCTGGGGCTGACCGCGATGGCCAGGACCGGCGCGTCGAGCTTCTCAGGCAGGGAGGTGAGCTGCGTCCAGGTGTTGTCAGCGGGCGCCGCCCAGGCGGGTGAGGCTATCAGCGCCATCGCGCTGAGCAAGGCTGCCGCAAGAAGACGTGAAAGGGGCCGCGACACCGCCAGCGGCGAATTATCGCCCTTTGGGCGGGCCTGTGCGGCGCTGAAATAGAATCGCTCGGTGTTCGGCAAGCTGGGCCGGGCCCTCGACCGGGCGGCGTTCAGGCCCTACTCCCTGCCCGCCGACATGGCGCTGGGCATCGCCCTCATACCGCCGCTTGTGGCGGGCCTGACCCTCTACGGCCTGATCGCCTTCGTGTCGGCGGTCCTGGCCCTCGCCATGGGGGGCGCCTTCCACCTCCTGGCGCGGCGGGCCAAGATCCCACTGCGCTCCAGCCCGGCGATCACCGCCCTCATTGGGGTGGCCCTGGTCGGCGCCGGCGCGCACATCGTCTGGTCGCTCCTGATCGCGGTCCTGGCCAGCTTGCTGGAGCTGCTGAGAGGCCGCTTCTGGCCTCGAGCCGGCATCCATACGGGCCTCATCGCTTATGCGTTCGCCTACTGGACCTCGAGCGGAACAGTCGCCACCTACCTGAAACCGGTGGTCCTGGTCCCGTTTCCGGAGCCAATCCAGCAGTGGTCACGCTTCTACGGCGGGGATGCGCGCTTCATCGACCCGACCACGCTCTACGTCGGGAACGTCGCCGGACCAATCCTCTGCACGAGCCTCCTGGCGGTCGTGATCTCGATCGCCTGGCTCTGGTACGCGCGCCGCGTCAGCCTGGCGGCGCTGATCGGCTTCTTACTGGGCGGCTTGCTGATCTCGGTCATGCTCCGCTGGGACCCGGTCTTCCAGCTGGACAGCGGGCCCACCTGGTTTGTCGCCGCGCTCGCCCTGGCTGACCGCAGGCTGCTACCCGAGGAGCCGGTCCTGCGGCCCACGCTGGCGTTCGCCGCCGGAGTTTTCGCGGTCGGGGTGCGAGCTGTGCCCCTCTACATCGAAGGCGTGTTCTTGAGCGTCGCCGCGCTGCAGGTGGCGTTCGCCCTGCTGGAGCTGGGCACCCGCTGGCTGACGCCCCGGTTGCCCCGCCTCTTCAAGCGCGGGCAGTCTCGGCGAAGAGAACCTGCTTCCGCATGACGTACTGGTCCCGCCGCGGACCGACGCCGACGATGTCGACCGGCGCGCCGCAGAGCTCCCCCAGCCGCTCGACGTAGTCCCGGCATTCGCGAGGCAGGTCCTCCCAGCGGCGGGCCGAGCTGATGTCCGCGCGCCAGCCTGGCATCTCTTCGTAGACCGGGGTGCAGTGCTTCAGATGCGAGATGTTGGCCATCGGGTGGCCGTGCACCACCCCGCGGAACTCGTACCCGGTGCAGACCTTGACTGTGTCGACCTCGTTGAGGACGTCGATCTTCATCAGGGCGATCGAGCCTGCGCCGTTGAGCCGGGTCGAATAGCGGCCGACGCAGGCGTCGAACCAGCCGACGCGACGGGGCCGGCCGGTGACCGTGCCGTACTCGACGCCGCGCTCTCGGATCCGCTCGCTGAGGGAGTCGAAGAGCTCGGTCGGGAAGGGCCCGTAACCGACGCGCGTCGTATAGGCCTTGAAGACCGCGATCGTGAGGTCGACCGAGGTTGGTGCGATGCCGGAGCCCGTCAGGGCGCCGCCCGCCGTCGGGTTGGAGCTGGTGACGTACGGGTAGGTGCCGAAGTCGAGATCGAGCATCGTCGCCTGGGCGCCCTCCAGAAGGATGTTGTCGCCCCGATCGAGAGCTGCCTGCACGAGCGGGAAGGTGTCCTTGATATAGGGGTCGAGGGTGCGGGCGTAGCCGAGGTACTCCTCCAGGAGCGCCTCCCACTTGAAGGGCTCGGCATCGTAGAGCCGGGTCATGACCTGGTTCTTGATCTGGCCCACGACGAAGCCCAGCTTCTTGCGCATGAAGGCCTCCTTCTGGAGGTCGCCGACGCGGAAGCCGATCCGCCGGATCTTGTCGGCGTAGGCGGGGCCGATGCCGCGCCAGGTGGTGCCCAGCCGGTCGTCACCCCGGGCTTCCTCTTCGAGCTGGTCGAAGACGGGGTGGTAGCTCATGACCATGTGGGCTCGCTCGCTGACCACCAGGTTCTTCGGCTCGATGCCGCGCTCGCGGAGCTGCTCGATCTCCTTGATCAGGACGCGTGGATCGACCACGACGCCGTTGCCGATGACGCAGGTGCACTCGGGGTAGAGCACGCCGGAAGGGATGAGCTGGAACTTGTACTCGCCGTGCTCGGTGACCACGGTGTGGCCGGCGTTGTTGCCGCCCTGAGAGCGGATGACCAGGTTGGCGCGCTCGGCGAGGAGGTCGATGACCTTGCCCTTGCCCTCGTCGCCCCACTGCCCACCGACCAGGATGATGACCATCGGGAGTGGACTGTTAGCTGGGCTCGGGGGCGGGCGGCTCGTCGGGCCCGCGGCGCCGCGCCTCCAGGTTCTCGAAGCGCGTCAGCTCGGGGCGGAACCGGAGGTTGATGGTGCCGGTCGGGCCGTTCCGGTTCTTGGCCACGATGATCTCGGAGAGGCCGGTCGTGTCGGTCTTGTTGTAGTAGCCCTCCCTATAAAGAAAGATTACAACGTCGGCATCCTGTTCGATGCTACCGCTCTCTCTCAAATCGGAGAGCATCGGGCGCTTGTCGGTTCGCTGCTCGGGAGCCCTGGACAGCTGCGAGAGCGCCATCACCGGCACGTTCAGCTCCCGGGCCAGACCCTTCATCGAGCGGGAGATCGAGGACACCTCCTGCACCCGGTTGTCGTCGGCCCCCCCGTGGCGGCTCCGCATGAGCTGCAGGTAGTCGACCACCACGAGCCCGATCCCCGCCTGGAGCTTGATCCGCCGCGCCTTGGTCATCAGCATCAGCTCGTCGAGCATCGGCGAATCGTCGATGTAAATTGGCGCGTCACCGAGCGGACCGAGGGCGCGGGCCAGCCGCTCGTGCTCGGACTCGCCGAGGAGGCCTCGATGCAGGCGCTGGGCGTCCACTCGCGCGTACTCGCAAAGCAGGCGCTCGGCGAGCTGGTCCTTCGACATCTCGAGCGAGAAGATGGCTACCGGGACCCGATGCTCGACCGCCGCCTCAAGTGAGATGTTGAGCGCGAGCGAGGTCTTCCCGATGCCCGGGCGGCCCGCCACGATCGTGAGCTCGGACGCCTTGAAGCCGTTGGTCTTGGAGTCGAGGTCGTAGAAGCCGGAGGGGACTCCGATCACCCGCCCCCCGGACGCCTGCAGCGCGTCGACCCGGTCCATCGTCGAACGCAGCAGCGGGAAGAGGTGCTCGAAGTCGGACATCGACCGCGACTCGGAGATCGCGAACACGCGGGCCTGGGCCTGGTTGAGCGCGTCGCCTGAGTCGACCGCTTCGTCGTAGCCGAGGCCGGCGATCTCGCCGCCCGTCGTGATCAGCGAGCGTTTGGTCGCCTTCTCCTTGACGATCCGGCCGTAGTACTCGACGTTGGCCGCCGTCGGCACCGACTGCTCCAGCTGGGCCAGATAGGTGCGGCCGCCCACGCGCTCCAGGACGCCCATCTTCTCCAGCTCCGAGCCGACGGTGACGATGTCGATGGGCTCGCCGTGCTGGAGCAGCTCGAGCGACGCCTGATAGACGTCGGCGTGGTTCTTGCGATAGAAGTCCTTCGGCTCCAGGAACTCGGAGACCTTGACGACCGCCAGCTCGTCGAGAAGGATCGCCCCCAGGACCGACTGCTCGGCCTCGAGGTCGTGCGGTGGAACCCGGCCGGCGGTCCTGCCGTCGATCGGTGGCGCCTGCGCCACCTAGGACATCACCTAGGGCATCACCAAGGACATCACCGGTCCTGCGTCACCACCACGTTGATGGTCGCCTCGACGTCACGGTGGAGATGGAGCGAGACCTGGTGCTCACCAAGGGTCTTGATCGGCTCTTTCAAGTCGATCCGGTGCCGGTCGACCTCGACCTTGTGCTGGGCACGAAGAGCCTCGGCGATGTCGGCGTTGGTAATCGCGCCGAAGGCCTTTCCCTCCTCGCCCACCCGGAGCCGGACGACCACCGTCTTGTTTCCGATCTCCTCCGCCAGCTCGCGCGCCTCGTCGATGTCCTTGGCCTCGCGCTTGGCGGTGGCGGCCCTGACGCGCCTGGCCTCCTCCTCGACCCCCTTGCGGGCCAGCACGGCCAGCTTGCGGGGGATCAGGAAGTTGCGGCCGAACCCATCAGCCACCTCCTTCACCTCGCCGGCCTGGCCGACGTCCTTGACGTCCTTCGTCAGCATCACTTTCACGGCAAGCAGCAGCTCCCCTTGAACTAACCGGCTTTTGGCAGCCGCGCCCGCCAGCTTCCTACAGTCCGCGACACCTGGCGACGCGCCGTCCCCACGAGCAGCCGGCGATCGTCATCCCAGACGCTCTCCCGCCGCTCGAGCGCGGCCCGGTGCTCGGCCTGGAGCTCGTCGGGACAGGCGTCGATGAAGACCTTCACCGCCAGGATGCCGAGCGCCAGCACGTCGAGCTCGCCCACGACCGGGATCCAGGCCGGGAGGTCGACGGGGCTCACGATCAGCCCGAGCGCGGTCAACAGGGCCGCCTTCGGCGCCGTGGGCACCCGCGGGTCGCGCAGCAGGCAGTAAGCCAGCTTGGCGTTGCGCGGCACCTCGGTCAGGATCCTCCGGGCGTGGCTGAACGAGAGCTTCATCTTTAGGCCGGTACAGCCTACCGGTTTTGACGGCCGCCCGGAAGCGCCTTAACCTGCCTCCAGCACATGGCCACGGCTGCGGCGGCAGGGGGGGTGAAGCAGGCCTTTGGCCTGCGTCGCCACATCGCCCTGGCCGCCTTCTGGTTCGGCGGCAACTACCACTGGGGCGTGATCCTGCCGGTGCTGATTCCTTACCAGATCAGCCATCTGGTCCCCAGCGAACAGCGAGGCAGCGCCCTCGGGATCGCACTCGGCGCAGGCGCCTTCTTTGCGATGGTCCTACCGCCCCTGGTCGGCTACTGGTCTGACAGCCTCAGCACGCGTTGGGGGAGGCGCCGCCCGATCATGCTGGTCGGGACCGTCCTCAATGCGGGCGCGCTCCTCCTTCTGATGGTGGCGCCGAACTACGGCTGGCTTCTGGTCGCCTACCTGCTGGTCCAGATCACCAACAATGTGGCGGGCGCTGCGTTCAACGGCATCGTGCCGGACATCGTCCCCGGCGATGAGTTCGGCAAGCAGAGCGGAATTCTGGGCGCAATGGTCCAGCTAGGCGTCGTGACCAGCCTGGCCAGCTACTTCTACCTCTTCTCGGCGATCGGTCGGCCCCTGCTCACGTACGCCGGGATCTCAGTCGTGCTCCTGCTCACCCTGGTTCCGACGTTGCTGGCTGCAAAGGGTGAGGGCATGACCCCCGTCGAACGGCGGCCGGCGAAGCCTCCGGTCGAGGCGATCAAGGACTTCTTGAGCCCCCTCGCGCATGGCGACTTCGCCTGGGTGATCTTCACCCGACTCATGATCACAGGCGGGATCTGGAGCGTGTTTCCTTTCCTCCAGTTCTTCTTCCACGACGTCGCCCGCATACCGGGCGCAGACAAGTTCACCAGCCTCTACCTGCTGGTGGTGCTCCTGGCCGCCACCCCGTTCGGCCTCGCCGGCGGCTGGCTCTCCGATCGCCTCGGACGGAAGATCTTCGTGTATCTGAGTGGCGCCGCGCAGGGACTGGTGGTGCTTGTCTTCGTCGTCTTCTACCCGTCCCAAACGAGCCTCTTCTTCTTGCTCGGGGTCATCTACGGGCTCGGGTACGGCCTCTATTACTCGGTCGATTGGGCGCTCGCCTGCGACACGCTACCGGACCGCGACCGGCCGGCGAAGGACATGGGGCTGTTCCATGTTGCCTACACCCTGCCGCAGGTGCTCCTCGGCTCTGTCCTCGGGTTCGTTCTCGACCTCTTCAACCGGCAGTCGCCCAACTCCGGCTACCGGGTCGTCTTCTCGGTCGCCATCGTCTTCTACATCCTGGGGACGGTGTTCGTGAGCCGCATCAAGTCAGTGCGCTAAGCCGGGTAGACGGCGACCTCGGTCGCCTTGACCGAGATCCAGACCTCGCCACCCGCCGCCAGCGCCAGCTCGGCCACGGCCGCGGGGGTGACCTCCGCCACCAGGGAGATCTCGCCGCTGACGCGCACTCGTGCCCGGTCTCCGGCCAGCTCCACACCCTCAGCCCGGCCGCGCCAGACGTTGCGGGGACTGCCTTCGGGACGCTGGCGGTGCACCGCCACTGCCCGTGGATGGACCACCGCGAAGACGTCGCCGGCGGCCGCGTCCGCAACGGCCAGTAGACCTCCCCCAGCCAGGCTGAGGACGCCGCCCGCCGCGGCGCCACGGAAGAGGTTCACGCCGACCAGGTCGGCCACGTACTGGGAACGGGGCCTGGCGGTCACCTCGGCCGGAGTGCCGGACTGCGTGACGGTGCCGCTTTCGAGTACCACCAGGCGATCGGCGAGGGCGATCGCCTCCAGCGGGTCGTGGGTGACCAGCAGGCGGATGCCCTCAAAGGAGGCCAGGTGCCGTTTCAGGTCACGCCGCACCTCGGCGCGGGTGCTGGCGTCGAGCGCGGCGAGCGGCTCGTCCAGCAGCAGCAGGCGGGGGTCCGTGGCCAGCGCCCGGGCCAGCGCGACCCGCTGCCGCTGGCCGCCCGAAAGCGAGTCCGGCCGGGCCGTGGCGTAGGCGGCGAGGTCGAGGCGTTCCAACCAATCCCGAGCCCGCCCGTCGGCGGTTTTCCGCCCGGTCCCCCGGGAGCGCAGCCCGAAAGCCACGTTGTCCAGCACGCTCAGGTGCGGGAAGAGCAGGTAGTCCTGAAAGACGACGCCGATCGGCCGCCGCTCGGTCGGGACGAACACCCGTCGCACCGGGTCCTCGAAGGTGACGCCGTCGAGCTCCACCCGCCCGGCGTCGAGGGGGACCAGCCCTGCCAGGGCTCGGAGGAACGTCGTCTTGCCGGCGCCGTTGGGCCCGAGCAGCGCCACGACTTCGGCACCACCGGCTGCCAGCGACACATCGAGCCGCAGCCGGCCGAGCTGGAGGCCGACCTCGGCCTTGAGGCTCATGGGGGAGTCGCCATGGGGTCCCCGCGAAATCGACAGATTTCGTGGGGTGAAAGGCTCATGCCGAGCCCAGCCAGCGGTCGCGCAGGCCGACCAGCACGGCCAGCGAGACCGCCAGTAGCACCAAGCTCAGGATGAAGGAGGCCTCCGGCCGCGACTCGAGGAGGAGGTAGACCGCCAGCGGCATGGTCTGCGTGCGGCCGGGGAAGTTGCCGGCGAAGGTGATGGTGGCGCCGAACTCGCCCAGCGCGCGAGCCCAGGAGAGGACGGCGCCTGCGAAGAGCGACGGAGCGATGAGCGGCAGGGTCACCCGGCCGAGCACAGTCCAGCGGCCGGCGCCCAGCGTGCGCGCCGCCTCCTCGTACCGCGAGTCCAGCGAGCGCAGGCCTGCCTCGACCGTGAGCACCAGGAACGGCATCGACACGAAGGTCTCGGCCATCACCACCCCGGCCGTGGTGAAAGGCAGCGTGATCCCGAAGCCTCTCTCCAACAGCATCCCGAGGAGGCCCCGGCGGCCGAAAGCGAGGAGGAGGGCGATGCCGCCCACGACCGGTGGCAGAACCATGGGGAGCGTTGTCAAGGCGCGGAGCAGGTTTCGGCCCGGGAACTCGACGCGCGCGTAAACCCAGGCCAGGGGCACGCCAAGTAGTAGCGAGACGGCGGTCGCCGTGAGCGAGGCGACCAGCGACAGCCTCAGGGCCTCGAGAGTCTCGGGCGCGCTGAGGGCAGTCAGCGCATCGCCCCAGGGCGCCCGCGCCAGGAGGCCGGCCAGGGGCAGGATGAAGAAAGCGGCGCCCAGCCCGGCCAGCATGCCGAGGGCGGCAGGCACCCGCTCCCGGCGAGGCCGCGTCATGGCGGTGTGAAGCCGAAGCCCTGGAGCGCCTGCTGGCCGCCTGCCGAAAGCAAGTAGTCGACGAATGCCCGGGCGCCGTAAGGATTGTGCGCCGCCCGCACCTCCGCGACCAGGTAGCCGGCACGCGGGTTCTGGGCATCGGGAATCGCGACGCCGCTGACCCTGCCGCGGGCCGCGCGAACATCCGTCACGTAGACGATGCCCGCGTCGGCCTCGCCCAGCGCAACCTTGCTGACGACCCCCTTCACATCCGCCTCCAGGCTGCGCGGCGCGGGCTTGACGCCCGCCGCCGCGAGCGCCTGCGCTGCGTACTTCGCAGCCGGGACGTCCGGCGCCTCGGTGATATAGAGGACGTCGGCGCGGGCCAGGTCGGCCAGCCCGCTGATGTGCTTGGGGTTGCCGGCCCCGACCACGATCTCCAGCTTGTTGGTGGCGAAAACCCGCGGCGCCCCGGCAACCAGCTTGGCGTCGACCGCCTTCTGCATGTTGGGCTGGTCGGCGGAGGCGAACACGTCGGCGCCCGCGCCCTGCAGGAGCTGCGTCAGCAGAGTCGGCGTGCCCGCGAAGTTGAAGGTCGGATTGCTGCCCGGGTGAGCCGCTTTGAACCCAGTTCCGGCCGCTTTGAAAGCCTCTGTGAGCGAGGCGGCGGCGAAGACGCTGAGGTCTCCTCCGGCCTTGTCTGGCGATACGGGCGCGGGGACCGACCCACACGCGCTGACTGCGGCCAGGGCGAGAAGGAAGAACCGCCTCACCGCTCGCCCGGCAGCTCCACAACCACGTTGGTCGCCTTGACCGCGGCGACCGCGCGGACGCCGGGCGCCAGGCCGAGCTCGTCGGCGGCCTCGCGCGACATCAAGGACACGACCCGGAAGGGGCCGGCCTGCATCTCTACCTGCGCCATCACCGTGTCCTTCAGGACGCGCGTGACGATGCCGGGGAAGCGGTTGCGAGCCGACTGGCCGACGATCGGCGGTGGCTCGGCCGGCGGTGGCTGGGCCGCCAGGTAGCGGGCCAGATCAGCGGCGTCGATGTGACGGTGGCCGCCGGCCGAACGCACCGTCTTGAGCCGGCCCGCGTCAGCGAGGCGCCGCACCGAGTCGACGCTCGTGCCGAGCAGCTCGGCCGCCTGGCCCATTCGGTAAGATGCGCCAGCTTTCACTCTTGGAAGCCTAGCAGACGCTAGAAATCAGTCGAGAGTATCTGGCTAGCGCCAATAAAAACGAGGCGGCGCCCAGAACGGCACCGCCTCGGCCGCTCCGTCCGTCTCGCGCAACACAGGTCTTGACCGGCGCCCCTCAGGGCCGTCGCCTCTTATGGAGGCCCACCCTTGCGCGGCGTTTCGTTGAACGGATGCGGCAATCACGCTCGGTTATGAAACGGGGACCTCTGGCTGGTCGCCGAGCTGGGACGCAAAGCGGGAACTTTTGATACGTCCGCTATAAGTTCTTGGCCACTACTTTAACCCTCTGCGGAGAAAGATCAAGGGCACACCAGAAGGTCCTCAGGGGGCGGTGGAAAACCCCTGGAAAAAGCAATGACCCCAACCGACTTCGTCCCATCCGGACCTCGCCTTGCGGCGCTTTCCGAACGGCCCGCCGTCGATCGGAGCCGCCGCGAACTGTACTCGCGGGATAGCTAAAGTCGCAACTCCGAACTGTTGTGCGCCGCCAGGCTACGAATCGTTGCCACAACCACCGCGCCAGTGTGGAAAACCTGTTGAAAAGAAGTGACCCCAACCAACTTCGTACCATCCGGACCTCGCCTTGCGGCGCTTTCCGAACGGCCCGCCGTCGATCGGGGCCGCGGCAGACTTTACGGTTAGGGAATGGCCAGGCGCAAGTCCCAAACTGTTGTGCGCCGCCAGGCTACGAAATCCAGCCGATCCACGCCGCTCAGGTGCTGGGTTTGTGGCTCGCGGCTCGCGCTCCGAGGGGACCGCGGAGACCGCCTGGAGTGCCCGCGAAGGGACAGCCGGGTGCTCGCCGCGGAGGGCATCTTCGACCTCTGGCCGCCCGAAGAGCGAGCGCCTCGGCTGGACGCCTACGCGACGCCCTTCGGGGCGGCGTACGACTTCGGCGTGAACCGGCCGGCCCTCGCCCGCGTGGCGGCCAGGATCGAGTACGGAGCCGACGTCGCACGCATGTATGAATGGATGGCGGAGGTGCTCGACTGCCCGCCCGGACAGATCGTGCTCGACGTGCCGGCCGGCGGCGGGACGCTCTTCTCGCGCGGCGCGCCCAAGCTGGGCGGCCTGCTGGTCGGGATCGACCTGAGCCAGGCCATGCTGGCGCGGGCAGCTCGGCGCCGGCGGATCCTGGGCCTTGAGGAGCACGTCCTGCTCGCTCGCGGCGACGCCACGCGCCTGCCGCTGGTGGCGGGGGCCGTCGACCGGATCGCCTGCTTCAACGGCCTCCACGTCATCCCCGGCAAGAGCGCCGCCCTGGCCGAGTTCCGGCGGGTCCTGAAGCCCGGCGGAGAGCTGCTCGGCACGTCCCTCATCAGCGACCCGCCTGGCTTCCACCGCAGGGTGATCGGCCTTGCCCAACTGGCCGGCTTCTTTGTGCCCCCTGCGGCCGCCCAGCTTGCGGCCCTCGCCAAGCGCGCCGGCTTCGCGAAGTGGGAGCAGAAGCTGGACGGCGCCTTGCTGTACTTTCGAGGACAATAGCTCCGATTCCGGAGGTGGGAATTCCGATGGCCGTTCCTTCCTATTCGCACGGCGCCAGCTCGATCCCGCTCCTGGGCGAGACGATCGGCGAGAACCTCCGCCGGACCGTTGAGAAGTTCGGTGACGGCGAAGCGTTGGTCGTGCGTCAACAGGGCTTTAGATGTACTTACAAAGAGCTCTGGGAGCTGAGCGGGCGCGCTGCTCGCGGGCTCTTGGGCCGCGGCGTGGGCAGGGGCGATCGGGTCGGCATCTGGGCTCCGAATCGATACGAGTGGGTCGTGGTCCAGTACGCGACGGCTCGGATCGGGGCCATCCTCGTCAACATCAATCCCAATTACCGGACCAGCGAGCTCGAGTACGCGCTCAACCAGTCGGGGACCGGTTTCCTGATCCTGGCCAAAGGGTTCCGGAACGCCGACTACATGGGGATGCTGGCGGAGGTGCGGGGCCGCTGTCCGAATCTCCGGGCAACGCTTGTGTTAGAGGACGATTGGGAGGCCCTGCTGCGCGACGGCGACAAGGTGGCCGAGTCGGACCTGGCCGAGCGCGAGTCACACCTCCAGTTCGATGACGCGATCAACATCCAGTACACGTCGGGCACGACCGGGTTTCCGAAGGGGGCCACGCTCTCGCACCACATGATCCTCAACAACGGCTATTTCATCGGCGAGGGAGTCCACTACACGGAGCACGACCGGGTCTGCATCCCCGTTCCCTTTTATCACTGCTTTGGCATGGTCCTCGGCAACCTGGCCTGCACGAGTCACGGCTCCACGATGGTGATCCCGGCCGAGGCTTTCGACCCAGTGGCCGTGATGGAGTGCGTGCAGGAAGAAAAATGCACGTCGCTCTATGGCGTGCCGACGATGTTCATCGGCGAGCTCGACCACCCGCGTTTTAGCGAGTTCGACTTCTCCAGCCTGCGCACCGGCATCATGGCCGGCGCACCCTGCCCGGTCGAGGTCATGAAGAAGGTCAAGTCGACGATGCACATGCCCGAGGTCACGATCATGTACGGCATGACGGAGACCTCGCCGGTCTCCACCCAGAGCGCGATCGGCGACCCGCTCGAGAAGCAGGTCGGAACCGTCGGCCGCGTTTACCCGCACGTCGAGATCAAGATCGTCGACCAGGCGAGCGGCGAGATCCTGCCGCGCGGCGAGCCGGGTGAGCTCTGCACGCGGGGGTACTCGGTGATGCTCGGGTACTGGAACAACGAGGAGGCGACGCGCCAGGCGATCGACGCCGCCCGCTGGATGCACACGGGCGACCTGGCGGAGATGGATGAGGAAGGCTACGTGAAGATCGTCGGCCGCTTGAAGGACATGATCATCCGGGGCGGCGAGAACATCTATCCGCGCGAGATCGAAGAGTTCCTGTACACGCACGCCGATGTCTCCGACGCCCAGGTGATCGGCATTCCGAGCGAGAAGTACGGCGAGGAGGTCATGGCCTGGGTCAAGCTCAAGCCCGGAGCCAGCCTGACCGGCGACGACCTGGCCGCTTTCTGCAAGGGAAAGATCGCGAGCTACAAGGTCCCTCGCCACTGGAAGTTCGTCGACGAGTTCCCGATGACCGTGACCGGCAAGGTCCGCAAAGTCGAGATGCGGGACGTGTCCGTGAAAGAGCTCGGCCTGGAGGCGGCGGCCGCGATCTC
>Ga0209059_1000085_pt1 | contig 38121 bp, 36 predicted proteins | sample GraSoiAngelo_151_FD_186165 | JGI IMG/M metagenome (GOLD analysis project Ga0209059, IMG submission 186165) | Grasslands soil microbial communities from the Angelo Coastal Reserve, California, USA - 14_1009_12_20cm (SPAdes) (version 2) | ecosystem: Environmental > Terrestrial > Soil > Grasslands ...
GGTCGCGGCGCTTCGTGAATCGCGGCAAGGATTCCAATCCCGGTGAGTTTGACGCCTACATCGACAAATTGCGGGGCCAGCTTGGATCGAACGGTGGCGATGGTCTGGCTTTCCTGGTTGAAGAATTGCATTCGCCGACTCGAGAAAGATTGCGAGCCGAATTGGAAAAGGCGTTCCCGAAAATGATGTGGTGCGTCTACGACGCGGCGCTGAGCGAGGCGCAAGATGACGCGACCCGGACCAGCTTCGGCGAAAATGTGCGATTGATTCCGCGATTTGACCGCGCCGACGTTGTGCTCGCGCTCGACAGCGATTTTCTTGACTGCGGCGAAGGCGATCTCGCTTCCGCCCGCGCATTCACGCAGCGACGCCGCGTGAAATCGTCGAAAGACACGATGAACCGGCTCTATGTCGTTGAGAACAGGTTCACCATCACTGGCGCGATGGCCGATCATCGGCTGCGCTGCGCCGCCAGTCAGATCCCGCTGTTCACTCATGTGCTCGCCGGCAAAATCGCCACTCTGACCAAAGACTCCGCTCTGCTGTCGTTGCTCGCTACCCTGGCCACGCCTGCTGAGACGCTGCCGTTCGATGAGAAATGGCTGATTGAATTGGCGAACGATCTGGTCTCGAAATCGGGCGTGAGCATCGTTCTCGCCGGCCAACAGCAATCGGTTGTTGTTCAACTGCTCGCGTACGCGATGAACTCCGCGCTGAAGAATATCGGACGCACAGTGGTGGTCCGGGAATTTCCGCGCAATCGGAACACGAAAAACATTTTGCAGCTGGCCGACCGGATGCATCGCGGCGAAATAAAAGCGCTTTTCATCTTCGGTGGCGACCCGGTTTACAACGCGCCGCGCGCAGTCGGGCAGGATCCGGACAAAAAGACGCCGCTCGATTGGGCCGATCTGCAAAAGAAAGTGCCGGAAGTGGTGCGAGTTGGTTATCACGAGGACGCAACATCGACAATCAGCCAGTGGCACGTGCCGTTGGCGCATTATTTGGAATCGTGGGGCGACGCGCTCACCTCGGACGGCGCGTATTTATCGATCCAACCGATGATCCTGCCGCTTTTCGGCGGGCTGAGCGAAATCGAAATCATGAATGGGCTCCTTGGCCGGCCGAAAGTCGAAGGACCCGAGCTCGTTCAGGAAACTTTTCGCGCGACCAAACCTCCCGGTGATCTTCCGACCGCGTGGTCGAAATTTTTGCGGGACGGATTTGCCGCGCATGTTCCGTTGCGCGATCGACCGGTCACATTTAACGACGGCGCCGCTGCCCAGCTGACGCACCAGGTTTGGACCACAACGCCCGCGCCGACGTCGGAATCTCCTGAAATCGTTTTTGTTCGCAGTTACGCGATGGACGATGGCCGTTACGCCAACAACGGCTGGCTCCAGGAATTGCCCGATCCAATAACAAAACTTACTTGGGACAACGCGGCGATCATGAGCCCGAACTTCGCCAAGTCACTCAACGTCGAGACCGGCGATCTGATTCAAATTTCAATTAACGAGACGGCGAGAGACGCGAATGATCGACCGACTCGACGCGAACTAGTGATCGCGGCGTACGTTTTGCCCGGTCACGCCGAGAATTCGGTCACGATTCCGATCGGCTACGGACGGAAAAAGACTGGCCCAATCGCCGACGAATCCGGGTTTAATACCTACCTTTTGCGCACGGCGAGCAATCTGCATTTCGCAGTCGCCGATGGCAAGAATATCGAGAGCGTGCGCGTGACGAAGGTCGGAAAGAAATATCCACTCGCGAACACGCAGGAACATTGGAGCATCGAAGGCCGCGGCGTCGTGCGCGAAGCAACGCTGGATAAATACCGCGAAGACAATGAGTTCGTGAAAAAGTGCGGTGGGATGGACGAACCGCAGTCGTATTTGCCATCGCTTTACAGCCACCCGCCAATGGACGCGCCGCAGCAATGGGGAATGACGGTCGATCTCAATGTTTGCACCGGTTGCAGCGCCTGCGTCATCGCGTGCCAGGCCGAGAACAACGTTCCGATAGTCGGCAAATTACAAGTTGCGCACGGACGCGCGATGCACTGGCTCCGAATCGATCGCTATTACGCGAGCGCGAAACCATTCGACGAAGATAACGGCGAGTTTCCCCAGGATCCGGAGATGGTGCACCAACCGATGATGTGTCAGCACTGCGAGAACGCGCCGTGCGAAACCGTTTGCCCCGTCAACGCCACCATTCACAGCGAGGACGGACTCAACGTCATGGCCTACAACCGCTGCGTCGGCACGCGTTATTGCGCCAACAATTGTCCGTTCAAGGTGCGCCGATTCAATTTCTTCGATTACAACCAGCGGCCGATCGGGAAAAAGAAAATTGCGGGAGAGTTTGGGATTTATCGCGAGTACGTCGCGCCGTTCACCGAAAAAGGCGCGCCTGACATCACGAAGATGCAAAAAAATCCGAACGTCACAGTCCGGATGCGCGGGGTGATGGAGAAATGCACTTTTTGCGTGCAGCGAATCGAGGAAGCGAAGATCGCGGCCCACGTCCATGCCGGCGCGTCGAGCGACATTCGCATTCCGCGGGATTCGTTCACGAGCGCGTGCGCGCAAGCCTGCCCGCACGAAGCAATCACTTTTGGCGACATCAAAGATCCGGAAAGCAAAGTTTCGAAGATGAAACAGCAGGACCGCAATTACCGGCTGCTCGATTATTTGAACGTGAAAGCGCGCACGAGTTATCTGGGGCGGATCCGCAATCCAAATCCGAAAATGCCGGACGCAGACAACATTGGCGTCGCCTGTCCGGGGGAGAAGGCGTGAGGATGTCGATCTTGGCTAACTGATGAACGCCGCACCAACAGATGTGATTGAGAGCGAGGCCGCATCGACGGCGGAATCCCGGATCAAGCGCGCGCCGCTGGTGTTGAACAAACGCAACTTCAGCTGGATCACGGAACGCATTTCCGGCGTGGTAGAACAACCGGCGCCGCGTTGGTGGTGGGTTTGTTTCAGCATCACCGGCTCGATCGCGATGTTCGGTCTGTTCTGTCTCGGGTACCAAATTTCCACCGGCGTCGGCACTTGGGGACTCAATCATCCGGTCGGTTGGGCGTGGGACATTACCAACTTCGTTTTCTGGATCGGTATCGGACACGCCGGCACCTTGATCTCCGCCATTTTGTATTTGCTCCGGCAAAGATGGCGGACGTCGATCAACCGTTCGGCCGAAGCGATGACGCTCTTCGCGGTCATGTGCGCAGCGATTTTCCCGGGCGTTCACGTCGGCCGTGTTTGGATGGCGTGGTATCTCGCGCCGGTTTGGAACAACTACGGCATTTGGCCGAACTTCCGCAGCCCGCTGATGTGGGATGTGTTTGCAGTCTCGACCTATTTCACGGTCTCGGTTTTGTTTTGGTACACCGGATTGATCCCCGACCTGGCAACGCTGCGCGATCGCGCCACAACCAAGATCAAAAAATTTCTCTTCGGCGTGTTCGCCTGCGGCTGGCGCGGCTCGAACCGCAACTGGCGGCATTACGAAATGGCGTATCTGCTGTTGGCCGGACTTTCCACGCCGCTGGTGCTCTCGGTTCACAGCGTCGTGTCGTTCGACTTCGCGACGTCGATCTTGCCGACGTGGCACACCACAATTTTCCCGCCTTACTTTGTCGCGGGGGCCATTTTCGGCGGGTTCGCCATGGTGCTGACGTTGCTCATTCCGGCGCGGGCCATTTTCAAACTGCACGACATCATCACGCCGCAGCACATCGACAAAATGGCGAAGATCATTTTGTTGACCGGCTCATTCGTTAGTTACGCCTACACCATGGAATTTTTCGTGGCCTGGTACAGCGGCAACGCTTACGAGCGGTTCGCGTTTTGGAACCGCGTCCTCGGCCCGTATTGGTGGTACTGGTGGACGGGCATGTTGTTCTGCAACGTGCTTTCGCCGCAGCTCTTTTGGTTCCGCTGGTGCCGGCGTAACATTCTCGTCGTTTACTTCGTTTGCATGTGCGTAAACGCCGGGATGTGGTTCGAGCGTTTCATCATCATCGTTGGCGGATTGCATCGCGATTTCATTCCGTCGGCATGGGGTATTTTTATTCCAACCTGGGTCGACATCTGGACGTTCATCGGCACACTGGGGATTTTCACTTCGCTGTTCCTCCTCTTCATCCGGTTCCTACCGATGATCGCGATGTCGGAAGTGAAAATCGTTTTGCCAGAAGCGGACGCCCACGCCGCGTCGCCTAACGGACATCATCCCGTCGCAGCGGATGGAAGGGAGCGGACATGAGAACGCCGACCGGTCATGAAGTTTATGGGATGGGGGCGGAATATCCGAGCGCGGCCTCTCTTTATGAAGCGGCGAAAATAGTGCGAGATGCCGGCTTCAAACGCTGGGACGTGCATTCGCCATTTCCAATTCACGGCATGGACGAAGCGATGGGACTCGGCAAATCCTGGCTGAGCGCGGTCGTGTTGGCGGGCGGCATTTCGGGATTGCTCACCGCCATTCTCGTTGAATTTGGTCCGTCATGGGGGCTCTACCGATTGGTGGTGCACGGCAAACCGTACGATTGGAAAACGGTGCCGGCGTTTTTCCCGATCATGTTCGAGATGACCGTTCTCTTTTCCGCCTTTGCCGCTTTTTTCGCAGTCCTGATCATGAACGGCCTGCCGCGGCCGCATCATCCGATTTTCAACTGGGACCGATTCAGCCGCGCGACCAATGACGGATTTTTTCTCGTGATCGAAGCGCGCGACCCGCGTTTCACCGAACTGGAAGCTCGCGAATTACTGGAGCGCAGCGGCGGCCAACACATCACGATCGTGCACGAGGACTGATTTATGTTGCGCGGCTTCCTTTTAATTTCTCTCTTGCTCACGATTGCGGCCGTGGCCGTGCTCGGGTTCCGCGGAGAAAAGACCACCAATGAGCCGTGGGAAATTTTTCCCGACATGGTGCGCCAGATAAAAGTGCGCGCGCAATCGCCGCTGAATTTTTTTGCGGACGGTCGCGGTCCTCGCATGCCGGTCAACGGAACGGTGCCGATCGGTTATGAAATGCCAAAACCTCAACCGATCGGCGCGCCCGAGTCTCACCCCGTTGCCGGGTTTAGCGTCGGCACCGATTATATTGACACCGGAAAAATGGCCGACCGTTGGGGAACTGGAATCCCGGTCCCGGTCACGGCGCAATTGCTTCAGCGCGGGCGCGAGCGTTTCAACATTACCTGCGCGATGTGTCATGGCGCGACCGCGGCCGGGAATGGAATCACCAAGCAGTACGGCCTCAACACGGTCGTTACTTTGCAAGACGATCGCATTCGCAAAATGGCCGACGGCGAAATTTTCAACACGATCACAAACGGCAAAAACACAATGATGGCTTACGGGCCAAACATCATGGTCGCAGATCGTTGGGCGATCATCGCTTATCTTCGCGCGCTGCAACGAAGTCAGAACGCGGGGATTGTCGATGTCCCGCCGGAACATCGGGCTGATTTGGAAAAGCCAGCCGAGAACAAGCCGGCGGAGGCGAAACCTGGAGAAGCGAAACCGGCCGAGACCAAATCGCCAGCAAAACCGGAGGCGCCAAAGAAATGAGCGATCGCCTGCATAACGGGTCGACGCCGGAAGGCGAGTATTTCGAGAGCGGCCGCTTTGCCGGCCTGTCTGTTTTGCTCGGCGTTGTGGCGTTTGTTGCACTCGCGCTCTGCGGCGCTGGCGCCGCAATTGATCCGAAGCAGCTCAGTTTCTCCTGGCTGTTTGCCTTTGGATTCTTCTTCACCTTGTGCGCCGGCTGCTTTTTCTGGACGATCGTGCATTACGCTACGGACGCGGAATGGACGGTGGTCGTCAGGCGGCAACTGGAAAACATCGCCGTCTTGGTTGCAGTCCTCGCGATCTTTTTCATCCCGATCCTGCTCTTGCGGCAACATCTCTACGCCTGGATGAACATCGCGCCGGGGAAAGAAGCGAACCTCGATTCCAAGCGCGCCTATCTAAATCTCAATTTCTTTGTGCTTCGCGCGGCGTTTTTCCTCGGTTTCTTCATCATCGCGTCCCAATTGTTGCGCCGCTTTTCGGTCCGGCAAGACAAGGACGGCAATCCGCGATTCACCATTCGTCTGCGCAAAGTCGCGTTCGCCAGTCTGCCACTGTTCGCCCTTTGTCTGACCTTCGGCGCGTTCGATTGGCTGATGAGCCTCAACTACCGCTGGTTCTCGACCATGTTCGGCGTTTACATTTTCGCCGGCGCGGCCGGCAGTTCGATGTCGCTGCTTGTGCTCGTGATCACCGCGCTCCAGCGCGCCGGTTATCTCAAGAACGTGGTCACGCTCGAGCATTACCACATCATGGGAAAGTGGATGTTCGCCTTCTGTGTTTTCTGGGCCTACATCGGCTTCGGCCAATACATGCTGATTTGGTACGCGAACATTCCTGAAGAGATCCAATATTTTCTGACTCGAAACACGGAGTCGTGGTGGGGATTGAGCATGCTGCTGGTGTTCGGCCGTTTCTTCGGACCATTCGCCATTTTGCTGTTGCGCTCGATCAAGAAACATCCGCGCCAGCTCTGTTACGTGGCTGCGTGGATTTTGTTGATGCAAATGCTCGACATCTACCTCGTCGTTCTTCCAGCGCTCCATGGGACCGGCGTGCACGTGAGTTTGTGGGATTTTGCCGCGCTCATCGCCATCGGCGCGACTTTGGCTTTCGTTTATTTGCGCATCGTTGCAAAAACTTCGCTCTTCCCGGTGCGCGATCCTCACTTGGTCGAATCTTTAAAACTGGTGAACTGACATGGCCGATACCGAGCAAATTCGAACGCAATCGCCTGCGCCATTTTCGACATGGGTCGGCGTTGTGCTCTTGTTTGCGCTTTTCGGCGCCATTGTTGTGGCCGTGGTTGGTCCTTCGCCGCGCGGCGACACTTACGAACAAATGCGCGCCGAGGCTCGTGCCAAAAAACTCAAGGACGCGCGCGATGAAGACGCGAAGGCGCTCACGATTTATGCCTGGGTCGATAAAAACAAAGGCACGGTGCGATTGCCGATCGATCGCGCGATGGAGTTAACTGTTGCCGATCTGGCGAACAAAAACCCCGCGCCCGCATACGCGATCACCGCCCCGGAATCTTCTGCGGCACCCGGCGGGGCAGCGGCCGCCACGCCCGCGCCATCCGCCTCGCCGCAGGCAAGCGGGACACCGAAACCCACTTCAGTTGCCGGTCAAAATTCGGAAGCGCGCGGGCAACCCGCCGCGGGCGTAAATCCGCCGGCAGTGCAGCCATCGACGCAACCCGGCGCTTCGGCGTCTCCGGCTGCTTCGCCGCGATCGCCGGCTGCTTCGCCGGCCGCGTCACCTTCAGTATCTCCGGGACAATTGTGAACGTGTCGCTCTTGCCTAACGAATGACTCCAACCGCTGACATTCCATTAAAAGAACCGGTCATTTCGGCTGCCGCTAGCGACGCAGAACAGCTCGAGCGTGCGCGCATCGATGCTTCGACGCGCGTGCCGGTGCTGATGTTTTACGCGTCAGCGATGGTTTGGTTACTAATCGGAACGCTGCTGGCCGGATTCGTTTCGTTCAAATTGCATTCACCCGACTGGCTCTCCGATGTCAGCTTTTTGACGTGGGGCCGACTGCGTCCGGTGCACATGAACGTGATGGTTTACGGCTGGGCGTCAATGGCCGCAATGGGAACGGCGATCTGGCTGATGGCGCGATTGTGCCGGACGACTTTACGACATCCGCTGCTGATTGTGGCGGGGATTTGGTTTTGGAACATCGGTGTGCTGATTGGTGTAATCGGAATTCTCATGGGCTACAGCACCGGTTACGACTGGCTCGAGTTTCCGCCTTATGCCGCGGTTGTTCTTTTTGTTGCTTACGCGCTGATTATGTCGTGGGCGGTGTTGATGTTCCGCTTTCGTCGCGGCGACCAGATTTACATCACCCAATGGTATTTGCTGGGCGCGTTTCTCTGGTTTCCATGGCTCTACGCCGCCGCCCAAGCAATGCTCTTCGTCGTCCCGGTCCAAGGCGTGATGCAAGCGGCGGTCGGTTGGTGGTACGCGAATAATCTGCTCTTTCTCTGGCTCGGCGCGATCGCGCTCGGCACCGCTTATTACATGATCCCGAAAGTGATCGGGCGCCCGGTTTACAGTTATCATCTCGCGACGATTGGATTTTGGACCTACGCGCTGTTCTCGAGTTGGACTGGGATGCAGCGCCTTGTCGATGGACCATTCCCGGCATGGATGATTACAGCGAGCATCGCCGCAACGATCCTGACCATCATTCCGGTCGCGACCGTCGGACTCAATCATCACATGACGATGCAGGGATATTTTCCGGTGATGCGTTACAGCCCGACGCTGCGGTTCACCGTCTTCGGCGCGATGTCGTATACGGTCTTTAGCATCATCGGTATCCTGATCTCGCTCCGCTCAACCGCGCGCTACTTGCATTTTACGGAGGCCAGCATCGCCTACTCACATCTCGGACTGTACGCGTTTTTTACGATGGTCATGTTCGGTTCGATGTACTACACCGTGCCGCGCCTGGTCGGTCGTGAATGGCGTTACGCTACGCTCATCAAACTCCATTTCTGGGCATCGGCCTACGGCGTTGGATTGATGTCGCTGATGTTGTTGGTCGGTGGGTTTGCTCAGGGCGCGACCCAAGATGATCCCTCAATGTCGTTCATTCAAAGCGTGGCAAGCGCGTTGCCATATTTACGAGGTCGCACGGTTGCAGCGCTGTTATTGACGATTTCGCATTTCATTTTCGCGTTCCATTTTGGCCTGATGTTGTTCGGCCTTGGCCGCACTTCAACGGTCCCGACATTTTTGAATCCAGTCGAAGCCGAGGGATCGGAGACGCACTTGTGAAAGGATTGGTCCCGCTTTTCCTCGGAGTTTTCGGAACGTTCGCGTTCTCGTGGGTCGGCTTGACTGTAATCCCGAACCTGCAAATTGGCGCGCTCAACCCGCAGATGGATGAAGAAGGCACCGACATTTATCCCGCTCCGAAATCGGGCATGGCCGACCGCGGCCGGCGGATTTACGCGGCGAACGGGTGCATCTATTGCCACAGTCAGCAAATCCGGCCCGGTTACGCCTACGCGGATGTCGATCGTCTCCGCGACGCAGGGCCATCACCTCGCCCGAAATGGGCTGAGCGCCGCAGCGCACCGCGCGATTATATTTTTGATCGGCCGGTAGTGCTCGGACAGGAACGAATGGGCCCCGATCTGTCCAATATTGGTAAACGCGCTCCGACTGAAGAAGAAAAACCGGCTGTGCCGCCAGGCGCAAACCCTCCGGCAGCTTCGCCCGCAGCTGCGCAACCGCCACCATCGACAAATTCTGCCCCTCCAAAACAGCCGAATGCCAATGCGCCTGCAGCGCCAGCGGGTTCGCCTCCTCCGCCAGCAGGTTCTTCTTCTGCTCCACCTACGAATGCCGCTCCGCCGAAACCGGGCGCTGGCGCGCCGCCACAATCGGCATCTCCGCCTGCGCCATCAGCAGGTTCGCCTCCTCCGCCAGCAGGTTCTTCTTCTGCTCCACCTACGAATGCCGCTCCGCCGAAACCAGGCGCTGGCGCGCCGCCACAATCGGCATCTCCGCCTGCGCCATCAGCAGGTTCTTCTCCAGCATCGGCTGCCGCTGCGAATCCATCGCCGGCTCCGTCGGCGTCGCCCAATCCAAACGGAATGCCGCCGGTTTATTCTGCCGCCTGGCATCACCGACATCTTTATTCGCCACGAAGCATGAGTCCAGATAATCGAGATTCGACCATGCCGGCCTACAAATTTCTTTACGAGAAACATCAGATCGGCGCCGAACGTTCAGCCGACGCGCTCCAACTTACTGGCGCTGATGCGCCGCCAACGGGTTGGGAAATTGTTCCAACCTACGACGCCAGCTGTCTCGTTGCTTATTTGATGTCGCTCGATCAATCGCATCCGCTGAAAGAGGTGAAGACCGCAGAGGGCGCGACACCGCCCGCCGCATCGCCTCCGGCTGTACCGGCCGGATCACCAGCACCGCCGCCAGCCGGATCGCCACCTCCAGCGCCACCGAAGAAATGAACGATCAAACTCCAGATCCCTCATCTTTAACGCGGCAGGGAATGGATTACGGCGAAACTGCCGACGTTCATGAAGTGCACGCCGCGATCCAACGCGAGAAACGCGAACCGCGCGTCGGACTTGAGCCGCTCTCGATTTGGTTGATCGCCGTTTACGGCCTCGCGATTTTCACCGGCGGCGCTTACCTCGGTCGTTACTCTGGAAATTTTTCCGGTGATGGTCTCGATCCGTTAGGCGGACCGCCGCCGGCGAAAAAAGGTAGTGCGGCTGGACCGGGAGGTCCGATACAAGAATTAACGCCGCGCGATCGCGGAAAAAAGATTTTCGCGGCCAACTGTCAGACTTGTCACCAAGCGAACGGTCTGGGCGTTCCCAGTCAATATCCGCCGCTGGCAGGCTCGGAATTCACCACGGGCGGTTCGAAACGACCAGCCATGATTGTTCTCAAAGGTTTGCAGGGACCGGTCACGGTGAAAGGCCAAAAATTCGGCAGCGCCGTCATGCAACCGTGGGACAAGACGTTGACCGACCAAAAAATCGCCGACGTTCTGACCTACGAGCGAAGCGAGTGGGGAAACAATGCCAGTCCGGTGACTGCGGAACAAATTGCGGCGTTACGCAAAGAATTGGCAAGTCATCCTGAATCGTACACCGAGCCAGATGTGCTCGCTGTTCCGGCCGAAACCGAACTTCCCGGAGGCGCACCTGCGGGAGCTGCTCCACCAAAACCGGGCGAAGCCGCGAAACCCGCGCCTCCGGCTCCGCCCAAACCGCAGAGTTAAGTTTTACGCGAGTGCGTCCGCGAGCAGCTCGGCCATGTGCTTCGGCCAGACGCTGCTAAGATCGACAATTTGATGCCGACAACTCGTGCCGGACGCAATCACGACGTCCGGTTGTTGATTGTCGATCTTGCGCAGTAAATCGGCCGCGACCTGTTTCGAAAGCTCGTATTTCTCGACGAGCGCGCCAAACGCGCCGGCCATTCCGCAGCAGGCAGTATCGAGCAAGTTTGCTTTGCGACCCGGCAACCGTTCCACTAGCGTGGCCATGAACGCCGGATTGATTATCGACTTTGCGTGACAGTGCGGATGGATCGCAACGCTAACCTCTCGCTCTTTGAATCGAAGGGCATCTGGTTCGCGCTCCAACAAATCGTCCACAAATTTTTCGAAAAGAAAACAGCGCGCTGCGATTTTCTCGGCGTTGTCGATCTCCAGTTCGCGATAATCTTCGACGAACATTGACCAGCACGACGGCTCGAGGAAAACAATCGGCGTTTCGGCGGTGGCGTTCACAAGATCGACATTGTGGCGTCCGACTTCGCCCGCGGCGTCGAGATTTCCCTGACTGAACGCCGGCCGGCCGCAACATTTTCGATTTTGCAATAGCTCAACCTCGAAACCAAGCGCGCCGAGGACCTTCACCGCCGCGATGCCAATATTTGGCTCGTGATAGCGGACAAACGTGTCGTCCCAGAGAATTACTTTGCCGCGCGGACGATCCGCCCCGGTTGGTTGCGCATTTCTGCCAAACCAGCGATCAAATCGCTTGTCCGTGTAGTGCGGCAGCGAACGCTTCGCTGAGATTCCGAGCGTTTTCTCCATCAACCCGCGCATCGGCGCATGATCGAGAATTGAATTGGCGAGCCATGGCATCGTGCATCCGATTCGGCCGAGCAGATCGACGTTGCTGAAGAACCGTTCGCGTAATGGCAAACCGTCGCGTTGGTAGCGGGCATAAAGCATGTTGGCTTTGAGCAGCGCGAGATTGACGTTGGACGGGCATTCCGGCGTGCAACCTTTACAGGAGAGGCAATTGCTGAGCGCGGCATCGAGTTCGGCCGATTTCAACGGATCGTGACCACTGCCGCGCAGTTCGAGCGATCGCCGGATGATGTTGGCGCGACCGCGGGTGGACATGACTTCGTCGTGTGTCGCCATGAACGTCGGGCACATAATGCCGGTCTGTTTGAGACAACCGCCACAACCGTTGCATTGCTCGAGATTGCCGATGAACGAGCGGTCCTTGAACGCGAAGGCGAGGCGCGGCTCGAACGGCAGCTCGAGCGACTTCGTGAAATTATGGCGGAGATGATTGTCGATCTTGTGGGCGAAGCCGAAAATTTTTCCTGGATTGAAAATATTTTTTGGATCGAATGTGCGCTTGATCTCGCGCATGACATTGAGCAACGCGTCGCCAAGTTGATCGCGCATGTACTCGGTGCGCGCGATGCCGACTCCGTGCTCGGCCGAAATTGAACCTTTGAATTGCCTAACGAGCGCGGAAGTTTGATCGGCTACCAGCCTGAACTTTCGCAAATCGTCCGCACTATGGAGATCGAGAACGGGCCGGACATGGAGCAAGCCGCTCGCGGCATGTCCGTAGTAGCTCGCTTCCAGTCCGAGGGATTTCATGATCGACTGCAACCCGCGGACGTAATCGGGCAGTTGCGCGGGACGAACCGCTGCGTCTTCAATGAACGCGACCGGTTTCGATGAACCGACGCAGCCGGTCAAAAGTGAAAGGCCGGCTTTGCGCACCGACCAAACGAGATTCATCTCGTTCGGGTCGCGGCAAATTCTCGTCCGCAAACCGAGGTAGCGCGACTGCAAGATCGACAAGCGCTCGGCCGCATCGTCGTAGAATTCGACGATCAAGATTGCTTCACACGGTTGTGCCTCGAGCTCGAGCAGATCGCGCGCGGCTTGGAAATGGAGCTGCCCTTTTGTTTGATCGAGCAACGGGCGGTCGATGTGTTCAATAGCGGCGGGTTTGAGATCGAGAAGCGCGACGGTTGCTTGCATCGCGTCGGCGACGGATGCAAAGAAGATCAGGCCGAGTCCTTTGTCGCGCGGAAGCGGCGAGATCTTTAGCTCGGCTGAAAAAATCGCGGCGAGCGTTCCTTCGCTGCCGGCGAGAATCTCATTGAGGTTGTTCGGCGTACGCGAGAAACGCTCGATGCCGTAGCCCGGCCAACGTTTGAGTAAACCGGGCGGCCAGCGCTCGGCCATTTCTGCCGCGTGCGCGCGAACGAGATTGTCGATCTTGCGTTGTTCGTCGCGCAAAGATTCACTTGCCGGACCGACAATGACGATCCGACCGTCGGCCAAAACGATTTCCGTCGAAAGAACGTGATCGGCAGTCGTGCCGTAGACTGGAACGTGCGCGCCGGAAGAATTGTTCGCGATCATGCCGCCGATGGTGGCGCGCGAGCTGGTAGCGACGTCGGGGCCAAAACAAAATCCGTGCGGCTCAAGAAACACGTTCAACTGATCGAGGACGACACCGGCGCCGGCGCGCACGCTGCGCTTGTCGATGTTGAGGTTGTCGATCTTGCGATTGTGGCGCGAGAAATCGACGATCAATCCTTCGCCGACCGCGTTTCCAACCAGGCTGGTACCGGCGCCGCGCGGCGTGACCGGAACGTTTTCATCGGCCGCGGCTTTAATGACCGCGCTCGCGTCCTGTGCGCTGGTTGGGAAGGCGACGCCAAGCGGCTCGATTTGGTAAATCGAAGCGTCAGTGGCGTAAAGCTGGCGGGTGAGATTATCGAAACGCACTTCGCAGCCTGAAGCGCGAATCTTTTGTTGAGCTGCGGCACTGATCACTTCGGCTAATTTATCACAAGAACGAGAGCGCGGGAGCCGATGGCAGGTGAATTGCTGTCATTTCCGCCAGGCAGTGAGCATTACCCTGAAAACGAAGATTCGTTACAACGGGCAGGAAGACGCCAGTCCGGCCGATTTGCCTCCCGACGTCCGCGTGGCTTACCAAAAAGCGCTGCATGACGGTGGGGTGAAGAAAAAATTTGTGTTTAACGGTGAGCAGTTCGCGAGTGAAGAAGCAATGCCGGCGGATGTCCGAAAGCTGTACGATGATGTGTTGGGCGTGATCGAGAACAATGGCGAGGTCACCATTCCAAATGGAAAACCCGAGCCGCTGTTAACGAAACGAGAGATCGTAGTCGTCGCGCTGTTTGCCGGTGGGATTGTCGCGCTTGTCCTGGTGCGATTAGTCATGGCTTAATTCGGCGCCTCGGAAAACAGCCGCATTTGCATTTCCTCGGGCGCGCTTTCGGCGAAACGCACACCAACTCCGATCAGACGCACTTTTTTGCCGGTGCGGGCAAAAGCTTCCGCCAGCAAACTGCGGAATGCAGAAAGCGATGGTTCTAAACCGGCGCGTTCGGCAGTGGTCCGGGTGAAATCCGCAAATTTAAGCTTCACAAAGATTTTTGTGACGCGCCGGGTCGTTTCTTTCTGGGCCAAATCGGCCATGAGTTCTTGAAAAAGTTCTCCGAGGCGTTCCTCGCATTGTTCCAGCGTCTCCAGATCGGTCGGAAAAGTCTCTTCGGTACTAAGCGACTTACGCGGCCGGTCCGGCTCGACCGGGCGATCGTCGATTCCGCGGCAAAGATCGAAGAGCTCGCCGCCGAATTTTCCGAAAAGATCCACAAGTTCCGGACGCGAGAACCGCTGAAGATCACTGCACGTTTTGACTCCGAGCTCCTGCAATCTTCGTTCGGTCTTTTCGCCGATCCCCCAGATTTCGCGCACGGGCAGGTTCTCCATAAATCCAGGAACCTCAGCCATGCTGACTTCCAATTGCCCGTCCGGCTTTCGCGTCGAGCTGGCGATTTTTGCGATCAACTTGTTGGGCCCGATGCCGGCGGACGAAGTCAGTTTCGTCTTTTGAAAAATTAAATCGCGAATCACCTGGGCGAGCGGTCCGGGCGCGTCGGGATGCGCTGTCACGTCGAGATATGCTTCATCGAGCGAAAGCGGTTCCACTAACGGACTGAAGCGGTGCAAGATTTCCCGAACGACCGCTGCTTCGCGGCGATAAACATCAAATCGCGTCGGGAGGACGATTAGATTTGGACAGCGCTGCAGTGCCATGAACGTCGGCATGGCGGAATGAACGCCGAACGCGCGCGCTTCGTAATTGCACGTGGTCAGCACGCCGCGGCGATCCCGCGCGCCGCCGACACCGACTGGCTTTCCGCGCAAAGCCGGCCGGTCCCGCACTTCGATGGCCGCGTAAAAGCAATCCATGTCGAGGTGAATGATGGCGCGCGGCGTTGCATCGCTTGTCATTCGCCAATGTAACTTCAAAAGATGTCAATCTCATCTGGTGCTCCTGGTGATGTTTGGATTGACTGGAAAAATTGGAATCGCTAAACATGTGGCTCCCACCCGCAGGCCATGTCTCTCATCCCGAGCGAGTCGTACAGTTTTCCCGATCATTTCATGCGTACGGTCGCTCCTTCACCCAAGCCGACGAACGAGGAGCCCGAGGCGCCAGTCAGGAAGATTCCGTTTCAGCCCACTTTGAAACCAAAATTCCGCTGGAACATGCGCACATCGGCGATGGATCCGGCTCCAGTCGCCAACAACGATGCAGAGCAACCTTCCAACGAAGCGCTGCGGCCGGCTGCCCAAAATGTAATTCAAATGAAGCCCGCCCGACCCGCGCATCCGCCGCGGATGATGCCTCCGCCGGAAAGTCTGGTCTCGCAGAATCCGGCTGCTGAAAGTCCACGCCTGGTCGCCGTCTCCAATCTGCAAGCGGACTTTTTTGAAAAGTTCGCGCAAAGCGATGGAACTGCTCTGTCGAAGAGGCGTCGCAAAGCAAAAATGCGTCGATTCATTGCTTGCGAAAGCGCGATATTGGCCGTTCTGCTGCCGCTTGCGATCCTGGGGCTGTCGTGGCCTCCGGACAATGTCGGGGTGGTTTGGATCATAAACGTTTTAACGATTGCGTCCGCGGTTGCTGCCGCCCTCGTTCCGATCCTTTTCTTCGCCCTCACGCCTACGCTGCCTGGAATCGAGCGTTAAGATCGATTCGGCGTGGCAAGATCGACATCGCACCGGCAGGATTGCGTTTTCGCGGAATTTACGCGATGACGATCAACGATTATGAAGCCGGCGGTCACGCGAGTGTTCATGGTGCGTCACGGCGCGACGGTGTCGAGCGCTGAAGATCGCTTTGCCGGCGCGACCGACGTCGCTCTGTCCGATGAAGGTCGCGAACAAACGCGGCGCCTGGCCGATCGCTTGAGTCACGAAAAAATCATGGCGGTCTATGCGTCGCCTTTGGGTCGCACGGTTGAGACGGCGCAAATCTTGGCTGGACCACATAAACTTGAAGTTCAAGCGTGCGACGGGTTTCGTGAAATTAACCACGGACGCTGGGAACAAATGACGCGGCGTGAAGTTGAAGAAAAATTTCCGGAAGAAGCCGCGGAATGGGAAAAAGATCCGTACACGTTTGCGCCGCTGGGCGGCGAAAGTGGATTGGCGGTGACTGCGCGCGCTCTGCCGGCATTAATTGCGCTTGTTCGAGAACACGCCGGCCAAAATATTTTGGTCGTCTCGCACAAAGCAACCATTCGACTGCTGCTCAGCTCGCTCCTCGGATTCGATCCGCGCCGTTATCGCGACAACCTCGATCAAAAACCCGCTGCGCTAAACGTTGTCGATTTTCGCGATGCCACGCGGGCGCGGCTCACTTTGTTCAACGACACTTCACATTACGACAAAGCGGGCAGTGCCATTCCGGAAATTCCGGAATCACGTTTGTCGAAATGGTGGAACGAACGCAGCGGCGCGTAACGCGTTCGACGGAGCTCACACGTCCTGGTTTTGCGCGCGCCGATCGAGAAGCTTGCTCTTAAGTTCTGCGTTTAAATTTTCGTACTCTTTTCGACCGATCAAGCCCTCTGTTTCCGGAGGATCTTTCTTTACGTCGAACAATCGGTACGGCTCGCCATCCCGGTTCAGCATCAGCTTCCAATCGCGATCGAGATACATTATCTCAAGCGCGAATTCTCTTCTGCCAAACAATTGAAAAACTCGGTTTTCTCGCCTTGCCTGAAAGGTGGCAATCACGCCGGACGACTTCAATGCCCGCCGGTAAACCGGTCACATCCGTCGCCGCATCGGTGATCACAAATATCGGATGCGGCGGCAGCTGGCTTTCACGGATACAACTCGCGGCCGATCTACCCACTCCGCGCCCAGGCGGGAAAGAGAATCGCGCGGTTGATCTTCTTCATCGACATTCGGAAAATTGCGGCAGCACAGGATATTGCTCATCAGGCTTCGCCGTGGCAAGTGTCGGCGTGACCCATTCGCCTCCATTAGTCATTGGTGCGACCGGTGGCTCCGGCACGCGGGTGATTGCGCGCATCGCCAGACACGCCGGCTATAATCTTGGGAGCAGGTTAAATTCGTCCGAGGATGCCCTGGAATTTTATTCGTTTCACGACATCTGGATTAATCCCTTCGTTTCCGCGCAGGGCCGGGGCGAAGCAATGACGCCGTGGCAATCGGCGCGAATGAAAGAGGGTTTTCACGCTGCTCTGGCCCGTCACATCCCGGAAGCGGAACGACGCGGAACACGTTGGGGTTGGAAAGCGCCGCGCAGTATTTATCTGCTGTCGTTCTTGTTCGCGCAATTCCCGCAATTGAAATTCATTCACGTGTTGCGTGACGGCCGCGACATGGCGCTTTCACCCAACCAAAATCAACTCCGCAAACATGGCCGGGCGGCGCTGAGGTGGCGCGAGCGACTATTTCGTTCGATCCCGGAGCGTTCGGCGTTGTTGTGGGAGAAGATAAATCTCCGGGCGGCCGATTACGCCGAGGCCAGGCTTCGCGGAAATTATCTACTCGTGCGGTTCGAAGATCTTTGCGCGGAACCATTGGAAACGACCGCTCGAATTGTGAACTTTCTGGAAGCGCCAATTGATCCCGCACCGATCGCGCAGACGGAAATAACGGCGCCGAAAACGCTCGGTCGCTGGCGTGATTGTTCGCCGCGAATCGTTTCCCGCCTCGAGACCCTGGCGGCGGCGTCACTTCGAAGATTTGGATATTTGAATTAGGAGAGCTGCCGAAAGGTAATGTTCTACGACCAACCGAAGATCGACAGACCCCGAAAGAATCGGGGCTCGCGAAGACTTTCGGAGTCGCCAAATTCGGGCTTTGCAATGAGACTTTCCCTTTCAATATTGGGAGGCTAACTTTCTCTCGAATGGACGCCTCTAGCACTTTTCCCGCAGCCGCGGGACACCACGACCCACACGCACCCGCGGGCGAGCACGAGCACCACGAGCTCGGCTTCTGGCGGAAATACATTTTTTCGACCGATCACAAAGTCATCGGCATTCAGTACGGACTTTGCGGTCTTGTTTTTCTCTTCTTCGGTTTTTCTTTGATGATGATCATGCGCTGGCAACTGGCGTATCCGGGCCAGGCGCTGCCGCTTCTCGGTAAATGGCTGCCGTATTTCTTCGGGGCGAACTCCATGCCGGACGGCAAAATGACCCCCGAGTTCTATAACTCGCTCGGCGCGATGCACGGCACGATCATGATTTTTCTCGGCGTCGTGCCGGTGGCGTTCGCGGCTTTCGGCAATTTTGTCGTGCCGCTCCAAATCGGCGCGCCTGACATGACCTTTCCGAAAGTGAACGCCGCCAGTTTCTGGGCATTCGCCGTCGGCGGCGTGATCATGTTGACCAGCTTTTTCGTTCCCGGTGGCGCGGCCAAGAGCGGTTGGACTTCCTATGTGCCGCTGGCAGCAATTGCCGATAAAGGGCAGGGATTTCATCCGATCTTTAACGGCCAATCGCTTTGGCTGATCGGATTCATTTTCCTGATCACGTCGTCGTTGCTCGGCGCGGTCAATTTCATCACCACCATCATTCAACTGCGCGCCAAAGGGCTGACCTGGATGCGCCTGCCATTTTTCGTCTGGGCGCAGTTTGTCACCGCGTTCTTGTTGTTGCTCGCGTTTCCGCCGCTTGAGGCGGCGATTGTCATGCAATTGATGGACCGCACGGCGGCGACCAGCTTTTTCCTGCCGGCCGGTATGATCGTCAACGGCACGCCGGTGCACATTAGCGGCGGCGGCAGTCCCCTTCTGTGGCAGCACCTGTTCTGGTTTCTCGGACACCCGGAGGTGTACGTTTTGATTTTGCCGGCGTTCGGAATTGTCGCCGAAATTCTGGCCAACAACTCGCGCAAACCACTTTGGGGTTACAAGTCCCTTGTCTTCTCCGTGCTCGTGATCGGATTTCTGTCGTTCGTCGTCTGGGCACACCACATGTGGCTCACCGGAATGGGCTCGACCGTGAGCGCGTTCTTCCAAACGACCACGTTGCTTATTTCGATCCCATCCGTGATCATCCTGAGCGCGTTTTTCATTTCGCTCTGGGGCGGATCGATCCGGTTCAATGTCCCGATGCTTTGGGTGACGGCATTCCTGCCGATGTTCGGGATCGGCGGACTCACCGGCATTCCACTCGCGTTTAATTCGGCCGATCTTTATTTGCACGACACCTATTACGTCATCGCGCATTTCCATTACATCGTCGCGCCCGGTACAATCTTCGGACTTTTCGCCGGGATTTATTATTGGTTCCCGAAAGCGACCGGCCGGACCATGAACGAGTTCTGGGGCAAAGTGCATTTCTGGCCGTCGCTCATCTGCATGAACGTAATTTTTTTGCCGATGTTTTTACAGGGAATGCTCGGCATGCATCGCCGCTGGTACGATGGCGGCCAGGGCTGGACGTTGGCGGGCGAACACATTTGGGGTCTGACCGGCTTTCAATGGAACACACCGATCTCGTGGGCGGCGTGGATCATGGGTGTCGCGCAGATTCCGTTCATCATCAATTTCTTTTGGAGCATCAAGCACGGTAAAAAAGTGAACGACAATCCGTGGGAAGCGACCACACTGGAGTGGACCGCGCCTTCGCCGCCGCCCCACGGAAACTTCGTCACCACACCGATTGCTTATCGCGGCCCCTACGAATACAGCCTGCCCGGCCGCGACAAAGATTTCACCATGCAGAACGAACCGGTTGAACCGGCCGAGCGATCGCGTCGTGCGACAGTCGAACCGGTGCTGGTGCATTGACGAATGGAAATCCCCTACACCATCTCCACTCGACCGGATACCGGTCTGTGGAACGCGAAGATCGGCATCTGGTTGTTTCTCGCGTCCGAAGTGATGCTCTTCGGCGGACTTTTTTCCGCCTATGTCTTTTTGCGCCTGGACGCGCAACCAGGCGAGTGGCCACACGGACTTCTCAACGTCCCAGTTGGCACGATGAACACGGCGATCCTGATCATGTCATCGGTCACGGTCGTTCTCGCGTGGGCCGCGCTGAAAATGCGCCGTTACCGTGCCTACTGGTGGTACATGCTCGCCACCATCATGTGCGGCGTCATCTTTCTTTTCGTAAAACTTTATTACGAATGGCCGCAGAAGTTTGAGCACTACGGCGTTTTCATAAAACCGAGCGCGCTCGAAAAATACGAGCGATACCTCGGTAACACCCGCCGGACGGAGAAGGGGATGGAGCCGCGGATCGAGATTAGCGGTCACTTGCACAATCCTGAAGCGCTCAAGGACGCGAACGTCAAGGAGTATGAAATCGGGCTCGATCCGGTTTACGTCGAGCCGAACAATCCGGCGAACGATCGTCCACACTTTCTTTACGTTCCGCCAACCGACCACATCGCGAAAATTGAAAAGGAAGACGTTGAGCGAATCGATTCATTTGGACCGTGGCACAGTGCGTATTTCGCGAGTTACTTCACCATCACCGGCTTGCACGGCGCGCACGTGCTCGCCGGCGTTCTCGTCTTTATTTACATGTGGCTGCCCGTGAGCAAAAAACTTTACCAGCGCAATCCCGAACACCTGGCCAATCGCGTCGAGGTCTCCGGACTCTTTTGGCACTTTGTCGATCTTGTCTGGATTTTTGTCTTTCCGCTCTTTTATTTGCTCTAAGCCATGAACAATCCGCCTGATATTTCCCAAGACCCGGCCGAGCACGAGGAATACGCGCACAACGTGCAAAAACACGTGAGAGGTTATCTCACCGTCGGCGCGCTTTTGCTCGCGTTTACCGGGATCACAGTTGCGCTATCCTACGTTGATTTCGGGACCCGGAAAGCCAACATCGGCGTCGCCATGCTCGTCGCCACGTTAAAAGCCGGACTGGTCGCTGCGATCTTCATGCACCTGGCCGCGGAAAAACGGCTGATCTATCGCGTGCTTATTTTTACCGGCTTTTTCGTGCTCGGACTTTTCTGGCTTACATTTTTGGCCTGGTACAACCCCGTCGTTCGTTAGATGTCACTCAAAGCCTTCCATATCGTCTTCGTAATTTTTTCAACGCTGCTCGCGTTGGGTGTGGGTAGCTGGTGCATTTGGGTCAATCTCGTTGAAGGCGCGCCGGTCTATCTCGCCGGCGCGGTCGCTTCGTTTGCTTGCGCGCTTGCGCTTGTCGTCTACGGCGTCTGGTTTTATCGGAAAATGAAACGGCTCCGCATCATCACATGAAAAAGTTTTTGGCGATCCTGTCGTTGTCGATCCTGCTCGCCGCCGGGCAGGCGAGCGCGTGTCCGTTCTGTTACGGCGCGAAAGACGGCAAATCGGCTCAGCACATGGCCGTGGCCATTTGGTTTCTTTTCGGCGCAGTGATGTCGGTCATCGGCGGAATCGGCGCGGTTGGTTTCAAGATTTGGCGACACGGAAGGATGCCGCTCGAACCGCATCAGGAAATCAACGAAGAAGATTTGAACAAATATGATGAGTAGCCTCGCGCTCATTAACGAATTTCTCGGCCAGCCCCCAAACGCTTCCGAGCACGGCTACCAGATCGATCATATTCTGGAGTTCTCGCACTGGTTCATGGGCGCATTGTTTTTCGGGTGGTCGGCCTTTTTCGTTTTTGTGCTGATCCGTTTTCGCCGGAGCCGCCACCCGAAAGCCGATCATGCCGGTGTTCGCAGCGGAATTTCCACACACCTCGAATTTTCAGTCGTGTTGATTGAGGCCGTCTTGCTGCTCGGTTTTGCAATCCCGCTGTGGGCGAAACGAGTGAATGAATTTCCTCCCACGCAGGACGCGATTCTCGTTCACGTGGTTGGTCAGCAGTTCAACTGGACTTTCCACATGCCCGGACCCGACGGTCAGTTTGGGCGACGCGAGATCGGTTTGGTTACGAATTCAAATCCACTCGGCATCGATCCAAACGATCCCGCCGGCAAAGATGACATCGTAGTGCTGGGCGAATTGCATGTGCCGGTCAATCGGCCACTAATCATCGAGCTCTCTTCAAAAGATGTGATCCACAATTTCGATCTGCCGCACATGCGCATCGCGGCGGACGCGATTCCGGGTTCGTTGATTCCGATGTGGTTTAAGCCCATCAAAACCGGCAATTATGAAGTTGTTTGTGGTCAGCTCTGCGGCCTCGGCCATTACGGAATGAAGGGAATGGTCGTGGTCGATGAACCGGCTGATTATCAAACCTGGTTGAAAGAACGCGCCGAATTGGCCGGGACACAGAACGCGCCGCCGTCGACGCAACGGCCGGCAGGCGAACCGCCGGTCGGCCCGACACCAGGGACAGTTCCACCTCCGGGCGCGCCGAAAACAGAAAATCCCGCCGCCAAACCGGAACAGAAACCGGCCCAACCCGCGCCAACTCCGAGCGGCGAATAGTCGAAGCGCGCAAACGTGGCGCAAAGATCGACATCGTCGGCGCGCTGGCTCAATCGCTTCGCCTGGTTCACCGCGGTCGCGAGCCTGCTTCTCATTTGCAGCGGCGGAATGGTCACAAGCAAAGGCGTCGGCCTCGCCGTGCCGGACTGGCCGACCACTTTCGGCTACAACATGTTTCTGTTTCCGGTCTCAAAATGGATCGGCGGCGTTCTATTCGAGCACACTCATCGCCTGATCGCATCGACGGTCGGATTCCTCACCATCATTCTCGCGATCTGGCTCTGGCGAACCGAAGATCGACATGCGGTGAGGATGCTTGGCCTAATCGCAGTTGCGGGCGTGATTCTTCAGGGAATTCTCGGCGGCCTTCGCGTCACGATGCTGAAAGACCAAATCGGAATCTTTCACGCCTGTCTCGCGCAAGCGTTTCTCGGCCTCATCGTTTTGATCGCGATTACGACAACAAATTTCTGGCGATCCCTCAGCGTGAACTTGACCGGTTTAACCGGTCAAGTTTCGCAGCCGCTTTTGCGGATCAAAATGATGGCGATCGCGACGACGATCGCCATTTACGGGCAGCTTGCGCTCGGCGCGACGATGCGTCATCAGCATAAGGACTTGGCGATTCTCGATTTTCCGACCGCGAACGGTGCCTGGATCCCGGACACGAGCGCGACGGCATTGGCAAAAATCAATGCCTGGCGCGACGCCCGCGCCCTTTCCGATGTGGACGCGTTTCAAATCTGGCTGCAAATGGCGCATCGTTTTCTCGCGGCCCTGATCGGCATTGCGGTAATTGCGTTTTGCGTTCGGGTTTGGAAAGACGCGCACGCGATCGCCGCTCTTAGGCGACTGTCGATTTTATGGGTGTTGTTGTTTCTCCTTCAGTTCACGCTCGGCGCATGGACGATCTGGAGCGATAAAGCGGCCGACGTCGCGACCTCCCATGTCGCTGTTGGCGCGATCATGTTATCGTTTGGCGTGAGCGCGTGGGCTATTTGCTGGCGGGTTTTACAGACAAGGAATTCATGAAAACCGTGGCAATCGAGTCGACTCAGACCGGAACTCGAAGTGCCCGGTCTGGATTCATTCGCGATTTAGCCGAGCTGGTGAAAGCGCGGCTCACGCTGTTGGTCTTACTCACGACAGCAGTGGGTTTTTATCTCGGCGCCGATAGTCCGATCAACTTCGCGGCATTGTTGCACACTGTTTTTGGAACAGCGGCGGCCGCGGCCGGCGCAGCCGCGCTCAATCAGTGGTGGGAGTACAAGCTTGATGCGTTGATGCATCGAACACGATCGCGCCCGGTCCCGACCGGACGAATGCGGCCGCGGGACGCAGTTATTCTCGGCGCCGCATTGTCGATCTTCGGCGTCGCCTATCTCGCCTTCGTCTGTAATGCGCTAAGTGCCGCCCTCGCCGCGATCACGATCATTATTTACATTTTCGCTTATACGCCGTTGAAGCGCGTGAGCACTTTCAATACTGCGCTTGGCGCGGTGCCCGGGGCGTTGCCGCCGATGATCGGCTGGGCGGCGGCGCGCGGAACGCTCAACGCCGGGGCATGGATGCTTTTCGCGATCCTGTTTTTTTGGCAACTGCCGCACTTCTTTGCGATCGCGTGGATGTATCGCGATGATTACGCGCGCGCCGGTTTTCAAATGATTTCGAGCGACGACCGCACCGGTGAACGCAGCGCCAGCCAAAGTGTCTTTTTCTGCATGCTCCTTTTTATCGTTGCCGGTTTGCCCGCATTTCTTGGAATCGCCACGGTCTTTTATCTTTTGGCGGAGCTGGTCCTCGGCGGCGTGTTCATCGCGGTCGCGATGCGGTTTTTGAAAACGCGCGCAACGTCGGACGCGCGACGGCTGTTTATCACATCGATAATCTACCTGCCGCTGCTGCTTGGCGCGCTGGTATTGGGTAAAGCATGAACGCGACCACGACCCTTGACCGCCCGTCATCGAGAACCGCGACGGCTTGGAAAACCACGCTTATCGCAATTCCAATCGTTACACTTGCGCTCTTACTTTGGCTGCGACAGCTCGAGATCAATGCGCTCCGGCAGCGAACCGTTTCATCCTACGGAACGGTTCCCGAATTCGTACTGCTGAATCAGGATGGAAAAAATTTCGGCTCCGCCCAATTGCGCGGAAAAATCTGGATCGCAGATTTCATTTACACGACCTGCCCCGGTCCGTGTCCGATGATCAGCACCCGGATGAGTGAATTGCAGAAGCCGCTCGAAAAGACAGATGTGCATCTCGTCTCGTTCAGCGTGGATCCCGCGAAGGACACACCGCAGGTTTTGCGCGGTTATGCGGAGAGACTCCAAGCCGAGCCCGGTCGCTGGGATTTTCTGACCGGTCCGCAATCGACGATTTACAATTTATCGCGCAATGGATTCAAGCTCGCGGTCTCGGACGGCGGGGATGAGAAGGGAATTCCGGTCCACAGCACACGGATGACCTTGGTGGATCGACATGGCGCGATTCGCGGTTATTACGACGCGGCTGAACCCGACGCCGTCACGAAACTGGTGGCCGATACCACCCATCTTCTGCGTGAGCAGCCAGGCGAAAAGGCGACTCGTTAGGCGAGAGAGCGGTCGCCGTTATCGGTTGTCTTCAAACCAGCTGACGATCTTGTAATTGTTGATTATGCCGGTCGAGCCAAGGCGCTCGTCGTAATGCAGGTTCGACACGCCAGTCATGGTGACAGTTTTGCCGACGATTGAGCCATAAACATGTCCGTTCGTGCCGCCGCCGTTCACCGTCACGTCGTGTCCGGGCGCATAGATCGAAGCAGTAATCTGACTATTGCCACTAATGCTTACGTGCTCCGACGAATTCGTTGGAGGTTGAATCCCGTACAACATTAAATCGCCGGGCTGATTGTTGCTGTTCATGACGCCGTTTCCGCTAATGTCCGCGTTGCCGGCAAAATAAATCTTCGCGGTGACTCCAGGTTGAATCACGATTTGCCCGGTGCCGCTGACCGAGATATCGCCAGTAACGTAGATCTCGATATACGTTTGGCTGCCGTTTGGATTTCCCGCGATGGTGAGCGTTTTGTTTCCTGACAATGAAATGCTGCTGAAGGTGTAACGCGACGCCACGGAACCCTGCGTCGCAACCGCATCGATCGTCGTCGTCCCGTTTATCGATGCGGTCGATGAATCGGCCCACGAAGGAGCGCCGATTGGAATGGGCTCCTGATAAAAGTCAGTGCGTTCAACACCGCTAATATTGGCCGCGCCGCTGACGGTTCCGGCATTGGTTGCGACATCGCCAAAAATCTGCGCGTTTCCGGCTTCGATTAATTGTCCGTCGGTTGCGATATCGCCGTTTTCCTGACGTTTGGCTGGATCATAAAGGCCGTTCGTCGATTTGGTCGGATTGCTCGAATCATAGCTGTCGACCACAATGTTCTGATTCGTTAAATCGACAACGCCGACTGACATGACCGCCTGGTCAAAAGCAGAAACGGGCCGGACAATTGCCTCAATCCGGCGCGAAACCTGAGGAGCGGTGAGCAAGTGTGGCGTCAAGATGCCATTGGTAAAACGCTCCCAGCGCAAGCTCAGCCTGCGCAACTTCGTGTCCTGCGGATTATCGCTCGCGCGGGCTGGTCCAGTAATCGGAATCGTGCCCACGGTGCGTATTCGATAATATTGCCATGAGTTGGTCGGATCGATCAGTTGTGAGGGGGCATCGACACTGGTTTCAATGGTCATTGGCGTGCCGTTGAGACCGGCGTTCGGGATCGTCGTTAGCTCGTAACCGGTAACCACGTTTCCGGGCGGATTATTCCACCCATCCCAGGCGTGGTTCGGCGGCGGGTAAAGCGATTTGCGCAGCTCGACGATCGCGACGTCGACGCCCGACTCGGCGGCCAGCAACGCTTCTTGCCACGTCGATGTCTGGAGCGCGTTTTGGTACTTGGCAGTCACGAGCCGAAGTGTTTCCACCGCTATCAAAGAAAGAATGCCGATGATAAGTACCGTCCAAACCAACACGCTACCTGCTTTCGTCGATTGCTGACGGCGCATTAATAGACGCTGCTTTGGATGTCGGTCCGGCTGTTGCGCAGCAACGTCGTATTGTAGAATGCGGTCGCGGTCGTCGCGGCCAAGGATGCACCGCCGGAATTGAAGGTGGGATTAAAGGTGATGCGAGTTGTGACCACTTTTCCGGCATCGGTAACATCGAAAACGAAGTCTTGAACGCTCACCGCCAGCGGCAGCGCCGCACCATTGTCCTGCTGGCGATAAATCGTTCCCGCCATTAAGTAATAGTGGATCTTCACAGAGCTGCCGCTCGCGCCATAAAAGACGCCGCCTTGCCCATCTAGCGCAGGCGTCTGCGGACTACCGGTTTGGTCGTAATAGGCCGGAATGTAGATTGTCGTGTCGTTTTTGGCCGCCTGAACCGCGATCGCCCGGCGCAAATCCATCGCCATGTAATCCGAAATCCGCATTTCATCGGCGTGGTTGACGGAAAAATCGCTCGTGGCCGCGTAATTTCTTTGCAGAGAGGTAAAGCCCATCAACAGACCGAGGCTGATCGAGCAGAAGATTGCCGATGAAACGATGAGCTCGGACACGGCATATCCGCCCTTTTTCGCCCAAGATCGGCGCCGGCCGAATCCAGTCACCATTTTGCAACGCCTCCCTTGGCCAAAATGGCAACAATTTGCCGCGAGATCGTCCGATTATTTGGTGCGGCGGTGTAGTTTACCGTCCAAATGATTTTTACCGCGTTCTCGCCCAGCAACGCCGAATTGCTGGAAACGATAGCGACCGCGCCGTTGGTTCTGGTCAGTTGAGTGTTGCCGACCGTGGTGCTGCCGTATGGGACAAGCGTTAATGTTTCGCTCATGTTCGTCAGCTGGCTTGCGCCAGGCGCTTCAATATTGAGCAGGTTGGTCTTCAGCCAGTTGGTATCGGTCACCTGGTGCCAGTTCGCGATTCGCATCGATTCGACTCTTTGCTGTAAGACTTGACTGGCACAGGCTGACTCGCGCGCCAATTGGATCGTGCCCATGGCAGAGGAGTTCATCAGGAACAGGGACCCAAGGAACAACGCCGACACCGCAGTCGCGATGGTGCACTCGACTAAAGCGAAAGCCGCTTGATCTGTCCTGAGACGACGACGCATCCTGCATCGAGAAGCAGCACCTCATGTACCGAATTATGGGAATTATAACGCGCCGTGGCGACTCAGTGTCGACTATGAGCTGCAGAAACTGGGGGCTGCCTGTATGAACCCAGAAAGCCTCAGCCGACTGGCTCTGGACCAGCGGTTGGGCCTTCGTCGCAAGCCATTCGCAGGTAGTCGCGGTAATCGCCGCTCGGCAGTTGATCGATCGTTTTTGCGAGCTCGGAGCAGGTTATGAACTTCATCCGCAACGCGACCTCTTCGAGACACGCGACCTTGAGTCCCTGTCGATGTTCGATCGTGGCGATGTAATTGCTGGCTTCGAGCAAACTGGTCTGCGTTCCGGTGTCGAGCCAGGCCATGCCGCGGCTGAGCAACTTCACCTGCAGCTCGTTTTTCTTGAGATAAAGCAAATTTAAATCGGTGATCTCGAGTTCGCCGCGCGCGGACGGGCGCAGGCTCTTGCAAAGATCGACAACCTGCTCGTCGTAAACATAGAGGCCGGGTACTGCGAAATGCGTTCTCGGGCGCTTCGGTTTTTCTTCCAGGCTGATCGCGCGACCGTTCCGATCGAACTCGACCACGCCATAGCGTTCCGGGTCGCGCACCTGATAACCGAAAATGCAAGCGCCGCTTTTGAGCGCGAGCGCTTCGCGGAAAAAATCGAGTTTTCCGTAGAAGATGTTGTCGCCCAGGATCAGGGACGCTCCCGAATTCCCAATAAATTTTTCACCGATCAAGAAAGCTTCCGCGATCCCATTCGGTTTTGGCTGCTCCGAGTATTGGATTTGAATTCCAAGCTGCGCGCCGTCGCCTAAAAAATCTCGCAACATCGGCAAATCCTTCGGCGTGGAAATGATCAGGACATCGCGCAAGCCGCCGAGCATGAGCGTCGCCAGCGGGTAACAGATCATCGGTTTGTCGTAAACCGGAAGCAGTTGCTTGCAGACAATCTTGGTGATCGGGAAAAGCCGGCTGCCAGCGCCGCCCGCGAGAATGATGGCCTTCTTTGTCATGTTTCTGTCATGTCGAGCGAAGTCGAGACATCTCTAGATATTTCCGACCTCAGAAATAGTGACAGATTCCTCGACTACGCTCGGAATGACAAAGAAAAACTAGGAAAACCGCACGTCTTTGCCCGGATCCATTTCGAAATCCAGATTGAGCGAATCGGCCGTGTTCGGTTTGATGATTTCCTCCATGAACTTTACGAAAATGGGGTCCTCCCGGAAAATCGCGAACTTGTCCATCGACTCGAAATCGATCGCGATGAAAAACGGCCATTGCAGCTCGGGATCGACGCGCTTGCCGCATTTGATGTTGAGAACCTCCGGGATTTTCAAGAGCTGCATCCGGGTGTTCATCATCATCTCCTCGACGCGAGCGGGAGTGACCTCAGGCTTGAGTTTGTAAAGGACGATGTGGTGAATCATGGAAAGCTAAAGGTATTAGGCGCTCTCGGCAGGCCGCGCAAGTGGGAATCCGGCGACCGCGGAAGCAGTTGATTGAGGAAAGTAAAATCAACAATATCGATGGACGATTCGGGCTCAACTGACACTAGAATGGCGGCGTTGAACATCACCGCGAAAGATCGAGATGTTTGGGTGGCAAGCGCGCTCGCGCTGGTCGCGTTGGCTGCTTTCTATTTTTCGATCAAGGCGACACAGCAGCATTTCGATTATACCTCCCGGATCGCTTCGGCCCTCATGCAGGGCGATTTGGGTCTTCGAGAGCCGGCGCCGTCATGGCTCAACGAAATGGTCCCGGCCAAGGGCAGGCAGTACTCAGTTTTCCCTTTAGGCGCGGTTCTGAGCATGGTGCCGGTCGCCGTCCTACAAAAGGTAAACCTGATTAAAGATTTTCCGGGGCGCGCCTTGGCGGCGTTAATCGCGGCGTTGTCGGTTTGGTTCCTGTTTCGTCTGTCGGTCGTCGGCACCAAATCCATGCCGAAACGCATTCTTCTTTCGCTGGTCCCGATCTTTGGAACGTGGACTTGGTGCAATCTCGGGTTCGGCGGGGCGTGGCAAATCGCGCTCGGTCTTGCGGTTCTTGGCGAGGTCGCGGCTTTGTATTTTGTGCTGGTCGAATTTCGCCCGCTCCTGGCCGGAGCGTTTTTCGCTCTCGCGATTGGCAATCGCACCGAGCTAGCTCTTTGCCTTCCTATCTTCATTTATTTTTTGGTCAGACGAATCGCTCCCGACTCTCGGGATTTGAAATCGCTGGTGCAACACTCCCGCGAAAAATCGGGCGTGTTCGTTTACTTTTTAATTGTTCCGTTAGCCCTCGGTTTTTTCACCGCGCTCTACAATTACGCGCGCTTTCACTCGATCTTTGACTTTGGTTACTCCCATATCCCGAAAGTCTTGCAGGAGCCGTGGTACCAGCACGGACTTTTCTCGCTTCACGCCGTTCCCTGGAACATCCACAAAATGTTGTTCGAAGGCTTTCGAGACGCGCCCAATTTTCCTTTTATCAATTTTTATCCGTTCGGTTGTTCCATTTTCCTCGCCAGCCCATTTCTGTTTCTGATCTTTCGCGAGGGCGGGAACCACAAAGTGGCGGCTTGGACAGCGATCGGTTTGCTTACATTCGCCCTTTGGGCACACGGCAATCCCGGCGGCTGGCAGTTCTCCTACCGCTACGCGATGGTGCTTCTGCCCTGGATGTTTCTCTTGCTGCTCGGCAATGGGCCGCCGAAAATTTCCGCGATCGAAGCGTCGCTTTTTGTTGTTTCGGTGACAATCAACGCCATCGCCAGTTATCAATTTCTTTGGACAAACCAGATCCATCCGTGACCAGCCAAAGGAAAATTTTGCAGTGAACGAAGAGGCAACATCGACACCTTCAGGATCGATCCGGCGTGGGACGGATTCGCGGTGGCGAATAATCAAAGAGGCGTGGACACGCATCACGCGTTGGTTACCGGCGGATGATTGGCTCGTCGTCGGTTGGGCCCTGGCGACAAAAGCGTTGCTGCTGGTTTTCGGCGTTGCCAGCTATCAAGCGCTGGAGGATGAGAAAGTCCCATTCGGCTGGCCGTGGCTGGAAATCTGGCACCAATGGGACGCCGTCCACTTTGTCCGACTTGCAGAGTTCGGATACAGCGCCGCGGATAAGTTCAAAGCCTGGTTTTATCCGCTTTATCCCTGGTCCGTGCGCTTCGTTAATTACCTTTGCGGAGATTTTCTGGGCGCATCATTTCTTGTTTCCGGCATCGCGCTTTTGTTCGCGGTTATCATTTTGCGGCGTATCGCTGTCCTCGAGTGGTCCGGTGAAATCGCTCGCCGCAGCGTTTTTTTCTTTCTGATTTTTCCGACCGCATTTTATCTCCACATCGGCTACACCGAGAGTCTCTTTCTCGCCTTAGCGCTTGGCTCGGTCTTCGCTGCGCGCAAAGAACGATGGTGGTTGGCCGGGGTGCTCGGCGCGTTTTCCTGGATGACCCGCGCGAATGGAATCGTTTTGCTGCCGACATTGGCGGTCGAAGCTGGACACCAATGGTTCATCGGCAAACGCTGGCGATGGCAGTGGCTCTGGGTCGCGCTCGTGCCGGCCGGGTTCGCCGTTTATTTGTTTCTGAACTGGCGCATCTCAGGCGACCCGCTCGCATTTCTAAAAATGCGCAAGGAACTTTTTCACATGTCGTCCTCCTGGCCGTGGATTGGAATTACCGATGCATTCCGCAATCTCCGGCGCAATCCCAATCAAGCCGAAATCGTAGGCACCCAGGAACTCATCTTTACTGCGGTTGGCTTTGTCTGCGCGGTCGTGAGCTGGTTCAAACTTCGACCGATTTATGCGACCTGGATAACCGGCAACTGGCTGCTTTTGGTCTGCGTTACTTTTATCGAAAGCATGCCGCGATATGCATTGACGATGTTCCCGATTTTTTTCTTGTTTGCTTTCGTAAGCGAAAAACGATTTTGGAGCACAGTAATCACGGTGTGGTCGCTTCTTTTTCTTGCGCTCTTCAGCAGCCTTTTCGTTCGCGGTTGGTGGGTCTTCTAAGGCGAGGTCGCGGCTAGTTAGATTCGCTTGTTGCTCCTGGCGAAGACCTTCCCAAAAAACGAGTCCAGATCGCGCGCGTCTCAGGCCGAACGTTTTGGTCCGAATCGACCAGCCATGAGACAGTAGCCAGCGAGTTAACCGTAATCGAAACAAGCACCAGACCTATTATGACATGATAAATGCGGGCCAAAAGAACTCCGCCCCTGCGCAGGAAGACGAGTAGGCAGAAAATCAAAAAGGGATAAAGATCGACCGAATAACGCTGGGAGAGCGTGTAGAACGATAAGATGCCCAAGCCCTGCAAGGCGAAAGCAACTGCGGCCCCGTGTTCGAATAAATCCGCGCAATTTCTTCGGACCAAATATATCACTCCGAGGATCGCTCCGGCCAGAAGCCAGCTCGCGCCCCAGGGAATGGACAAATACGTTTCGCTGAACGGAATGGAATAAAGGTGCGGGTGAGCAAAAAAGTGTCGGTCTGCTTTTAGAAACGGCGCTTGCCATTGAAGCGACGGGAAACGCAAACCGAAATAATCGGCCAAGCCATACGGAACGCGTTGCAAACTAAACATGCCGTACTTGTGCGCGAATTCCCGATGTACCGGATTGATGTAATAATCGATGCTGACTCCAACGAAACTGCCGAATCGCGCGTAGCTCAAAAGCAGATAGAAGCCGAGACCGGCGCCGAGGGGCAGAAAAAGGGCCGCAAACTGACGCCACCGATTTTCGCGCGGAAGGTGAATAGCCAACATCGGCGCAATAAGAACTAACGGCGCGCCGAAAGTTACCCGTGAAAGAAGAGCGCCGGCCGCGCAAAAGGAAAACGCCGTAAGTGAAACAGTCTGCGCGTGTCCTTCCGTGTTCCGAGAACGGATCGCGAAGAAAAGCGCTCCGAGCGTCCATGCGAGGGCCCAGATAATTGCCTCATTATAGATCGAAAGGTTTCCCAGCAGCAAAAGCAGCGGCGTGCCGAAAACGAATCCGATCAGGCACGCGGCACCGAGCCAATTTCTTGCGTGCACGGAGAGTGAAGAGCGCCTGAGCGCGTTCGAGATCAAACCAGTAAATGCGAACAGCGCAATTTCGCCTGCCAGGAAACCGGAAATGCGCGACCACGCTCCGCGCCCTGCGGGATAAATCAGATTCAACGGAATCCGCAGCAAAGCTGGAAATGGCCCGAAGTACATACGGGCCTTCCCATCGACGACCATCGCTTCCCAACGGATCGCTTCGCCATCGACGTCAACATTGCCGCGCAAAAAATGCTCCGCCTGAGAATCGAAGGCGTCGCCAAGAACTTCTTTGATGAAAATTTGGCGCCCGCCTGCCGTGGCAATAATCCAGATTAATGCGCTCAGTCCCAGCGCCAACGCCACCGGCCAAAGCCGTGGCGAAGTCACGGTGTCGATCTTCGGGTCAATCGTCTTACTTTCGAAAATCGAGCGCGCCCTTCTTCAAGGCGTAAACGTAGCCCACCATCAGAATGGTGATGAAGCTAAGCATGCTCCAGAAGATCACGCTGCTATGCGTAATCGCTTCTTTGTAAACGACCGCCCAGGGATACATGAACACGATCTCGAGGTCGAACAGGATGAAGAGCATGGCCACGAGATAAAACTTCACGCTAAAGCGGGGCTGTCCCTCCCCTTGTGGAATCATGCCGCACTCGTAGGCGGTGTCTTTCGCCGGCGTGTGTCGCCCTGTTTTGCCGACCAAAACGCTGACCAATAACGCGGAAGCGGCGAATCCGATTGCAACAATGATCTGCAGGAGGACCGGCAGATATTCTTGAATCATTCGCGGCCCCGAAGGCTACGGCCGAGTTTTCGTCGTTATTTTACCGTGGCCAGTCTCGGGCCCGGAATATGTCCGTTCGGGGGCGCAATCGCCTTGGCCAGCGATGAAGGGAGGCCCTTGTATTTCTTGCCATTCTTTTTCACCGCGCCGCGTGCGACCAGGTTCTGCAGTTTTTCGTAAGCACGCAACCGGAGCATTTCCTCGCCTCCGCTCGCTGCGTTTCGCGCGCGAAGATTCTCGTGCACGATATCAAACAGCTCCTTGAACTCGTAGGATGCGCGACGAGACAGCACTGCCACCAGTTCCTCAGTCACCAAATCGGGAACTCGACGAGAAAATGCGTTTTTCTTGAGAATAGCCATAAGGCGCAAACAATAGCACATTTTTGCCAGACTAACAGTACAATTTGACACCCGTCGTTAACTTAGACCATGCTAGGTGGATAGCGCCGAAATGGCGCTATTTTTGCCGCTTTAATGGTTATGCTCGCGACTGACCGCCCATGCTACTGCCGGCAAACCTAGTCCTATCTCCAGCGTTACCGGCCCCGTTGATTCAGTCACGTAACCGTTGCCGCCATATCGTTGGGATGAAACGATTGGGCTGAGGTGTTTTGTCACCGTTTCCGGCGGCGGCAGTTTGCCCACATCGACATAATCCGAGATCGCCGGCATGAAGGCGGCACTCATCAACAACATCGGGCGCAGCGCCGCATCCAGCCGCGAGTAGAGCAATGCGGTGTCGATATAAACGAACGCGTCCGACGGCGCCGGCACGGCGTGCGCGGCCGATTTATAAGCAGCCGAGTTCGCCAGCCCGGTGGACGGCTTCATGCTTCGGCTCATCGCTGTTTCAACCGACACCGAATCCAGTCCCACAATCATCACTTGCTTCGATAGCGCGATCGTTGGCGTGATCGCAAACAGCGAGGCCGGAGACTGCATGTAAAAATACAGCACGCCGTTCTTTTCTGTTTTCGCCCACGGCACGTCTTCATCAATCGCGTGGGTCAGCGCGTTGACGACCTTGTTTGCGCGTGTTGGATCTTTCACTCGCAACGTGGTGATGATCGACGGCCAGCGTGCACTCTGCGGCCAATCGGCCAACGATCCTAATTCCAGATCGAAGGCCGCTTTCCAATCATCCACGGTCACGCCCGCGCGCGCGGCAGTATCGAAGACTTTTTGCAACCAGCTTCCCAGCGGCAGGCCGCCCTGATTGATTCCGGCCAGCCTGTCGGGGTTGAGCAATGTCGCGAGATACAAAAATGTTTCTGACGTTCCGAGTTCGAGAGACGACCGCGTCAGTTTTTGTTCCGGTTGCGTCTTCGGCATCCCGACGAACAGGACGTCGCGGATCTTACCTTTATCGAATCGCGTCGCTGCGCAAATGATGTGGATTTGATCGACAACCGTGTTCTTATCGCCTGCAAAACCCATGGCATTGCGCAGCGACACTAGTTTTTCTGATAATGTTTTCGGCTGAAGATAGAAGCACAGGGCATAGCTCGCCGGCATGTGTTTCATCGCTCCGCGAAAGGCGTCATCAGCCTCGAGCGTGGACTGTCGATCTTTTCCGGTCGCCGCGGCGACACTCGGCGTTGCGAGCGAACGGCCGTCGGCGCGATCGAGAACCGCTTTCAGCTCCGAGAGATCGTTTGAAGCAAAGAACCATTGCCCGTCGTAAACCGTCGCGACCTGATTCGGCGCCGCTCCCACGATGTCGATCTTATGTTGTTCATACTGCACGCTCTCTGTGACAGATGCGTTACGAACAATCCTCGATCGCCATTTGCCGATGATTTTCTCCGCCTCGGATTGGCTTCCACGAAAGTGAAAACCACCCGCGACGTGCGGATTGTTGTCTTCGATCGAAGTTACGGCAAGGAAGGCGTCTTTTGGATCGAGCTGCGCGATTTCATTCACTGTGTTCGCGGCCGTGTCGGGTTGCGCGACTTTCGAAAGCGGCTTGCTCAGAAAATCCTGAACCGCGGGCTCGTGGTAGAGCTTGTAAAGGTCGGATTGGTGCCATTCACTGCGCGTGCGATTGAAATCCGGAACATGCCCAAGCAGGATGGTCCCGCGCGGCAAGAGCGCCGTCACGGTCGCATGTGGCGTACGCTCGGCGCGCCGTAGCCCGTACAAGATCCCGACCGCCGCGAGAGCGGCGATTACTACGAGCAAAACGAAACGCTTCATGAGCCGCCTTCCATCAACCATCAACCCTCAACGATCAACACGATTTCAGTTACGCCCGCGGATGAAATCGTCGATGCACTGCCTTCAACCGCTGCTGATCGACGTGTGTATAAACCTGCGTCGTCGAGATGTCGGCGTGCCCAAGCATCTCCTGAATGATGCGCAGATCGGCGCCATTGCTCAGCAAGTGCGTCGCGAAGCTGTGCCGGAGCAAATGCGGGTAAATGTTCTTTTCCAAGCCCGCGTGGCGGGCTTTTTCTTTCACGATCTGCCAGATTCGTACGGTCGTTAATTTTGTGCCCCGCTCGGACAGAAAAATCTCGCTGCCGCTCCGGCGCTTTATCAGCTTCGGCCGCTCGGTTGACAAATAACACGCCAGCGCCTCGCATGCTTTGCGCCCCACCGGAACGATCCGGGTTTTGTTTCCTTTCCCGATCACACGAATCGTTCCCTCCTCCGGATAAAAATTCTCCAACCGCGCATTCGCCAGTTCGGAAATGCGCAGCCCGCTCGCATAAAGCAGCTCGACCATCGCCCGGTCGCGCAACCCGAGTGGCACCGTCGTGTCAATGCCGTTCAGCAACTGTTCGACCTGCATTTCATTCAACGTTTCCGGCAAATAACGCTCGATTCGGGGCAGGCTCAGCGCTTCGGTAGGATCGCGCTCGATCTCGCCTTTGCCGGCGAGAAACCGAAAGAAAATCTTAAGCGCAACCACGATCAGTTTGATCGACGCCGCCGAAAGGCCCGCCTTCTTTTTCTCCGCGAGATATTCGCTGATCATTGGCAACGTCACCATCCGCCACGCCGCAGTCCCGCTTCGGCGGGACGAAGGCGGGCCTGCCGCGCCGTAGCCTCGCGAAGGCGGGTTGACCTTACGTGCGCGCGCGCACCAGCTCGCGAAATCGCTCAGCGATCGCTGCGTCGAGAGCTGGTAATTGTCGGAAAGTCCGCGCTCGACCGCCAGATAGCGGATGAACGACTCAATCGCCCTTTCCACGCGCGAAACATCAGCGAAAAGCTCCACGACGCAATGTTTATGGATTTTGATGGATAAAATTGACCGTTGTTTTCTTTGCTGCAGAAGTTGGAAGATGAGCCGTGTGCAATTTGAAATTGTTCCAAACCACGCTTCTATTGCACCGAAAACGTTGCAGAGCATCCTCCGCCAAGCCCGGATCACGATCGAAGATTTGAGGGTAGCGTTGTGATTCTGTCGTCGCTCGATCTGAACTCTGTTCGCTGAACTCTGTTCGCTGAACTCTGTTCGCTGAACTCTGTTCGCTGACCCCTGTCCTCCGGCGTCTGTCCTGGCGCGGAACTCAAGGCGTCCCAGGGGCCTACGCGCGACGATTGACAATTGAAGACTAAATGTTCGATCATTTGTTCAAGATGAGCTTGGATTTGAACACCATCCTGAAGGACTGGCCGCACGAGAACCGCACCATCAAGGTGCGCAAGATCCTTGGATTAGACGGCCGGCAAAAATTGCAGCTCCGGATCGATCTCGGCGTGCTGCAAATGGAATTGACCGGCCGGCCGGACGGCCTGCGCCCGCACGGTTGCGAATCGCTTCTCACTTATCATCAACTTCGGGCCACACGTGCAAAGGCCCGGAACGAGGATTACGCGCTCACTCCCGAACAATGCGCCGAGCTCCAGCAGGAAGGCATCCAGTATTACCACCGCTATCTCAGCCTTTTTCAGATTGACGATTTCCACGGCGTCGTCCGCGACACCCAGCGCAATCTCGAGCTCTTCGATTTTGTCGATGCTCACACCGAGCGCGACGAACTTTCCTGGACCCTCCAACAATTTCGTCCCTACGTGCTGATGATGAACACCCGGGCCAAGGCTTCCATTTTTCTCGGGCAGGGAAAATTTCCGGAAGCGATCGTCGAGATCCGACGCGGGCGCGACGCGATCGCCGAATTCTTTCAAAAATCAAACTTTCCCGAGCTGGCCGCGAAAAGCTCCGAGATTCATTTCCTGGAAGAATGGCTCAATGAAGTCAGCGCCAAACGTCCGCGCTCCAAGCTCGAGATCATGGAGAGCGAAATGGAAACTGCGGTCGCGAAAGAACTCTACGAACGCGCCGCCGAACTTCGCGACGCCATTCAGCAGCTCAAAAAAGTTGAGCTGCTGAAGAACGTTGAGCAGTTGAGAAGCTGAGAAGTTGAGATACTGGCAGACTTTGGTCAGCTTCCCTCTAATTCTCGAAGATCCGCGACGTCCTGCGGACGTCCCACCGCCCGTTTATTTTGAATTAACAATTCTTTGTTCAGAATAAAGACCGGCAAGCCTTCCATTTCCGTGAATATTTTTGTGCGAAACG